>Ga0268265_10003332_pt1 | contig 11620 bp, 13 predicted proteins | sample KBSSwiS52_FD_190355 | JGI IMG/M metagenome (GOLD analysis project Ga0268265, IMG submission 190355) | Switchgrass rhizosphere microbial communities from Kellogg Biological Station, Michigan, USA - KBS Switchgrass S5-2 (SPAdes) (version 2) | ecosystem: Host-associated > Plants > Roots >...
CCGCCGTGATCGACGCCGCCTTGAGCAGCACCGGAAACGCCGCCAGCAGCGAGAACAATCCGGCCGCGCTGATCCCGGCGGCCAGCGCCAGGCCGACCTGCAGCCCGGCGTAGTAGCGCAGGCCCGCCCGCAACCCGCCGCCGCGGGTCACCGCGAGCAAGGCTGCAATGCCGGGCCTGGGCGAACCCAACAGAGCCACCGCCGCCAGCAGGAAAAGTCCGATTGCCGTTCCGTTCATGGCACTCCCCCTTCGTCAAGGCAGGGTTGAATACCGCCGCGATCTCCATTAGAAAATCGAATTATTCTGAATGATCCTATTATGGGGTCTAATATGGAAACCTTGCGCGATATTGACGTGCGCCTGCTTCGGGCCTTCGTGGCGGTGGCGGATACCGGCCGGATGACCACCGCCGCCCGGGTGGTGAATCTGAGCCAGGGCGCGGTCAGCCAGCAGATCAAGCGGCTGGAGACTTTGTTCGACTGCCGCCTGTTCCGGCGCGACGCCGACCTCATGCGCCTCACCCGAGAAGGCGAACGGCTGATGGTGCGGGCGCAGCGGCTGATCGCCCTCAACGACGAGATCGTCGGCGCGATGCGGGCCGCGGAATTCTCCGGCGCGGTGCGCCTCGGCGTGCCGCATGATCTGGTCGCCATGCTGATGCCGCCGATCCTGCGCGTCTTCCGCCAGGCGCATCCCAATGTGCTGGTGACCCTGGTCAGCGACACCAGCAAGAGCCTCGCCGCGCAGCTGCTGGACGGCGGGATCGACCTCACCCTGCTCACGGAATCGAAGCTCGGCGCCAGCGACCATCGCCTGCTGACCGACCGCCTGGTCTGGGTCGGCGCGAAAGGCGGCGATGCTGGCGGCCGCCGGCCCTTACCCGTGGCGCTCGGCAACGAGACCTGCGCGTTCCGCGCCTCGGCGGTGCAGGCCTTGACCAAGGCCGGAATCGAATGGCGCGCGATCTGCCAGGTCGGCAGTCTCGAACCGGTCTTCGCCACCCTCGAAGCCGACATGGCGATCGCCGCGTTCCTCTCGCGCACCGTGCCGGAGCGGCTCGAGGTGATCGACGACGGCATCCTGCCGAAACTCTCGCAGCACCTGATCAGCCTGCGCACCTCGCCCAGCGGCATGAGCCCGGTCGCGCAAGAGCTCGCCCGCCACATCCGCGAAGGCTTCGATCGGCGCTATACCTAACTAGAAGCCGTCATGCCCGGGCTTGACCCGGGCATCTGTCTCCGGGGATCTATTCGACGTTCGCGGCTGAAGGTCTTATCGAACGACGGCGCGAGACCCGCGGGTCAAGCCCGCGGGTGACGATTCAAATCAAACGTTGAACCTGAAATTGAAGATGTCGCCGTCCTGCACGAGGTATTCCTTGCCTTCGGCGCGCATCTTGCCGGCTTCCTTGGCCGCGGCTTCGCTGCCGCTGGCGATGAAGTCGTCGCAGGCGATGGTCTCGGCGCGGATGAAGCCGCGCTCGAAATCGGTGTGGATGACGCCGGCCGCTTCCGGTGCCTTGGCACCGCGGCGCACGGTCCAGGCATGCGCCTCCTTCGGGCCGATGGTGAAGAAGGTGATGAGGTCGAGCAGCTTGTAGCCGGCGCGGATCACCCGCGAGAGGCCGGCCTCTTCGAGCCCCAAGGTCGAAAGGTACTCCGCCTTCTCGGCCTCGTCGGTCAGCACGGCGACTTCGGCCTCGATCGCGGCGGAGATCACCACGGTCGCCGCACCCTGGGTCTTGGCCCAGGCGGCGACCTTCTCCGAGAGCGCGTTGTCGGTCGCGGCGGCACTCTCATCGACGTTGCAGGCATAGAGCACCGGCTTGCCGGTCAGCAGCTGCAGCGCCTTCAGCACCGGCCGCTGCTCGGGCGTGAGATTGGGGATGATGGTGCGCGCGGGCTTGCCGGCGCGAAGCGCCTCCAAGGCGGGCGTCATGACGTCGAGCAGCGCCTTGGATTCCTTGTCGCCGCCCTTGGCCTTCTTCGCGGCGTTGTCGGCGCGCTTCTCCAGGCCTTCGAGGTCGGCCAGCATCAGCTCGGTCTCGACCGTCTCGGCGTCGCGGATCGGATCGACCGAGCCTTCGACATGGGTGACCTCGCCTTCGAAGCAGCGCAGCACATGCACGATGGCATCGGTCTCGCGGATGTTGGCGAGGAACTGGTTGCCGAGGCCTTCGCCCTTGGAGGCGCCGCGGACGAGACCGGCGATATCGACGAATTCCAGCTGGGTCGCGATGATCTTCGCCGACTTCGCCAGCACGGCCAGCTTCTCCAGGCGCTCATCGGGGACGGCGACGCGCCCGACATTCGGCTCGATGGTGCAGAAGGGATAATTCGCGGCCTGGGCGGCGGCCGTCGAGGTGAGCGCGTTGAACAGGGTCGACTTGCCGACATTCGGCAGGCCGACGATGCCGCAGTTGAAACCCATCGTCGCTATATCCCGGGAAAGCTTGAACAAATGCGCCGAACGCCGGGACCAAGCGCCCCGCCTTGCGCCGCGCGGTGATGACAGAAAGCAGCGGGTCTGTCCAGCAAGGGAGACGGCTTCGGCCGTGACACGCAGTTGCGCAGGCGCACACAATAAGGTAAGCTTATTGGAAGCCTCAGTGAGGCGCCAACTTTGACCCGACCTTTACGAGATCGCCCAACGCAGACCGGACACATACGGAATCGCGGAACGCAGACGGGACACAGACAGAATTGCGCAACACAGACCGGACACAGACAGAATCGCGCCACGTAGACCGGACCCTTACAGAGCGCCCGACTTTGACGGGGCGTTTACATCGCGCGCCAACCCCGACGGGACCCCGACAGATCCGGGGGGCGGTCTGCGGCCCCGCAGGACGGATTATCGCAAGAGTATCAGGTGTTTGTTGGCTCCCGACGGGGCCGAAATCGGGCGACGGACGTCAGGGTCGGAGCTGATCAGGAATCGGCTTCGGTCTTCTTCTTCGGCGGCGGCGGCTTGATCGCCACGCTGACCTTATTCATGAAGCGCCCGTCATCGCCCGCGATCATCAGCGGGATCGCATCGCTGACGGCATCGAGCATCGACTGGACCGTTTCATGCTCTTCCTTGAAGAAGTCCATGAGCACGTAGGACTTCACCAGCTCCTTCTGGCCGGGATGATCGACTCCCATGCGGACGCGCCAGTAATCGGCGCCGATATGCGCGTCGATCGAGCGGATGCCGTTATGCCCGCCGGCGCCGCCACCGCGCTTTACCCGCACCTTGCCCAAGGGCAAATCGATCTCGTCATAGAGGACGATGACGTCGGTAGGCTGGAGCTTGAAGAATTGGAGAGCGGCCTGAACGGCGCGGCCGGAATCGTTCATGAAGGTTTGCGGCGCCATCGCCAGCACCTTCTCGCCGTCGATCGTGCCTTCGGCGGTCAGGCTGTGGAAGCGTTCGCGAATGCTGGAAAAGGAATGGCGGCGGACGATCGCGTCCACCGCCATGAAACCGATATTGTGGCGGTTGCCGGCGTAGCGCGGGCCAGGATTGCCCAAGCCGACCAGCAACCGCATGCAATATTCCCAGTCTTATCCGATTGGGTCTTACTTCTTCTTCTCGGGCGCCTTCGCGGCCGGAGCCGCACCAGCCTTGGCGCCACCCGCAGCGGCACCTGCCGCCGGAGCCGCACCGCCCGCCGCCGGAGCACCGGCAGCCGGAGCCGCGGCAGCCGGAGCCGCAGCAGCCGCAGCGGCCTTTTCCGCCGCTTCCTGCTGCTCGGCCTTGAGGCCGGTCGGAGCGCCGATCGAGACCACCGTGAAGTCCCGCTCGCGAACCGCGAGCTGGGCATTCTCCGGCAGCTTCACCGAGGTGATGTGGATCGAGCCGCCGATTTCGAGGCCGGTCAGATCGACCTCGACCGATTGCGGGATCGCATCCGGCGAGCAGATGAACTCGATCTCGTGGCGCACGATGTTCAGCACGCCGCCGCGCTTGATGCCCGGGCTGGCGGCTTCGTTGCGCACCACCACCGGCACGTTGACATGGACCTTGGTGTCCTTGCCGATGCGCTGGAAGTCCACATGCAGGGTGCGATCCGTCACCGGATCGAACTGCACGTCGCGCGGCAGCACGCGATGCTTGGCGCCCTTCAGGTCGACGTCGAGCAACGTCGCATAGAAGGTCTTCTTGTGGATCAGGCGGTCGATCTCTTTCGGATCCAACGAGATCAGCGTCGGCTCCTTCTTATCGCCATAGATGACGGCGGGGACACGACCGTTACGACGGGATTCACGGGCGGCCCCCTTTCCGGCGCGGTCGCGGAGTTCCGCGGCGACGCTTTCGATTGCTGCGGCCATAAGTATCTCCTTCAGGCTTCGCAATACCCCCACGCGAACCATTCGCGTGAAGACCGGTGGCCTCCAGGGGTGCCGACCGGATTTAATCCACCAACCTACTCTTTCTTATTTTGGCGCGCGGGGTTGGTGGGGCGGCCGCGCGCCAAAATCCTTAAAGACTCAATCAAACAAGCTCGAGACGCTCTTTTCGCCGCTGATCCGGGACATCGCCTCGGCCAGCAGCGGCGCGATCGAAAGCTGGCGCACGGTCTGCGAGACGCGCACGGCCTCGGTCGCCTGGATGCTGTCGGTGATGACCAGGCTCTGCAGCGGCGAGGCGGAAACGCGAGCCACCGCGCCGCCCGAAAGCACGCCATGGGTCGTGTAAGCGGAAACGGACTCGGCGCCGGCCTCTTTCAGCGCCACCGCGGCGTTGCAGAGCGTGCCGGCGGAATCGACGATGTCATCGACCAGGATGCAGCGGGTCCCGGCGACCTCGCCGATGATGTGCATGACTTCCGAGACGCCGGCGCGCTCGCGACGCTTGTCGATGATCGCGAGGTCGGCGTCGAGGCGCTTGGCGATGGCGCGGGCGCGGACCACGCCGCCGACATCCGGGCTGACGATGGTGAGGTTGTTGCCCGGATAGCGCTCCTTGATGTCCTTGATCAGGACCGGTGCCGCGAACAGGTTGTCGGTCGGGATGTCGAAGAAGCCCTGGATCTGGCCGGCATGGAGGTCGACGGTCAGGACCCGGTCGGCGCCGGCCGTGGTGATCAGGTTGGCGACCAGCTTGGCCGAGATCGGCGTGCGCGGGCCGGACTTCCGGTCCTGGCGGGCGTAGCCGTAATAGGGGATGACGGCGGTGATGCGGCGCGCCGAGCTGCGCTTCAACGCATCGAGGATGACCAGCAGCTCCATCAGGTTGTCGTTGGTCGGGAAGGAGGTCGGCTGCACGACGAACATATCCTCGCCGCGCACGTTCTCCTGGATCTCGACGAAGACTTCCATATCCGAGAAACGCCGGATGCTGGCGCTGACCAGCGGCAAATTCAGATAGGCAGAGATCGCCTCGGCCAGAGGCCGATTGCTGTTGCCCGTCAGGATCTTCATCTCTGCCTCTAGTGCGCGCGCCGAACCCGCTCCGCCCTAAAGCCGCAGACAATCCCGGGGAGGCCGATAGGGCCGCCCAATCCAAGGATTCCGCAGGGGCGAAAAGCGCGCGGAATTTAACAGCGGTGTGACGGCCGGGCAAGGCCGAAGAATCCCGAGCTCTGTAGGGTTAAATGGCTGAAAAAATGAGAAAATCAAGAACTGGATCAGTCCCACTTTGACGCAGCTCAGGTCCCTTGGCCGCCCCCACCCTCCAGATTCGTCATGGTCGGCCTTCGCCGACCATGACGACCGAGAGCGAGGACGCCGTGGTGCGAAGTCGGCATCAGCGAACGACCAACTCCGTCGACCGTTTCGACAGAACCTCCGCCGCGCCTTCCGTCACCAGGACGGTCTGGCCCGAGGTCATGGCGAGGCCGGCCGCGCTGTCGAAGATGATCAGATGGATGAAATAGACCTGTCCCGGGGCCGCCAGTTCCGGGTTGCCGTGATAGAACATCGGCCAGTCCATCCAGTTCGGCGCATAGACGGCGCCCAGGCTGTAACCGGTCGCGTTCATCCGATGCTTCTGGTAGCCGGCGGCGTCCAGGATCCTGGCATGGGCGTCGAAGACTTCGCCGATCGGGCGGCCGGGCTTGAGTGCGGCCTTGCAGGCTTCCAGCGCATCGACCGCGACCTTGTGCATCTCGACCTGGCGCGCCGGCGGCTTGCCGATCGGGATCGTGCGCATCAGGCACGAATGGTAATGGCGATAGACGCCGCCAAACTCGAGCGTGAGCTGGTCCTGTTTCTCGAGCACCCGGCGCCCGGTCTTGTAGCGGCAGAGCAGCGCGTCGTCGCCGGAGCCGATGATGAACTCGTTGGCCGGATCGTCGCCGTCATTGCGGATGATGACCGACTGCATCGCGGCCAGGATCTCGGCTTCGGAGACGCCGGGTGCCGCGAGCCGATGCGCCTCGTCGAGGGCGAGGTCGCCGAGTTCGGCGGCCTTGCGGACATAGGCGATCTCGGCGGCGCTCTTCACCAGGCGCTGGCGGCTCACCAGGTCCGAAGCGTCGATCAGCGTGGCGAAGCCATCAAACGCGGCCTGCAGCCGCATGCCGTTGCGCGCGGTCAGGCCGTAGGCCTCCCATTCGACGCCGAGCTGCTTTCCCGCGACGCCGAAGCCGCGGAGGATTTCCTTGAGCTCGGTCGCGGGGCTCGCTTCCGGACCATCGACCCAGATGCGGATGTCTTGAATGTCGGAGGTGTGCTGCGCCTGAAGGAAATCGGGGGCGCGGGTCAGCAGCATCACGCGGCCATCGGCACCGAGATAGAGACACTGGAAGAAGACGTAGCCGAAGGTGTCGTAGCCGGTCAGGTAGTACATGCTCTCCTGCCGGAACATCAGCAGCCCATCGAGGCCGCGCTTCTGCATCGCCGCGATGGATGCGGCGCGGCGCTGGCTGAGTTCTTCGCGGGAGAAATGCAGGGCCATGTCTCAAACCAATCCAATGACAGATATTTGCCGGCCGTAATCCGGCTCTTTGGCCAGCGTGGTGCGGCGGTAGCTGAAGAAGTCGTCGGTCTCGGCGCAGGTGTCGTTGCCGGCGAGGGCGACGCTGCCAAGACCCAGCGCCTTCAATTCCCGCTCGACGAAGCCCACAAGGTCGAACATGAAATGGCGGCAGCGCACCGAAGTCGTGAAGAAGCGCGCATTGGCGCGGTCGCGGTCGATGAAAGGTTGGGGAAACTCCGGCCCGACCTCATAGGATTTCTGCGCGATCGCCGGGCCGATCCCGGCCTGAATGCGCGCGCGACTGGCACCGAGCCGCTCCATGGTCGCGACGGTCTCCTGCGCCACGCCGCCGATGGCCCCTTTCCATCCGGCGTGGCAGGCGCCGATCACGCCGGCTTCCGGATCGGCGAACAGCACCGGCACGCAATCGGCCGTCAGGATCCCGAGGCTCTTGCCGCGCGCCTTGGTAACGAGGCCATCGACTTGCGGACGCTCGGACTCGTTCCAGGCGTCATCGACCACGGCGACCTTGGCGCTGTGCACCTGGTAGGCGGTCGAGAGCGAATCCGGTGCGAGGCCGGCCTTGCGCAGGGCCCGTGCCCGATTCTCGACCACGGCACCCTGGTCGTCCTTGGAGCCGAGGCCGCAATTCAGCGAGGCATAGATCCCGTCGCTGACGCCGCCGCGGCGCGTGAGAAAGCCGTGGCGGATGCCGCGCAGGTCTTTGAGATTGTCGAGTTCGATCATAAGCCCGCCGGTCGCGGTGAATCGGGGGAGGTCAGGGCCAGCACTTTGAAGAGACTGCCCATTCCATCCGCGCCGATCAAGCGCTCGAGCGCGGCGTCGATCTCCGCGCATTGCACGGCATCGCTCTTGGCCTTCAGCGTCTGCGTGCGCAGCCCGATGCCGAGCTCCTGCAGGAAGGCACCCTGCGTGGTCGGGCCGTGGGTCGCAGCACCCGCTTCGCGCGCGACCGCGGCCAAAGCGGCAAAGTCGACATGGGCGGTCAAGTCGGCGCAGCCGGGATCGATCAGCGGGTCATGGTAGCGGTGGTCTTTGAGCGCCTGGAGCGAATCGCCGAGGCCGCTCTGCATCGTGCCATAGTCGATGACCAGGGCCGCACCTTCGCTGCGCGAGAAGCGGCGCCCGAGCGCCGCCGCCAGGCGGAGACCGGCCGGCGAGATCTCGGCGATCTCGCCGAGCGTCGCCTTGCCATGCTCGGGGCGCAGCAGGATCCGCTCGGTTCCGGGCTGCGCCTCGCCGAAGACGAAGATGTCGTCCTTGAGGGCGACAACGCGCTCTTGCCATCCCGCCTTCGTCATCACGAATTGATGGATCGGCAGCGCGTCCCAGAACTCGTTGGCGATCAGGATCATCGGTCCCGGCGGCAGGGTGTCGAAGCCCTTGTGCCATTGCGGCCGGAAGCCTTGCAATGCGGCCTTCTGCGTGGCGATCAGCGTCGTGTTGATCTCGACCAGGTGAAGATCGGCAGCAGCGAGGAAGTCGGGCGCCACCCGGGCGGCGCGCAGGGCATCGGCCATCAAGGTGCCGCGGCCGGGGCCGAGCTCGGCCAGGATGAAGGGCGCGGGCCGGCCCATGCGCGACCAGAGATCGACGCACCAGAGGCCGATCATCTCACCGAACATCTGGCTCACTTCCGGCGCGGTGGTGAAGTCGCCGCGCGTGCCCAACGGATCGCGATCGGCATAGTAGGCGCCGAGCGCCAGCTCCATGAACTCGGCGACGGTGACATGGCCCTGCGCCGCGATCCTGCGGCGCAGCTCGTGCGCGATCACATTCCCTGTGACGGCCTGCGTCACCGGGGCGCGGGGCTGGCGGCGGGGCGCGGCGGAACCGGCTTCGCGCGCCAGACCAGATAGACGCCGTAGAGGAACATAGGGACGCTCAGCCATTGACCCCAGGTGATCGAAGTCGAGAGCGCCACTTCCGGTTCGCGGAACTGCTCGCCGACAATGCGCGCGATCGCATAGCCGATCAGGAAGGCGCCGGAGAGGGTGCCGATCTTGGAGCGAACGCTCTCGCGCCGCGCCAGCAGGAACATTGCGATGAACAGGATGAGGCCTTCCATCGTCGCTTCATAGAGCTGGCTTGGGTGGCGTGGCTCCGGACCGGCGCCGGGGAAGATGATGCCCCAGGGCATGTCGGTGGTGCGGCCCCAGAGCTCGCCGTTGACGAAGTTGGCGATGCGGCCGAGGAAGAGTCCGATCGGCGTCGCCGCGGCGATCGGATCGGCGACCGCGAAGAACGGAATCTTCTTCGCCCGGGCATAAAGGAACATGGCGAGGATCACGCCGAGGAGACCGCCATGGAAGGCCATGCCGCCCTTCCAGACCTTGAAGATCTCGATCGGGTGGGCAAGGTAGTAGTCCGGCTGCCACAGGAACACCTGGCCGAGGCGCCCGCCGAGGATGATGCCGACGGTGCACCAGGTGACCAGGTCGTCGCAGTTGTCCCGGGTGAGGAGCCGCGGCGGCTTCGCCACCAGCCAGAGCACGTAGCGCCAGGCCAGCACAATGCCGGCGATATAGGCGAGAGCGTACCAGCGGATCTCCAGCGGGCCGATCGCGATGGCGACCGGATCGAAATTCGGGAAATTCATCTGCGCTTCGATCTCAGCTGAGTGACTTGGTGACCGCGGGTGCCGGGTTGGCTAAACTGGTTGTCGGCGTTATATCGGGCGGAATGGACAGGGGCAAGTTTAGCGCCCTTTCGGTGCCTTCAGGAAAGACTTCAATATGCAGACCGACAATCGATTGCTGGACGACATGGCCAAGGCCGCGAGCGGTGCGCTGGGTTCACTGGCGGGCCTGCGTCACGAAATCGAAATGCGGGTGCAGCAGCAGTTGGAGCGCCTGCTCGGCCGGATGAACCTGGTCAGCCGCGAAGAGTTCGAGACCATGAAATCGGTCGCCCAGGCCGCCCGCGAGCAGCAGATCAAGCTGGAACGCCGCCTCCACGAGATCGAGGCCCGGTTGGGCATTGCTGCCGCGCCGGCGACGGCGGAAGAGCCGCAAGCCACGGCGTCGCAGTCCCACGACGACCTGTCCAAGCCGGACTGATTTCTCCTATTCCAGCGTCATGCCCGGGCTCGACCCGGGCATCTGCCTCCAGTGCGAACTCGGCCAGAGCTCCGCGGGTCAAGCCCGCGGATGCTGGGTGTCGGTGGCCTTGCCTTGTCGCGCTAATGGTGGTACATATGTACCAAGATAACGGACGGCAAGCATGGACATCGAACGGGTTCAAACCGGGGTCAGGATCGAGAAGCGGCTGTTGAAAGTGCTGAAGGCACTGGCGGAGCTGAAGGACCTGTCGCTGGGCGATCTCCTCGAGGGGATTTGTCTGCATGCGCTGGACGGCAAGGCGCCATTCGAGAAAGAGACGCTGAAGCAGATCAAGGAGCTGAAGCGGATCTATGGCCTCAGCCTGGGCGCGGCCGACAGTCATCAGCTGAAGGAGGCGGGCAATGTCCGATGAGCGTTTAGAGGATGACGATTTCCTCGAAGCCTTCCGCACCGGTGCACTGCCCTTGGGCGATTTCGATCACCGGGCGCACGTCCGCGCCGGCTATCTCTATGTCACGCGATACGGTCTGGGTCTTGCGATCGAGAGGTTCGGGCGCGACCTTCGGGGCTTCGCCGAAGCGCATGGCAAGCACGGCCTCTACCACGAGACCATCACCGTGGCCTTTCTGGCGCTGATCAACGAGCGAATCGCCTTCGGGGGCGATCGCGGCTGGGACTCATTTGGTGAGACAAACCCCGATCTCTTCGGTCGGGACAGCCTGTCGCCCTTCTATGGGCCCGAAGAGCTCGCCTCGCCCGAGGCGCGTCGGGTCTTCCTGCTCCCGCGTCGACGCGGAACAAAACAGAATCAAACGGAGTCGACGCCCATGAAGCGTCACATGAGCGCGTCGTCCTAACGTCCAAAACCCGCGCTAAATCTCGCTCTTGTTAAATTGTCTTAAAAGGACTCTTGCGTGGGAGTCTTAAATTTGCGACTCTAAATGTGGTGGGAAGTCACAAAATTACCATCAAATCCTGGGGTCGAGCGCCCCACCAGCGCCGATTCCCCGGTGGCCGACGCATGGAGGGCGCTTAGATGACTGCCACGCTCCGAACCGAGTCGACCCCGATCCCGACATCCAATCCTCTCGACGTCATGGAAGAACTCGTCAGCGCCAATGAATGGCGCTACGACCGTTCGAATGACGAGGAGATGATCGTCGAGATCGCGGGTCAATGGTGCGAATACCGGATGTTCTTCGTCTGGCAAGCCGATCTCGGCGCCATGTATTTCTCCAGTCTGTTCGACCTCAAAGTCCCCGCGAATAAGAAACGCGAAGCCGCGGAGCTGCTCTCGATGATCAACGAGCGGCTCTGGCTCGGCCATTTCGATCTCTGCTCGGAAGAGAGCGCGCCGATGTTCCGCCACACGATCCTGCTGCGCGGGACCGGTGGCGTTGCGGTCGAGCAGCTCGAGGACCTGATGGAAGCGGCCTTGTGTGAGTGCGAGCGCTACTATCCGGCCTTCCAGTTCGTGATCTGGGGTGGCAAGCGCCCGGAAGAGGCGATGCAGGCGGCGATGCTGGAGACCGTCGGCGAAGCCTGATAGCCTCTCTGCATGACTGAGCCTAAGCAGCAGGCCCCCGGTGGGCGATTGCGCTTGCCGGGGCCGCTTGTCCTGGTCGGTTGC
>Ga0268265_10003333_pt1 | contig 11616 bp, 10 predicted proteins | sample KBSSwiS52_FD_190355 | JGI IMG/M metagenome (GOLD analysis project Ga0268265, IMG submission 190355) | Switchgrass rhizosphere microbial communities from Kellogg Biological Station, Michigan, USA - KBS Switchgrass S5-2 (SPAdes) (version 2) | ecosystem: Host-associated > Plants > Roots >...
GGAATAGCCCGCCGCCTTCAGGTCGAAGAGGGCGCCGAACCCGCCCAGAGACGCCTCGGCGCCCGGCCGGCGGGTGGCCTTGGCCAGCGGCTTGATCCGCTCCACCAGGGCGTTTCCGGCCTCGATGTCGACTCCCGCCTGCGCGTAGGTGAGCCCGTTCGGCCGGTCGGTCATGGAACGCATCGCCTTGCTAAAATCACCGTCGCGCGCATCGCGGGCTTGCAGACTCGGGCGCGCGCGGGGCTATAGCTAGCGGATGACGCCCATCACCACCACCGCAGACCTCGAGGCGTTCTGCAAACAACTGAAAGGCCAGGAATTCGTCGCCGTGGACACCGAGTTCATGCGCGAGACGACCTACTGGCCGAAGCTCTGCCTGATCCAGGCTGCGACCCCCACCGCCGAGGCGGTGATCGATCCCCTGGCCGAGGGGATCGACCTGGAGCCGTTCCTGGAGATCATGCGCGATCCCTCGATCCTGAAGGTGTTCCACGCCGCGCGCCAGGACGTCGAGATCTTCAACAATCTCAAGGGTATGCCGACGCCTCTTTTCGACACCCAGGTGGCCGGGATGGCGGCGGGCTTCGGCGAGCAGATCGCTTATGACGCCCTGGTGCGGCAGATGCTGAAGATCGAGCTCGACAAGAGCAGCCGGTTCACGGACTGGGCGCGCCGCCCGCTGTCCGAGGCCCAGCTCACCTACGCGCTCGCCGACGTCACCCACCTGGCCCGGCTCTATCCGATGCTGCACGCTCGCCTGGAGAAGGAGGGGCGCTACGCCTGGGTGGCGGACGACATGAAGGGGCTGATCGACCCGGCCAATTACGACGTCGAGCCGGACAACGCCTGGAAGCGGCTGAAGCCGCGCCGGCACACGGCCAAGTACCTGGCGATCTTCCGCGGCGTCGCCGCCTGGCGCGAACGCACCGCCCAGCTGCGCGACCAGCCGCGCGGCCGGATCCTGAAGGACGAGGCCATCGACGAGATCGCCACCCAGGCCCCGACGGATCCGGATGGTCTGGAGCGGCTGCGCTCAGTGCCCAAGGGCTTCGCCGGCTCGCGGTTCGGGCCGGACCTGCTGGCGGCGATCCGCGAGTCGCTGAGGGACCCGGAGGCCTACGCGCCGGTGATCGCCAAGGCCCGCGCGCCGACCTCGCCGGCGGCCGGCGCGGTGGTGGAGCTCCTGAAGGTGCTGCTGAAGGCCCGGGCCGAGGACGCCGGCGTCGCCTCCAAGCTGATCGCCACTGTTTCCGACCTGGAACTGATCGCCAACGACGACAACGCCGACACCCCGGCGCTCACCGGCTGGCGGCGCGAAGCCTTCGGCGCCGACGCGCTGAAGCTGAAGCGCGGCGAACTCGGCCTGGTGCTCGACGGAACCCGGGTGCGGGTCGTCGAGGTCCGCCGCGCCCCCCGCGCCGCGGAGGCGTAGGCTGTGAACGGGTGGGAACGGTTCGCCGTGGATAACGCCTGACCGCAGGCTGCGCCGGAGGCGGCCGACGCCCTCCACAATCTATCCACAACGCCTGCACAGCCTGTCTGCAGGATCGTGAACAGGACCGTCGGCGCGGTCCACTTGCCCGCCGCCGCCGCCGGGCGCAGCCTGCAGTCACCGAGCGGGACTGCGGCGCGGGCGGACCGGGAGACCGGCAGGCCGAGCGGGCGGGCGGTCCGAGAGCAACCGAGGGCGAAGGGGCGACCCCGAGCTTATCGTCTCGAGGACACCGTGCGGCGCAGATCACCCCAACGGATCTGCATGAGAGGGCGGCGTTCCGGGTGACCGGGGCGCCGCCCTCTTGCTGTTCAACCCACCTGCAGCTTGAGCTTCAACACCCCGGCGAGCGTCGCCGCCCGCTTGGCGGTCTGTTCGCCAAGCAGCATGTCGCGCCACCCGGGCGCGGCCGAGAGCAGCAGCCGTTCGCCCTGGATCGCCAGCGCCGCTTTGGGCAGCAGGCGCGAGTTGCGGCCCGAAAGGTCGCAGCCCAGCCGGATCGCCGCGCCCAGCGCCCGGGCCCGCTGCCGGCGCTCGGCGGTGAGCAGGCGGGCCACGGCCTGGGGTTCCGGCGTGGCGACGGCGGTCGTGTGCCGCGAAAACAGGGTGCAGGCCAGGAACGCCCGCTCGGCGTGGTTCATGCCCGCCAGCGGCGCGCGCAGCACCTGCTCGAACACCACGTCGGCCCGGTGGTCGGGGTGCAGCCGCGCGCCGAGATCGGCCAGCCGGCAGGCTGCGGCCGTGAGGACCGGATCCCGCGCCCCGAACAGCGGCTCCAGCACGCCGAACGCCGGACCCAGCCACGCTTCCAGCGCCATGCCCAGCGGCTGGGTCAGGCCCCGCACGTTGGTCAGGGCCTCGCAGCCTGCGATCAGCGGATCGCGGGTGCGGTCCTCGGCCGGCATCGCCTCCAGCAGCAGCCCCTCGCGCACCCCGTAGGCGATGCCCACGACCCGCTGCACCTCCAGCCGCTCGATCAGCGCCTCCAGCACCAGGGCGGCGTAGGGCAAGGTGTCGAAGCGCTTCTTGGAGAGGCCTTCGATCCGTTCCAGCGACTGCTTGGACTGGCGTGCGGCGAAGCGGGTGACGTCGAGGGCCTCGGCGCGGGTCATCTCGTACTGGTGGGTGACGTGCAGCGGATAGGCCGACATCTCCATGTGCAGCAGGGCCAGGTTGCGCCACGCCCCGCCGACGGCATGGAACTCGCGGCTGGCGAATCGACCCGCCACGGGCCGCAGCTGCGCCTCGATGAGCTTGCGGGTCTGCTCGATGTTCATCGCCCGCGGCGCGCCCAGGGCGAAGGGGCCGAGGGGCAAGCTGACACCGTCGCCGGGCTGGCCGGCGCGGACCTGCACCAGTTCCAGGCTGGAGCCGCCCAGGTCGCCCACCACTCCCTGCGCGCCGGGTTCGCCCGCGATCACCCCCAGCGCGCCGTAGCGGGCTTCCTCCTCGCCCGAGAGCACCCGGATCTTCAGCCCGATCTCGTCCTCGACCCGACGCAGGAAGGCGCGGCCGTCGGCGGCCTCGCGCACGGCGGCCGTGCCCGCCGTGTAGACGTCGGCGTCGGTCCAGCCCTCGAGCACGACGCGGAAGCGGCGCAGGGCGGTGAGCGCAGTCTCCACGCCCTGAGGCGACAGCCGGCCGGTCTCCGGCAGATCGCGTCCCAGACCCGCCAGGGCCTTTTCGTTGAAGACGGTCCATATGGCCCGGCCCTCCAGGCGGTAGACCACCAGGCGCACGGAATTGGAGCCGACGTCGATCACCGCGGCCTGGCGGCCGCCGGCGACCTCGCTCACGATGGACGGAGCCGGGCTATCCGCGCGTGGCCACATGATCGATCGCGCGCGGCATGTCCTTCACCTTCTGGCCCCGTCCCGAGAGGCTGGGGTTGGTCATGAAGTACTCGTGCGCGGAAAAGGCGCTCGGGTGGTCCCAGGACGGGTCCCGCGTATAGCGGCCCTCGCCGTCCAGCGTCCAGCTTTGCGCCTCGTCTTTCAGGTTCGCGACCATGATCTGCTGCAGCACCTGCTGGTGCACGGTCGGGATCTCGATGGGGGTGAGCACCTCGACCCGGCGGTCGAGGTTGCGCGGCATCCAGTCGGCCGAGGAGATGAACACGCGGTTCGCGCCCGAGGGCATCGGGGCGCCGTTGGCGAAGGCCACGATGCGGGCGTGCTCCAGGAAGCGGCCGACGATGGACTTCACGCGGATGTTCTCCGAAAGCCCCGGAACGCCCGGCCGCAGGCAACAGATCCCGCGGATCACCAGGTCGATGGGAACACCGGCCTGGCTCGCCGCATAGAGGGCGTCGATCAGCACCGGGTCCACCAGGGAGTTCAGCTTGGCCCAGATCCCGGCCGGCAGGCCCGCGGCCTTGTTCTCCGCCTCCTGCGCGATCAGGCGCAGCAGGTCGCGCTTCATGGTCACCGGCGAAAAGGACAGCTTCTCCATCTTTTCCGGCAGGGCGTAGCCGGTGATGTAATTGAACAGCCGCGCCGAATCGCGCCCCAGGGCGGCGTCGGTCGTGAACAGGGACAGGTCGGTGTAGATCCGCGCCGTCACCGGGTGGTAGTTGCCCGTGCCGAAGTGGCAGTAGGTGCGCAGGGTGTCGCCCTCGCGGCGCACCACCATCGAGAGCTTGCCGTGGGTCTTGTACTCCACGAAGCCGAACACGACGTGGACGCCGGCGCGTTCCAGGTCGCGCGCCCACTTCAGGTTCGCCGCTTCGTCGAAGCGGGCCTTGATCTCCACCAGGGCGGTGACGTTCTTGCCGTTCTCCGCCGCCTCGATCAGCGCCGCCACGATGGGGCTGTCCGACGAGGTGCGGTAGAGCGTCTGCTTGATCGCCAGCACATTGGGATCGCGCGCGGCCTGGCGCAGGAACTGCACCACCACGTCGAAGCTCTCGAACGGATGGTGGACCAGGATGTCCTTCTCGCGGATGGCGGCGAAGCAGTCGCCGGCGTGGTCGCGGATCCGTTCCGGGAACCGCGCCTCGAAAGGCTTGAACTTCAGGTCGGAGCGGTCGGCGGGAATCAGCTGCGACAGCTCGTCCAGGCCCAGCAGCCCGTCGATCAGGATCTCGTCCTCGGGATTGGCCTTCAGATTGGTGGTGATGAAGGCCCGCAGGTCATCCGGCATGGTCGCCTCGAGCTCGACGCGCACCACCGAGCCCATGCGCCGCTGCTTCAAGAGCGCCTCGAACTCCCGCACGAGATCCTCGGCCTCTTCCTCCATCTCCACGTCGGAATCGCGGATCAGCCGGAAGACGCCCTGGCCCAGGACCTCGCAGCCGGGGAACAGCCGGTCGAAGCAGAGGCTGACGACGTTCTCGAGCGACAGGAACCGTCGCTGGGCCTTGCGCCGCATGCCCTGGGTCGGCAGCTCCCAGACCCGCGCGACCTGCGCGGGCAGCGGCGCCAGAGCGTAGAGCACCCGTCCGTCGGACACCTGCCTCAGCTTCAGCACCACGCAGAAGGCCAGGTTGGCGATGAACGGGAACGGGTGGGCCGGGTCGATGGCCAGCGGCGTCAGCACCGGAAAGAGCTGCGCCATGAACTCCTCGTCGAGCGCCGCGCGCTCCTCGGCCGTCACCTCCTGCGGCGAGACCACCCGCAGGCCCTCGGCGGCCAGCTCCACGCACAGCTCGCGCCAGCGCACCTGCTGGTCGGCCATGACGTCGGCGGCCTCGGCGTTGACCCGGGAGAGCTGCTCGGCCGGCGACAGGCCATCCTGGCTCAGGGTCTGCACGCCTTCGCGCACCTGCGCCTTCAGGCCCGCCACCCGGACCATGTAGAACTCGTCGAGGTTGTTCGCCGAGATCGCCAGGAAGTTCAGGCGCTCCAGCAGCGGGTGACGGGGGTTCTTGCTCTCGGCCAGGACCCGGCGGTTGAAGGCGAGCCACGAGATTTCGCGGTTGAAGAACCGGTTCGGCGAGCGCGCCAGGGTTGCGTCCCAATGGAGCCCCGGACGCTCGACCGCCGCCAGCGTCGCGGCGGAGAGGGGCGTGGCGTCATTCATTCGGGGTGGCTCCAGGGGCGGCGGGCCCGCGTGCAGGCGGCCATCTTATCGACGTAAGTCTTCAGCCGAAAAGGTCAAGATTCTCACTATCGTCTTCCAGGATCTGCCGGGCGAGCGCGCGCGAAACCGGCCGTCCCGCCTCGTCGGCGGCCTCGTCCAGGCGCCTGACGATTTCGCGTGCGCGGGGAATAGACCTTTCCATCCGTCGCAGCAGGTACGGATAGACCTCATCCTTCGGGCGAATGCTCCGCTCGCGGAAGAGTTTCCTCAGCACAGCTTCCAACACGATGTCGCAGGGCGGCTCAATGATCGCCGTCGGCAGGGCGTTCAGGCGCGAGCGCAGGTCGGGCAGGGCGGCGGGCCAGGCCCCTGGCGGGGCGCGCGCGGTGAGCAGCAGGCCGCCGCCCGCCCGGGCGGCCATGTTGATCAGGTGGAACAGCGCCTCGTCGGGCGCGCCGCGGTCCACGTCCTCCATCAGCGCCGGCCGGCCTTCCGCGGCGGTCACCTCGGGCCGGCCCCGGTCGAGCACGACCGCGCCGGCGCCCTGCGCCCAAGCCTCGGCCAGGTGCGTCTTGCCCGCCCCCTCGGGGCCGACCAGCACCAGCGCCCCGCCGTGCCAGGCCGGCCAGGCGTCCAGCGCCGCCACCGCCGCGGCGTTGGAGGGGCCCTGGGCGAACTCGGCGCGGCTGTAGGTGGCCGGGCGTCGCAGCCTCAGCCGGAGCTGTCGCGCCATGAGGAAGGTCTCGGGGAGGGGGTCACGCGGCGAATCTAGCAAGCCGCAGACTCCGGGTCGATGCGCACGAGCCTGGATCATGCCGCCTTGTCTGTTAGCCTGTGCGCGCCGCCATGGGGGCGGGCGAGAGGCGGGAGCTGCAAACCAATGCTGGTCACGATCATCATTCTGGTCGTCGTCGTGGTGCTGATCATCATGGCGGTCGGCGTCTACAACCGCCTCGTGGCCCTGCGCCAGGCGTCCAACCAGGCCTTCGCCGACATCGATGTGCAGCTCAAGCAGCGCCACGACCTGATCCCCAACCTGGTGGAGACGGTGAAGGGCTACGCCACCCATGAGCGGGGCACGCTGGAGGCGGTGATCGCCGCCCGCAACAGCGCCATGGCCGCGACCAGCGTCAACGAGAAGGTCCAGGCCGAGAACGCCCTTTCCGGCGCCCTGCGCGGCCTCTTCGCGCTCTCCGAGGCCTATCCGGACCTGAAGGCCAGCGCCAACTTCGCCGCCTTGCAGTCCGAGCTCTCCGACGTGGAGAACAAGCTCGCCGCCGCCCGCCGGTTCTTCAACAACGCCGTGGGCGAGTTCAACGCCGCTATCCAGCAGTTCCCGGCCGTCCTGTTCGCCGGCGCCCTGGGCTTCCAGCCCCGCGAATTCTTCGACCTGGGCGAGGCCCGCCCCGCCCTGGAGACCGCGCCCGCGGTGAAGTTCTAGAACCTCCTTCTCCCGTTGCGGGAGAAGGTGGCCGCAAAGCGGACGGATGAGGGGTGCAGCGCCGTGCCTGATGAGAATCCGCCAGCGTCTGACACCCCTAGCCGTCGAGCGCCTCGAGTGGGTTTTCCGGGACCACGGGGGTGTGGGTCTCCGTGGCGTTGAGGAGCAGGGCGAGGAGGCCGTAGAAGCCGCTGAAGGCGACCAGGTGGATCAGCGGGACCTCCCCCAGGACCGCCAGGGCCCGGTCGTAGGTCGCGTCATCCACCTGTTTGTCGCGGAGCAGGACGTCGAGGACGTCGAACACCGCTTGCTCGTCCGGCATCAGGCCGCGGGGCGCGCGGCGCGCGCGGATATCCTCGATGGCGCCTTCCGCGATCCCCGCTGCGATCGCCTTGGGGACGTGCACCCACCACTCATAATCCGCCGACCAGAAGCGGGCGGTGACCAGAATCGCCAGTTCCTGCAGCTTCGGGGGGATGCCGCCGGTCTCCAGCCGCAGGAAGTCGCCGACCCCGTTCATCGCATTGGCGAACGCCGGGCTGCGGACCAGGACGTTCATCGGGCCCTGCAGGCCGCCGCGGGAACGCTCCAGCATCGGCCCGGCCCAGGCGGTCTGTTCGGCGTCGAGTTCGCTCTCCGAGAGAGTGCGCAGCCGGCTTTGGCGATGCCCCTTGGATTGTCCCACGCGTTTTCCTCCACACCATGTCCATGCGCGCCGCACTCTCGTTGATCTTCGTGTGTGTGGCGACCCTGGCTAGCCCCCGCTTCCATACGGCTGGGTGATGATCTCCAGGTAATGCCCGCTGGGATCGGGGAAATAGACGCCGCGGCCGCCGTCGTGGCGGTTGATCCGGCCAGGCTGGGTGCGGCCCGGATCGGCCCAGTAGTCGAGCCCGCGCTCGCGGATGCGGTCGAAGATCGTGTCGAACTCGGCCTCGCTGATCAGGAAGGCGTAATGCTGCGGCTCCGGCGCATCGTGGTGCAGGAAGTCGAGCGAGACGCCGTTGTCCAGCTCGACCACATGGAACGGCCCGAACCGGGTGGGCGCCGGCCGCCCCAGGATCTGCGCCAGGAACTCGGCGCCGGCCTGCTGGTCGCGGCTGTGCACGATGGTATGGTTCAACTGGACGCCCATGGCGGGTCCTCCTGCAGTCGCCCTTCCCACCCAGACTTGGGTCGGCGGTCGTGAAAATCAATTCCGGCCTTGCGCGCCGGTGCGCTACAGCTGGGCCGCGATGCAAGCCGTTGGCCTGAAGACCCACATCTGGAACAACAACCTGCGATCGGCCTTCCTGCTGGCCGGGTTTCCCGTGCTGCTGATCGGCATCGTGTTCGCCTTCGAACTGCTGCTGCTGGGCGCGGGGTTCCTGCCGTCCACCGGCTCGATCGGCGGCGACCTCATGTTCGCGATGCGGCTGCTGGCGGGCGCGATCCCGGTCTCGCTGGCCGTGGCCCTGGCCTGGTTCGCGGTCGCCTACTTCGCCAACACCAGGATCATCAGCGCCGCGACGCACGCCAAGCCGGTCACCCGCGCCCAGGAGCCTGAGCTCTACAACCTCCTGGAAAACCTCTGCATCTCCCGCGGCCTGAAGACGCCGCGGCTGCAGATCGTCGAATCGGACGCGCTGAACGCCTTCGCCAGCGGCGTGAACGCCAGCCAGTACACCATCACCGTCACCCGCGGCCTGATGGCGACGCTGGACCCGCCGGAGCTGGAGGCGGTGCTGGCCCACGAGCTCACCCACGTCGTCAACCGCGACGTGCGCACCATGGTGATCGCCTCGGTGTTCGCCGGGATCATCAGCCTGATCGCGCAGATCATCTTCCGGGCGGTGCAGTGGGGCGGGGGCGGCCGATCGCGCAGCGACCGCAAGGGCGGCGGCGGCCTCTTCGTCATCCTCGCCCTCGTCGTCGCGGCGGTGGGCTATGTGCTTTCCCTGGTCATCCGCATGTCGCTGTCGCGCAGCCGCGAGTTCGTGGCCGACGCCGGCTCGGTGGAGCTGACCCGCAACCCCGACGCCATGATCGCGGCGCTGCAGAAGATCTCCGGCCATTCCGCCCTGCCGTCGCCGGAAGCCGTCCAGGGCCTGTTCGTCGACAACGTCGAGACCGGCCTCATGTCGCTGTTCGCCACCCACCCGCCGATCGACAAGCGGATCGAAGCCCTGGTGAAATTCGCCGGAGGCCGCGTGGAGGCGATGCAGGCTGCGCCAGCGGCGCTGGACCATCCCGCCGGCCCCTGGGATTCGCCGGCCGCCGGGGAGGGCGTCTAGAGCCTATTTGGTTCAGATCGAACCAAACAGGCTCGGCGATTCTTCGAAAATAGAGCGTGACGGGCGCCCAAACCGCACACGCTTTCGGCTGTCACGCTCTAAGCTTTCGGCCCGGCCTTGTCGCGCAACGCCATCAGCACCCAGCCTTCGGGCTTGAGCAGCTCCACGGGCGAGAAGCGGACCTTGTAGTCCATCTTGAGGCTGCCGCGGACCCAGTAGCCCAGGTAGACGTAGGGCTGGCTGGTGAGGCCGGCCTGGATCACGTGGTCGAGGATCATGAACGAACCCAGGCTGCGCCGGGTCAGCGACGGATCGTAGAACGAATAGACCAGCGACAGGCCGTCGTTCATCAGGTCCACCAGGGCGCAGGCCACCAGGTCCCCGGGCCCCCCGTCGCGCGAGCGCCGGCGGTACTCGATCACATGGGTGCGGACCGCGGTGTCCTCGACCATGGCCACGTAGTCCGGCCAGGTCATCTCCGCCATCCCGCCGTCGGCGTGCCGGGCCAGCAGGTAGCGGCGCAGCAGGTCGAACTGCTCCATGGTCGCCTCGGCCTCGACCAGGTGACGCTCCAGGTCATCGTTGCGGGCCAGCGTCTTGCGCTCCGAGCGCGAGAAGACATAGTCCGCCGCCGGGATCCGCGCCGAGACGCAGGCCGTGCAGGACTCGCAGGCCGGCCGGTAGGCGATGTTCTGCGAACGGCGGAAGCCCACCTGGGTCAGGGAGTCGTTGACCACCGCCCCATCCGACAGCGGCAGGTGCGCAAACACCTTCCGCTCGAACCGGTCCGGCAGGTACGGACACGGCGAGGGAGCGGTCAGGAAGAACCTGAGCTGTCGGGTCGGAAAATGCTGCGTCACGGACCTGCGTTCGCTCTCGAACCAAAGAGCCTTGGCTTGATTAGGCGTCATGCTTCGCCCCTGCGCAAGGGTGTCCGTCAGAGCCCGGCGTCGGCGGGCAGCACCGGAGCTTCACGAAGCAGCACGATGGCGATCCGCCGGTTGCCGGGCAGGGTGGGATCGTCCGGGTAAAGCGGCTCGGAATTGGCCTTGCCGGAGACCTGATAGACCCGATCGGCGTCGACGCCCGAGCCTTGCAGGATTCGCCGGGAGGTGTCGGCGCGGGACGCCGACAGCTGCCAGTCGCCGTCGGCCTTCTGGCCGTTGGCGCTGGTGGAGGTGTGGCCGTAGATGCTGATGCGGTTGGGGAGCTGGTTGATCACCTTGGACACCGCCCGCAGCAGCAGCTTGGCGCGGTCGTTCGGCTGGGTCTGGCCCTCGTTGAACATCGAGCGGCCTTCCTGGTCCACAAGCTGGATGCGCAGGCCTTCGGGCGTCTCGTCGACGATGATGTTCTTTGACAGTTCGGCCAGCTCCGGCATGTCCTGCAGCGCCTGGCGCAGGGACTGGGCGGCGGAGGCGAAGGCGGCTTCCTCGCGCTTCTGCAACGCCTCGCGCGCGGCCTCGGAGGCGGCCTCGGTGTCGCTGTGGGCGGCCGCATCGCTCTTGCCGTCGGCGGGGTTCGGGGATTCCGGCGCCTTCGCCTCGATGATCTCGGCCGAGCCCGAACCCTTGGCGCCGTCGTCACCCAGGGCGGTGCCGCTCAGGATGCCCCCGGAGCCGGAGGTGGTCTCCGAGACGCTGGCGGGCGCGAAGTAGTCGGCGATGCCCCGCTTCTGCTCGGGGCTGGTGGTGTTGATCAGCCACATCAGCAGGAAGAAGGCCATCATCGCGGTCACGAAGTCCGCGTAGGCCACCTTCCAGGCGCCCCCGTGGTGACCGGCGGCGACCCTCTTGATCCGCTTGATGATGATCGGCTGTTCGCCGCTCGACATGGTTGATCCCGGTTAAGACTGTTACGAGGGCACCGTGCCGGGCGGGCGTTAAGATGCGGTTGCAGCTTGGGAGCTGGATATGAAGGCGGCGTTCATCGGCCTGGGCGTGATGGGGTTTCCGATGGCCGGGCATCTGGCCCGGGCGGGGCATGCGGTGACGGTGTTCAATCGCTCGCCGGGCAAGGCGCAGGCCTGGGCCCTGGCCCATGGCGGGCGGGCCGCCGCCAGCGTCGCGGACGCCGCCGCCGGAGCGGAGATCGTCTTCCTCTGCGTCGGCGATGACGCCGACGTGCGCGCCGTGGCGACGGAGGCGCTGCCCGCCATGGCCGCGGGCGGGATCGTCGTCGACCACACCACCACCTCGGCCGTCCTGGCCCGCGAGATGGCGTCCCTGGCCGAAGCCTCGGGCCGGGCGTTCGTCGACGCGCCGGTCTCCGGCGGCCAGGCGGGCGCGCAGAGCGGCCAGCTCACCGTCATGTGCGGCGCTGCGCCGCAGGCGTTCGCGCGCGCCGAGCCGGTCATCGCCGCCTTCGCCAAGGCGGTCCGGCGGATCGGG
>Ga0268265_10003341_pt1 | contig 11608 bp, 11 predicted proteins | sample KBSSwiS52_FD_190355 | JGI IMG/M metagenome (GOLD analysis project Ga0268265, IMG submission 190355) | Switchgrass rhizosphere microbial communities from Kellogg Biological Station, Michigan, USA - KBS Switchgrass S5-2 (SPAdes) (version 2) | ecosystem: Host-associated > Plants > Roots >...
GGCATCTCCTTCCTGCTCCCGCCGGGCACGCCCGACCTGGTCCAGCCCAAGCTGGAGGCGCTGCGCGACTATCAGCTGAGCCTCCCCGCTCCCCCGCCGCCGGCGGGCAGCTTCGACGCCGCGGCCGCCGCGCGCGGCCGCGCCATCTTCGACGGCGGGGCACGCTGCGGGGCCTGTCATCGTGGTGGCGCGCGCACCGAGGAGGCGCTCCATGACCCTGCCGAGACGGGCATGGATCCGACTCACGCCCAGCGCAGCGCGAGCAAGCGCTACCGGACGACTCCGCTGCGCGGGCTGTGGCAGCACGCGCCCTACTTCCACGACGGCAGCGCGGCCACCCTGGCCGACGTGGTCGAGCGCTATCGCGTGACGCTGGGACTGACGCTCACGCGGAAGCAGAGGGCCGACCTGGTGGAGTATTTGAAGTCACTCTGACGCCGGATGGCGCGCGTTCACGACGGCGCGGCGGGCGAGCCCAGCACCCGCCGCGCCTCGGCGCGGGCCTCGTCGAGGGTCGTGACCGCGCCGTCGAGCTGGCGCTCGTAGACCGCCTTCAGGATTCGCCCGATCTCCGGTCCGGGTGACAGCCCGAGGTCCAGCAGGTCGCGACCCTTCAGTATCGGCTCCGGCGGACGCCGGGCCACGTCAAGCTCCTGCGCGCGGCGCAGGAACCAGTCCATGGGCTCGGTCGAGAACTGACCCGGGCTGCGGCCCAGGCAGTCGGCGCGGGCCACGCGGTGCAGGAGGACCGGCTCGCACTTGGCCGATAGCCGCCGGATCGCCCCGTCCGTGACCAGCTCGCGGTCCTTGTAAAGCTGATAAGGCTTGAGGTGGTTGCCGACCAGGGCGAGGACCTGGCCGCGCAGGTCGTAGCCCAGCAGGGTGTGGACGTTCCAGCGGTCGAGGAGCGTGCGCGTCGGATCCAGGCCGCCTTCCTCGTGGCCCTTCGAGCGCACGCGGCCGTCCTCGAACCGGGTGGTGGCGGGCTTGCCCAGGTCGTGGCAGAGCGCGCCCAGCATCACGGCCAGCGCCCGAGGGCGGTCCAGATCCGCGATCTGCTTCGCGGCCTCGTCCATGGCGAGGAGGGTGTGCGTCCACACGTCCCCTTCCGGGTGCCACTCCGGCTCCTGGGGCGTGTCGGCCAGGGGCAGCAGCTCCGGCGCCAGCGTCCGGAGCATCCCCCACTCGCGCATGAGCGCCAGGCCGGTCGACGGGCGGCGGGCCTCGAGGAGCAGCTTCTCGATCTCGCCGAAGATCCTTTCCGGCGGCAGCTCGGCGAGGGGCATGGCCGCGCAGAGTCGGGCCGTCTCCGGGTCTGCGGTCAGCTCGAAGCGGGCCGCGAGCTGGACCCCGCGCAGCGCGCGGAGGGGGTCTTCGCCGAAGGTCCGCGCGTCCACAGCCCGCAGGCGGCGGGCGGCCAGGTCCGCCTGGCCGCCGTGCGGGTCAAGGATCCTGCCCGTGAACGGATCGAGGAGCAGGGCGTTCATGGTGAAGTCGCGCCGGCGCGAGGCCTCCTCGAGCGACAGGCCCGGGTCTCCCGCTACCGCGATGCCGCGGTGCCCTGGTCCCACCTTCGAGTCGCGGCGGGGAATGGAGACGTCAATCGGGTCCTCTACGCCTTCGAGTCCGGTAACTTTGTAGACGGTGAACGCCTCGCCCACCGCATTGACCTCACCCTGCGAAGCGAGGACGTGCTTCAGCCGGTCGGAAGCCAGGCCGAAGACCTCCACGTCGAAGTCCTTGACCGTCAAACCGAGGAGTGCGTCCCGGACGGCTCCGCCCACGATGTAGGGACGTCCGCCCGCCTCGACGACGGCGTCGAGCAGGCGACGGAGGCTGGGAGGCAGCACCACGTCCACGGCGCGATCGTAGCACCGGTCTTTTGGGGCTCGGGTTGGCACGCTTCCTGCTCTTGCGGTCTACCGCGAGGTTCCAAGCATGAAGAAGAAGACGGCCAAGAGCACCGGCGGGCGGCACAGCCGAACCACACGCGCGAAGTACCCGGGATCGGCCGGAGAGTCCTTCCCGGAAAGGCGGGTCGCGGTGAAGCCACGGCCGGAGTTCGTGTCGGCGCCGTCGGCCACCGCGGTCGCCGCGGAGGCGCAGCGCACGGGTGTCGTGCCGCTGGAGGCCCGAGGGCCGCGAGAGGAGATTCCCGGCGAAGGCAAGAACATTCGCGTGGGCGATCCCGACGATAGCGTCATGGATAACGAGTACGTCGGCGACGAGACCCCCGGCGGCAGCTCCCCCACGCCGGACCAGAACAACGTGGACGACATCGGCAGCGCTTACGGTCTACAGGAGGAGGACACCGGTGGACCGCTGCACAGCGCCGCGGAGATCCTGGAGCGACGCGACCGCCACCGCGCCACGATGGACGAGCCGCCTCGGGGCGGCAAGGCGTACAAGCGATGAAACGCTGGGGTTGGGGATGGGGAGCGGGCTAGTTTCAACCCTCCAGCGTGCGGATCATGACATCCAGGGCCCGCTCCGCGGCCTCGTCCAGGAGCGAGGCCAGCAGCTCCGTTCGGAGCTGGAACGCGGCTTGAAGCGACTGGACGAGCCGCTGCCGGTCCTCGCTCGTGAGCACCGGCGCTCGCGCGCCCGCGCCCACCATGACGTGGGAGGCGGCCAGCCGCGCCACGCGGCCGCTGCCGTCGTCGAAGGGCAGGATCTCCACGATGCGGGCCAGGGCGAGGGCGCCGCGCTGGGAGGGCTTCAGGTCCGCTCCGCTGCCGACGTTCAGCCATTCCTCGAGGTTGCGCAGCCGCGTGCCCACGAACTCCGCGGGCGCCGGAGGAGGACCGCCGTCGCGCGACCGCTCGGTCGTGCGCAGGCCCGCGGCGCTTCCCGTCACCGCCCGGTGCCAGGCCAGGACCGCGCTCACGGTGAAGGCCGCGTGCTCGTCCACCGCGGAGCGGGCTCTTTCCCATCGCTCGAGCTCGGCCGGGGTCGCCTCGATCCCCGCGAGCGCGAGGCTGCCGACAGCCTGCGCGCGCATCACCGCCGCCGCGAGACGAGCGTTCTCGTGTTCGCGCCCCTGGAGCAGCGAGGCCAGCCGCTTCTCCTTCAGCGCGGCGCTGGGCGCCAGGCGCAGGAGCCGCGGCGCGTCGTTGGAGTCCTGCTCCGCCACACCCCAGTATAGAGAGGCCCGCTTCAATTTCCTGGACGGCGACCGCGCACGCATGTCTAAACACTGGAGCGCGGCCCACCGCTGCCCTAGAATGCCTGGAGCGGGAGGGACCATGGTTCGAACCGGGGCGCTGGTGGCGGCGTGCGCGTTGATCGCCGGGGGAGCGGGGACAGCCGGCGAAGAGAAGCAGGAGAAGGTGAAGAAACCGCACCTGGAGCTGCGGGCGGCGCCGCGCATGGCGTTCTCGCCCGTCAACGTGCTGCTGACGCTGGAGCTGGTCGGCGGCGGCGACGTGGAGGAATACCACTGCCCCGAGGTCGAGTGGGACTGGGACGACGGCGGCAAGAGCGTGCACGAGGCCGACTGCGCCCCCTTCGAGGAGGGGAAGACCACCATCGAGCGACGCTTCACGGCCGACCACGAGTACATCAAGGCCGGCGTCTACCAGATCAAGGCCACCATGCGACGCCTCAACCGCACCCTGGCCACCGCGACCGTGAAGGTGACGGTGAGGCCCGGGATCGGCGACCCCACGATAGAGCGCGACGAGTCGCGCTCGCTTAGCCCCGAGGCGCCGCGCCCGCGTCGCGCAGAGCCTTCCGCGCCAGCCGCGTGAGGTAGACCGTGACCACGACGGTCGCGCCGAGGCCCACCGCCAGGTAGACGTTCTCGGCCCCGGAACGTCCTCCGCCCCGCGCCGCGGCCCTTCCCGCCGCCCCGAGATAGACGTACAGCACGGTGGCGGGGAGCATCGCGAGCCAGCTCGTCAACAGGTAGGGCCCGAAGCGGATCGCGGTCAGCCCGTAGAAGTAGTTGCTGAGGCTGAAGGGCACGGCGGGGCTCAGGCGCAGCAACGCGACGATCTTCCATCCACGCTCCCCGATCGCCCGGTCGATGGCGGTGAAGCGAGCGTCGTTGCGGGCCAGCGCCTCCACCGCTCCGCGAGCCACGTGGCGGGCGATGAGGAAGGCGAGGCCGGCCGCCGTGGTGGAGGCCGCGGAAACGATGGCGGTCCCGCGGACGAGCCCGAACAGGAAGCCCGCCCCGATGGTGAGGGCGGCTCCGGGCACGAAGAGCAGCGTGGCCACCACGTAGATCGCGTAGAACGCCGCGTAGCCCAGAGCGCCCAGGCCCGAGATCCACCCCTCGAGCTGCTTCGTCCACGCGGCCACCGGCAGCAGCCGCGAGGCGGCGAAGAGGCCGGCGACCACGGCACCCGCCAGGATCCATTTCACCGACCATCGGCGCCGGCGGCGGCGGGACGCGGTCATGGTCCACAGATTCTATTGCCGCGGGCCGCGGGGGTAACATCCATCCACGAAGCCCAGGCGCGCCAGCCGCTCGATCCAGGGAGGAGCCTCGCGGATCGCCTGGCGGACGGGAGCGGCGCCCGTCAACGGCGAGGCGCGGCGCCGCCGGCGCTATCCCCCACTGGACATGCTTTCGAGGAATTCCTTGTTGGTCTTCGTCTTGGCCAGGCGCTCCAGCAGCAGCTCCATGGCCTCCACCGGGGAGAGGGCGGATAGGACCTTCCGCAGGATCCAGACGCGGTTCAGCTCCTCCTTGGGCACGAGCAGCTCCTCCTTGCGCGTCCCGCTGCGGTTCATGTCGATGGAGGGGAAGATCCGCTTGTCCGTGAGCTTGCGGTCCAGGACGATCTCGGAGTTTCCCGTACCCTTGAACTCCTCGAAGATCACGTCGTCCATGCGGGACCCCGTCTCCACCAGCGCGGAGGCGATGATGGTCAGGCTTCCCCCCTCCTCGATGTTGCGCGCGGCGCCGAAGAACCGCTTGGGGCGCTGCAGCGCGTTGCTGTCCACGCCGCCCGACAGCACCTTGCCCGAAGGCGGCACGATGGTGTTGTAGGCGCGGGCCAGGCGCGTGATGGAGTCGAGGAGGATCACCACGTCCTTCTTGTGCTCGACCAGCCTCTTGGCCTTCTCCATGACCATCTCCGCCACCTGCACGTGCCGATCGGCCGGCTCGTCGAAGGTCGAGGAGATGACCTCGCCGTGCACGGACCGTTGCATGTCCGTCACCTCCTCGGGCCGCTCGTCGATGAGCAGCACGATGAGGACCACCTCGGGGTGGTTGCTGGTGATGGCGTTGGCGATGGCCTGCAACAGCATGGTCTTCCCCGTGCGGGGAGCGGCCACGATGAGCGCCCGCTGGCCCTTCCCCAGCGGCGTCATGAGGTCCATGATCCGGGTGGAGAGATGGTCGGGCACCGTCTCCAGCTTGATGCGGTCCTGGGGATAGAGCGGGGTCAGGTTGTCGAAGAAGATCTTGTCCTTCGAGCGGTCCGGCGGCTCGAAGTTGACCGCGTCCACCTTGATGAGCGCGAAGTACCGCTCGTCCTCCTTGGGCGGGCGGATCTGGCCGCTGATGGTGTCGCCCGTGCGGAGGTCGAACTTGCGGATCTGCGAGGGCGAGACGTAGATGTCGTCCGGCCCGGGAAGGTAGCAGTACTCCGGGGCGCGCAGGAAGCCGAACCCGTCGGGCAGGATCTCGAGCACGCCCTCGGAGAAGATGAGGCCCTCCTTCTCCGCCTGCGCGCGCAGGATCTGGAAGACCAGCTCCTGCTTCTTCATGGTGGCGGCGCCAGGGATCTCCAGCGCCTTGGCTACCTGGGCGAGCTTGGTGATGCCCATCTCCTTGAGGGCGGCGAGGTCCAGGCGATTGCGCTCGGGCGGGGCCGCGGCGGACGCGGGCTCCGGATCCGCCGCGGGGGGAGCCTGGGGCACGACGCGCGGGGCCTCGGGCTCCGCGGTCATGACGGCGGCGGGCGTGGGGTCCGTGCCCCCGCCGGGCTCCTGCGGCTCGGGGGAAGTCCCGTCGCGCGGCGCCTCACCCCGGGGCCGCCGGCCGCGCCGCGGCTGACCCGCGCCCGGCTCGGGGTCCTTCGGGTTCGAGGGATCTTCGTCGGCCATGGCGTCTCTCGGTGGAAGCGAAATGGGGGAGAGCGGAAAGCCTACGGCCCGCTTCTCAGGATCGGATGCTCCGAAGATAGTGGAAGCCGGACGGCGGTGTCAACTAGATAGTTGACGAGGACGCAACGGGAATAGTTGGACAAGGAACGCGCTGGAGAGCAGGACAAGAGACAATGGCCAGAAATACTGGGGGAAGGTCATGAGTTACCTGGACAAGCTGATGATCCCCGGCGAGAGCGTCGTGCACTCCGCCCGCCGCAACGTGGCCGCGACCTTCGGCGGCCTGTTCGTGTTCCTGGCCCTGGTGTTGATCGGCGTGGGCGTCGCCTACGCCCTGTCGGCGCCCGCGGCCGGCCTGCTGGGCACGGGCATGCTGACCGTGGTGGCCCTCGTCCTCGCCGCCATTCTGCTGGGCCGCTGGGTCTGGTGGCGCAACAAGGCCTACGTCGTCACGAACCTCAGGGTCATGAAGCTGGAGGGCGTGCTCTCCAAGAGCCACCGGGACGCCTCGCTCGACAAGATCAACGACCTGGTCATGACCCAGTCGATCTGGGGGCGGCTGCTCGGCTACGGGGAGCTGCAGATCCTGACCGCCAACGAGGCCTCGGGCATGACCTTCCACCAGCTCGGCGATCCCGTGGAGTTCAAGAGGCAGGTCCTCCAGGTCCGGACTGCGGAGATGGCGGACGGCCCGGGCAAGGGCGCCGCCTCCGTCTCCGATCCCATCGCCCAGATCCAGCGCCTGGGCGACCTGCGCGCCAAGGGCGTCATCACGGAGGAGGAGTTCGCGGCCAAGAAGAAGGCGCTGATGGACCGGATCGGGTGACGGCGCCCTTTCCTCGGGGGACGCCCCGGGACCTCCTGGCCGGTTAGAAGTATCCCTCCATCAGCCGGGCGACCCACTCCGGCAGGCGGGGATGGGCGGGGGCGTCGAACGCGGGCACGTGCGGCTTGACGTCCAGCACCGGCGTGCCGTCGATGGCGTCCAGGCCGCGGACGAAGAGAGACGAGCGCTCGACCCGCTTCAGCTCCACCGTCGTGGCCGCGATCGGGTTCGGACGGTGCCGGGCGCGCTGGGCGAACACGCCCACGAGCGGCATGTCCGGGCGGTCGCGGGGCCGCCGGGTCAGCTGGGTCACGGCGTCGAACCGCGCCTCGTGCATGAAGAAGAGCACCATCACGTGAGAGAACTGCTCCAGCCCGAGCAGCCCGTCGGCCAGCTCGGGCCGGAGCTGGATCTCGGACACCACACGGCCCCATTCTTCGTCGCGGGCGTCGCTCACGCCGTTGCGGACCACGCCGATGGGATCGAGCCTCAGCGTCCCTCCTCGGGCGAGGCCGCGAGCTCGCCGTCCTCGGCCGCTTTCAGGAAGGCCCGGGCGTCGTCGGCCTCCGTGCCCGGCACGGCCAGCTTGACCCCGCCCAGACCGGGCCACAGCCCGGGATCGATGGCGATCGTGTTCGCGTCCACCAGGAACACGTCGAAGCCGGCAGCGATCAGCGCCGACCGGCAGGGCTCGGCGTCCACGAGGGTGCCGAAGGTCGCCACGATCTCCAGGTGCGACGTGCTCTCGCGGCGCTCGTCCATGCGGCCCTACAGCCTCTCCACCACCATGGCCACGCCCTGGCCTCCGCCGATGCAGAGCGCGGCCAGGCCCACGCGCTTTCCCCGGGCCTCCAGCGCGTGGAGCAGGGTGACCAGGACGCGCGCGCCCGAGGCGCCGATCGGATGGCCGAGGGCGATGGCGCCGCCGTTGACGTTGACACGGGCGGCATCGAGCTTCAACTCCTGGAGCACGGCCAGGCTCTGGGCGGCGAAGGCCTCGTTCAGCTCGAACAGGTCGATGCGGTCGGCGCCCATGCCCGCCTTCTCCAGGGCCTTGCGCACCGCGGGGACGGGACCGATGCCCATCACCCTCGGGTCCACCGCGGCCGAGGCGTAGGAGACGATGCGGGCCCGGGGCAACGCGCCGAGCGCACGGGCCCGAGCCGCCGTGGTCACGACCAACGCCGCCGCGCCGTCGTTGATCCCGCTGGCGTTGCCCGCGGTGACGGTCCCGTTCTTCGTGAAGGCTGGCTTCAGCTTGGCCAGCGCCTCCGCCGTGGTGCCCGGCCGCGGGTACTCGTCGGTGTCCACGAGGCTCGCCTCGCCCTTCTTCTGAGGCACGGGCACGGGCACTATCTCCGCCTTGAAGCGGCCCTCGTGGATGGCAGCCTGGGCGCGGGCCTGGCTCTCCGCGGCGAAGTCGTCCTGGTCCTCGCGGCTGATGCGGTAGCGCTCCGCGATGTTCTCGGCGGTGATCCCCATGTGGATGTCGTGAAACGCGTCGGTCAACCCCTCGTGGATCATGTGGTCGAGGAGCGGGCCGTTGCCCAGACGCTGCCCCCAGCGCCCGCCGGGTAGCAGGTAGGGCGCCCCGCTCATGCTCTCGGTGCCTCCCGCCACGACCAGCTCCGCGTCCGCGCACTTCACCGCCTGGGCCGCCAGCATCACGGCCTTGAGCCCCGAGCCGCAGACCTTGTTCACGGTGTGCGCGGGGACCGAGTCGGGGATGCCCGCCCGGATCGAGGCCTGGCGCGCCGGGTTCATGCCCAGGCCCGCCTGGAGGATGCAGCCGAGGATCACCTCGTCCACCTGGTCCGGCCGCGCGCCGGAGCGGCGCACCGCCTCCTTGACCGCCACCGCGCCGAGGTCGACGGCGGTGACGTCCTTGAACGCCCCGCCGAAGCTGCCGATGGGGGTGCGGCAGCCGCCCAGGACCACGACGTCATCGGAACTCATGCTCTTCCTCCCCCCGCAAGAGTTTCACATCTGGGTGTGCGTCAGGGAAGATCAGGGTGCCATCGGGAAAGTGGTGAAGTCAACAGCACGTGCCGAGCTGTGCAAGACGCCCGTGCGGCCCATCGTGGACGATCCCGCTCGTATGCAACCTGCTTCCGGCGCGTATGATTCCGCCGTGCGCACAGGCAGCGGACCGGCCAAGGTCTGTGCCCTGTGGCTCGCGGCAAGCGTGCTGCTCGCCGCCTGCCGCCAGCCGTCCGCCGAGCCCTCCGGCGTGCGCCTCTTCCGCCGCGCCGGCCTCGAGATGGCCCGCGTCCGGATCGGCAAAGAGACGCGAGAGGCCGTGGCCGCCCGGCCCGAGGCGTTCGTCTCCGCCTTCGAAGTGCAGCCGGGAGCCGTCCTCCACCTCGCGATCGGCCTTCAGTGCCCCGGCGAGGAGCGCTGCTCAGGCGCCTGGCGGTTCACGGTCGAGGCCGGGCGCGGCGGGGGCCCACGCCGACGGCTTTTCGAGCGGATGCTCGACGCTACCGAGGCCACGGATTGGGAGCCTGTGCGCATCCGTCTCGACGCCCTGGCGGCGAGCGCCGTGGACGTGGCATTCGGCGTCTCGCAGGTGAAGCCCGGCCCGGCCAGGCCGTTGTGGGGAGAGGCCCGTCTCCTGCGCCCTGCACCGTCGCCGCCGAGGAGCGTCCTGCTCATTTCGATCGACACGCTCCGGGCGGACCGGCTGGGCTGCTACGGGTACGCCCGGCCGACCAGCCCGTCGATCGATGGCCTCGCCGCCGAGGGCGTCCGCTTCCACCAGGCCATCAGCCAGGCCCCGTGGACCACCCCGTCACACATGTCGCTCCTCACCTCGCTCTATCCTTCGAGCCACCACGTGAACCAGGGCTGGTCGAGGTTCCAACGATTCATGAAGGAGGGCCGGGGCTATCGCGTGCTCGCGGAGGACGCCACCACGCTGGCCGAGGTCCTCCAGCAGCACGGCTTCCGGACCCTGGCCTTGACCGGTGGTGCGACGGTGCGGGGGGAGTTGGGCTTCGCGCAGGGCTTCGACGCGTATCGGGAGGACTCCTTTGGTCTGCTGGAGAGGGTCCGGCCGATGCTGGGCAGGTGGCTGGAAGAGAGCCGCGACCTGCCCTTCTTCATCTTCCTCCACACCTTCGAGGTCCACGCGCCATACGAACACACGGAGATGACGGAGGGGGTGCTGACCGGAGCGCAGCGCGACGCGATCCACCGGGCGTTGGACGAGCGGGGACACGGGGACATCATCGGCCTCGCCGCGCTGCTCCGGGAACTCGGCCTGTTCCGGAGGGACGTGACCTCCGCCCTTTACGACGGGGACATCCGGTTCACGGATGCCTTTCTGGGCGGCGTACTCGAGGATCTGCGGCGCCTCGACCTCGAGGACCGGACCCTGGTCGTCCTCACGAGCGACCACGGCGAGGAGTTCGGCGATCACGACCGCACCCGCTTCTACGACGCCCATTGCAAGACCGTGTACGAGGAGATGATCCGGGTCCCGCTGGTCGTGAGGCTGCCGGGGACGATCCCTGCCGGCCGCGTGGTCGACACCCCCGTGGAGCTGGTGGACGTCGCGCCCACCATCCTCGACATCCTGGGCGTTCCGACGCCGCCCGCGATGCAGGGCAAGAGTCTCCTGGGCCTCGCCACGGGGCGCACCCACGAGCACAAGGAGTGGACCCTCAGTGAGGCCACCTGCAACGAGCTTGAAGCGAAGGCCCTGCGCAGCCCGCACCTCAAGTACATCGCCGCCTGGGAGGCGCGGGACGATGAGCACGCGGGCATACCCGGGCCCCTGGTCAAGGAGCGCATTTTCGACCTCGCCGGCGATCCCGGTGAGAAGCAGAACCTGCGGGATCGCCGGCGCTTGCGGGAGCTGCGCGCGATCCTGGAGGGTCGGGCGACAGCCCTGGCGCGAAACGCCCGCGTGGGAACGGAGGCGCCGATTGGGAAGGACGTCCTGGAGCAGCTCCGGGGCCTCGGATACGTCCAGTGACCATGGACATTTCCGCCCGCTGCGCCGACAGGGGACGCCGCCGTGGGGACCGAGGAGGCGTCTACTTTCCCGGCGCGGCGGCGTTCTCGACGAGCTCGACGCGACGATTCTCGGGCTGACGTCGAACCGCGCCCATGGGTGTCATCCGGGGTCGATCATCACCACTGCGATCGCCGCGCTGCCCAGGGCCAGACCCGCCGCGGTCAAGGCCACCACGCGAACGCCCCGGACGAAAGCGTCCGCTATGGCACTCTGGATGGCGCTGCGGTCCGCTGGGCTGGCCGAGAGGGGCGGCTCCGCGTTGGCCAGCATGGTGCGTCGGGCCTGAACCTCCGCCACCAGCCTGGGCCGGAGACGCAGGCCTGCCATCCGGCGTTCGAGATGGGCGTCGAAGACGTGCTGGAGGAACACGCTCATCACGGCAATCGCGATCAATCCCGCCGCTCGGGAAACCGCGTTGTTGACGCCGGACGCGATGCCGGCGTGATCCACGCCCACGGCGTTCATCACGGTCGTGGTCAAGGGTGCGACGGTCACGGCAATACCGAGCCCGAGCACGACCATGGCCGGGAAGAACGTCACCCAGTAGCTGCCACCGACCCCGGGCCGGGCCAGCAGGGCGAAGCCGCAGGCAACGATCAGCGGCCCCGCGATCAGGGGCGTCCTGGCTCCTACCCGGGCGAGGAGCCCACCGGACCAGCGCGAAAGCAGGAAGACGATCGCTATGAGCGGAAGCATGG
>Ga0268265_10003342_pt1 | contig 11601 bp, 8 predicted proteins | sample KBSSwiS52_FD_190355 | JGI IMG/M metagenome (GOLD analysis project Ga0268265, IMG submission 190355) | Switchgrass rhizosphere microbial communities from Kellogg Biological Station, Michigan, USA - KBS Switchgrass S5-2 (SPAdes) (version 2) | ecosystem: Host-associated > Plants > Roots >...
GAACATCAACCACTTCATCGCCAACCCGAAGGGTTTCGCGCCGGGCACCAAGATGAGCTTCCCCGGCCTGCCCAAGGCCCAGGACCGCGCCAACGTGATCGCCTTCCTGCGCAGCAAGGCGGACGCACCGCTGGCGCTGCCGACTCCGGACGAGATCAAGAAGGCCGAAGACGCGGCGAAGGCCGCTGCTGCTCCGGCCGAGGGCGCAGCGCCTGCGGGCGAGCAAGCGGCTGCCGCACAGCCGGAAGCCGCCGCGCCGGCGGAAGGCGCCGCTGCCGCGCCGGCCGCCGCTCCCGCGGCCGAAGATGCGGTGAAGCTGATTGCCGCGGCGGATCCCGCCGCCGGTGAGAAGGTCGCCGCGAAGTGCAAGGCCTGCCATGACTTCACCAAGGGCGGTCCGAACAAGGTCGGCCCGAACCTCTGGGGCGTCGTCGGCGGTCCGAGCGCGCATAAGGAAGACTTCAACTACGACGACGCGATCAAGAACCTGAAGATCACCTGGGACTTCACGAACCTCGATCACTATCTGACCAACCCGAAGAAGTTCGCGCCCGGCACCAAGATGGCCTTCCCGGGCCTGCCGAAGGCCCAGGACCGCGCGAACCTGCTGCGTTGGCTGCGGGATCAGAGCGACAGCCCCGTTCCGCTGCCGCAGTAAGATCTTGGGCGGTCAGGTCACTGTCGCCACGGAGTTCGTCGATCTGGCGCGCCGGCTGACGGAAGTCAGCCGGCCGATCCTGCGCCGTTATTACCGGAAGTCGCTCGACATCATCGACAAGGCCGATGAGAGCCCGGTCACCAAGGCAGACCGCGAATGCGAGGCGGCCTTGCGCGAGACGATCAACGCCGCGTTTCCCGACCACGGCATCATCGGCGAGGAGTTCGGCGCCGAGCGCGCCGATGCCGAGCATGTCTGGGTGCTCGATCCGCTGGACGGCACGCGCTCCTTCATCACCGGAAGGCCGCTGTTCGGCACGCTGATCGCGCTCACCCGCGGCGGTAAGCCGATCCTCGGCGTGATCGACATGCCGATCCTGTCCGACCTCTTCCTCGGCGTCGCCGGCCAGGCGAGCACGCTCAACGGCGAGGTCATCAAGAGCCGCGTCTGCGAGAAGCTCAGCGACGCCTATTTCTCCACCATTTCGCCGGTCTGGTTCCAGGGCGCGCATCTTGCCCCTTATGAGCGGCTGCGCGACGGCGCCAAGTCCACCACCTTCGGCGGCGATTGCTATCAATACGGCATGGTGGCGGCCGGCTTCATCGACCTGGTGGTCGAGCGCGGCCTCGGCATCTACGACTTTGCCGCCCTGGTGCCGGTGATCGAAGGCGCGGGCGGCCATATCACCGATTGGCGGGGCCAGGCCCTGACCCTGCAGTCCAAGGGCGACGTGATCGCGGCCGGCGACCGGCGCATTCTGGACCAGGCGGTCGCAACGCTCGCCGCCTGACAGGGTTGGGCGTGATCGGGTTGGGCCTGAGCGGCGTTAATCTCCGTTACACAGCCGGGTTTCCTTGCGGGCTAAGTCTCCGTTAGGATGGCGCAAAGCCGCGCCAAAGCGGCCAAACGGCCCCAAAACGGATTAGGGAAATCGGCATGACGCGCTCGACGCTGGGTCTGGTCTTCGCAACCCTCCTCGCGTGGAGCGCCGTCCTTTCCCTTCCTGCCGCCGCACAGGACCCCAATGTAAAGCCGAAGCCCGGTATCGCCATGCATGGCGAGCCGAAATACGGGCCGGACTTCAAGCATCTCGACTATGTGAACCCGGACGCGCCGAAGGGCGGCAGTGTGGTGTTCGGTGCCGTCGGTACTTTCGACAGCTTCAATCCCTTTACGATCCAGGGCACGCCGGGACCGGGATCCAGCTACGAGACACTCACCACCAGCACGCTTGATGAGCCTTTCAGCCAGTACGGGCTCATTGCCGAGACGATGGAAGTGCCGGAGGATCGCTCCTGGGTGATCTTCAATCTGCGTAAGGAAGCGCGCTGGCATGACGGCCAGCCGATCACCGCGGACGACGTCGTCTATAGCTTCAATATCCTGAAGGAGAAGGGCCCCCCCTTCTACCAGAGCTACTATGCCAGCGTTGAGAAGGCGGAGAAGCTCGGCGACCTCCGCGTGAAGTTCAGCTTCACGCCCGGCGACAACCGGGAGCTACCGTTGATCATCGGCCAGATGCCGGTCTTGCCGCAGCATCTCTGGAAGGACAGAGACATCACCCAGCCGACCCTGGATCTTCCAGACGGCAGCGGACCCTACAAGCTTGCGAAGTTCGAGGCCGGACGCTCGGTGACGCTCCAGCGCGTGCCCGATTATTGGGGCAAGGATCTGCCGATCAATGTCGGCCAGAACAACTTCGATACCATGCGCTACGACTACTATCGCGACGGCACGGTGGCGCTCGAGGCATTCAAGGGCGGTGCCTTCGATATTCGGCTGGAGAACAGCGCCAAGCAGTGGGCGACCGCCTACGCGATTCCGGCGGTAAAGGACGGACGCATTGTGCGCGAGGTGATACCCACCGAGGGTCGCAACCTCATGCAAGGCTATGTCTTCAACCTGCGGAAAGACATTTTCCAGGACCGCAAGGTGCGCGAGGCGCTGCAGTATGCCTTCGACTTCGAGTGGAGCAATAAGACCCTGTTCTACGGCCAATATGTTCGCATACGCAGCTACTTCGGCCCATCCGAGCTGGGCTCGACCGGATTGCCGTCGCCGGAAGAACTGAAGATCCTGGAGCCCTATAAAGGCAAGATCCCGGACGAGGTCTTCACCACCGAATACAACCCGCCGAAGACCGACGGTTCGGGCGATGACCGCGCCAACCTGGAGGTCGCCAGCAAGATTCTTGACGCTGCCGGATGGAAAATCGAGAACGGCGTCCGCACCAAAGACGGCAAGAAGCTCGATTTCGAGATTCTCCTGGACGACCCGGCATTCGAGCGCGTGACCCAGCCCTTCATCCAAAATCTGGGCGAGATCGGAGTCAAAGCCCATATTCGTTCAGTCGATACGGCGCAGTATGGGAAGCGCATGGATCAGTTCGACTACGACATGACGGTCAACCTGGTGGCGGAATCGCTCTCGCCGGGCAACGAGCAGCGCGACTTCTGGAGTTCCAAGAGCGCCGACATCACCGCCGGTCGAAACCTGTCCGGTATAAAAGATCCCGCGATCGATGCGTTGGTGGAACGGATCATTGCCGCCAAGGACCGCGATGACCTGGTTACGGCCACGCGCGCCCTGGACCGCGTGCTGCAGTGGGGCTTCTATTACATTCCGCATTGGAATGCGCCGTTCGATCGCGTTGCCTATTGGAACAAGTACGCGCACCCCGCGACCATGCCCAAGTATGGATTGACCTACGACATCTGGTGGTTCGATCCGCAGAAGCAGGCCGTCTTGCAGCAGAAGGTCTCGGCGGCCGCGGCGGCTCCGCAAGGCGCCGGCGAACCAGCGGCACCAACCGGAGAGACGAACCAGAGTGCGCCGCCGGCTGAGAACAAGTCCACGCCCGCACCCACGCCGCCTGCAGATCGCGGCAGTACGCCGATACCCTACATCATCGGTGCCATCGTCGTCGCTCTCGTCGCCTTCGCCTTTGGCCGGCGCGGTCGCAAGAAATGATCGTCCACCTCGGCTCTCGCGGTTAGCCCGGCATGCTCGCTTACATCGTCCGTCGCTTGCTGCTGATGATCCCGACCCTGTTCGGTATCATGGTGATCAATTTTCTGATCATCCAGGCGGCGCCCGGCGGGCCCGTCGAACAGATGATTGCAAAGATCCGGGGAACCAGCGTCGCCGCGACTGAGCGCGTGTCCGGCAGCGGGAACGATCTCCTGTCGGCACGCGAGCAATCGTCGGATAAGGGTCAGACGGGGGGCGGAGTCTATCGCGGATCGCAAGGGCTCGACCCGCAGTTCATCAAGCAGCTCGAGCGCATGTACGGCTTCGACAAACCGTTGCCCGAGCGGTTCGTCATGATGATGGGCAATTTCCTGCGCTTCGATTTCGGCAACAGCTATACCAGCGGCCGGCCCGTTGTGGATCTCATCATCGAGAAACTGCCGGTCTCGATCTCGATCGGCCTGTGGACCACTTTGCTCACCTATCTGGTCTGTATCCCCTTGGGTGTTGCCAAGGCCGTGCGCGATGGAACGCCGTTCGATGTCTGGACCAGCATGGTCGTCATCGGTCTCAGTGCGATTCCCGGCTTCATGTTCGCAATCCTGTTGATCGTGCTGTTCGCAGGCGGCACCGTTTTCCACTGGTTCCCGCTGCGCGGCATCACGTCCGAAGACTGGGATCAACTCTCGTTCTTCGGCAAAATAGGCGACTATTTCTGGCACATGACGTTGCCGCTGGTTGCGATGACGATCGGCAGCTTCGCGGCGCTGACCATGCTGACCAAGAACTCCTTTCTTGAGCAGATCAATCAGCAGTACGTCACGACCGCCCGGGCGAAAGGCCTGACTGAGCGCCGGGTCCTCTATGGACACGTGTTCCGCAATGCGATGCTGATCGTGATCTCCGGCATCCCGGCGACCCTGATCGGGATCATTTTTACAGGCGCGATGCTCATCGAGATTATCTTCTCGCTCGATGGTCTCGGCCTGCTCGGCTATGAAGCGGTCATCAACCGTGACTATCAGGTCGTTTTCGCGACCACCTATGCCTTTGGCCTGCTCGGTCTGGTGATCGGGTTGATCGGCGATCTCACCTATATGCTGGTCGATCCCCGCATCGATTTCGAGGCGCGCAGCACGTGACCACCGAGCCGTTGTCACAGCAACAGCCGCGTTTCCTCGGCCGTGCCGTCAGCCCGCTGACGGCACGCCGACTGGACAACTTCCGGCGCAATTCCCGGGGCTATTATTCCCTGATCATTCTGGCCGCCCTGTTCGCGACGAGTTTGCTCGCCGAAGTCATCGCCAACGACCGGCCACTCGTCGTCAGCTACCAGGGAGCGCTCTACTTCCCGGTCTTCAAGTCCTATCCCGAGACGACGTTCGGGGGCACCTTCACCACCGAGGCGAACTATCGCAGTCCCTATGTTCGCAAGCTGATCGATTCCGGCGGTTGGGCCATTTGGCCGCCCATTCCCTTCAGCTACCGGACGACGATCACCGATCTACCGGGACCGGCACCCAGCCCGCCGGATGGGATCAACTGGCTCGGCACCGACGATCAGGCGCGGGATGTCTTGGCGCGTGCAATCTACGGGTTTCGCATCTCCGTCTTGTTCGGTGTTGTCCTTACCATCGCCACCACTACGATCGGCGTACTGGCGGGCGCCATCCAAGGCTATTTCGGCGGTTGGATCGATCTCTTCTTCCAGAGATTTCTGGAAATCTTCTCCAGCCTGCCGACCCTCTACATCCTCATCATCCTCTCCAGCATCTTCGAGCCGGGTGTCATCACGCTGTTTCTCATTCTGCTGGCATTCAACTGGACCTGGCCGGTTGGCGTGGTCCGCGCCGAGTTTCTGCGCGTGCGAAATCTGGAGTATGTACGCTCCGCGAAGGCGCTTGGCACGAGCGACTGGCGCGTCATGGTCAAGCACATCCTGCCCAATGCCATGGTGACGACGCTGACTTTCCTGCCCTTCACCCTCAGTGGGAATGTCACCATTTTGACGGCGCTGGACTTTCTCGGACTGGGATTGCCACCAGGCTCGCCATCCCTGGGCGAGTTGCTGTCTCAGGGCAAGGATAACCTTCAGGCCATCTGGCTCGGCATCACCGCCTTCGTCGTGACCGCCGGACTGCTGGTGCTGACGATTTTCGTTGGCGAGGGCATTCGCGACGCGCTTGATCCGCGCAAGGCGAAATGAGCGACGCAACCCCCGTCCTTTCTGTCAAAGACCTCAGCGTCGCCTTCGGCGACACGCTGGCTGTCGATCACATCAGCTTCGACGTAAAGAAGGGCGAGACTTTCGCTTTGGTCGGAGAATCCGGTTCCGGCAAGTCGGTGACGGCGCTCTCCGTCCTGCAGCTGCTGCCCTATCCGTTGGCCAGCCATCCTTCCGGCAGCATCAAGTTCAACGGCCAGGAGATGATCGGTGCCTCGGACGCGAGCCTGCGCAAGGTGCGCGGCGCCAGGGTCTCGATGATCTTCCAGGAGCCGATGACCTCGCTCAATCCCCTGCATCGGGTCGAGCGGCAGATTACCGAGGCGATGTTCCTGCACCGCGACTTGCCGCGCGCCCAGGCGCGCGCGCGCGCGCTGGAATTGCTGAAGCTGGTCGGCATCAACAATCCCGAGCAACGCCTGCGCTCATTCCCCCATGAGATGTCCGGCGGCCAAAGGCAGCGCGTCATGATCGCCATGGCGCTGGCCAACGACCCGGATCTGCTGATCGCCGACGAACCGACCACGGCGCTGGATGTCACCGTCCAGGCACAGATCCTGAAACTGCTGCGCGAGCTGCAGGCGAAGCTCGGTATGGCGATCCTGTTGATCACCCATGACCTCGGCATCGTGAAGAAGTTCGCCGATCAGGTCGCGGTGATGCAGAAGGGCAAGATCGTCGAGGCCAAGACGCCGTCGGAGCTCTTCGCGAAGCCGGAGCACCCGTATACCCAGATGCTGCTGGCCGCTCAGCCGAAGCCGCGCGACGATACCAGCCACCCGGACACCACGCCGCTGGCCTCGGTAAAGGACCTCAAAGTCTGGTTCCCGATCAAAGCGGGGGTGTTCCGCCGCGTGGTCGACCATGTCCGTGCTCTGGAGGGCGTCACCCTCGACATTCGCGAAGGCGAGACGGTGGGCGTGGTCGGCGAATCCGGGTCGGGGAAGACCACGCTTGGTCTGGCGCTGCTGCGCCTCATCGACAGCAAGGGCGAGATCATCTTCGAGGGCAAGCGCATCGACGGCTTCGACCGCGGCGAGATGCGGCCGCTGCGCGAAGACATGCAGATTGTGTTCCAGGATCCCTATGGCTCGCTGTCGCCGCGCCTCTCGGTCGGCGAGATCGTCGCCGAGGGGCTGGAGGTGCACGAGCCTGCCAAGGCGCCCGGTGCCCGCGAGCAGGCCGTCATCGAGGCTTTGACCGAGGTCGGGCTCGATCCCGAGACCCGGCACCGCTATCCGCATGAGTTCTCCGGCGGCCAGCGCCAGCGCATCTCCATTGCAAGAGCGTTGATCCTGAAACCGAAGCTCATTGTCCTGGACGAACCCACGTCGGCACTCGACATGTCGGTGCAGGCGCAGATCGTCGATCTGCTGCGCGATCTCCAGTCCAAGCACAACCTCGCCTATCTCTTCATCAGCCATGACCTGCGAGTCATCCGGGCCATGTGCGACCGTGTCATCGTCTTGAAGGACGGCCACACCGTGGAAGAGGGCCCGGTCGATCAGATCTTCGAGAATCCGCAAGAACCCTATACGCAGGCCCTGCTCCGCGCCGCTCTGAACCTGGAAACCACCGAAGGCGGCGTGGTGCGGCAATGAGCGCGCGGCTGGTTCTTTCCGATACCGGCGCTCCTTTCGGCACCTGGGAAAGGGCCTTCCGCAAGGCGGCGCCCGAGATCGCGCTGGTGCACGATCAGCCGAGCCGCGATCTTTCCGGCATCGGCTATTGCATGACCTGGAAACCGCTGCCCGACGTCTACGCGCGGATGCCGGACCTGAAGGCGCTGTTCGTGCTCGGCGCCGGGGTCGAACGCTTCCTCGCCGATCCGACGATCCCGCCTGAGGTCGAGATCGTGAAGATGGCCGAGCCCGGCCTCACCCAGGCGATGGAGCATTACGTGCTCTGGCAGGTGCTGGAACTGCACCGCGATTTCCGCGCGCTGGCGACAGCGCAGCGCCAAGCCCGTTGGATCGACCAGACCTACCCGGCACCCTGGGACCGCAAGGTCGGGGTCATGGGTCTTGGCACTCTGGGGGAAGCTGTCGCGCGCAAGCTTAAGAGCTTCGGATTCGCGACGCGCGGCTGGAGCCGCAGCACCAAGACGATCGACGGTGTCACCGTGTTCGCGGGCAGCGAGAAGATCGCAGACTTCCTCGACGGGTTGGAGATTCTGGTCTGCCTGCTGCCGCTGACGCCGGAGACCCGCGGCATCCTGAATGCCGACCTCTTCCGACGCCTGGCGCCGGGGGCCGGGTTGATCAATGTCGGACGCGGCGCCCAGCTCAACGAGGCCGACCTGCTCTCGGCGCTGGATACCGGCCAAATCGGCGGCGCCAGCCTCGATGTCTTCCACACCGAACCGCTGCCGGAGACGCATCCCTTCTGGCGCCATCCGCGGATCCTGGTGACACCGCATCTGGCCTCCGATGTCGATCCCGAAAGCGCGGCGCGCGCCATCAAGCAGCAGATCGACCGATTCGAGGCCGGCCAGGGGCTGGAGCATGCGGCGGATCGCAGCCGGGGCTATTGAGAACTCATTGCCGCCATATCTCCGCCGTCATGCCAAGGCTTGGCCTTGGGGTGACGACCCAGTCTGTGATCAAGGCCGTGCATCCAGGCTGATCGTACCCAACCAGAAAAATCATTGGACGCCGCGCCGGACGCCTTGTTTCATTCAGCCCATGACCCAGACCGCCGCCAATCCGCTCGATCCGAAATCGATCCTGGAACAAGCCTTCGAGATGGAGGACGAGTTCCCCGGCCCAGCCGAGGATCTGCTGCTGTCCTGGCTGCTGAGCCTCGGCGCCGACCAGCCGCCGGCCGAGGCCGCCCAGACCCTGCTGCCGCGCTACGCGGCGCGGATGGCGGGCAAAGATGACGCCCTGCCGATCGTGAAGCTGCACAAGCTGCTGGAGCAGGTTGCGGTCAGCCCACCGGCCCAGGCACGCCGCGGCCGCCTCTCCGGCCGGATGCGGCGCGGGGCCTAGCGCCTTCTCAAACGGGCCAAGGCCTGGCGCCGAGGGGCCACGCGCGGCGCCGGCTTCTTGGTGATGATCTTCGGGCCTGGTGTGGCCGTGCGCGCCCAATCGGCGACGAAGGCCAGCAGCGCGCGGAAGGCCAGGGCCTCGCCGCCTTCCGGCCGGCCCGGCTGGGCGCGGCCGTTCCAGGCATAGGTGTCGATGTGCATCCACTTGGTGGTGGGTGCCACGAACTCGGCGAGATAGAGCGCCGCCGTCACCGCGCCGGCGAAGCCGCCATCCGAGACGTTGTTGATGTCGGCGACCTTGCTGTCCAGCATCCGCCGATAGCCCTTCCACAGCGGCAACTGCCAGAGCGGATCGCCTTCGAGCTTGCCATGGCGCAGCAGGGCTGCGGCGGTGTCGTCATCATTCGAGAACAACGCCGGCAGCTCCGGCCCAAGCGCCACGCGCGCGGCACCAGTCAAGGTCGCAGCGTCGATGATGAGATCGGGATGCCCCGCTTCCGCTTCGGTCAGTGCGTCGCAGAGGATGAGGCGGCCTTCGGCATCGGTATTGCCGATCTCGACGGTGATGCCCTTGCGGGTCTTGATCACATCCCAGGGACGGAATGCATTGGCCGAGACACTGTTCTCGACCGCGGGGATCAGCAGATGGAGCTGCACCGGCAGCTTCGCGTCCATGATCGCACGCGCCAGCGCCAGCATGGTCGCCGCACCGCCCATGTCCTTCTTCATCATCAGCATGCCGCTCGAAGGCTTCAGATCGAGCCCGCCGGAATCGAAGCACACACCCTTGCCGACCAAAGCGAGCTTCGGTCCGGTCGTGCCCCATTTCAGTTCGATCAAGCGCGGCGGCTTCGGGCCCGCTCTGCCAACGGCGTGGATGGTCGGGTAGTTCTGCTTCAGCAGATCGTCGCCGACGATCACGGAGAACTTGGCCTTGAACTCCTGCGCGACCTTCTTCGCCGCCTCGGCGAGCTCGGGCGGGCCCATATCTTCGGCCGGCGTGTTGATGAGATCGCGCGCGAGCGCCAACGACTTCGCAAGCCGCTCGACCACGGCGCGGTCCGCCGCCTTGGGCCAGACCAGGCGTGCGAACTCCTTGTCCTCGCTCTTGTAGCGGCCGAAGCGATAGCAGCCCATCGCCCATGCGAAAGCGTAGGCGGTGGCTTCGCTGGCGGAGATCGTGTCATCCAAGCGATAGGTGCCTGACGGCAGAGCGCCCGGCAGCACGCCGACCGACCAGCGGTCCAACCCCTCCTCGACGCCGACCAGGACCCGCGCCGGCTGGCCGCGTCCGTCCGGCACCAGGCACCAGCTTCCGGGTTTGGCCTTGAAGCCCGCGGCTTTCAGCCAGGAGTGCAGCTGCGCGGATTGTTCCTTCAGCCAGGTCGGCAGGCGCTTTTCGCTGAGCGGCGTCACCGGCACGGCTTTGCCGGCGCGCTGAATGAGATGATCGAGCAAGGAGACCTCTTTGGGCACCAGGGTCGGGGATGGCGCGATTGTAGCGGCGGCGTGGCGCCCGGCATAGCGCCTCCGCAGCGGGGACCTGCTCTGCGCCGGGGAAACATGCTAGGAAGGCCGCCATGGCGAGTGCGGCCGACACCCATCCCGTCCCCCCTGCCGCTTCCGTCCCCTCTGCTTCCGTGGAGGAGGCCGGCGGCGCGTCGCCCCTGCTGCTGGCGATGGCGCGGGTGGGGCCGTTCGCCATCTGGGCCGTGGTCATCCTCGGCGCCTTCCTGAGCCGGCCGCCGACCGCACCGATCGAGCTCGAGACCCTGTCCACCGCCTGGCACATGCTGCAAACCGGGACCTGGGTGCCGCTGCTCAACGGCGAGATCGCCACCACCACGCCGCCCTTGCACGACTGGCTGATCCTCCTCGGCTGGCAGGCGTTCGGCGTCTCGGAAGCCTGGCCGCGCCTGCTCGGCGCCCTGGCGGCGCTCGCCGCCCTGTTCCTGGTCGGGACTGCGGCGCGGACGCTCTGGCCGCACCGGGCAACGACGCAGATCTTTGCCCGCATCCTGATGGCGGGGCTCGGCGGCTTCATCGTCACCGCCAGCATGATCGCGCCGGAGGTGGTGGCACTCCCGATCGAGCTCGCCGGCTTCCAGGCGATCTGCATGCTGCGGCAGAACCGCGACGGCGGCCTGGTGCGGCGGGCGGCGCTCTGGCTGCTCTTCACCCTGTGTGTGACGGCCGATCTCTTCATGGTCGGCTGGACCGCCTTGCTGTTGCTGCCGCCGATCGCGCTGCTGGCGCCGCATGTGCGCGACGCATTGGGCGACCCCGCAGCGCGGCCGCGCGGCTGGCGGCGGGTGCAATGGCGGATCGCGGTTCTGGTCGGGACGACCGTCGCGGTCGTGCTCGCCTGTCTCTGGCTTTCCCTTGCGACGCAAGGCCGCACGGTCGGCCTGGACGATTTCCTGCGCTTCGGCTTCGGCTGGACCAACAGCAACAGCGAGGCGACACGCAACGCGCCCTGGACCTTGATCCTGACGCCGATGCTGCTGTTTCCGTGGATCGTCTGGAAGACCTTGTGGCGCGCGCTCGCCCGCCAGACCCGCGACGGCTACGGCTTCGGCTTCCGGCTCTGCCTGATCTTCCTCGCCGGCGCGATCGTCTCCGGCATCGCTTCCGGCGTGCAGCTTCAGGGTATGATGCCGATCGGGGCACCCCTGGCGCTGATCGGCGCGCGGCTGCTGGCCAACCAGGCGATCAAGCCGAAGGACTTTCACGCCGTGGTGCCGGGCTTCATCGCACTGA
>Ga0268265_10003344_pt1 | contig 11601 bp, 10 predicted proteins | sample KBSSwiS52_FD_190355 | JGI IMG/M metagenome (GOLD analysis project Ga0268265, IMG submission 190355) | Switchgrass rhizosphere microbial communities from Kellogg Biological Station, Michigan, USA - KBS Switchgrass S5-2 (SPAdes) (version 2) | ecosystem: Host-associated > Plants > Roots >...
GCCTACGACAACGGCAGCGGCCCGCAGTTCAACATGACCGCGCTCGCGATCCGCTCGGCCGGCTCCACCAACGCCGTCAGCCAGCTCCACGGCCAGGTCACGCGGGCGATGTTCGCGCCGATGTGGCCCGATCTGCCCGAGGCGCAGCGGCCGGTTGCGGCAGTCACGAACGGCGTCCACGTGCCGACCTGGATTGCCGGCGAGCTCTCCGACCTCTTTTCGAAGTACCTGGGAAGCGACTGGCTCGAGCGCCACGACGACCCGGCGTTGTGGGACGGTGTCCTCACGATTCCGGATCAGGAGTTGTGGACGGTCCGCCAGGCGCTGCGCCGCTATCTGTTCACGTTCGTGCGCGATCGAGCGCGGCATCGCTGGGTGGAAGAGCACGTCGGCATCCCGCGCGTCGTCGCCGCGGGGACGCTGCTCGAGCCCGACGCGCTGACGATCGGCTTCGCGCGGCGGTTCACCAGCTACAAGCGGCCCGAGCTGGTGTTTCACGATCCGGAGCGGCTCGCGCGCATCCTCAACGCGACCGGCCGGCCCGTCCAAATCATCTTCGCGGGCAAGTCGCACCCGGCTGACGACATCGGCAAGCACCATCTGCAGCACGTCTACCGACACGCGCTCGAGCCGATGTTTGGCGGCCGGGTGGCCTTCGTCGACGATTACGACCTGCATGTCGCCCACTTCCTGGTGCAGGGCTGCGACGTGTGGCTGAACAACCCGCGCAAGCCGCTCGAAGCGAGCGGCACGAGCGGCATGAAGGCCGCGATTAACGGCGTGCCGCACCTGAGCATCGGCGACGGCTGGTGGGCGGAAGGGTTCACCGGCGCGAACGGGTGGGTGATCGACGGCGGTGTCGGCGGCGACAACTACGACGCCATCGATGCCGGAGACGCCGATGCGTTATACCGGTTGCTGGAAGAAGAGGTCGTGCCCGCGTTCTACGATCGCGACGAGAGCCTGGTGCCGCGGCGGTGGATTGCGACGGTGAAGCAGGCCATCATCACCGTGGCGCCGCGCTTCTCGGCTCGCCGCATGGTCAAGGAATACACGGAGCGTATGTACGCACCGTCACTCGAACGGCCGCTGGCGCCCAGCTCCTAGTTCCTCGCCCGTTCACGCTTTTTGACTGATCGGCGGATGATGAATGATCTGGACGCTGTTGCCGTCCGGATCCTTGAAGTAACAGCTGCGCGCGCCGTCGCGGTGCGTCTTCGGCTTCGCCGACATCGGCACGCCGCTGCCCTCGAGAAACGTCGCCCAGCGATCGACCTCGTCCGGCGTTCGGACGATCAATCCCAGATGATCGAGTGCGCCCGCGCCGCTTTCTGACGGTGAACGATCCGACCGATGGAGCGCGAGGTTGTCGAGGCCGGACGACAGGTAAACGTTGTCCGGATCCGGCTCCCACTCGACGACGAATCCGAGCAGCTCAACGTAGAAGCGCTTCATCGCCGGCAGGTCGCGTACGTTGAGCGCGAGGTGCCGGAGGCCTGCGTGCGTGGGCCGTTCCATGGTGCTAGACTTCATCATATGCCACGCAAGACGGTCGTCAAGTCACGCTGCGCGCTGTGCGGCGCCAAGGACGTGTCGGAACCGCGCGGCGAAGAGAAATACTGCCGCGATTGCTGGGACAAGAAGATTGCCGTCGAGGAAGTCGTCGCGCGCGACTTCGCGCTGAAGCGATACATCCGCGCGCACAGCGCGGAAAAGTACCTGATCTACCACTCGACGCAGAAGCGTCCCTGCGGCCAGCTGATCGTCGTCGACGATGGCTACGACCTGTTCCTGACGCTGATGCTCTACCCGAATTTCGCGTGGGACGAGCCGGCCTATCACCTCGAGAACGACCCCGAGGGCCGGCTGTTCTCGGAAATCCTCGTCGACGTCGTCGCCGCCGAAGTCATCGAGCCGTGGGGCGGGGGGAAATGGCACATGGAAATCTTCCGCTCGGTCTCACCCGAGCCCGAGGATTGGAACGGGGAGATGTAGGGTATACTCTCGCGTTTTAGGTTGATTTTCCGGGAGGACATTATGAATCGCGTGCGTTGTACATTCGCCGCGACCGTGGTCGGCGTTTCCTTCGTCAGCGCCCTCCTGATCGCCCAAACCCCCGCGGCCCCGCCGATGACCTCCGTCCTGGCGGGCAAGAAGCTGACGCCGCCGATTCGCGGCCAGGCCGAAGTGGACTTTACGGCGCCCGTGACCAAACGCGAGAAGGACATGGTCATCACCAGGATTCAGGTGAGGAATATGTCGGCCGCGCCGATACCGCGCCTGACGATCACGGAAACCTGGTACGACGCCGGTGGCGCATCGGTCGGCGGCGGCAAGGGCGCGATCAACGGCCTGCTGCAGCCCGGCGAGATCCAGACCATCGTCATCGAAACGCCGTTCAACGCGAAGATGAAGGCGAACAACTACAACTTCTCGCACGCCAACGGCACGATCAAGCCGCACAAGGTCCCGAAGATGACCGACGAGAAGGAACCGGCGGCGAAGCCAGCAGCAGCCAAGCCGGCTGCCAAGAAAAAGTGAAAAGTTAAAAGCTAAAAGTTAAAACCAGAAAGGCAAAAAGGGCCGCCGAGCGTTGAGCTCGGCGGCCCTTTCCATTTTGCCAGTCTTCCTGGTTTTAACTTGTAACTTTTAGCTTTTAACTTTATTGGACCTTCTCGAACTTCACGTCCCCCGTCGCCTTGGGAATCGCGACGAGGTGATACGGGAACGTCAGCACCTGCGCGGTCATCGTGCCCGGCCGCGGCGTCGATTCCTGATACCGCACGAGCACCGTGCCGTCCTTCGCGAACGTGCTGACGATCGAGGTGTTGTAACCCGCGCTCGATCGGCTGCCCATGAACACGCCGACGATCATGTCCTTCGAGAAGTCGACCCTCGGCCGCTGTCGATCCGGGGAGTGCTGCTGCCAGAGCTTCGTCCACTCCGCGTCGGTTCGAACGACGACCTGCTTGGCTTCATCGATGTTGCTCTGCTCGCCTTTGTCGACCGTGCGGGGGGCGTCAGCGCTCTGAGCCATGCCCACCGGTGTATCACGCAGCCACGACGGATCACCAAGGGCACGAAGATCGTCCTGGTGAAAAGCCGCCGTACCGGCGAGGACCGCAACCGCGAGGATCGGCACGATCATCGCGCTCCTACCGGCGGCAGGACCGTCAGCCTCACCTGGCGCGTGACCGGCGTCGCATTCCCCAGCCGCGTACGCGCCGACACCGTCAGCACGTAATTCCCGGGGGCGATGTCCTTGAGCGGAATCTGTGTCATGTAGCCATAGCCGCCGGTCTTGCCACCGAGATCGGCCGAATCGCGCTCCTCGTTCGTCTTGAAGAGCTCGCGGCCTTCATCCGTCGTAATGGTGGTGGTGATGTCGACTTTGTGTGGCGTGCCGCCGGCGTTGTCGTACACCTCCGCGAACAGCGCGATTTGATCGTTCTGCGGGAACGACCGCGCGGCCACCGGGGACGCCGGCAGCGCCGCCTTGAGCTGCTCGTCAGGCTTGACCGTCGGCGTCTGCGCGGCGTACGGCGACGTCATCACCAGCCCGCTGATGCTGAACGGCGTCTTGACGAAGTCCGGCACGTCGAGGTCGTACTGCACCGAACCGACGTTGCCGCCGGCCGTGTCGTGCGCCGCCACGCGCACCTGATAGCGGCCCGGCGGAAGCTCCATCCGATTGAGCATCCGCACGCCGGTCGCCTCGATGCGCGTCTTCGTCTCCGGCCTGAGGTTCCCCATCGTCATCGTGTCCGTGGTGCCGCCGCGAACCTTGCCGTTGGCGTCATAGGCGATGTACGAGAGCAGGATCTTGGCCGTCGGGTCGAGCTTGAGGTCGCGTCCGCGCAGCTCGACTCCGAGCAGCACCGACGCGTTGGGCGCCGTGCCCTTGAACGGCGACGCGAAGACGCGCATTGTCAGGCCGCTGACCGGGATCGGGCTCTCGATGGCGTCCCGCACTTCCGGCGTCCGGACGTCTTTGGCGTTCAGCGCCGCCGGCGTCGTCTTTTTCGGCGTGACGTAGCCTTTGCGGGACCGGATCGTCAGCCCGGGACGCGTCATGCGGACGTCGATCTTGTGCACCCGACCCGGCCTGGCGTCGGGCGGATAGTAGGCGAGCACGTAGTACGAACTGTTGTCCTGCTGAATGCGATCGAACGCCGTCGAAAAATCGTTTCGGTTGACGACGGCAAATCCGCCCGTCTCTTCCGAAAGCGTTCGCAGGCTGTCCTGGGCCAGGCGGAGCTCGTTCTGCAGCGATCCCTGTCCGATGCCGAGCGAGGTGTCGTCGGGGAACGCGCCGATCTCAATCGTCTCGTCACCGAGGTCCGTCAGGCCGCGCGGATCGATGCCGTAGATCGAGACGTTCGACCGGGTCGCGGCCGCAATCGCGTCGCGCGACGCGTCGAGAACCATCGAGGCGCCGTGATGGTTCGACCCGGTCTGCGGAATCATGTCGTAGATGTTGTAGTCGATCCCCTCGCTGAGGAACAGAATCGTCTTGCGGCGGCCGCGGACCGACGAGAACCACTCCGCGACGTTCTTGATGGTGTCGAGGGTGTTACGAGCGTTCTGGGCGCGCTCCGCATCGTCCATGTCGTTGAGCGGGTCGCCCTGCTGCCGGATGTCGCGCGTACGGTTGTACTCGGTCGTCTTGTTGGCGGTCGCGGAGTCGAGCTTTCGCCCCTGGGTCTTGTCGACGGCCGCCAGCAGCAGCCGCTTGTTGCTGGTGAATTCCTGACTGTTGCTGGTCGAACCCGCGGTGTGAATCACCGCCATCAAGTCGTTCGCGCCGAGACGCCGCTCGATGAACTGCTTCGCCGCGCTCTTGATGCGCTGGGAGCGACCGAACCGCGTGTGCAGGTCGTCGATGATCATCACGTAGACGCGGCCTTCGAACGCGCGCTCGTTGGTGCGCACGTCGGGCTCGAGAGGCGTCGCCGCGTACAGCGGGCGGTCGGCACGTTCGATCGGAATGTCGACGAACGTGAAGGTGTTGATCGTCTGCGGCTTCCCGTCTTCCAGCACCTGGAAGTCTTCCTTCTTCAGATCGCGAACGATCTGGCCCTGACGATCGGTCACGACGACGTCGACTTCGACGTAGTCGACCTGCACCCTGAAGGTCGGCTGGGGCGCCTGTGGCGCTGGCGTCGGCGGCTGGCCGGCGGTGAGCACCGCGCCCGACGCGAACACGATCAGCACCGCTTTTTTTACATGTGCATACATACAGCGAACACTCCACGTCCGAGTCACGAGGACCGAGTCAGACGTTCGTTACGGGAGGCGAACCGGGTACTGCGATTATAGTCCCGGCTATACTTGAAGGGATGAGCCAGACTGAGGCGGCTGCGGCTCCCGCCATCGACATTGCGGCGGTCCAGAAGGCCCTGGCGGCCGACGGCATCGACGGCTGGCTCCTCTACGACTTCCGGGGACTCAATCCGATCGCGGTCGCCGTCACGCACCTCAACGATCAGGGTGGACACCTGGCCACGCGACGGTGGTTCTACCTGATTCCGGCGACCGGCGAGCCGCGCGGTCTGGTGCACGCCATTGAGAAAAATTGTCTCGCGCATCTGCCCGGCACCACCGAGCGGTACTCCGGGCGGACCCAGCTCGAGGCCGGCCTCTCGAGACTCCTGACGGGAGTTCGCCGGGTTGCGATGGAATACTCACCCGGCTGTGCCATTCCGTATGTCGCGCGCGTGGACGCCGGCACGGTCGAGCTCGTCCGCCAGTCGGGCGCGGAGGTCGTGTCGTCGGGCGACCTCGTGCAGCGTTTTTCGACCGTCTGGGACGCACCGGCCATCGCGAGCCATCGCGATGCGTCGGAGAGACTGCACCGCGTGAAGGATCGCGCGTTCGACGCCGTCGCCGGCCGGCTGCGAGACGGCGTGGCGACGACGGAGTACGACATCCAGCAATTGATGGCGGGATGGTTCCGCGACGAAGGGCTCATCAGCGACGCCGACCCGATGGTGTCCGTCGGACCGAACGCCGGCAACCCGCATTACCTGCCGACGGCGACGGTCCACCGGGCGATTCGACGCGACGACCTGGTCCTCCTGGACCTCTGGGGTAAGCTCGATACCCCCGGCGCGGTGTTTGCTGACATTACCTGGATGGGATACACGGGGCGCGCCGTGCCTGAACGATTCGGCCGCGCCTTCGCCACCATTCGGGACGCGCGCGACGCCGCCGTCGAGCTGGTCCAGTCGTCGGTGCGCGCCGGCCGCGAGCTCCGCGGCTGGGAAGTGGATCGCGCCGCGATGACGGTACTGCGCGATGCCGGTTATGCCGATAACATCCTGCATCGTACCGGCCACAGCCTCGGGACGACCGTGCACGGCAACGGCGTCAACATGGACGACTACGAAACGCACGACGACCGGCGGCTGCTCGCCGGCTCCGGCTTCACGATCGAACCAGGCGTCTACTTCGACGATTTCGGCGTTCGGACGGAAATCAACATGGTCGTCGCCCCGCGCGACGCGGCGGTCACCGGACCGCGGCAGACCGAGATAGCGGCACTCGTTTAGGAGGCTCGATGTCAACCCGCAAGACCACGCTGTTCTACGCCCTGCTGCTCATGACGGCTTCGCTGTTCGTCGGCATGGTGATCGCCTCGCGTCTCGACCTGGCGCCGCGCTCCACCGCGCAGACGATCGCGGTCCCGGCGATGAACAGCGCGCCGGTCACCGGCCCGCTGGACGCGCAGACCTTTCGCAACGTCGCGAAGATGGCCAACCCGATCGTCGTCAACATCCGCACGGAGATGAAGACGAAGACGCAGGATCTGACCGATTTCTTCGGCGGCGGCAACCCGGACGACCTCTTCCACCGCTTCTTCGGTCCGGGTGGCGGAAACCAGGACGACCAGGGCGGCGCACAACCGCCGGGCCAGCGGGGACGAGGCCGACGGACTCCGCGCGAGCAGACAACCCGCGCCGCCGGCACCGGGTTCATCATCAGCAAGGACGGCTTCATCCTCACGAACAACCACGTCGTCGAGGACGCGACGAAAATCGAAGTCGTGCTCTACGGTGACGACTCCGACCTGAGCTATCAGGCCAAGGTGATCGGACGCGACCCGCTCACCGACAGCGCACTGATTCAGCTGGTCGAGAAGCCGAGCCGGCCGCTGCAAGAGGCGAAGTTCGGCGACTCGTCGCAGGTCGAGGCGGGCGACTGGGTGATGGCGATTGGCAACCCGTTCGGCCAGGATCACACGGTCACGGTCGGCGTCATCAGCGCGACGTCGCGCGCGTTCCGCGTCACCGATGGACGGTCGAACGACATGCTGCAGACCGACGCCGCGATCAACCCGGGCAACTCCGGAGGACCGCTGCTCAACCTGCGCGGCGAGGTGATCGGCATCAATACCGCGATCATCACGAACTCGCGCAACGAGGGCAATATCGGCATCGGCTTCGCGGTTCCGAGCAACACGGTCCGCGATCTGCTGCCGCAGCTGCGGAACGGGAAGATCACGCGCGGCCGCATCGGCGTGTCGGTGCTGCCGATTCCGCGCGAGGCGCTCGAGGACTTCGGGTTGAAGGAGCGGCGCGGCGCGCTGGTGGCGCAGGTCCCTGCCGGCGGCGCGGCGGCGAAGGCCGGCATCGAGCCGGGCGACATCATCGTGCAGTACAACGGACGCCCCGTGAACAACAGCGACGAGCTCGTCAAGATGGTCGTCGCCACGAAGCCGGGCACGACGGTGCCGGTCAAGGTGCTGCGCAACAAGCAGGAGAAGACCTTGAACGTCACCGTGGACGAGCTCGATCTCGAGGCCGAGCAGAACGGCGGGCGGCGTCCGCAGCAGTCCGATCAGCCGCAGTCGCAGTCGGACCAGCAGGATGCCGGCGGCTTTGGCATCACGCTCGACAACCTGACGGCGCAGGTGGCTCGTCGGCTCAAGCTGCCGTCGGGGCAGACCGGCGCGGTCGTGACGGAGGTTGATCCCGACGGTGCGGCGGCCGGCGCGCTGCGCACCGGCGACGTCATCCTCGCGGTCAACCGGCGGCCGGTCACGAACGCCGCGGAAGCGGCGCGGGAACTTCAGAAAGTCCCGTCGGGCCGGATCGCGCAGATTCTCGTCTGGCGCGGTGACGGCGAGACGTTCGTCACGGTCAAGAAAGATTGATGATTGCGGATTGCTGATTGCTGATTTGGTTCGTGACCGCGGCCCCGTGACGGTGGCCGCGTTCATGGAACTGGCGCTCTACGATCCGATCGTCGGCTACTACGCCCGCGCGGCCCAGCGTTCCGGCCGCGCGGGCGATTTTTTTACCAGCGTCGACGTCGGTCCCCTCTTCGGCGAGCTGCTGGCGGCGCAGATTGCCGAAATGGCGGGAGTTCTTCAAGCAACCGCAGAGCCCGCAAAGCACGCGGAAAAAAATTCTTTCTCTACGGACTCCGCGTCCTCGGCGGTTTCTGCCTTCGACCTCGTCGAGTCCGGGGCCGGGAACGGCCGGCTGTCAGCGGACATCGTCCGGGCAATTCGCGATCGCCATCCCGAGGTATATCCGCGCCTTCGCCTGCACCTGGTGGAAGCGAGCGCGGCGGCACGCGAGGCACAACGGGCGACACTCGGCGACCTGCGCGATCGGCTGTCGAGCGCCAGTAGCTCGCTGCCCGACTCGTTCGAGGGCGTTCTCGTCGCCAACGAGCTCCTGGACGCGTTTCCCGTGCATCAGGTCATCATGCGCGAGGATGGGTTGAAGGAAGTTTACGTAGCGGCTACGACCGCCGTAGCGCGGGGCTTTCAGCCCCGCGATCGCGGCCCTGAAAGGGCCGCGCTACGCACCATCGAGGGTCCGCTTTCCACGCCTGCCCTGCAGAAGTACATCGACCGCCTCGGTGTCGCGTTGGAGCCCGGCTGGCGCGCCGAGATCAACCTGCGCGCCGTCAACTGGATCCGCGAGGCGGCGCGACGTCTTCAGCGCGGCTTCATCATCCTGATCGACTACGGCCACGAGGCGCGCGATCTGTATTCCGCATCCCACGCCCAGGGGACGTTGACGACGTTCTCCGGACACCGGACGGATGTCGTGCAGGGCGGCGCCGCACCGTGGCTCGAACACCCCGGCGAACGGGACATCACCGCGCATGTCGACTTCACGAGCGTCCGCGGCGCCGCCGAAGCCGCGGGTCTGACAACCATCGCCTTCCTCGATCAGACCTACTTCGTGCTGGGCCTCGTCAGCGCCTGGAACGGGGCGGCGCTGGCCGAGCGGGCGCGCGCGCTGAAGACGCTGCTCGTGCCGGGCGGCCTGGGCTCGACGCACAAAGTGCTGATCTTCGGGAAGGCCGTCGGAACGCCGGCGCTCCTGGGCTGTTCGTTTGGAACGCGCGTGACGTGATGAATACGACGTTGCTGTCGCTGGGGGCCGGGATCATGATCCTCTCCGAGGCCGCGACCCTCGCGAAGATCGAGCCCTTCTGGTCCTGGAACACACCCATCTGCTGGACCGGCTTCATCCTCTTCGCGGACGCCATCGTCTACCGCGCGCGCGGCAAGTCCTGGATTCGCTCCAACCCGCGCGAGTTCGCGCTGCTGACCCTGGCGTCGATTCCGCTCTGGCTCGTCTTCGAGTTCTTCAACCTGTATCTCGACAACTGGTACTACGACGGCCTGCCAGAGAACTGGTGGCTCCGGATGTTCGGCTACGCCTGGTCGTTTGCGACGATCTGGCCGGCGATTTTCGAGGGCGCGGAGCTCGCTGCCGTGCTCAGGGCAGGAAGGGCGGGAAAGGCAGGAAAGGCAGGAAGAGCCACGGCTCCGGCCCATCCAGCCCCTCCCGCCCGTCCGGCCCATCCTGCCCTGTGGATTGGCGCCGGCGCCCTCATGCTGGCGTCTCCGTTTTTCGTCGCGCCCTCCGTGGCCCGCTACCTGGCGGCCCCGGTGTGGCTGGGGTTCATCTTTCTGCTCGATCCGATCAACGCCCGTCTCGGCGCCGAGCGGCTCACGCGCGAACGGATCATCAACCTGGCCTGGAGCGGCCTGCTGTGCGGCGTCCTCTGGGAGTTCTGGAACTTCTGGTCGCGCGCCAAGTGGCACTACACGGTGCCAATCATGGAGAACCTGAAAATCTTCGAGATGCCGGTGCCGGGTTATCTCGGCTTCCCGGCGTTTGCCTTCGAGTGCTTTACCATGTACGTCTTCGTGCGCGCGCTCGTGTCGCCGCCGTCCGCTGGCCGAACCATCGCCTTGTGATCAGACACGCCCTCGTCCTCACCGCGGGTCTCGGCACCCGCCTTCGGCCGCTCACCGACGTCCGCGCCAAGCCGGCGATCCCGGTCGCCGGCGAGCCGATGATCCGGCGCATCATCAGCTGGCTCGCCACGCACGGCGTCACCGACCTCGTCCTCAACCTGCATCACCGCCCGGAAACGCTGACCGCGGTCGTCGGCGACGGCGCCGAGCTCTCCGTGCGCGTGCGGTATTCGTGGGAGCCGCGCATTCTCGGCAGCGCCGGTGGGCCGCGACAGGCGCTGCCGCTCGTCGCCGCGGATCCGTTTCTCGTCGTCAACGGCGATACGATCGCCGACGTCGACCTCGCGAAGCTGGCGGTTGCACACGACACATCGAACGCCATGGTCACGCTGGCGCTGGTGCCCAATCGTGAGTTCCAACGGTACGGCGGTGTGCTCCTCGACCCGGAGGGCCGCGTCACCGGGTTCGTGAACCGCGGACCCGCCGCCGAAGGGTCGTATCACTTCATCGGCGTCCAGGTCGTGCAGCCGGCGGCATTCGACGGCGTTCCTTTGGGCGAGGCGGCGAGGTCGATCGGAGGCGTGTACGACACGCTGATGCGCCAGCAGCCGGGATCGGTCAGAGGATTCGTGTCCGAGGCCGAATTCTGGGATGTCGGAACGATCGAAGATTACTGGCGGACCTCGACGGTGTTGGCGACGCGCAGCAATATGGCTGACCTTGGCATGGGCCGCGGCTGCCACGTCGATCGATCAGCGCGTCTCGCGCGGTCGATTCTGTGGGACGATGTGCAGGTTGGAGCCGAGGCCGTGATCGAAGACTGCATCCTCACTGACGGCGTCCACGTCGAGGCCGGCGCCGTCCATCGCGGCGAGATTCTCATCCGATCGTGACCGAGCAACGCACGGCCGACGGCGTCGGGCTTCGCGAACGGATCGATCTGTATCTGCGCGACAGCGGCCTCGGAGGCCCCAGTGCGCGCGTCGTGCCGCTCACCGGCGACGCGTCGGATCGCCGCTACTTCCGGATCATCCCCGTCGACGGCCCGTCGATCGTGCTCGCCCTGCACGCCGGCGCGATCGAATTCGCCTCGCTCCCCTTCGCGAACGTCGCGGAGCTGATGCGCCTCATCCCGCTTCCGGTGCCGCTCGTGCTCGGCCATTCCGATCCGCTCGGCATCCTCGCGCTCCAGGATCTCGGCGACGTGACGCTGCAGGCGCACCTCGGCGCGGAATCGCCCAGCCATCACGCCGCGCTCTACCGCGAGGCAGTCGCCCTCATCGAGACGCTGCAACGCCGGGGGGCCGAGCTGCGGACCGAGCGCTACCTGCCGTACAAGGTGGCGTTCGACGTCGAGAAGCTGACTTGGGAGC
>Ga0268265_10003345_pt1 | contig 11598 bp, 10 predicted proteins | sample KBSSwiS52_FD_190355 | JGI IMG/M metagenome (GOLD analysis project Ga0268265, IMG submission 190355) | Switchgrass rhizosphere microbial communities from Kellogg Biological Station, Michigan, USA - KBS Switchgrass S5-2 (SPAdes) (version 2) | ecosystem: Host-associated > Plants > Roots >...
CGCCTCCCGCGCGGAATGGCTCGAAGCGCGCCAGGAATTGCTCGACAAGGAGAAGGCGCTCACCCGCCTGCACGACCACCTTGCCGCCGAACGGCGCAAGCTGCCCTGGGTGCGGGTCGAGAAGCCCTATGTCTTCGACACCGAAGCGGGCAAGGCGAGCCTCGCCGATCTGTTCGAAGACCGGAGCCAGCTCATCATCCGACATTTCATGCTGGGTCCGGGCTGGAAGGCCGGCTGCACCGGCTGCTCCTTCTCCACCGACCATGATCAAGGTGCCCTGGTGCATCTGACGCATCATGACGTCAACTTCGTCTGCGTCTCCCGCGCACCCTTGGATGAAATCCAGGCCTACAATCGGCGCATGGGCTGGAAGGGACGCTGGGTCTCCTCTCACGGCAGTGACTTCAACTACGACTTCCATGTCGCCTTCCGTAAGGAAGACGGACCGATGAACTACAACTACCGTGAGATCGAGTTCATGGGCGAGGACCAGCCGGGCTTGAGCGTCTTCGCCAAGGACGAAGCCGGTCAGGTCTTCCACACCTATTCCTGCTTCGGTCGCGGCGACGAGGGTGCCATCGGCAGCTACTTCTACCTCGACCTCACGCCGAAGGGCCGCCAGGAGAACGGGCCGCGCCACAACTTGATGGATTGGGTAAAGCGCCACGACGAATATGAACCCCCCGCGCAAGCCGGCTGCTGCGCCGCCGAGTAACGAGGAAACATTATGGCCAACCTGCAGAAACTCACCTCCTGCCTCTGGTTCGACGGCACGGCGGAGGCGGCCGCAAAATTCTATGTCTCGGTCTTCAAGAACGCCAAGCTCGGTCGCACCAGCCACTATCCGGACGGCAAAGTCCTGGTCGTCGAGTTCGAGATCGAGGGCCAGCGGTTCATCGGCCTTAACGGAGGCGCGCAATTTAAGCTCAGCGAGGCGGTCTCCTTCATCGTGAACTGCGACACCCAGGCGGAGATCGATTTCTACTGGGAGAAGCTCACTGCCGATGGCGGCGAGCCGGGTCCCTGCGGCTGGCTCAAGGACAAGTTCGGCCTCTCCTGGCAGGTCGCGCCGTCCAAGGTCGGCGATTGGATCAGCGACCCGGATAGCGCCAAGTCCGCCCGGGTCTTCGCCGCGTACAACGCAATGGGCAAAGTCGACATCGCCACGTTGGAGAAGGCCTTCGCCGGCTAGGCGACCGCCGCCCTCAGGCTGCGCTCCCGTCGCTCCGGCTCCGCCTGGTGCAGAAAGACCGCGAACGTGTCCCAGGGCAGCGCCGCTGATATCTGCCGAAGAATGCGGCCCACTTCGCCGCGGTGATAGGCGCCGTGGATGGCGGCATGGGTCAGGATCTCCTGCCGCGACATGCAGCCTTGGTCACCGTCCGTGAACACGAAGGCAATCCGCTCCGCCAGGTCGGCCTCGGACAGGCCGGCAAGATAATCGAGATACCAGCGGTCGCTCGCTGCGACCGCAGCACCCAGTTCGCGCAAGCCCGGCGTCTCCGGCGTGTTGTCGGCCGTGTAGCTGTGTGGCCGGCCGGTAAGGTGCGCGGCGAAGATTCGGTTCACCACCAGGCAATGATTGAGCTGGCGGATCGCCACATGTCGTTCCTCGCCGTGCCGATCCGCGTCGAGCAGTTCCAGCTTCGCGATGAACTCTGCGTTGGCCCAGGCATTGTATCGAAACATTTCGTGCAGCAGCGCTATAGCGCTCATGATCGGTCTCCTTCTCGGTCGGTCAAAATGCGAGTATCTTGTTCATATTTTCTCCAGGGAGACCGCGCCGTGTCTACTCGCATTCAAAAGTCACGCATGGCGATGCGCAAAGAGCCGCGTCAGGCGCGTTCCAGAGCGACGGTGGACGCAATCGTGCAGGCAGGGGCTCGCGTTCTCGGCGACCAGGGCTGGGCCGGTTTCACCACCAACAAGGTCGCGGAGGTGGCCGGCGTCAGCATCGGCTCGCTCTACCAGTATTTTCCGGACAAGCTCTCGCTGATCGAGGCGGTGCGGAGCCACCATTTCGAAGATGTGCTCCGGGTCATCCGCAAGGCAATGGACCGCGAGAAGCCGGTGCGGCAGTTCGCCGAGGCGCTGGTCGACGGCATGATCGACGCGCATCTCGAGCATCCGGCCCTCCATCGCGTGATGCTCGACGAAGTGCCGGGTCATGCCGACGCGCGCGCCGCCCATGACACATTCCGCGCGGAATACCTCAGCCGTTATGCCGCCGCGATCGCACCCTATCGGCGCATCGCCAAGCGCCAGCGCATCGCCGAGGTGCTGTCCTCGGCCGTCGAGGGCGTGATCCACAACGCCGCCCGCCGCGGCCAGCTGAAGGCGCCGGAGCTCAAACGGGAGCTGGTCAACCTGATCTGCGCCTACCTGACCCAGGCTGGCCGGAAACTTGCATAGATCGGTCTGAGGGCGCCCGGACACTGGAGATCGGCCATGCGACGGCCTGCTGCGTTTATCGCATTTATTCTATTGGTTCAGCCACTTGCAGGCTGCGCCTGGGTCAACAATGACCCGATCGGGATGAAGCTGCCGGGCACCAGCGCGCAGGTGACACCCTGCATCGCCAACAACCTCGGCAAAGAGTTCCAGGACACCGTGCCGGTGATCGAGCATGGCAACACCCCCGGCTCCAGTGAGATCACCATCAACGCCGCTCGGGGCGCCATGGTCGGGTTCGTGACCGTCGAACCGATCCCGTCCGGCGGGTCGGCCATCACCTTCTACGACGGCCAGCTCTATTGGCCGAACCGGACGGCCAGCGGCGTCTTCCCGGACTACCTTCGGGACAACTGGCACCGGGCAGAGCGCGCGATCCTGCTCTGCGGCCGCGACCAAGCGTCAGCCACGTAGCCCGAGGCGCCGCTCCATGTGAAAGGCCAGCAGCGCGCCGTAGCGGCCGTTGCCGATCGGGCCCAACTCGGTGCGCTGGTGGATGTCCGCATCGGGTCCGGTATTGCCTTCGATCAGGCACGGACCCTCGGGCAGGAAGCCGATATCCCAACCCACCATGACACGCGGCGCCACCAGCCGATGCGCGGCGATCGCCAGGGCCACCGCCTCCGGCCAATGCGGCAGGACGCGGCCGCGGATCCGGCCGCCGGTCAGTGGATGCGCTTCATGCCAGCGGAAATCGCCTCCGCGACCGAGGCCAGTCGCGGCGCCCAAGGTACCCGTCGCCATATCAACCGCGGCCGCTATGCCGCCAGCATGGAAGTTGTCTACCGCGGATTTCGTGCTGATCGCCATGCGGAAGGCCGCGTTGACGGCTTCCGGTTCGCCCTGCTCGTTGAGGATGGTCAGCATCCGCACGGTCGAGAGGGCACCCGGCGTCAGATCGACGATCCCGGCGTGGTTCACCAGGCGCGCCTGGATAAGGTAATCGGCCTGCTTGGAATTTTCGCGCACGCGGGCGACCAGGTCCTCACCGCTGCATTCCGCGCCGTTGGTGTCGCGATAACGCCCATGCGGCAATGCCAGCCAGAGCTCGGCACCGACCCCGCCGCGGCCCTCGATCTTCTTGACGAAAAGATCGCCGCCCTCCGGCAGGCTGCCGTCGCCGACATTGCCGACCCGCAGGCCGGCCCGGAACGCCGCATAGACCGGGGCGACGCGCAACCCGTTGCGTCCATAGAACGACGCGAAGGTAAGCTTGTCGTTGATGCGCACAACGCGCGAGCGGTCCCCGCGCTGCTTCAGTGCCCGGTAGATCCCGCTCTTCGTCTCGACCCTCGTCAGATATGCGTCGGCACGGGAGCGCAGCTCCGGCCGATGCAGCTCGAAGATGTAGTAGTAGCGCGGCACAATGCGATAGCCGATCGAGAGCCATACCTGCTGGAAGATCTGCTGCGCGACGCCGGGGCCGCCGGCGCGCGCAACCGCTCCGCCGAGCTTGAGGCCCGTCAGCAGCGCCAGAACCAGGCTGATCAGCGGCCAGAACAACCAAGCGACGCCGATGCGCAGAAAATCCCGGAAACCGAACCGCCGCCGCCATGCCAAGCGATAGGCCCGCCGCAGCCGCGCGATCGGCGTGCCGTCGGCATGGCCCGGCCACAAGACGAGGTGCGGCGGCGGAAATTGCGGCACCTTGATCGGAACGCGATTCGTCGCCCTGTCGGTTTTACCCGCTGCTTCCGTCACGGGCGGACTTGCTCGAGATTGGTGGCGAGCAACTTTCCGAAGCGCGCGCCGCCGATCGGGGCACGCAGGGTGCGCTGGATCACATCGATGTCCGGTCCCTTGTTGCCTTCGATCAGGCGTGGGCCGTCGTCGAGAATGGCGACATCCCATCCGATCACGACCCATTCCGCGAAGGCGGCATGGGCCTCGACCGTGAGCGCCTTCGCTTCCCGCCAGAACGGCAGAATGCGGCCGGCGATCGGCGCGCCGGTCACCGGATGCTTCTCGTGCCAGACGAAGTTCGGCCCGAGGCCGAGATCGCTCGCGGCACCCAGCCGGCCGGTGGCGAGATCGACCGAGGCGGCGATGCCGCCGGCATGGAAGTTGTCGATCGGCGACTTCGGATTCATCGCCATGCGGAAGGACGCATCGGTGACCTCATAGCCCCCGCGCTCGTCGCGGATGGTCAGGACCCGGATGGTGCAGAGCGCGCCCAGCGATAGATCGCGCAGCGCCGCGTGATTGCTGACCGCCGGCTGGACCAGATAGGGCTGGTCCTTCTTCGAGAGGTCCGCGACGTGATCCAGCAAGGCCGGGCCGGCGAGCTCCGGGCCGCGCGTGCTGCGATAAATTCCGTTGCCGATCCAATTCCAGCGCTCCGCACCGGCACCGCCCTTGCCCATCACGCGCTTCACGAAGAGATCGGTCTCCGGGAGCGGCTGCGTTTCAATCGCGGCGATCCGAGATCCGTCGCGGAATGCAGCGATCACCGGAAGCGCGCGCAAGTGATGGTCACGGCAATAGGCGGCAAAGGCGATCTTGTCCTTGATCGGCGTGCCGGTGGTTGTGACCTTGGGACGCATCAGGCGATAGGCGACCTGCTTGGTCTCAAAGCGCATCAGGTAGTCGCCGGCCCGCGCCATGTGCTCCGTCAGGTAGAGCTCGAACATGTAATAATACTTCGGTGCGATCCGGTGGCCGATGGCGATGCGCCACATCTCGATGAACTGAGTGAGCGCGCTCTTGCCGGTCATCGCGCGGATTGCGGCAGCGTTGCGCCGCACCCAGTAGAACGAGATGCCGGCGGCACTCAGGGGCCAGGCCAGCGCCAGGAAGCCTGCATGAAGCTTTCCGCCCAAGCCGAGCGAGCGCCAGACGGCATCGTTGCAGATTTGATGCACGCGATGCGCCGTCGCTGACGTCGCGGGCTGCTTGGAATTGAAGAAGCTGGGCGGTGGGAACAGCGTGTCGCGCATGATCGGAGGAGGTTATTGCATGCCGTGCGAGTCCCGTGCGCCTCAAATCGGACCGACATGCCGCGTTGGTGAGCCGGGCGGGGTTCGAACCCGCGACCTACTGATTAAAAGTCAGTTGCTCTACCACTGAGCTACCGGCCCCTCTACGCGGGCGTTGAAATCCCAAATACCGGGCAAAAAAGCAAGCCTTTACTCCCCAATCAGTCCTGGGCCTCGGCGAACTTGCGTTTCAGGGTCTGATCCACCCGGGGGGAGACGAATTGGCTGATTTCGCCGCCCAACTTACCGATTTCCTTGACGAAGCGGGAGGAAATGAACTGGTGGCGCTCCGAAGCCATCAAGAACACGGTCTCGATCGCCGGGTCCAGGCGGGCATTCATGCCGGCCATCTGGAACTCGTATTCAAAGTCGGAGACCGCCCGCAGGCCGCGGATGATGAAGGTCGCCTTCACGCTGGCCGCGAACTGGATCAGCAGGTTATCGAAGGGCACCACCTGGACATTGCCGCCGTTCAACCCGTTCTGCGGATCCTGGATCTCGTCCTTCACCAGGGCGACGCGCTCGTCGATCGAGAACAGCGGGCCTTTGCCGGCGTTCGTGGAGACCGCAACGATCAGGCGATCGACGACCCGGCTCGCCCGCCGGATGATGTCGAGATGGCCGTTGGTGATCGGGTCGAACGTCCCCGGATAAACCCCGATGCGGTCACTTGCCGCCATTGCCCTCTCCCCCGGACTCTGACTCAGACTCATCCCCATTCTCGGTCTCCGGGCCCTCCTCCGCCATCCCGCTCAAGTGTGCGACGGCGACGACCCGCTCGTCGTCGGCCACCTTGAAGATGGTGACGCCCTGGGTCTGGCGCCGTGCGATGCGGATGTCGTGCACCTCGGTGCGGATCAGCTTGCCGGCATCGGTCACCAGCATGATCTGATCGCTCTCCTCGACCGGGAAAGACGTCGTCACATTGCCGTTGCGGCTCGAGACCTCGATGTTGGCGATGCCCTGCCCGCCACGGCCCGCGGTGCGGTACTCGTAGGACGACGAGCGCTTGCCGTAGCCCTTCTCGGTGACGGTCAGAATGAACTCCTCGGCCGCTTCGAGCTGGGCGATGCGCTCGACCGAAAGCGCCAAATTGGATTCCGGCGTTTCATCGGCGCCAACTTCTTCCACCTCGCCCTCTTCGCCGATGCTGCGGCGTTTCTGAGCGGCGTAGCGGAGATAGGTGTCGCGTTCCTCGGTCTCGACGTCGATATGGTGCAGCACCGACATGGAGACGACCTCGTCACCCTCATCCAGCTTGATTCCGCGCACGCCGGTCGAGGCGCGGCCGGCGAAGACACGGACGTCATCGACCGGAAAGCGGATCGCCTTTCCGCTCTTCGCGGCGAGGAGAATATCGTTGGCATCGGTGCAGACCGCCACGCCGATCAGGCGTTCGCCCTCAGCCAGCTTCATCGCAATCTTGCCGTTGGCCTTCACATCGACGAAGTCGGACAGCTCGTTGCGGCGCACGTCGCCGCTCGAGGTCGCGAACATCACGTTGCTCTGGCCCCAGGTGCTCTCATCCTCCGGCAGCGGCATGATGGTCGAGATGGTCTCGCCCTCTTCCAGCGGCAGCAGGTTGATCAGCGCCTTGCCCCGCGCTTGAGGATTCCCGACCGGCATGCGCCAGACCTTGGACTTGTAAACCATGCCGCGGGTCGAGAAGAACAGCATCGGCACGTGCGTGTTCGCGACGAAGACCTTGGTGACGAAATCCTCGTCGCGGGTCGCCATGCCCGCCCGGCCCTTGCCGCCGCGGCGCTGGGCGCGATAGGCGGAGAGCGGCACGCGCTTGATATAGCCGCCGTGCGTCACGGTGACGACCATGTCCTCGCGCTGGATCAGATCCTCGACATCTTCTTCGAACTCAAGGTCCTGGATCGTGGTGCGGCGCGGCGTGTTGAACTGTGTTTTGATCGCGACCAGCTCGGAGCGCATGATCGCCTGGCGCTTCACCCGGTCGTCGAGCGTCTCCAGGTGATCGCCGATCAGCTTGGCGAGTTCGCCAAGATCCTCGGCGATCTTCTCGCGCTCGAGCCCGGTCAAGCGCTGCAGGCGGAGATCCAAGATCGCCTTGGCCTGCGCGTCGGAGAGCCGATAGGTCGCGTCCGGCGTGTCGGCGAAGTCCGGATTGTCTATGAGTTGCACCAGCGGCACGATGGTCGCGGCCGGCCAAGCGCGGGCCAGCAACTGCTCGCGGGCGGCATCGGGATTCGGTGCGGCGCGGATCAGCGCGATCACCTCATCGATGTTTGCAACCGCGAGCGCCAAGCCGAGCAAAGTATGCGCCTTGTTCCGGGCCTGGGCCAGCTCGAAGATTGTCCGGCGGGTGATGACCTGCTCGCGGAACTCCAGGAAGGCCACCAGCACGTCGCGGATCGACATGACCTGCGGGCGGCCACCGTTGAGTGCCAGCATGTTAACGCTGAAGGACGATTGCAGCGGCGTGAAACGGTAGAGCTGGTTCAAAACCACGTCGCCCATGGCGTCGCGCTTCAGCTCGACGACCACGCGCACCCCGTCGCGATCGCTCTCGTCGCGGAGGTCGGCGATGCCTTCGATGATCTTCTCGCGCACGCATTCGGCCATGCGCTCGATCATGCGGGCCTTGTTCACCTGGAACGGGACCTCGGTGATGACGATGGCCTCGCGGTCCTTGCGGATCTCCTCGATGGTCGCGCGGCCGCGCATGGCGATAGAGCCCCGGCCGTTGAGATAGGCACTCTTGATGCCGTTGCGCCCGAGGATCATGCCGCCGGTCGGGAAATCCGGACCCGGGATATGCTGCATGATCTCTTCGATGCTGAGCGCCGGATTGTCGATCAGCGCGCAGCAGGCGTCGATCACCTCGCCCAGATTGTGGGTCGGAATGTTGGTCGCCATGCCGACCGCGATGCCGCCGGCGCCGTTGACCAGGAGGTTCGGGAAGCCGGCCGGCAGCACCGACGGCTCCATATAGGCGCCGTCATAGTTGGGCTGGAAATCGACGGTCTCCTTGTCGATGTCCTCGAGCAGGCTCTCCGCGACCTTGTTCAGGCGGGATTCCGTGTAGCGCATCGCCGCCGCCGGATCGCCGTCCATGGAGCCGAAGTTGCCCTGGCCGTCGATCAGCGGCACCCGCATGGAGAAATCCTGCGCCATGCGCACCATCGCGTCGTAGATCGCGCTGTCACCGTGCGGATGGTACTTACCCATGACGTCGCCGACCGCGCGCGCAGACTTCTTGTAGCCGCTGTTGGAGGCAAAGCCGCTTTCGCGCATTCCGTAGAGGATTCGGCGGTGGACCGGCTTCAACCCGTCGCGCACATCGGGCAGCGCGCGGGAGACGATCACACTCATCGCGTAGTCGAGGTAGGAGCGTTTCATCTCCTCTTCGATGGTGATCGGCGCGATGTCGGAGGGCGGGTTGCCGGGCGGGACTGCGGGCGGGTTCGTAGGCGCGTCAGACACTTGCGGGTTACGCTTTCAAATCAATGAGTTATGGCTGGGCCTTGGCATCTCAGGCCGGCAGGAGAATCGACCAAAAAAAGATACCAGATTCCGCCCCCAGCAACAAGCAAATCGGGGGCGGAATCCGGGGCCATAACTCGCTGATAAGACTGGCATTTTCCGCGATGTTCGAGGGCCTCACAAGCTACTCGCGGAGGAAGAAGTGCGGGTGCCAATTCGGGCTCCGCAGCGGCAGGCTGCGCAGCCAGCGAAACAACCCCGACAGCGCGGCTGCAACCGCCGCCCAGGACCGCCGCGGCAGGTCGGGGCCGACCCGCTGCGACGGGTCCTCCGCCAGCCGCAGGGAGCCGTCCGCGCCGCGCACCAGGCCGATATCCAACAGCTGCCGGTCGTCGGCATGGGCCAGCTCCAGGTTGAGGCTGCGATTGTGCGCCTTGAGGTCGAATTGACTGAGAATCGTTTGCATCTGGGCCTCCAGCTAAAAGAGACCGGCTCGGCAAAAACCTTGATCGCCGGTCTGATAGCTGCATATTTGGCGGCTCGTAGCGCGAAATCGCTTCAGAAGTCCTGAACCTCTCTTTTAGAAAAACTAAAACAGGATTTGGAACCACGGGAGTTCCGGCATGGTCAAAACACTGGGCAAGACGCCTGATCTGAAAGCCAAAAAGGCCACGGGAAAGGCTCGGGGCCAGTACAAGGCCCGGGAAGTTCAGCCTCCCGCGCATAAGGCGATCCTGGCGCACCCGACCCGGATGCCGCCCCTGAGCACGCTGCGCGCGTTTGAATCGGTGGTGCGCCTGCAAAGCATCTCCCTCGCGGCAAGAGAGCTCCACGTGACCCCGGGCGCCATCAGCCAGCAGGTGAAGGCGTTGGAGGACGATCTCGGCGTTCTGTTGCTCGAACGCTTCGGCAATCGCTTTCGGCTGACGGAACAGGCTCTGCGCGGGCGCGATTACCTGACCGGCGGGTTGCGCCTGCTGCAGCAGGGCGTGGAACGGATGCGCTATCGCCAGCCCGCGCGGCGCATGCGGCTGACGGTCGAGCCGGCCTTTGCCTCCAACTGGCTGATCAAGCGCCTGCCCCGCTATCGCGCGCTGGATGGCGCGCAGGACGTGTTGCTCGACCCGGCCAAGCACCTGGTCGACATCGCGCGCGGCGAGGCGGATCTCGGCATCCGCTTCGGGCAGGGGCGCTATCCCGGGCTCGAGGCGATCAACCTCTTCGAGGACGAGATCTATCCGGTCTGCTCGCCGGGTTATCTGCTGCTCAATCCGCTCGAAACTCTGGAGGATCTCAAGAACCATCATCTGCTGCGTCTCGATTGGCGTGTCACCACCCCGTGGCCCGATTGGCGCGAATGGCTGGAGGCCGCCGGCCTGATCGACGATGACGACGGCATCGATGCCGACCATCGCGGCCAGCGGATCCCGGACAGCACCCTGCTGCTGCGCGCCGCCGCCGAAGGCCAGGGCATCGCGCTCGGCCAGGACTCGCTCGTCGCCGACATGATCAAGGACGGCAAGCTCGTGGCGCCCTGTGCGCCCCGCCTGAAAACCGGCTTCGGCTACTACCTCGTCTTCCCGCACGGCGCCGACGAACGGCCGGAAATCAAGCTGTTCAAGGACTGGATCGTGGCGGAAGCGAAGGCAGCGACCGCGCCGCAGGGCGACAAGTATAGCACAACCGGCGAGCTGGTGGTGCGGCTGCGCTAGTGCCGGAATTCGTCGACATGCGCACGCGACGCATCATCGGCGACTGCTAGAATCCGCTGCTTCCGATTCCCAGACATTGTCCCGCGCCATCGCTAGTCATTTCCGTCGAGTACCGCGCGAATCTTCGCGGCGAGATCAATCTTGCGGAACGGCTTCATGATGATGTGAACCTGTTCTTCCAAGGCACCCTCGCGCAAGAGTGCGTCGCGGGTATACCCGGACATGAAGAGCACCTTCAGCGCCGGATCCAGCGATCTTGCCGCTTTCGCCAAGGCCGGACCGCTCATGCCCTTGGGCAGAACGACGTCACTCAGCAATAGATCGACGGTCACGCCTGACTTCAGCGCCTCCAAGGCAGCGGGCCCATCCACGGCCTCGCGCAGGCTGTAGCCGAGATCGGTCAGCAGCGTGACCACGAACTGCCGCACCCCGCTATCGTCTTCGACCACGAAGATCGCCTCGCCGTGACCGAGTGCCGGATCAGCAGTCTCCAATTGAGGTTCGTCGAGCCGGCCTGGAGATTCGGCGCGCGGCAGGTAGATCTTGACCGCGGTGCCGTGCCCAAGCTCGCTGTAGACTTTAATGTGACCACCCGATTGCTTCACGAAGCCGAACACCATACTGAGACCAAGGCCGGTGCCGCGCCCCAGAGCTTTGGTGGTGAAAAAAGGTTCGAAAACGCGCTTCACCACCTCCGGTGGCATGCCCGTGCCGCTGTCGGTGATGCTGAGCAAGACATAGTCACCCGGCACGACCTCGGCATTCTCCGCGGCGTAGGCCGCGTCCAAGGCGGTGTTCTCGGCCGTGATGATCAAGAGCCCGCCCTCCGGCATGGCGTCGCGCGCGTTGACGGCCAGATTGAGAATAGCATTGCCGAGCTGGCCGGGATCAATCAGCACCGGCCATACATCCGGCGCGACTTTGGCCGAGATTTCGATCGCCTCGCTCAATGTGCGATTGAGCAGCACGAGTTCTCGCCGGATAAACTCATTGAGGCTGACCAAGCG
>Ga0268265_10003351_pt1 | contig 11569 bp, 12 predicted proteins | sample KBSSwiS52_FD_190355 | JGI IMG/M metagenome (GOLD analysis project Ga0268265, IMG submission 190355) | Switchgrass rhizosphere microbial communities from Kellogg Biological Station, Michigan, USA - KBS Switchgrass S5-2 (SPAdes) (version 2) | ecosystem: Host-associated > Plants > Roots >...
AAAGTCTGGCGCGGATTGCCGCCCAGGCCACCGCCCCGGCCGGGACGAAGGTGTAAGGAGCAAGAAGCAGGTGGCAAACCAGGCAAAACTCACCGCAGCCGGCGGCGAATACGACTACCCCATTCTTCAGGGCAGCGTCGGCCCTGAGGTGATCGACATCCGCAAGCTCTATGGCCAGACCGGGCTCTTCACGTTCGATCCGGGCTTCACATCGACCGCTGCGTGTGAATCGGCCCTGACCTACATCGACGGCGACGAAGGCGTGCTGCTCCATCGCGGCTACCCGATCGGCCAGTTGGCCGAGAACTCCAGCTTCATGGAAGTCAGCTACCTCCTGCTGAACGGCGAACTGCCGAGCCAGGACGAACTGGGCAAGTTCGAGAGCACGATCAGCCGCCACACGATGCTGCACGAGCAGCTTCTTCAGTTCTACCGCGGCTTCCGCCGTGACGCGCACCCGATGGCGGTGATGTGCGGCGTGGTGGGCGCGCTCTCGGCGTTCTACCACGACAGCACCGACATCGCGGATCCCGAGCATCGCAAGATCAGCTCGCACCGCCTGATCGCCAAGATGCCGACGATCGCCGCCGCCGCCTACAAGTACGCGATCGGCCAGCCCTTCCTCTATCCCGACAACTCGCTGAGCTATACGGGCAACTTCCTGCGCATGACCTTCGGCGTGCCGGCCGAGCCTTTCGAGCTGCACCCCGCCGTCGAACGGGCGATGGACCGGATCTTCATCCTCCATGCCGATCACGAGCAGAACGCCTCGACCTCGACCGTGCGCCTTGCCGGTTCGTCGGGCGCGAACCCCTTCGCGTGCATCGCGGCGGGCATCGCCTGCCTGTGGGGCCCGGCGCATGGCGGCGCCAACGAGGCGGCCTTGAACATGCTCAAGGAGATCGGCACGCCCGACAAGATCCCGCACTACATCGAGCGCGCGAAGGACAAGAACGATCCGTTCCGCCTGATGGGCTTCGGCCACCGCGTCTACAAGAACTACGACCCGCGCGCGACCGTCATGCAGTCGACCGTGCGCGAGGTGTTCGACGCGCTCAAGGTGGACAATCCCCTGTTCGAGACCGCGCTCCGGCTCGAAGAGATCGCGCTGAACGATCCGTACTTCGTCGAGAAGAAGCTGTTCCCCAACGTGGACTTCTACTCGGGCATCATCCTCTCCGCGATCGGCTTCCCGTCGTCGATGTTCACCGTCCTTTTCGCGCTTGCCCGCACGGTCGGCTGGGTGGCGCAGTGGAACGAAATGATCAGCGATCCCGGCCAGAAGATCGGCCGCCCGCGCCAGCTCTACACCGGCCCGACGCAGCGCGACTATGTCCCGCTCGACAAGCGCTGATCGCGAGATCCCGGCTTAACGACGAAGGCCCTGGCGAAAGCCAGGGCCTTCTTGTTTGTTTCAGGCTTCTTCTGCCGCGGTCGACCGGTCGACACCGGACCGGCGATACGACTGTCAGGATTTGAGCCGGCCGAACGGCATCAGTTGTTTGGCCACCGCTGCCGCCGTCTTGCCATTGCCCTTGCGCAGCGTGGGCAGCAGGATCGCCGCCTGCTTCTGCAACACCCGGTCCAGCTGCGTATCGGCCCTGGCGCGGACGGCGATTTCCGCGAGGCGGGTCGCTCCGGCGACGTCGGTGGGGTCGATCTGAATGGCGTGGAGGCTGGCGAGCGCGGGCATCGCCGCCCTGTCCCCTGCCAGCGCCAGTGAGCGCTCGGTGGCAGCCAGACCGCGCGCCGTCCGGGCGCCCAGCAGGGTCCGGGCGACAAACGGGCCGAGTTCGATCACCGCGCCCAGGTTCCAGCCCGCAATCGCCATCTGTGCCTCCGCGTTGCGCGGGTCTGCCGCCGCGGCCGCATCGAAATCCTGAAGCGCCGCCATCACATCGCCCCGGCTGCGGTTGAGCTTTCCACGATAGCTGATCGCCAGCCCTCGCTGCAGCCGAGCGTCGGCATCGCCTGGATTGCGCTTCAGGGCGGCGTCCGCGGCCGACAGCGCCTGGGCGATCCGCGCCAGTGCGGTCGCCTTGTCGGGCGCGAAGAAGGCGGCGCTCAGCAGCAGGTCACGCGCGCTTTCGGCATGGGCGGGAGCAGCGAGCACAAGGGGCGCGCTCAGGACAATCGCCGACAAGCCGAACCGCATACGCCTCTTCTCCGGCAAGCCCGCTGCTCGCCCCTCAAGGCTAGGGCATTGCCGGTCGCGCGCAACCCCGAAGCGCGGCCCAAAGAAAGACCTCCCGAAGCGCTCGCCTCGGGAGATCCTTTCAACCTTGGATCGCAGTCTTCAGCGCAGCGAGACGACGTTGTCGGAGACGCGCGTGTCCTTGCGGCCGAGATAGAGGCTGGCCATCGGCTCGTCGGCCACGACCAGGCTCTCGCCCTGCCCGAAGCCGTTGAACGCGGTGCGCATGGCGGCGCCGTAGGCACCCAGCATGCCGATCTCGATGTAGTCGCCCGACTGGATGTCCGCCGGCAACTGGAAGGGGCCTTCCATGTAGTCGGCATCGTCGCAGGTGGGGCCGTAGAACGCGAAGTCCTCCAGCACGTCCGAGCGGTCGTCGCACAGGACCTTTACGGGGAAACGCCAGGCGACATGCGCGGCATCGTAAAGGGCGCCGTAGGCACCGTCGTTGATGTAGAGTTCCTTGCCGCGGCGCTTCTCGACCTTGACGATCAGCGAGTTGTACTCGGCGCACAGCGCGCGGCCGGGCTCGCACCACAGCTCGGCGTTGTAGGCGATCGGCAACGCTTCGAAGTGACGGTGGATGATCGCGAAGTAGTCCTCCAGCGGCGGCGGCTCCATGCCCGGATACCACGAGGGAAAGCCCCCGCCGACATCGATCATGTCGATGACCACGCCCGCGTCCGCAATGGCGGCGCGCACGCGCTCCAGCGCCTGGACGTAGGCGAAGGGCGTCATCGCCTGGCTGCCGACGTGGAAGCACAGGCCCAGCCAGTCGGCCACCTGGCGGGTTTCCTGCAGCAGCGGGGCGGCGTCGGCAAGATCGATGCCGAACTTCGAAGCGAGGCTCAGCTCCGAATACTCGGACGAGACGCGCAGGCGCACGCACAGGCGCAGGTCGCCGGCGGGATTGCCCTCATCGTCGGCAGTCGCGGCGACGATCTTCTCCAGTTCCTCGCGCGTGTCGAGGCTGAAGGTGCGCACGCCGTGGACGCGGTAGGCCTCGCGGATCGCGCTGGCGGTCTTGACCGGGTGCATGAAACACAGCGTCGCCTCGGGCAGCGTAGAGCGCACGAGGCGCACTTCGGCGATCGAGGCTGTGTCGTAGTGGGTGATGCCCGCGCCCCACAGCACCTCCAGCAGGTCCGTGGAGGGATTCGCCTTCACCGCATAGAGCGACTTGCCCGGAAACTTCGTGGCGAAGAATCGGGCAGCCCGCGCCGCGGCGTGCGGACGGTTGAGGATAACGGGTTCGTCGGGCGAGAGGGCGCGCGCTACAGCCGATGCGTCAGGAAAATGGTGCAACTCAAGGGACCCCCAACGGATGTGTTAGCAAAAAAGCTGCCTTGCGGTTTGGAAGGTCCCATGGGGCAGCGGAGGGCGGATATAGGGGGGTGGACCTGAATCGCAAGTGAAAAACCCGTACCGTCAAAAAAGCTTCACAGTGTTGTTCCGGAGCGTCGCTCCGGAACTGAAAAAGCACGGAAAAACTGGGGTTTCGGAAGCAGCGCCCCGCGCTCGGCCGAGCCGGTGAGCGCCCCAACGTACGACAGCCGGCTTGGACTGCCCTTGAGAGGCAACTGGCCGGCGGGACAGCGCCTGAGAGACGAGCGGGCAGGCGGGGGATCGGCCGGGGACGACGACGTCCCGATCAGCTTAGGCGGTCGCGGAAATCCTCGTACTCGAAGCGGCGCACGCACTCGAGCCCGTCGGTCTCGGAATCCCACAGCCAGATCGAGGGCAGCGGAACGCCGTTGAAGGTGGTCGTCTTGACCATCGAATAATGCGCCTGATCGAGAAATGCGAAGCGGCGCCCCGGCTCGGCGGGGACCGGCAACGCGTAGTCGCCGATCACGTCGCCCGCGAGGCAGGATGGGCCTCCCAGGCGAACGAGGCCGCCCTGCTCCCCATCCATCAGCCCCGCGTCGACGACGCTATCCTCGTCGACCGGCTGCTCGCCCAGCATCGCCGGCCGATAGGGCGCCTCGATCACGTCGGGCATGTGGCAGGTGGCCGAGATGTCGACCACGGCCACAGGCATCCCGTTCCACCCGGTGTCGAGGATCGTGCCCACCAGAATGCCGGCATCCAGCGCCACCGCCTCACCCGGCTCGATGTAGACTTGCGCCCCGGTATCCTCGGCCACGTCGGCGAGGAAGGCGATCAGTTCCTCGCGCTGATAGTCGGCACGCGTGACGTGGTGGCCGCCGCCGAAGTTGATCCAGGCGAACTGACCGAAGAAGGGTTCGAGGTAGTCGAACGCCTTGTCCCACGTCCGGGCCAGCGGCTCGAAGTCCTGCTCGCACAGCGTATGCATGTGGATGCCGTCCACCAGCGCCATGTGATCCTCGGTAAGCTGGTCAATCGGGAAGCCGAGGCGCGAGTGCGGTGCGCACGGATCGTAACGCGGCACCTCTCCTTCGGGATGCAAGGGATTGATCCGAAGACCGATATCGAAAGCCTCACCCGCCGCGCGTGCGGCCTCGATGATCGGCCAGAGCCGTTCGATCTGACCGGGAGAATTGAAGATGACGTGATCGGACAGGCGCAGGATCTCGGGCAGGTCCTCGGGTTTGTAGGCGGCGCAGTACGTCGTGATCTCGCCGTCGTAGAACTCGGAGGCAAGCCGTGCCTCCCACAGCCCCGAGGTGCATACGCCATCCAGGTATTCGCCCACGATCGGCGCGGTGGACCACATCGAAAAGGCCTTGAGCGCGGCAAGCACCTTCGCGCCCGCTCGTTCGCCCACGTCCTGAAGCACTCTCAGATTCTCGCGTAGCTTCGCCGCGTCGACGACGAAGGCCGGACTGTCCACGCGGTCGAGATCGAACCGGGCGAAAGCCCCTGGATCGCCCGCTCTTGTTTCCATCTCGTCGTCTCCTTGAGGCTCTCCTACCCCGAGAGGCAGGAAGCGATGTTCACAGCGGCCCCTTGAAGATGAACCAGGCCCCCGCTCCGACGAGGCCGAAGCCGACCAGCTCGTTCAAGCCCGGCTTCTGCCCGAACAGCATCCAGGCGACCAGCACGAAGGCCAGCAGCGAGAACGCCTCCTGCATGATCTTGAGCTGACCCAGCGAATAGACCGCGCTGCCGATCCGGTTCGCCGGCACCGCCAGACAATACTCGAAAAAGGCGATGCCCCAGCTCATCAGGATGGCAAGCCAGAGCGCCTTGCCGGGCATCTTGAGATGCCAGTACCAGGCGGTGTTCATCACCACATTCGACCCGGCGAGCAGCGCCACCGGCGCGACGATGGACCAGTTCATCGCCCGCTCAGTCCACGCAGATCGCGTTCACGGCCTTGCCGTTCCGGACCTCCGAATAGCAACCGAACAGCGCGTCGTCGGCTTGGCACTGGCCCGCGACCGAGCCGACCATCGCGGTTTGCTCGACGGTGCCCACGCACTTGCCCTGGCACTGCGACGTGTCCGTGCAAGCCTTCCCCGCATCGGCGAACGGCTTGACGCAAAGCTCCGCGCCGACCCGCCCACGTCGCTCGACCCGGCCGCCGGCCGAGGTGCAGGCGACGCGGGCGGCAGGGGTCATGTCGCGGGAGAAGGACTGGCCGCCGCTCGGCTGATCGGAGCCGGACTGCGGTGGCTCGACCGGCGTGCAGCCGCCGATGGTCAGCGCGGCAAGCGCTGAGAGAATGGCGGCACGCATCAGAAGGGCAGCGGCCCGGCGAGTTCCTCGACGGTCCAGGGCAGACCCTGCGCGTTCAGCATCTCCATGAAGGGGTCGGGATCGAGCTGTTCGATGTTGAACACACCCTCGCCCTTCCACGCGCCGGTCAGCATCAGCGCGGCGCCGATCATGGCAGGCACGCCGGTGGTGTAGCTCACCGCCTGGTTGCCGGTCTCGGCGTAGGCCTCTTCGTGGTCGCAGATGTTCTTGACGTAGAACGTCTTTTCGCCGGAGCCGTCCAGCGCCTCGCCGGTCGCGATGTCGCCGATGTTGGTCTTGCCCTTCGTGGTCGGGCCCAGGCTCGCAGGCTCGGGCAGCACGGCCTTCAGGAACTGCAGCGGCACGATTTCGACGCCGTTGTAGATCACCGGATCGATGCGCGTCATGCCCACGTTCTGCAGCACGGTGAGATGCTGGATATAGGCATCGCCGAAGGTCATCCAGAAGCGCGCCCGCTCCATTTCGGGGATGAACTTCGCGAGGCTTTCCAGTTCCTCGTGGTACATCATGTACATGTTCTTGGGGCCGACGCCCTCGAAGTCGAAGCTCTGCTTCACGCCCATCGCCGGGGTTTCCACGAACTGGCCGTTCTCCCAGTGCCGCGCAGGCGCGGTCACTTCGCGGATGTTGATCTCCGGGTTGAAGTTGGTCGCGAAGGGCTGGCCGTGGTCGCCGCCGTTGCAGTCCAGAATGTCGAGCAGGCGGATGGTCTTGAGCTTGTGCTTCTTCAGCCACATCGCGAACACGCTGGTGACGCCCGGATCGAAGCCCGAGCCCAGCAGCGCCATCAGGCCTGCCTCGCGGAACTTGTCCTGATAGGCCCACTGCCACTTGTACTCGAACTTCGCCTCGTCGCGCGGCTCGTAATTGGCGGTATCGAGGTAGTTGGTGCCGGCGGCAAGGCACGCGTCCATGATCGCGAGGTCCTGGTAGGGCAGCGCGAGATTGACCACCAGCTTGGGCCCGATCCGCTCGATCAGCGCCGTCGTGGCCGTGACATCGTCGGCGTCGATGGCGTAAGTGGCGATATCCACGCCGGTGCGCTGCTTCACCGAGGCGGCGATCGCCTCGCACTTCGAAACGGTGCGGCTGGCAAGGTGAATGTCGGAGAAGATGTCAGGGTTCATCGCCATCTTGTGGACCGCCACAGAGCCGACACCGCCCGCGCCGATCACCAGAACCTTGCTCACCTGCCAGTCTCCTTGCGCATCGGCGCTATCCACGGAAGGCCCGCATATAGGCGCCGCAGATTACAACACAACTGCGTGATAACGTGGCTTGATCGCGGTGCCGTGTGCTCTAACGCGGCCCCATGACACAGGAAGCCTTCCGCGTGCCCGACCGCGACGGCGTGCTGCGCGCCACCGCCAAGATCGCCGCCCTCCTACCGCCGACACCGCTCCTGCGGTTGGACGTGGACGGGGCCGTGATCTGGTGCAAGGCGGAGTGCCTGCAACCGGTGGGCGCGTTCAAGATCCGGGGCGCCTGGCACCGCCTCACCGACTTGTCCGACACCGAGCGGGCACGCGGCGTCGTCGGCGTGTCCAGCGGCAATCATGCGCAGGGCGTCGCCTGGGCGGCGCGGCGGCTGGGGATCGCCGCCACCATCGTCATGCCGTCAGACGCGCCGGCGGTGAAGCTGGCCGCCACCCGCGCGCTGGGCGCCGAGGTCGTGCTCTACGACCGGCCCGGCGGCGAGGACCGCGATGCCATCGCCGCGACGATCGTCGCGGAACGCGGCGCCACGCTGGTCCACGCCTTCGCCGATCCGTGGGTGATCGAGGGGCAAGGCAGCGTCGGGATCGAGATCGCGGCGCAGATGGCGCAGTACACCGGTGGTCCGCCGGACCTGATCGTCTGCCCCTGCGGCGGCGGCGGCCTGAGCGCGGGACTGGCGCTCGCGGCCCCGGAGGCGCGGGTAGTGCCCGTGGAACCGGAGGGCTGGGACACCGTGCGCCGCAGCCTCGATGCCGGCCGGGTCGTCCGGTTGCCCTCGGACCCGCCGCCGACGCCGTGCGATTCGCTCCAGCCACCCGCGACGCACGCGATGAACCTGGCGGTCCTGTCCGGCCGGGTGCGCGAGGTCGCCACGGTCGATCCCGCCGAGGTCCGCGCCGCGCAACGCCTCGCTTTCGAGCGGCTGCGGCTGGTGGTGGAGCCCGGCGGCGCGGCGGCGCTGGCGGCGGTACTCGCCGGCAAGGTAACGCCCGGCGAGCGCAGCGCGGTCGTGCTCTCGGGCGGCAACACCGATGCCGCCGACTATGCCCGCGTACTCGCGACCAAGGATTGAGCCGTGGACTTCGACGACCAGTTCCGCCGCTACTTCGGCACCGCCGACCTCGAGACCATCACTCCATCTGCGCTGCAGGCCGGCACCGAGCGCATGGCGGTGGACCTCGGCATGGAGACGGACCGCGGCCGCCGCTTCGCGCTGTGGACATTGATGTACCTGCTCGGCGCCGCGCCCGATCTCGATGTCGCCTTCAAGTCCGAAGAGGACCGCGAAGCCGCGCGCGACTTCATGGACATGATGGACAAGGCGGGCAGAGAATAGCTCCGTCACCCCAAGCAAGTTGAGCACGGCGGGATGGGTGACGCCGATCTGCCGGCGCCTCAGTCCTTCACGAACAGGCTCGCCAGTTCGACATGGGTGGACCAGCGGAACTGGCCGACCGGCCGCAGCTCCGCCAGTCGGTACCCGCCGGCGATCAGCGCTGCGGCATCGCGCGCCCAGCTCGACGGGTTGCACGAGATGTAGGCGACGCGCGCCACCGTGCTTTCGGCAATGCGGGCTACCTGCTCCTTTGCCCCGGCGCGGGGCGGGTCGAGCAGGACGCCGGCGAAGCGGCTGAGCTCTTCCGGCTGGAGCGGATTACGAAACAAGTCGCGGTGGAGCGCGTGCACCGGCACTTGCGCACGGCCCGCCGCCGCCTTGCAGGCCAGGTGAGCGTCGCGCGCGGCCTCGGCCGCCAGCACTTTTGTCCCCGGACCAGCCAGCGCGAAGGCGAACGTTCCCAGCCCGGCGAACAAGTCCGCGACCGTGGCACAGCCGGCCAGCCATTCACGAGCGGCGGCCACCAGCGCGGCCTCGCCATCGGCGGTGGCCTGCAGGAAGGCGCCGGGGGGCAGCGGTGCGCTCGCCGGGCCGAGCCGCACCGAAACCGGCTCCGGCTCCCACAACGCCTCGGGGCCGAAACCCTGATCGAGCGTCAGTCGCGCCAGGCCCTGCTGCCGCGCGAAATCGAGCATCGCCTCGGTGGCGGCAAGGCCCTCCACCGTCAGGCCCTTCACCGCGAGGTCGACACCCTGCTCGGCCAGCGCCAGCTCCACCTCGACCGCCAGGCGGCCGGATTGCGCAGCCAGCAGCCGGCGCAGCGGCGCCACCAGCGCGAACAGCTCGGGCGCCAGGACATGGCACTCCTGCATGTCGATGATCCGGTGGGAGCCGGCCTCGCGAAAACCGAGCACCACGCGGCCGCCGATCCGCTGTCCGTGAAGCGCCGCGCGACGGCGGCTTTTCGGAGGAGAGAGGTGCGGCGGGGCGATCGCACCAGGTTCCAGACCCTGCCCGCTCGCCGCGTTGGCGACGCGGTCGGCCACGAAGCCGGCCAGCGTCTCCTCGTCGAGATGCTGAAGCTGGCACCCGCCGCACGTCCCGAAGTGGCGGCAGGGCGGTGTCGCATGATGCGGCCCGGGAACGAGCGCGCCGCTCTCGTCGATGCCGTCGCCGGGCGCAGCGAGCGGTACGTGGCGGCCGCTGTCGGTAACGCCGTCGCCCTTGGCGGCGACCCGGACGATACTCTCGATCACGGTCACAGGCAGGCGGCCAGCGCTTGCGGCACGGCGCGGGCAAGCTGCACAGCGGTAAAGGCCGGCGGGCACAGCCGCGCCGCCTCCCCGTGCAGCCAGACGCCCTGAACTGCGGCCTCGAAGGGCTCCTCCCCCGTTGCCAGCCGGCTCGCGATCACGCCTGCTAGGACATCGCCGGTACCAGCCGTGGAGAGCCAGCTGCTCGCCGCCGACGCACATGCGGCCCGCCCATCTGCGGCAGCGACGACCGTGTCGGGCCCCTTGCCGACCACGACCATGCCGGCCGCCTTCGCGAGGGCTTTTACCCGTTCCACCTTGCTGCCCGTTCCGCTGCAATCGAAGGCGCGTTCCAGCGCCACGAGTTCGCCCTCGTGCGGGGTCGCGACCAGGGGCGCCGGGCGTCCGGCGGTGTGCGATGGCGATAACAGCACCAGCGCATCGGCATCGACGACCGCGGGAGCCGCCGACGACAGCGCCGCCGCCAGCCGTTCGCGCGCGGTCGCATCGCGGCCGAGGCCGGGGCCGACCAGCACCACCCCGATACGCCCGTCGCCCAGCGCGTCGGGCAGAGGCCCGGTGCTCAGCACCAAATCGCTCGGTACGGGGCCTTCCTGCTGCGCGAGAAGCTTCACATACCCCGCGCCTGCCCCCTGCGCGGCCGTCGCGGCCATTACCGCGGCGCCCGGCATCGCCCCGCCGACGACGGCGACAAGGCCGCGCGTATACTTGTGAGCGCCCCTGGCCGGCGCATGCAGGTGCGGCCGGGCGATGAGGCGCGCGGCACCCGAGACCTCCGCCACGCCGATATCGACCCGCCACCGCTCTCCCATGATCTGCGCGGCGGGCATCAGGACATGGGCGAACTTCCACGCTCCCAGAGCGAGCGTCAGATCGAAGCGCGGCAAGCCCTCTGCCAGCATCTGGCCGTGATCGGATTCGACCCCGCTCGGCAGGTCTACGGCGATGGCGTGGCGATGGCCGCCCGCCAGAGCGGAAATCAGGGCACCGTCCTCCGCCCGCAAGGGGCGGCTGAGCCCGCTGCCGAAGAGGCAATCGACGAAGACCTCGCCCTTGGCCGTCGCACCGCGCTCCAGCACCTCGCCCCGGAACAGGCTGCGGGCATTGCGGGCGGCGGCTGTCTGCGGCTCATAGCCGGCGATCACCACGGCATCCCCACCGCGCTCCAGCAGCGCCTGCGCGATGACATAGCCGTCGCCGCCATTGTTGCCGGGGCCGCAGAGCACGCCCACGCGGTGGCGGCCGGCGACGCGCCAGACCCAATCCGCCGCGCCGCGACCGGCCGTGTCCATCAGCGCCTCGACGCTGATTCCGGCGCCGATGAGGGCATCCTCCGCCGCGCGCATCTGCGCGACGGTGAGTATCTGGTCAGCGTGGGGCGGCAGCATCGGCAGGCTTTACCTTGGCCGGGAATACGTACCGGTCCTGTCCCACCGATACGGCGAGCGCGTCGCCTTCCAGATGGGTGCGCGCCTGCTCCGCACCGTCGGCCAGCACCAGCCCGCGCCCGTCCGTCACGACGTCGAAGCGGCGGAACCCGCCATCGGGATGACGCACGATCAAGCTCAGCTTGTCGCCGAGCTGCGAGCGCTCGACACTGCAGTCCTTGTGCAGTTCCTTTGCCCCGCCGATGGCGCAGGCGATGCGGTCCTCGCCGCCGTTCGCGGCCTCGTCGCTGCCCTTGGACGAGCACCCGGCCACGACGGCGAGCGCGGCCAGCGCGGCAACGGTGCGCGCGCGCATCAGCCGCGACGGAGCTGCGAAACGTCGCGTACCGCTCCGCGCGCCGCGCTGGTGGTCATCGCGGCATAGGCCTGCAGCGCCACCGAAACCTTGCGCGGACGCGGATGCACCGGCTGCCAT
>Ga0268265_10003354_pt1 | contig 11564 bp, 11 predicted proteins | sample KBSSwiS52_FD_190355 | JGI IMG/M metagenome (GOLD analysis project Ga0268265, IMG submission 190355) | Switchgrass rhizosphere microbial communities from Kellogg Biological Station, Michigan, USA - KBS Switchgrass S5-2 (SPAdes) (version 2) | ecosystem: Host-associated > Plants > Roots >...
TAATAAGCCTCGATGCTTTTGGGGATGGCTGCGTGGGCGACGACGCGCACGTCGGGCTTGTCGATGCCCATGCCGAACGCAACCGTTGCGGCGATCACCATCTCTTCCGAATTGACGAACGCGGCCTGGTTGCGCTTGCGGATCTGCGGTTCGAGCCCGGCATGATAGGGCGCGGCGGGGCGTCCGCTCGCCGCCACTTGCTCGGCGATCTTCTCGGCCTTGTCGCGGCTCGGCGCGTAGATGATCGCCGGTCCCGGCTGTCCCGCCAGCAGCTCGCGCAATTGCTTGCCGGTCTGCTCGCGCGGCCGGATGTGGTAGCGGATGTTGGGCCGGTCGAACCCCGCAACGATCAGGCCGTCGTCGGGAATGCCGAGCTGGCCGAGGACATCGTCGCGAGTCCGCCGGTCGGCGGTGGCGGTGAGGCCGAGGCGCGGCACTTCGGGATGGTCGTTGAGCAGGCCCCTGAGCTTGCGGTAATCGGGGCGGAAATCGTGGCCCCATTCGCTCACGCAATGGGCTTCGTCGATCGCGATCAGCGCGAGTTTCGCATGGTCGACGAACTGCCGAAACCCGTCGAGCGTCGCGCGTTCCGGCGCCACATAAAGCAAGTCTAGCTCCCCCTCATTGAACCGCTCGATGGTGCGGCCGCGATCATCGTCGGCGGAGGTCAGCGAGGCCGCGCGCATGCCGAACGCTTCGGCGCTGCGGATCTGGTCGTGCATCAGCGCGATCAACGGCGAGATGACCAGCGCGGTGCCGTCGCGGATCAGCGACGGCAGCTGGTAGCAGAGCGACTTTCCGGCGCCGGTCGGCATCACGGCCAGAGTGTGCTGACCGGCGAGCACACGGCCGATCACCTGCTCCTGGACGCCGCGAAAATGGTCGAACCCGAAGGTCTGTTTGAGGATATGGTGCGGGTCGGTCATGGACTCTTCAAACGAATGCGGACCGAGCGACGCCGCAATGGGCGTCCACGCCTAGACTGGGCGCGGCGCCAGGGGAAGCTACTCCGCCGCCTCCGCGGTTTCCTCGAGTACTTGCTCGGCGGCCTGGCGGTACCACAGGTCGGCATAGAGCCCGGCCTTGTCGAGCAGCTCGTCGTGGGTGCCGCGCTCGGCCACTCGCCCGCCGTCGAGCACGACGATCTGGTCGGCCTCGACGATGGTCGACAGGCGGTGCGCGATCATGATCGTAGTGCGGCTCGCGGCGACCCCGTCGAGCGTCTCCTGGATCGCCTGCTCGGTGCGGCTGTCGAGCGCCGAGGTTGCCTCGTCGAGCACCAGCAGCGGCGGGTTCTTGACCAAAGTCCGGGCGATGGCGACACGCTGCTTCTCGCCGCCCGAGAGCTTGAGCCCGCGCTCGCCGACCATCGATTCATAGCCGTCGGGAAGGGCCGCGACGAAGGTATCGATGGCGGCGCCGCGGGCGGCGGCTTCGACGTCCTGCTGCGTTGCGCCGTCGCGGCCGTAGGCGATGTTGTAGCCGATGGTGTCGTTGAACAGCACGGTGTCCTGCGGGACGATGCCGATCGCCGCGCGCAGGCTGGTTTGCGAGACGGCGGCGATGTCCTGGTCGTCAATCGTGATCCGTCCGGCGGTCGGGTCGTAGAAGCGGTAGAGCAGCCTCGCGATGGTCGATTTGCCCGCGCCAGACGGGCCGACGATCGCGCAGCTCGTCCCGGGCGGGATGTCGAGATCGAGACCTTTCAGAATTTCGCGGGCCGGCTCGTAACCGAAGCGCAGGCCCTCGAAGCGGACGTGGCCGCGGGTGACCATCAGGGCCGGGGCATTGGGCTGGTCGACGACCTCGGCCGGAGTGTCGAGCAGGTCCCACATCGCTTCCATGTCGATCAGCCCCTGGCGGATCGAGCGATAGACCCAACCGAGCAGGTCGAGCGGGCGGAACAGCTGCATCAGGAGCGAATTGACCAGCACCACGTCGCCTGGGGTGAAACGGCCCTGGCTCCAGCCCCAGACGGTGAAGATCATCGCCCCGGCCAGCATCACGTTGGTGATCAGCGACTGGCCGATGTTGAGCCAGGCGAGGCTGACCTCGTTGCGCACGGCGGCCCGGGTGTAGGCGCCGATCGCCTTGTCGTAGCGCTTCGCCTCGCGTTCCTCGGCGCCGAAGTATTTGACCGTTTCGTAGTTGAGTAGCGAGTCGACCGCGCGGCCGATGGCCTTGTTGTCGACGTCGTTCATCTGCCGCTGGAGGTTGGCGCGCCAGTCGGTCACCTTGCGGGTGAAGGCGATGTAGATGGCGACGATGGCCAGCGTCGCGGCGACCAGGCCAATGCCGAACTTGACGAAGAAGATGATGCAGATCGCGGCCAGCTCGATGATCGTCGGGCCGATGTTGAACAGCAGGAAATAGAGCATCATGTCGATGCTCTTGGTGCCGCGTTCGACGATCTTGGTCAGCGATCCGGTGCGGCGTTCGAGGTGGAAGCGTAAGCTGAGGTCGTGGACATGGCGGAACACGCTGCCGGCGAGCCGCCGCGCGGCATGCTGCCCGACCTTCTCGAACAAGGCGTTGCGGAGGTTGTCCGACAATACCCCGGCGAAGCGCGCGGTGGCGTAACCGGCGACGAGCCCGGCAACGACGCCGAACGCCACCCGCTCGCTCGACATGCCGTCGATCACCGCTTTGTAGGCGAAGGGCATCAGCAGCACGGCGGCCTTGCCCGCGAGCACGAGGATGACGGCCGCGACGACGCGCACCTTGAGCTCAGTTTCGCCCTTGGGCCACAGCATCGGCAGGAATCGCCACAACGCGCGGAAGCCGCCGCTGGGTTTTGCCGGGGGAGGAGCGCTTGCCATTCACTCTTTAGGTAGGGGCGCCGCAGCGCAGCGGCAAATGCGCCAGCGTGCCAACCATTGACCGTGCGACCACGCCGCCCCTAGCTTTCCTCATGGGGGACGGGCTCGCTGAAGCCATCGCCGCGTTCCAGGGCGGGGACCTGGCGCATTCGCGCGACCTTGCCGAGCGGCAGCTCGAGGCGGGGCCGTCGCCGCCGCTCCATCACCTGCTTGGACTGCTCGATTGCCGGGAGGGCAAGCTCGACAGCGGCATCGCGTGGTTGCGCCGGGCGTTCGAGGCCGAACCCGGCAACATCAGCTTCCGCCTGATGCTGGTGCGTGCGCTGATCGATGGTGGCCATGGCGCGGACGCGTTTGATCTCGCCTCGCGGCCGTGCGCGATCGGCCTGGCCGAGCTTCCGTTGTGGCATGCGCGGTGCGAAGCGGCCGACGCCGCCAATCACCCGGAAGCCGCTGCCGAAGCCGCTCAGATCCTGTGTACTGCGGGCTCGCTCGACTGGCACGTGTGGGCCACCCTTGGTCGCAATTTGTTCAAGCTCGAGCGCTTCGCGGACTCCGAACGCGCCTATCGGCAGGCGCTGGCGCTCGCGCCGACAGAAGCCGGTCCGATCTGCGAGCTCGGCCTGGTCTACGAACGCACCAACCAGCACGAGCTTTTGGCCGAACTGCTCGATTCGTCGCTCGGTCTCGGAATCGCCAGGGAGCAGTTGGCCGAACTGTGGGCCATTCGCGGCTTCCGTGACGGCCGAGTCGATGAGGCGCGCGAATTGCTTGACCGGTCAATTCCGGGACCGGACCCGGCCCATTGGCACTATCTGCGCGCGAAGCTCGCGGATGCGGCCGATGACCCTATCTGCGCATTCGACGCGGCGATGCAGATGAACCGGGCCACGCCGGAGTTCGAGGAATGGCGGGTCCGCGCAGCCGCTTATCGTTGTGAGTTACGTGACCTCGCCGACCGCATCACTCCCGAATGGGCTGCCCGCCTCCCGGCACCGCCGCCATCCGCGCCCCCGAGCCTCGCATTCTTGGTTGGTTTCCCGCGGTCCGGGACGACGCTGCTCGACACCTTCCTGATGGGGCATGCCGGGATCACCGTCATCGAGGAGAAAGGGTTGCTGGTTGCCTCCGGGCGGTCACTCGGCCGGACAGCCGAGCTCCCCGACCGCTCGGCCGCCAAGATAGGAGCGGCGCGCGCGACCTATCTCGACCTGCTCGGGAACCAGGTGGATGAAGCTGCGGGCCTGATCGTCGACAAGGCCCCGCTCAACCTGCTCGCCATGCCCCTGATCCACTGCCTGTTTGGGTCAGCGCCGACCATCTTCGTGCAACGCCATCCATGTGACGCGGTTCTGAGCGGATTCATGCAGAGCTTTACGGCCAATCTCGGGATGGCGAGCTTCCTCGACATCGCGGACGCCGCGGATTTTTATGACGCCGCGATGCGCGTGTGGACCGCGAGTATCGAGGCCTTGCCCGTGAACAGCCACAAGATTGTTTACGAGGATCTGGTGAGGGATCCCGAAACAACGCTGAGACCGCTTGTGGATTTCCTCGGACTCGGCTGGGATGAACGGATGCTCGACCATCGATCGACCGCTTCGGCTCGCGGCCACATCGCCAACCCGAGCTACAACCAGGTGACCGAAGCATTGCACGGCCGGGCGATCGGCCGTTGGCGCCGGTACGAGAAGCAGCTTGAGCCGGTGCTGCCTGTCCTGCTGCCCTGGGCAGAGAGGCTCGGCTATCGTGACTGAAGGTATCGCGAATGCGATCGCGGCGTTCGAACGCGGCGACCTTGCGGGTGCGCGCGAGATTGCTGAAGCGCTAGTTGGACACGCGCCAACGGCGCAGCTGCAGCACCTGCTGGGCCTGATTCATTGCCGGCAGGGCGACGTCGTCTCCGGGGTCGAATGGCTGCGGAAAGCGGTGGAGGCAGAGCCCGACAATGTCGCCTACCGAGTGATGCTGGCGCGAGCATTGATCGACGGCGGCCGGGCCGACGAAGCGCTGGTCATCGCCACACCGCCGGCCGGGACCAGTCCAGCGGATCTGGCGCTGTGGCATGCCCGGGCGGAAGCCGCGCAATCGCTGTCCGATCACGCGAGCGCCGCGCAGGCGTGGCAGGTGCTGAATGTGGCTCGGCCTGGCGATTGGCGAACGCTGGCGAATTATGGCGACGCGCTGGCCGGGCTTGGCCGCTGGCAGGAAGCGGCCGACGCGCTGCGGCAAGCAGCGGCGCTCAATCCGGGCGAGCGGCCGCTCCAGCAGAAGTCCGCATCGGCGCTGGCCCATGCCGGCTTCTACGAGGAAGCCGCCGACCAACTTAAAGCCATGCTCGATGTCGGGCCGGACGACGCCGGCGACCGGCTCAAGCTCGCCCGCTTGCTCGCCGATGTCGGCCGCCACGAGGAATCGATGGCGCAACTCGACCGGGCGGCGCAGGTTGCCATGGGCCCGTCGGCGTCGGGGCAGACAGATGCCGGCCTGATACGGATCGCACTGCCCAATCGAGGCGATGCTGACGAGGTGTCGCCGGAGGAGCTGCGGGCGGTTCGGGAGCTGGCCTTGCTGCTCGAGCGCATCAATCGGCTGGATGCGATGCGCACCTTGCTTGACGATGCGGAGGCGGCGGGAATCCCACGCGAGCGGCTTGGCTATCCGGCCGCGGCGGTCGCGCTTCGTGACGGCCGGGCGGAAGATGCCAAGCGGCTGTTGTCGCTCGATGGCACGGACACGGACCCGGTTCGCTGGCATCGCCTGATGGCGAAAATTCTCGATTCATTGGGCGATCCGGAAGGCGCCTTTGCCGAGTCCGAAGCGACGAACGAAGCCGTTTCCGATCTTGATGAATGGTTGGAACGAGGCGCCGAGTACCGGCGGCGAGTTCGCGCCCTGGCCGAGGCTGTAACGCCAACGTGGGCGTCCAAGCTCAAGACGATCGAGCCCGATCCCCGGCCGTCCCCGGTCTTCCTGCTCGGTTTTCCCCGGTCCGGGACGACGTTGCTCGACACCTTCCTGATGGGTCATCCGGATACGGAGGTGCTGGAGGAGCGTCACTTGCTCGGCGCCGCCGCCGAAGCCGTGCTGGGAAATACCGCGCATCTCCCGGACCGGTCGACGGCGCAGCTCGAGCAGGCGCGAAGGGCCTATTTCGCGGAGCTCGACCATTATGTCGATCGGAGCTTCGGCGGCCTCGTCGTCGACAAGCTGCCGCTGAACATGCTTCGGGTGCCGGTCATTTACAGCCTGTTCCCCGACGCCAAGATCATCTTCGCCCAGCGCCATCCGTGCGACGCCGTGCTCAGCGGCTTCATGCAGAGCTTCAGGCTCAACGACGCCATGTCGTGCTTCCTCACCATCGACGGTGCCGCTGACTTCTACGATGCGGCGATGAGCCTGTTCACGCGCAGCCGCGATGCCCTTCCGGTGGCGACCCATACCCTGGTTTATGAGGAGCTGATTGCGGATCCCGAGCGGGCGCTGAAGCCGCTGATCGCCTTCCTTGGGCTCGACTGGCGGCCCGAGCTGCTCGATCACCGCGCCACCGCCAAGGCGCGGGGTGCGATCATCACGCCGAGCTACGATCAGGTCGTCAAGCCGCTCGACAAAGCCCCGAGCGGCCGTTGGCGGCGCTACGAACAGCAGTTGGCGCCCGCGCTTCCGCTGCTGCTCCCCTGGGCCGAGCGCCTCGGTTACCGGGACTGACCAATATCGGACTACATTTGTAGCGTCTGTCCGTTTCCGGACACATCCAGCGACCAGGTAGCGCGATAATACCGGTGAAAATTCCTAACTGCCGGTGAATTCAGCCAGCAATATTCACCGCGCTCCGGACACTGCCATTGAAAATAAACGATTTTCCTAATTTGGCACGACCCCTGCATTGTATGTGGCGTGACCCGATGGTCGGGCCGCACAACAAAATTCAAGGGGACTAACAATGTTCATGACCTTCAACACGACCCGCAATGCCGCCACCGCCCTCGCCGGTGCCTTCATTACCGCCCTTCTGTTCGTTTCGGCCGCCACCTCGCTGCCGATCGCCTGAAGCAACTCCAACCCAAGGAAACCACAATGAACGGACGTTTCCTGATCAACCGGCGCGACGCCAAGATCATGGGCGTCGCTGCCGGCCTGGCCGACTACAGCGGGATCGACCCGCTCCTGATCCGCCTCGGCCTGATTGCCGCAACCCTCATCACGGGTCCCGTGATGATCCTGCTCTACGTGCTGACGGGCTGGCTCGTGCCGCAACAGATTTGACCGGACAATGACCTGCTGGCGGCCCCTTGGCCGCTCGGCTAGGGAGGCGGGCAAGGAGACTCGCCCCATGCGCAAAGTCCTGCTGACCCTCGGCCTCGCCGCATTGGTTTCGACCGCGGCCCAGGCCGCCCTGCCCATCGGCGCCAAGGCGCCGGATTTCTCGACCACTGGCGCAGTCGGCGGCAAGCCGTTCAAGCTCCATTTGGCGGCCCAGCTCAAAAAGGGCCCGGTGGTCCTCTATTTCTTCCCCAAGGCCTTCACCAAGGGCTGCACGCTCGAGGCCCATGCCTTCAGCGACAGCATTGCCGACTTTAAGAAGGCCGGCGCCCAGGTGATCGGCATGTCGTCGGACAATCTGCCGACCCTCCAGAAATTCTCCGTCGAGGAGTGCCGCAGCGCCTTCCCGGTCGCGACCGCGACGCCGGCGACGCAAAAGGCCTATGACGTGGCCTGGGCCGAACATCCCGGGCTGACCACGCGGACGTCCTATGTGATCGGCCGCAACGGCAAAATCGTGATGGTCCACGACGATCTCGACTTCAGCCAGCATGTCGCCATGACCCTGGCCGCGGTGAAAGCGCTCAAGCGCTAACCTTTCGGGATCGTTCCCGATGACGGAACCGTTACAGCCGCCATGCGCTTTGCGTCGGCTGTATCAAGCAATTTCAGGGGATTATCGATGAAGATCATCACTACGCTCGCCATTGCCACCGGTCTCGCGGCGCTTTCTGCCTGCAACGAGAGCCCGGCCGAGAACACCGCCGACAATATCGAGGCGAATGCCGAGAATTCGGCCGACATGATCGAGGCCAATGCCTCGAACGCGGCTGAGAACATCCAGGCCAATGCCGAAAATACCGCTGAAGCGGTGCGCGACGCAGGCAACAACACGGCCGACGCGGTCCGCGACTCTGCCGATAATGCCACCGGCAACAATAACTGACATCAACCGAGTGCGAATTTAGGAACAAGGGGCGCCCGACTCGGTTGGGCGCCCCTTTTTTTGTTGGATTCGCCGCGCACCCAGAGATCTCGTGTGCCGCGCATTAAGGAATTCCACTGAGGGCTGCTGACCGGCAAGCACGCCTGGTGGCTTCGAATCGCCCGCAGGATGCGCCTGCAAGCCACTGATTCGCCTCCGGAACGGTAGGCCACGATCCTATCGAAAGTTAGTTTTCGACTCGTTTCGTCGCAGCAACGTCACGCTTCGCCGTTAGTAGTTTATTTACCATTTACCTCAAGGTTTCGCCTTGGCGACTTCCGTGTTCCCCTTCTGGGTGGGGAAACCGGCAGTTGGCCGGGGAGGGGTTGATGGGACATCCATTGTTGGTGCGCGCGTTGCTGGGAAGTGCCGGTTTGGCCGGCTGCCTGGCGCTTTTGTCCGGGGTAGCCCGGGCGGCCGACAGCGCCGACCAGCGCCCGATCGTCGTCACCCAGATCCTCGCCCCCGCATTGTTCGGCACGGTGACCTTGCCGATCCGCCCGACGCGCTACCTCGACGACTGGGAACGGGCGCGCCGCGACGCTTCCAACGTGCCGCAGATGCAGGCCCTCATCGCCCCGGCCCGCGGCCTGTCGCACGACCAGCAGATTTACTTCATCCAGGCCGCTGTCCACCGCGCCATCCGCTGGCGCTCCGACGCCACCGAATGGGGCCTGCACGATTATTGGGCGAGCGCCCAGGAAACGCTGCAGCACGGCGTCGGCGACATGGAAGACCGCGCCATCGTCAAGATGCAGGCGCTGCGGGCGCTCGGCTGGTCGACCCGCGACCTGTTCCTGACCATGGGCCGCGACATGGTCGGCGGGCCGATCACCGTCCTCATCGTCCGCGTCGATGGGCGTTTCTACGTCCTCGATGATACCGGCGGAGCACCCTATTCGACCGATCGGCGCCCCGAATTCACCCCGTCGCTGACCTTCGGCTACGGCGGCTCGTGGATCCACGGCTATCCGGCCCGCCAGCAGTTCCGCACCGCCACCTCCGGAATCGCCGCCGCGGCACGCTAGCCTTCGGGGGCGTTGAGGCTGCTCTGGCCGCGGCTGGGCAGGCCCGGATTAAGCTCCTCCCACCCAATCTTGTGATCGAGCCAGATTTCGACCGTCGGCGGATAGACTTCAGGGTCGTCGAGCGTGCCGGTGGTGATGTCCATATGATCGGGCCGCGACGCGCGGCGATAGCCGACCAGGCTGCCGCAATCCTTGCAGTACAACCATTCGATCCCGGCCGACGACGAATAATGCGCTGGGTAGCCCGACAGCCAGTGGAACTGGGCATGGTCGAACACCGCCCAGGCGACATTGGTACCGCCGCTCGCCCGCCGGCATGAGCGGCAGTGGCACAATGTGGTCGCGACCGCCTCGCCGCTGACTCGGTAGCGGATCGCGCCGCACAGGCAGCCGCCGTCGGATTGCTTCATCGGCCCTGCCCTGGTCCTCCGAATGCTGCTTTGGCAAGCCTCAGCGGCGATCGTTGGTAGCTTGTTCGGCCTCTTTCTTCACCACCCGCTCCATGTCGCCGCGCTGGTAGGTCGCGAGGTAGCTGTTGTCGGTGGCGTAGAGCGACTTGAGGAAGCCGAGGTCCCAGTGGGTCAGCGTCACCGGCAGCGGCTTGTCGTTCGGCGCCCCGAGCACGCCGAGGATGCTGGGCACGCCGACCTTGGCGATGCGGGCGGGTTCGATGTCGGCAAGCGTGCGCATCGCCGCATAATCGGCGAGCTGGGTGAGGGTCAGGCCGGCCGCCGACTTGACGTCGATGACCACGACCGTGGCCTTGAAGGTCGGCTTGGACGCGGCCTTGATCCGCGACGGAGTGTTGGCGGCGCGCACCGTCCGGTAATCTGCCCCGACCGCCTTTGCCGCTTCGAGTCCGTCGGCGGTCAGCAGGCTCATCACCTGCCACGCCGCGGCCGGCTCCGGAGCGTCGGCGAGCTTGCCGATCTCGCGGTCGGACATGGCCGCAAAATAGGCCGGGAAGCGGTGGTTGAGCTCGCGGATCGCCGCTGCCTTGTCCGGGGCGACGATGACGAAGGTGTTGGGCACGCATTTGGCCGCTGGGGCAAGCGGGACTTTCGCCGCTGCGGCGACCAGCCGCATGCGTTCGACGATGCGCTCATTCTGAGCCTGGTCCAGGCCCATCGCCATCGGGCAGACCTGGCCATGAAAGCGGCCGATCTGGCCGTAGGAGGGGACGCTGGTCAGGGCCCGCACGAAATCGCGGACCTTCTTCGGGCTCGGCCGGACTCCCTCGACGATGATATCCGCTTCCGGCGGTGGGGGCGGCGGGGCGTCGATCGCTGCCAGTGCCAGCGCCAGACCCGCAATCACCAACATTAGACTTCCCCTGCAGCACCGACTCGGCCCAAATAAGTCGCCTAGTTTGAGAGCGATAGCGGAGTTCGACCAATGGATGTCAGTCGATGATCGCCGCGCCCTCCTGCTTCAGCCGAGCGAGGTTGTCGCGCATTTGCTGGAGCTGCTCGGGGGTGTGGCCGACCCACTCCTCGACTTCGCCGACCACACGCAGGGGCTCGAGCGAGCGGTAGGAAGCGGTGATATTGCCCGGGAACTTCTTGTCGGTGAGGTTGGGATCGTCCTCGAACGCGCCGGTCGGCTCGACGATATAGATCCGCCCGCGGCCTTCACCCTGGGCGAGCTCGGCGCCCCAGGTCGCGGCCTCGAGCATGGCGCTGAAATAGATGTGGCTCAATTCGCGCTCGACGAAGTTGCTGCCGAAGCCCGGCGCGAGCAGATCGCCGACCGTCAGGTCGGCCTTGGTGCCATGGTAGAAAATCTGGCCCGGGGGAACGTCGGCGGCGTACATCCTAGTGCGAGCAAACGTCCGTGATGCCTTCGCGTGCCGAGATTCGCGTAAAACTGTCGGGCGAGGTGCTGATGACTACGCCTTCGGTCGTGCAGCGCCGGAGCTGGAAGCGGACCTTGCGGGCGCGGAAGTCGAGCGAGACCCGGCGGAAATTCTCCAGCAGATCGGTGCCGAGCAGCAACGCCGGTTCGTCGGCCAGCCCGAACAGCTTGAATGGCGGCACGTCGGCGAAGGCGATCGGCACATTGCGCAGCAGCACCGGCCCGAGCCGAAGCTCGTCGAGGTGCGCGATCTGCAGTTTGACCGCGACTCCGGTCACCCCGATCGCCTCGACCTCGGTGAACTTGGCCCGCCGGCGCAGCATCTTGTCGCGCAGCTTGAGGTTGCCGATGCTGATTTCGGTGCCGGTGTCGATCACCGCGTCGAGCCGCATGCCCTGGGCCTGGACTTCGGTCAGGATCAGCTGGCCGCGCTGACGCCGGGCGGTGATGACGATGTCGCCGCGAGAGTATTTCATCGGCTTCGAGGCGTCTTCGATCTTGATCAGCTTCTTGTCGAAATCCATCATCAGCCGCTGGCGGTGGAGCGCGTCGATGCCGAGCAGGCCGTCGCCGCCGAGGTCGATCTCACGCAAAGCGGGAACCTCTAGGTCGCTG
>Ga0268265_10003360_pt1 | contig 11547 bp, 3 predicted proteins | sample KBSSwiS52_FD_190355 | JGI IMG/M metagenome (GOLD analysis project Ga0268265, IMG submission 190355) | Switchgrass rhizosphere microbial communities from Kellogg Biological Station, Michigan, USA - KBS Switchgrass S5-2 (SPAdes) (version 2) | ecosystem: Host-associated > Plants > Roots >...
GAATCCCTGACCCTGACCGAGACGGGTCCATCCACGGGCGTGTTCGAAGGCTCGATTCCCCTGTTGACGGGCGGTTCTTCCAATCAGAACAACGGCTACCTGGAGACCGGCCAGTACGGCGGCCCGCCGGTCGAGTACGACACCCTGACCGCGACCTATCAGTCGGTCTCCGGGACCGTGTCCGGTACCGCGGGCATCACCGGCTCGCGCACCTGGTTCGTCGACGCCTATGGCAACCTCGCGGAAAGCTATACCGCGGGCACCACGGCCCATGTGAGGGTGGAGGACCACGTCGCCGGCTCGAACCCGGCCTATTACGACTACGCGCAGGTGACGCTGACCGCCCCGACGACCGGGGACAGCGAGACCACGTACCTGCGGGAGACCACCCGCGACAGCGGCATCTTCGAAGGCGCGGTGAGCCTGGGCACGGGCACCGCCTCCTCCGGTGACGGCAGGCTCCAGGCCGCGCCGGGCGAGGAGATCGAGGTGGTCCACGAGGAGCAGGCCGGCGATGGCGAGTCCTCGGACATGGCGGTGATCCGCTATTCGTCCGCGGAGTTCATCGACGGGGCCGGCGAGCCCACGGGCGAGGTGCTGGAGAACGGCGTGGCCCGCCTGCGGGTCATCAGCGCGTCTCCGGGCTCGACGGTCGACGTGTCGGTCACCAGCAGCCGCGCCGCGGACCAGGTGACCGTCACGCTGGCGGAGACGTCCCCCGGCAGCAAGGTCTACGAAGGCTCGGTGCAGCTCTCGTTCGTGCCTCCGGGCGGCGGCATGGGCAACAGCCTGCTGGAGACCTCCACCAGCGGCTCGCCCGACTACCTGGGCGACGAGCTGACCGTGACGTATCAGGACGGCGTCGGCCATGCCGTCACCATCCCCTCGCGGGTGCGGTTCATCGACGGCTACGGCAGGGTGACCACCACCTTCGCGGTCGGCGAGCGGGTGGGAGTGCAGGTGGAGGATCACAACCTCGACGATCCGCAGATCCAGGATCAGATGCAGGTGCTCGTGCGTGAGATCGGGCAGGGAGATGCCGACTCGGTCACGCTGATCGAGACCGGCTTCGACACCAACGTCTACGAGGGCAGCATCGCCACCGAGGACGCGCCGGCGGTCGGCGGCGACGGCAAGCTGCAACTGGTACCGGGCCAGGTGATCGAGGCCGAGCGCCTGAACCAGCACACGCCCTATCCGACCAGGACCCGGGCCACGATGGCCGGCGCTTCGGTGCTCTTCATCGATGCCCAGGGCCAGCCGGCCGAGCTGTACTACGAGGGGACCCGGGCCTACGTGCGGGTCTCCGACACCTTTGCCGCCAACTCCATCACCGTGACGCTGCAGACCTTCTTCGGCCTCGACAGCGAATCCCTGACCCTGACCGAGACGGGTCCGTCCACGGGCGTGTTCGAGGGCTCGATCCCGCTGAGCCTGAATTCCGCCACCCAGAACAACGGCGTCCTGGAGACCGCCCAATACTCCGGCCCGCCGACCGAGTTCGACGTCCTGACGGCGGCCTATCCATCCATCGCCGGCACGGTCTCCGATACCGCGGGCACCCTCGGCTCGCGCACCTGGTTCGTCGACGCCTACGGCAACGAGACGGACAGCTACACCGCGGGAACCACGGCCCATGTGAGGGTGGAGAACCACGTGGCCGGTTCGAATCCGGCCTACTACGACTACACACAGGTGACCCTGTACTCCCTGGCGACCGGGGACACCGAGTCCCTGTACCTGATGGAAACCACCCGCGAAAGCGGCGTCTTCGAAGGCCCGGTGAGCCTGGGCACGGGCACCGCCTCCTCCGGGGACGGCAGGCTCCAGTCCGCGCCGGGTGAAGAGATCGAGGTCGTCCACCACGAGCCGGCCGGCACTGGCATCTCCTCGGACAGGGCGGTCATCCGCTACTCGTCCGCGGAGTTCATCGACGAGGCCGGAGAGCCCACGGGCGAGGTGCTGGAGAACGGCGTGGCCCGCCTGCGGGTCGTCACAGCGTCTCCGGGCTCGACGGTCGACGTGTCCGTCACCAGCAGCCGCGCCGCGGACCAGGTGACCGTCACGCTGCCGGAGACGTTCCCCGGCAGCCAGGTCTACGAAGGCTCGGTGCAGCTCTCGTTCGTGCCTCCGGGCGGCGGCATGGGCAACGGTCTGCTGGAGACCTCCACCAGCGGCTCGCCCGACTATCTCGGCGACGAGCTGACCCTGACGTATCAGGACGGCGCCGGCCATGCCGTCACCATCCCCTCGCGGATCACGTTCCTCGCCTACGCGGAGAACTGGCCGGTCACGGAATACGCCGTGGGGTCCGACATCCGGGTCCGGGTCCAGGACCGCAACGCCAACGATCCGTCCCAGGTGGACACCACGTGGGTCCTGGCGACCGCGCCGGGAGACTCCGAGGGCATCGCCCTCACCGAGACCGGCGCCGACACCGGCATCTTCGAAGGCACGCTGCCGAGCTCCGGCAGCCCTGGCAGCGTGCAGGACGGCACGCTCACGGCCGGCCCCGGCACCGTGGCCTCGGTCGAACACCTGAACGTGCACACGCCCAACCCGACCACGGCGCAGGTCACCTTCAACGGCAACTTCGCTCCGCTGGCCGTGGACGACACGGCCCAGACGGAAGAGGAGCAGCCGGTGACGATCGACGTGCTGGCCAACGACAGCGATCCGGATCAGGAGCCGCTGGCCGTCGGCTGGCCCACGCAGGCTGCCCACGGGACGGTCTCCGTGGTCACCGAGGGGATCGTCTACACGCCCGAGGCAGGGTTCATCGGCACCGACAGCTTCACCTACGTCGCCAGCGACCCGCGCGGCGGAGAGTCGCGGGGTACGGTGACCGTGACCGTGCTCCAGGGCAATGAGCCGCCGGTGGCCGAGGACGACTCCGTGACCCTGGCCGAGGACGGTGCTGCCGTGGCCGTCGACGTGCTGGCCAACGACAGCGATCCGGACGACGATCCGCTGGAGGTGACGCTGCTGACCCAGCCGGCGCACGGCACGGCCGCGCTCCAGCCGGACGACACGATCCTCTACACGCCGAACCCGGACTTCTACGGCAACGACGGCTTCACCTACCAGGTCGAGGATCCGGACGGCGCGACCGACACGGCCACGGTCAACGTGACCGTGACCCCGGTCAACGATCCGCCGGTCGCGGTCGACGACAGCGCGACGGTGGCCGAGGACGGCTCGGCGACCGTGACGGTGCTCGCCAACGACACCGACGTGGAGAACGATACGCTCGACGTGACCGCGGTCACGCAGGGCGCCCACGGCGCGGTCGTCCTCAACGCGAACGACACCGCGACCTACACGCCGGCCGCGAATTTCAGCGGCAGCGACTCGTTCACCTACACGGTGAGCGACGGCAACGGAGGCACCGATACGGCCACGGTCACCATGACCGTGACGCCCGCCAACGATCCGCCGGTCGCGGCCGACGACACGGCCACGACGGACGAGGATACGGCCGTCACCATCGCGGTGCTCGCGAACGACACCGACCTCGACAACGACGTCCTCGACGTGACCTCGACCACGGGAGCGCTGCACGGCTCCGCGGTGGTCAACGCCGACGAGACCGTCACCTTCACGCCGGCCGCGGGCTTCCACGGCACCGCCACCTTCGACTACGTGATGAGTGACGGCCACGGCGGCTCGGACGTGGGGACCGTGACGATCACAGTGAATCCGGTCAACGATCCGCCGGTCGCCAACGACGACACCGCCGTCACCGACGAGGACTCCTCGGTCAGCGTGTCGGTGCTCGACAACGACACCGATGAGGACGACGACACGCTCGAAGTGACCGCGGTCACGCAGGGCACCCATGGCGCGGTGACCCTCGACCCGGTGACCTACACGCCGGCTGCCAATTTCAACGGCACCGACTCCTTCACCTACACGGTCTCCGACGGTACTGGCGGGGGTGGCGGGGGTGGCGGCACCGACACGGCCACCGTGACCGTGACGGTCAACGCCGTCAACGACGCTCCGGTCGCCGGCGATGACACCGCGACGGTTGCCGAGGACTCCTCGGTCACCGTGAACGTGCTCGGCAACGACACGGACGACGACAATGACACCCTCGACGTGACCGCCGTCACCCAGGGCACGAACGGCGCAGTGACCCTCGACCCGGTGACCTACACGCCGAACGCCAACTTCCACGGTACCGATTCGTTCACCTATACGGTGAGCGATGGCAACGGCGGCACCGACACGGCGACCGTGACCGTCACCATAACCCCTGTGAACGACGCGCCGATCGCCAACGACGACACCGCTTCCGTGGTCGAGGACGATTCCGTGACCGTCAACGTCTTGGGCAATGACACCGACGTGGACAACGACACCCTGACCGTGACCGCGGTCACCCAGGGTGCCCACGGCACGGTGACGCTCGACCCGGTCACCTACACGCCGAGCCCGAACTACTTCGGCAGCGACTCGTTCACCTACACGATCTCCGACGGCAACGGGGGAGTGGATACCGCCACCGTCACCGTGACCGTGGCGCCGTCGAACGACAACCTCACCGCGAGCGACGACTCCGCGACCGTGGCCGAGGATGGCTCGGTGACGGTGGCCGTGCTGGGCAACGACAGCGATCCGGAGAACGACGTGCTGAGCATCCAGTCCGTCACGCAGGGCACGAACGGCTCCGTGGCGATCGTCGGCACCCAGGTGACCTACACGCCGAACGCGGACTTCCACGGCGCTGACTCGTTCACCTACACCGCGAGCGATGGCAACGGCGGCACCGATTCAGCCACCGTGACCATCACCGTGACTCCGGTCAACGACGCCCCGGTCGCGGGCGACGACACGGCCTCCGTGGTGGAGGACGGCTCCGTCGCCATTACCGTGCTCGGCAACGACGCCGACGTGGACGACGACCTCCTCTCCGTGACCTCGGCCACCCAGGGCACCCACGGCTCCGTCGTCGTCAATCCGGACGACACCGTGACCTATACCCCGGAAGCCGACTACAACGGTGCCGACTCCTTCACCTACACCATTTCCGACGGCAACGGCGGGGAAGACACTGCGACCGTGAACGTGACCGTGGGCGCCGCCAATGACGCACCGGTCGCGAGCGACGACTCCGCCTCGACCGCGGAAGACAATCCGGTGACGGTCTCCGTCCTCGGCAACGACACCGACCTGGAGAACGACACCCTCAGCGTGTCCGCGGTCACCCAGGGGACGAACGGCTCCGTCGCGATCGCCGGCAGTCAGGTGACCTACACGCCGGGGGCAAACTTCAACGGCACCGACTCCTTCACCTACACGGTTTCCGATGGCAATGGCGGCACCGACACCGCTACGGTCAACGTCACCGTGACTCCGGTCAACGATGCGCCCGTGGCCAATGACGATCCGGCCTCGGTCGCGGAGGATGGCTCGGTGACCGTCGCCGTGCTCGCCAACGACACCGACGCCGACAACGACACGCTCACCGTGACCGCCGTGACCCAGGGCGCCCACGGCGCGGTGACGCTCAATCCCGTGACCTACACGCCGGCCGCGAACTACAACGGGGCCGACTCCTTCACCTACACGGTCTCCGACGGCAACGGAGGCACCGACACCGCGACCGTGAACGTGACCGTGGGCGCCGCCAACGACGCTCCGGTCGCCAACGACGACACCGCCACCGTGGCCGAGGACGGCTCGGTGACCGTCGCCGTGCTCGGCAACGACACCGACCTCGACAACGACACGCTCACCGTGTCCGCCGTGACCCAGGGGGCCCACGGCACGGTGACGCTCAGCCCCGTCACCTACACGCCGGCGGCGAACTACAACGGCCCCGACTCGTTCACCTATACCGCGAGCGACGGCAACGGCGGGACGGCCACGGCCACGGTGACGGTCACCGTGACCGCGGTCAATGACGCGCCGGTCGCGGCGAACGACTCGGCCACCACCCTGGCGGAGACGGCCGTCACCATCGCGGTCCGCAACAACGACACCGACATCGACAGCGCGACTCTTACGATCACCGCGGTCACCCAGGGCGCGCACGGCACGGTCGCCATCAACGGCGGCCTGACCGTGACCTACACCCCGGCCACGGCCTGGATCGGTCCCGACACCTTCACCTACACGATCTCCGACGGCGCGGGCGGAACCGCCACCGCCACCGTGAGCATGACCGTGCAGGCGCCGCCGCGGGTGAGCACGAACATCCAGGTCCTCTACGCCTTCAACGAAGGGAGCGGTACGACGGTCAACGACACCTCCGGAGTGGGCACGCCGCTCAACCTCACGATCGGCAACGCCGCCGCGGTCACCTGGCTGCCGGGCGCGCTGTCGATCAACTCGAACACCCTGGTGCAGACCGCGGGCATCGCGACCAAGGTGATCAACGCCTGCAAGGCGAGCAACGAGGTCACGGTCGAGGCCTGGGTCGATCCGCTCAACCTGACCCAGACCGGTCCGGCCGCGATCGTGACCATCAGCCAGACCCACACCAAGAGGGACGTCACGCTCGGCCAGAGCGCGACCGCGTACAGCGGCCAGCTCCGCACCTCGACCACCGGCCAGGACGGCACGCAGACCAACACCGGCGCGGTGGCGACGCTCAACCTGAGCCACGTGGTCTACACCCGCTCCAGCACCGGGGCCGTACGCATCTACGTGGATGGCACGCAGGTGGCAACCGGAACCCTGGCCGGCAACCTCTCGAGCTGGTCGAATTACAACTTGGCCTTGGGAGGGGAGCTCTCGGGCACGCGCTACTGGCGTGGCGAGCTGCACCTGGTGGCGATCTACAGCCGGGCGCTTACCGCGACGGAGGTAAGGCAGAACTGGCTGGCGGGAGCGAATTAGAGAGAGAAAGGACCAAAAGGACCAAAGGGACCTAAAGGACAAAGGACAGCCTCCGCGTCCTTTGAGTCCTTTAGGTCCTTTACGTCCTTCAGGTCCTTTCCTGGTGCGTGAACGAAGCCGCCGAGCCCCGCGGAAACGCCAGCGCCACCGCGATGCTGACCGCGCAGATCACCGCCAGCACCAGGTAGACCGACTGCAGCGCGTGCAGCAGCGCGGTGCTCAGCGTGGCCAGCGTCTCGGGCGCCGCGTGGGCGCGCAGCGCCGGATCGAGCGCCGTGTTCGGATCGATCCCGGCGCCCTCCTGCGCCAGGCGCACGCCGAAGAGCGCGCCGAGCGCGGCGACCACGATCGCCCCGCCGATCGAGCGGAAGAACTGCACCGAGCTCGTCGCCACCCCGCGCAGGTTCCAGGGCACCGCGTTCTGCACCGCCAGCAGATAGGGCATGGAATTGAACCCCAGCCCCATCCCGATGATCATCATGGAGACCATGATCCAGGGCCGGCCGGTGCCGGCGTCCACGAGCGCCAGCATCGTGCCCCCGCCGAACAGCAGCAGGCTCCCGAAGATCGCGAACGAGCGGTAGCCGAACCGCATCATGTACTTTCCGACCACCGTGCTCGCGATCGGCCAGCCGATCAGAATCGGGGTGAGCACCGTGCCCGCGTCCATGGCCGTGCCGCCGAGCACCCCCTGCGCGAAGACCGGCACGTACGCGGTGATCGAGAAGAGCAGCGCACCCAGGATGACGTTGCCGACGCTCGACACGGCGATCAGGCGGTCGCGGAACAGCGAGAGCGGGAGCATCGGCTCGGGCGCCCGCATCTCCTGCCAGAAGAACACGGCGAGCGAGGCCGCCGCGCCGATGAAGACCGCGAGAGTGCGCGGATCCTCCCAGCCCCAGACGCTCGGCCCCTCGATGAGCCCGAGCAGGAGCAGGGTGATGCCCGCGGTCAGGGTGACCGTGCCCAGGATGTCCAGCTTGTGCTCGCGGCGTTGCGGCTCCTCGCGCAGGTAGCGCTGCACCATGAGCGCCGAGACGATGCCGAACGGCACGTTCAGGTAGAAGATCCAGCGCCAGGAGAACGCGTCCGTGAGCCAGCCGCCCAGAAGGGGGCCGACCAGGCTGGCGACGGCCCACACGGCGGAGAAGAGCCCCTGCATCTTCGCCCGCTCCTCCAGGGAGTAGATGTCGCCGGTGACCGTGATCGCCACCGGCATGACTCCGCCCGCGCCCACGCCCTGGATGAACCGGAAGAGGATGAGCTGCTCCAGCGACTGGGCCACGCCCGAGAGCGCCGAGCCCACCAGGAAGATCGCCACGGCCACGTGGTAGATCCGCCGCCGGCCGAAGAGATCGGCGAGCTTGCCATAGAGCGGCACGGTCGTGGTGGAAGCCAGGAGGTAGGCCGAGAACACCCAGCTGTAGCGGGCGACGCCGCCCATCTCGCCCACGGCGGTGGGCACGGCGGCGGCCACCGCCGTCGCCTCCAGGGCGGCCAGGAACATGCCCAGCAGGATGGCGGCGGTGAGGAGCTGGCGGTCGCGTCCGGGCTGCATAGGGCCGGAGATTGTAGCTCAGAGGTCTCGTGGCGTCCGGCGAAGCGCGTCTCGGTTCCTGCCGGCCGGCTATCAGAGCCGGTGCTCGCATGCCTTCCCTGGGACCGCTGGCGTCCCGCCGGCTTGTCCGGAGAAATCGGCGGAACGCCGGCCTTGTTGGCTCCCCTGGAAAAGGTCGGGCCTGCGGCCCAATGTCTTGAGGATGCCGGCAGGGATGCCGGCGGTCCCAGGGAAGGCGTGCTAGCGTAGGCAGCCCGTGAGCCGCAGAATCGCCCTCATCGTCGGCACCCGGCCGGAAGCGGTGAAGATGGCGCCGGTCTTCCGGGCTTTGAAGTCCTCGGGGCTGGAGCCCGTCCTCATCTCGACCGGCCAGCATCGGGAGCTTCTGGAAACCGCGTTCGGCCCGCTCGAGCTCACTCCGGATCACGAGCTGTCTGTGATGACCGAGGGACAGTCCCTCAACCAGATCGCCACCCGGGTGCTGGAGCGGCTGCCGCCGTTGCTGGAGCAGCTCCGGCCCGCGGCGCTGCTGGTCCAGGGGGACACCACGACCACGCTTGCCTCCGCACTCTGCGCGTATCACCTGGATATCCCGGTGGGGCACGTCGAGGCCGGGCTGCGCACGTTCGACCACCGCAATCCCTTCCCGGAGGAGGCCAACCGCCAGCTCGTGGACCGCCTCTGCCGGTGGTGCTTCGCCCCTACGGAAGCCGCCCGGCAGAACCTGCTGGCGGAGAGGATCGACCCGGCCGGCGTGCACGTGACCGGCAACACGGCGGTCGATTCGCTGCTCTGGATGCTGGAGAAGGGCGGGGGTCCGCGGGAGTCGGGGCTGCTGGTGACGCTGCACCGGCGGGAGTCCTTCGGCGAGCCGCTGCGCGACCTTGTCGGCGCGGTCCGCGACTTCCTGGAGCGCACTCCCGAGGCCACGGCGCTCTGGCCGGTTCATCCGAACCCGAACGTGGCTCGCGTGGCGGAGGAGCTGCTCGCGGGGGTCGAGCGGGTTCGCCTCATCCCGCCCATGGGCTACGCCGACTTCGCCCGCGCGCTCGCCGGGTGCCGGATCGTGCTCACCGACTCGGGCGGCATCCAGGAGGAGGGGCCTTCCCTCGGCAAGACCGTGCTCGTGGCCCGCGAGACCACGGAGCGGCCCGAGGCGCTTGAGGGCGGGCGGAACCGGCTCGTCGGCCGGGATCGGAAGAACGTGGCGCGGGCGCTCGCCGAAGCCTGGGCTGAGGAACCCTACGCCGGGCCGCTGCCCGCGCCCAACCCGTACGGTGACGGCCGGGCGGGGGAGCGTGTCGCGACGATTCTCGAACGAGACCTGGCTGCTGAGGAGGATTGACCCCGCCCGCCCCTTTCACTAGCCTCCTCCCGGGAGGTAACCCTTGGTCCGGACCTACAACAGCTACCTGCGCATCGACGAGCTCCTCGACCTCCAGACTCTGGCCTCGGACCCGCAGGAGCACGACGAGATGCTCTTCATCGTCATCCACCAGGTCTACGAGCTCTGGTTCAAGCAGGTGCTCCACGAGTGCGCGCTGCTGCAACGGGCCTTCGAGGACAACGACCGGCCGCTCGCGCTCGCCGCGCTCAAGCGCGTCCTGACCATCTTCAAGACGCTCGTCTCCCAGGTGGACATCTTGGAGACCATGACGCCGGTCTCGTTCTCCAGCTTCCGCCACCGGCTCGACACCGCGAGCGGCTTCCAGTCCACGCAGTTCAGGGAGATCGAGACCATCCTTGGCCATCGCCGCCCCGGCGCGTTCTTCCACATCCCCGAGGAAAGCGAGGCGCGCCGCCGGCTCGAAGACCTCCAGCGCAAGCCGAGCGTCTATGACTCGTTCCTGCGCTTCCTCAGCTTCAACGGCCATCCCATCCCGGAGGACGCGCTCTCCCGCGATCCCGTGGGGCCGCCCCCGGAGGACGAGCGGGTGCAGAAGATCCTCATCGACATCTACCGCAACCATCCGCTCGACCGCGACGTGTGCGAGCGCCTCGTGGACCTCGACGAGGGGCTCCAGGAGTGGCGCTACCGCCACGTCAAGATGGTCCAGCGCACCATCGGCGTCAAGATGGGCACGGGCGGCTCGCCCGGCGCCAAGTACCTGGAGACCACCCTGTTCAAGCCCCTGTTCCCCGACCTCTGGACCATCCGGGCCTCGCTGTGATGAATCGACGCATCCCGCTCCTTTTCCTCTTCCTCGCTCTCCCGGTCCTCGCCAAGGACCCGCCGCCCCCGCCGCAGGAGTACCTCGACCTCCAGCGCTGGCAATACCAGGCGACCCCGCAGACCGTTCCCGCGGCAGGATTGAGATGGGAGATGGAGACTGCCTCCTGGAGCCTCGACTCCGGGAAGCTCTGGGTGGAGGAGTCCTCGACCGGCCTGGTCTTCGAAGGCAAGGGTCGTTTCCGCATGACCGTGCCCGATCCGATCGAGCTGGCGCAGCTCCGGCGCTTCACGCAGAAGCCCGAGCTTCAGGAGATCGACGAGCCGATCACGGCGCTGGTGCTGCGCACGGCAGGGGAGCTGCCGATCCCGGTTGGGGCGCCCTCTGGCGGCTTCAAGGATCACAAGCTCGCCCGGGAGCGCCACGAGCACTGGCTCACCCAGCGGCTGTTCGACGCGGACTCCCGCGTCCTCGCCGGGCGGAAGATTCCCGGCGACCGCTTCCTGCGCGTGGACGTGAAGACCCAGGGCTTCGGCTGGCTCACCTTCGACTACGACTCGCAACGGCTGGAGGAGATCCGGCTGGAGACGTTCAATGCCGCCTACTCCTACCCGGAGATCTGGCTCAGCCTCGACCGGGCCGCCGACCGCGACCCGCAGGGGAGGCCGGCGCACCGCCATCAGCTCGCGATCGACGTCGAGCACGCCGACATCACAGCCGACCTGACCGAGCCCGGCCGGGACGAGGACTTCTTCAAGGGTCGCTTCCAGGTGGGCCTCCGGTTCAAAGGCAGCCAGGCGGGCGCGCAGGCCCTACAACTCTACCTGCACCCGTTCGCCAAGCTGACCGCGGTCACTGAGGACGGGCAGCCCGCGCCGTTCATCCGCGATCACATCGGCGGCCGGCGGGGGATCATCGACAACCGGGTCTACGACGACTCCATGGTCGTGCTGCTGAACCATCCCATCGTGC
>Ga0268265_10003363_pt1 | contig 11528 bp, 7 predicted proteins | sample KBSSwiS52_FD_190355 | JGI IMG/M metagenome (GOLD analysis project Ga0268265, IMG submission 190355) | Switchgrass rhizosphere microbial communities from Kellogg Biological Station, Michigan, USA - KBS Switchgrass S5-2 (SPAdes) (version 2) | ecosystem: Host-associated > Plants > Roots >...
TCGATCTTCGAGAAGTCGAGGATGTCGTTGAGAATGCTCAGCAGCGAGTCGGCCGAGCTCTTGGCCATGCCGAGATACTCGCGCTGCTCGGGCGTCAGCGGCGTGTCGAGCGCGAGCTCGGTCATCCCGATGATGCCGTTGAGCGGCGTGCGAATCTCATGGCTCATGTTCGCCAGAAACTCGCTCTTGGCCTGGTTCGCTTCCTCCGCGATATGCGTCGCCGTGACGAGCTCCGCGGTGCGTTCCCGGACTTTGCGATCGAGGTCCTTGGTCAGGGCGCGAAGCTCGGTGTTGAGGTGTTCGCGCTGGACGAGCGCATGTTCGAGCTGCTGATACGAGTCGGCGAGGCGGGACTGCATCCCGTGGACGTCGCCCAGGAGCTCTTCAATCTCGGCCGGAGGATTGGCGGTCAGGCGCGCCTCCGCCGGGCCGCCGTGGGCCGAGATGTTGCGCACGATCGTCACCACCTCTTCGAGCGGCCGGGTCACGCCGCTCGCGAACTGGCGCGCTCCAAGCACGGCGCCGCCGAGGGCCAGCAGCACCAGCAGTAACGTCAGCGCGTAGTAGCCGGTCCACTGCAGGCGGAGATTGACGAGCGGCTGCTCGACGAACACCTTCCAGCCGGCCGGCGCGACGATCGCCGACGCGGCCAGCTGGGCTCGCACGCGTCCGCCGAATTCCTGCCGCTGGTAACGGAACGTCCTGGCGCCGGCCTGCGTTCCGGCGACGACCAGCGCGTCCCGTGCGACGTCCTGCAGCGCGGCATAGCCCGCTTCGGCGCTGCTGTAGATGACGCGATCGTGCTGGTCGACGACGGTGATGCGCGCATCGGGCAGCGTGCGGAAGCTTTCGACGAACCGTTCGAACTTCGACAGATCGAGCGATCCGCCCACGACGCCGGCGACCGCGCCGTCGTCGTCGAGCATCGGAACGGCGATGGTGACGATCGGCACGTGCGACAGGCGTCCGAGGATGACGTCGGATATCGCCATCTTCTTCGTTCGCACCGCTTCGATGAAGTATTCGCGATCGCTGACAGGCGGCGATGTCGATCGCGTCGGGTAGATTTCCTGCACCACTCCTGTCCGGTCGGCGATCAGCAATGTGATGAAGCCGGGATAGACCTTGTGGTATTCCGTCAGCAGGTGCTGGCGGTCCGCCGAATCGAGCTTCGGCTGCCGCACGTTGACGGTGAGCGATTCCACGGCCTTGGCGTGGTTGCTGACGTAGGTGCCGATGTGGTCGCTGAGCGCCGCGACCGCTTCACGCAGCCGCCCGCTGCCGTCCGCTTCCTGTTTGGCGGCCGTCACCTGGTTGCCGACGGCTGCCAGCAACAACAGCGGCAACGTCGCGACGAGCACGAACGCGTGAAACGCGAATTCGCGGAGGTGACGCCGCGCCGTCGGCCGCTCGTACGCGGCGATGCGTCGCGCGGCTTCGCTGATGGCAATCACATCGGCGAAGACGACCGCGACCAGGCCGTTGAGTGGCAGCTGCAGCGCGATCGGGACAATCGATTGCCTGAGCGAAGACAGACCGAGCAGGCTCGGCGCGATCAGCATCGCGACCGAGAGGCCCGACCACAGCAGGACGCCGGCCACCAGCGGCGACCGTCCGCGACTGGCAAAGGCGCCGATCAACGCCGCTTCCACACTGAGGAATACGACGATGGCAACGAGCGCCAGAGGGACCGCTGTATTCAGAGCGAGTCCGCCGATCACCGCGGCGAGGACTCCAAGCGAAGGTCCGAACAGAATGGCGATCGGCAGCGTGACGGCCCGTCCGAGCAACAGCGGGGCCACGGCGGCGCCGGGGACCGCGTTCAAGCCGAAGCCGACTGCCCCGCACAGCAGGGCAAGGCCGACGCGTCGAGCGGGCAGGCGATCCATGGCTACCACTGGTTATCGGATGGCGCACGGATTTGCAGCTTCCATTCCGCGGGAATGGCAGCACACCACTGCACAGACTCTCGCGGTTTGGGGCAGTTGGCGCGGCCGTCGGGCGCACAGTGTGCGGGAACGGCGCACCCGCGCCCACCCGACGTGTGCGCTGCTGGAACCGTCCCCTCAAGCCGACATGTATCAGACGGGATTCCGCGAACGTGGCGTGGCAGCCGGTTTGCTCCCTACCAGCGACATCCGAGGCAGCATGCAGGTACTCATCGCAGAAGACGATCGCGTGACCGGGGAGATCCTCGCGCGGACGCTGCAGCGCTGGCACTACGCCACCACGGTGGTGAGTGACGGCGCCCAGGCGTGGGACCATCTGCGCGTCTCGACGGCGCCGACGCTGGCGATCCTCGACTGGATGATGCCGCAGATGGACGGGCCCGAGGTGTGCCGGCGTGTCCGCGCGGAGCTGCCGCTCGCGCACATGTACCTGCTGCTTGTCACCGCGCGCGAAGGCCGCGGCGACGTCATCGCCGGCCTCGATGCCGGCGCCGACGACTACATCATCAAGCCGTTCGACCCCGACGAATTGCGCGCCCGCGTCGCCGTTGGCGTGCGCGTGCTGGGGCTTCAGCAGAAGCTGGCGGAGCGCGTCGCGGAACTACAGGACGCGCTGTCGAACGTGAAACAGCTTCACGGACTGCTGCCGATCTGCAGCTACTGCAAGCGGATCCGCGGCGACGATCAGTACTGGCAGCAGGTGGAAGGCTATATCGCCGACCATTCGGAAGCGCAGTTCAGCCACGGCATCTGCCCCGCGTGTTACGAAACGATCTCCGCGGAGCTCGACGAAATGTCGCGGGCGAAGATGCAGCAGAAGTAGATCAGCTAGAAACGCACCGTTCGCCGCAGGTTACGGTGTGGACCGGTTCTCCGACACAGCCTTGACGATCTGCCGCGCCAGCGGCAGACTGACGCCGCAGGTCGGATCGTCGACCCGGCACTTCGCGACCGTCAGGTCGCAGCCACAGGTGCAGGGCTGGCCGTTCAGCTTCTGCAGCGCCTCGATTCTCTTGGCGACTGGCAGCGCCGCGAGATCGACGCCCGGGATGGTCATCACTTCCGCCCCATCGCCGAGCGCCAGCTTCAGCCCCTGCGACTGATCCACTTCCTCGATCGACGCGTTGACCGGCAGGCCCGCCAGCGACCGCGTTTCGAGCTCGGTCGTCGAGGCCCGCAGCATGCCCACATGCTTCTGCACGACCCGCGATTCGCGATCCACGATGAACGACGTCGGCAGCGCCCCGATGCCGGGAAACAGCTTTTCCAGCTCCGGCGTCATCATCACCACCGGGTAGTTGATGTGGAACTGGGTAGCGAAGCGGCGGACGACCTCAGGCGGCGACTCGTCCTGCGAGATGCCGATCACCTGCAGCCGGTCGCGGTATTTGTCCTGCAGGGCGACCAGGTCGGGGATTTCGGCCCGGCACGGACCGCACCACGTCGCCCAGAAGTTGATGATGACGACCTTGCCGCGCAGCGACGCGGTCGACAGCTCGTGTCCCTCGAGGTCGCGCGCGACAAACTGCGGAGCCGCCGCCGGGTTGCGGAAGAAACGAAGCGTGACGGGTTCGCCCGTCGGCTCGGAGGCCTCAGCGCGGGCGGGCTCGACCGCGCGGCCGTAGCGCGTCGCGGTCCAGACCAGCGTTGCGCCGCCCAGGGCGATCGCGAGCAGAAGCGCTCGACGGGTATCCATCCTATAGACAAGTGTAAGCTGAAGCCGTGCCGATTCAAACCGTGTTCCTGGACGCGGGTGGCATCCTCGTCCACCCCAACTGGTCGCGCGTCAGCGAGACGATGGAGCGGCACGGGGTCCTCGTCACGGCAAAAGCGCTCTCGGACGCGGAGCCGCGCGCGAAGCAGCGGCTCGATCGTGGCGAGACGATTCAGGGCACCAATGACGAGCAGCGCGGGTGGACCTACTTCGACCTCGTGCTGACCGAGGCGGGTGTCCCGCTGACCGCGAGTACGGCCGCCGCGCTCATAGAGCTCAATGCCTACCACCGGCAGTTCAACCTGTGGGAAACGGTGCCCGACGATGTCCCACCGGCGCTGGCGGCGCTGCGCGCGCGAGGCCTCCGGCTCGTCGTCGTCTCCAACGCCAACGGCACGCTGCTGAGCATGTTCACGCGGCTCGGACTTGCCGCGGCGTTCGATGTCGTCTTCGACTCGCACGTCGTCGGCATCGAAAAACCGGATCCGCGTTTCTTTCAGCTGGCACTGGAGCAGTCGGGCGCGCGAGCGGAAACCACGGTCCACGTCGGCGACCTCTATCACGTCGACGTGGTGGGAGCCCGTGCAGCCGGCATCGCGGCCATCCTGCTCGATGCGGGGAATCTGTACGGGGGTTACGATTGCCCGCGCGTTCACACGATTGGGGAGGTCGTCGATCTGATCGCGAAAGACGGCATCACCCTCAGGTAGCCCAATGCGTTCCATCATCTGCGTCCTGCTGCTCGCCGCTGCCGCCTGGGCTCAGTCTCCGCCGGGATCGGCCCGCGGCGCCGTGGTCTTCGAAGGCGCCCGGCTGCTTCGGCCTGGGAGCGGCTCGCCAATCGAGCGCGGGACGCTGCTCGTCGAGAACGGCCGCATCGTTCGAATTGGTGAGAGTCCGGCCGACGTCAAGGCGCCGGCCGGCGCGACCCGAATCGATCTCGCGGGCAAGACGGTGATGCCGCTGCTCGTCGACACGCACGTCCACCTGGGTTACCAGAAGGGGCTCGTCTTCGCGGCGGACAATTTCACGCGCGACACGATCCTCGATCAGCTCGACCGCTATCTGTTTGCCGGCGTGGGTGCCGTGCTGTCGCTCGGGACGGATCCCGGCACGCTGCCGTTCCAGGTGCGGGCCGAACAGGCGGCGGGGCGTCTGGGCGGCAGCACCTGGCTGACCGCGGGCCGCGGTATCGCGGCGCCCAACGCTGGACCTGGCACGCCCGAGCTCAAGGCGTCCGCGTACGGCGTCACGACCGAAGAAGAGGCCCGCCGCGCCGTACGCGAACAGACCGCCAACAAGGTCGACTTCATCAAGATCTGGGTCGACGACAGGAACGGCACGGTGCCGAAACTCGATCCGGCGTTGTCGCGCGCGGTCATCGACGAGGCGCACAAGCAAAGGACGCGCGTCATTGCGCACGTCTTCTATCTGGACGACGCGAAGGATCTGGCGCGCGCGGGCGTTGACGGTTTTGCGCATCTCGTGCGCGATCGGGAGGTCGACGACGAGCTGGTGGCGCTGGTCAAGAGCCGGAACATCTTCGTCATGCCCAATCTGGCGATCAGCGAGAACGGCGCCCACGCATCGCCTCCGTCGTGGCTCGCCGACCCGCTGCTGCGCGAGACGTCACCGGCCGATGTCATCGCGCGCGTGGGCGAGACATTCGGGCGACGGACGCCCGAGGCCGTCGCGCGGGCGCAACGAACGTATGCGGCGATGCAGCGCACGCTGGCGCGCTTGAACGCCGCCGGCGTGACAATCGTCCTCGGCACCGACGACGGCGCCGTACGCGATCACTTCTACGCGTATACGGCGCACCGCGAGCTGCGGTTGATGGCGGAGGCGGGCATGAGCCCGGCGCAGGTCCTGACCGCGGCGACAAAGACGTCCGCGGATGTGCTGCGGCTGACCGACCGCGGCAGGCTCGAGCCCGGCAGCCGTGCGGACCTGCTGGTGCTCGACGCCAATCCGCTCGACGACATCGCTCACACCACCCGGATCGCCGCAGTTTATCGGAACGGCGTGGCCGTCGATCGCGCCAAACGGCGACAGGGTTTCTCGCGGCCCTGAAAGGGCCGCGCTACGTCTGTCTTACAGCTAGCCCCTAGTTCCTACGGTTTCTTCTTGAGCTCGTCGTAGATCGACTGAACGGCCGCTTTGACGCGCTCGTTCTTGTAGCCCGGGTACTTGTCCACCTTGAACGACGCCGCCGCGTCGTCGATGCTCTTCCCGGCCTTGTTCGCGTCGATGGCGTGCGACAGCAGGTCCGCGGTGAAGCGCTGGAACATCTGTAGATCCGCCGGCTTCTGCATCGGGCTGTGGCCGGGAATGATCGTGTCCACGTCCTTGATGCCGGCGACGACCTTCTGCAGCGTCCGCGGCAGCTCCACGCAACTGCCGCCGTTCGTCAGATCGCAGAAGGGCCCGTCCTTCCAGGCGAACATGTCGCCCGTGTGCAACACTCGCAGGGCCGGAAAGACGACAAACGTATCGCCATTGGTGTGCCCGGCGCCGAAGTAGTAGAGATCGATGCGGTCCTTGCCGCTGCCGAGCGTCAGCTTGTCCTTGTAGGTCTTCTTCGGCAGGAACTTCGCGTTGTCCCCTTTGAAGGCGTCCATCTTCTCCATGTTCGCCCTGGTGTTGTCCTGCGCCACGATCTCGACCGAGGTGCCGAAGAAGTTGTCGTTGCCGGTGTGATCGCCGTGCGTGTGCGTATTGATGATTCGCGTGACCGGCTTGTCGGTGATGGTTTTCAGCTTGTCGAGGATCGCCTGGCCCCAGCCGGCCAGCTTCGTATCGACCAGCGTCACGCCGCCGTCGGTGATGAACACCGCCACGTTGCCGCCGCTGAAGGTCGTCCGATCGGCCGGACTCGAGCTCGTCAGCACGTAGAGGTTGTCCTTCAATTTCTCCAGATCGATGACGCGCGGTCCGGCGGGCTGTGCCGCGGGGGGCTGGTACGCCGCGACCGTCATGGAGATGGCGCCAACGGCGGTCAGAACAGCCAAGGCAAGCAGTCTCTTCATGGTGTCTAGCATAGCCTTGATGATAATGATGTGAGGCATCTTGAAAACACTGGACGAGTTCTCGGCCGCCGATCTCGGTTCGATCGGCGGCAAGGCGTACAACTGCGCGCGCCTCAAGCAGGCCGGCTTCCCGGTGCCGGACGGTATCGTGATTCCGAAGGAGGTGGCCGATAGCGCACTGCACGCGCTTCAAGCCGATTCGTGGTTCGACACGCTGCCAGCCGGGACGCGGTTCGCCGTACGGTCCTCAGGAATCGGGGAAGACAGCGAGGGGCACTCGTTTGCCGGCGTCCACGAGACGCAGCTGAACGTCGAACGTGCGGGGCTGACCGAAGCCGTGGTCCGCTGTCGCCGGTCCGCCGGCTCCGATCAGGCGCGGGCGTACCGGGACGCTCGTCAGCTTGCGAATGCCGACACCGCCATCGCCGTGCTCGTGCAGTGCATGGTCCCCGCGGTCACGTCGGGCGTCGCGTTCACGATCAACCCGATCACCGGCGCCGATGAAATCGTCGTCAACGCGGCGTGGGGCCTCGGCGAAGCGCTGGTCAGCGGGCGTGTGGACCCGGACGAATTCACGCTGTCGAAGCGCGACTCGGCGGTGATGAGCGAGCGGTTGGGTGCGAATAACCACGAGACCGGTCCAACACTGTCACACGATCAACTGCGCGAGCTCGGCGGACTCCTGTCCCGCATCGAACAGCACTACGGCGCGCCCCAGGACATCGAATGGTGCCACGACGGACGGCGGTTCTGGATCGTGCAGTCACGTCCCGTCACGACCGCCAATCCGCAATCCGACATCCGCAATCCGCAATCCGCAATCGAGTGGACGCGCGCGAACCTCGCGGAAGTGCTTCCGGATCAGACATCGCCGCAGTGTCTCGACGCCTACGAAACAATGCTGAATCGCGGTCAGCAGCAGTTCATGGGGCGGCTCCTGGCGCCGTTCGACCAGCTCGGGCCGATGTTCAAGGTGTTCAACGGCCGGATGTACATGAACCTGTCGCAGATGCGTCGCGTCGCCACGCTCATCGCGGCACCGGCGGCCGACCTGCTGCGATCGCTCGGACACCCCGAGCAGATCCAGCCGGAGGACGAAATTGCGACGCGCGCGCCGCTGCGCGAGATCGTGCGCTGCCTCCCGGACTTCATCCGCGTCGGCAGCTACGATGTTGGTGTCGAGCGCGTGTTGCGAAGGCACGAGGCCCGCGTGCGCGAGATGCTGGCGCGCTTCTCGAGCGTGGATCCGCGCACGCTGTCCGATCGCGAGCTGGTGGAGGCGATTGAGCAGTGGATCGCGTCCGCGCCGGAAGCGATCCAGCCGGTGTTTGTCATGAGCGGCGTGCAGGCGCGCGAGACGGCGGTCAGAAAGATCTGCAACCGGGTAGGGTTTTCGTACGACCGGCTGGTGTATCCGCAGCTGGCGGCCGGCGCCCGGTCAGTCAGCACTCAACAGGCGTTCGACCTCGTGGCGCTGGCGGCGGCGGCCCGACACGAGACCGCGGCGAAGGCGTATCTGCTCGAGAACGACGGTACGTTCGCCGACTTCCGCACTGCGCTCGCCGGTACGAATTTCCTGGAGAAGCTGGATCGGTTTCTCGACGAATATGGTCATCGCGGCCGCTACGAATCCGACTGGGCGCTGCCGAGGATGCACGAGAACCCCGCCGCCGTGCTGTTCGCGATTCGCGAGCAGCTGCACGCGCGGCCCCAGGACCCGAAAGCGATTGCGGATCGGCAGACCGCTGACGCGAATGCGGCATGGCGCGCCTTTGAAGCGCAGCTGACCTGGTGGCAGCGGTGGACGATTCTGCCGCAGGCACGCGCGCTGATTCGGCGTCTGAAGAAACAGTACGGATGGCGGGAGCAGGTCCGATCGGACCTCACCCGGATTGTCCGCTACATGCGCGGCTACCACCTCACGCTGGCCGAGCGGTTCGTCGAACGCGGCTGGTTGGATCGCCGCGACGACTACTTCCTGCTGCATCTGGATGAAGTGGTCGCGGTCGTTCGCGGCGCGCAGCCCGGTTCGGGCCTCCGCGCCATCGCGGTTCGGCGCGCGGCGGAACGGGCGGCGCAGAAGGACCTTCACATCCCGATGCTGATGCGCGAGTCCGAGCTGCTGGCGTTGATGCGTCGAACGGCGCCTGCGCCCGATGCGGACGCCGACGTGCTGACCGGCCTGTGCGTCAGCCCCGGAGGTGTCAACGCCGAAGTCGTCGTCATGAAGGATTCGAGCGAGTTCGCGAGGATGAAGCGTGGCGCCATTCTCGTGGCACCGGCCACCGACCCGTCGTGGACGCCGCTGTTCACGCTGGCGTCCGGCGTCATCGTCGAAGTCGGCGGCATGCTGTCGCACGCGTCGACGATCGCGCGCGAGTACGGCCTGCCGGCGCTCGCGAACGTGAAGGACGCGACACGCATCCTCAAGACGGGCGATCGTGTGTCGCTCGATGCGTCGGGTGGGCGAGTGACGCGTCGTGAGCCCGCCGTCCGATGAATTGGCCACAGAGGCACAGAGACACCGAGCCGGTCGATTCGTCGGCGATGCCGCGAAGCGGCATGACCGGCCGTAACGGATCGCGTCAACGAACCGGATCGCAACTACAGCCGGCTCGTTGACGCGATCCGTTGCGGCCGTCAGCGGGCCTGCTACGCAGGCCTTCGCCGCCGAATCGAGAAGCCTTCACCGCGCGGGCTCAGCGCGATCCGCTCTTCTCTGTGACTCTGTGACTCTGTGGCAACCGTGATCCGATCGCCTTCACGCGTGTTTCTGCAGGCGCTCGAGCAACTGTGGTGCGATGTTCTTGCCGGTGACCAGCGCGACGATCGTGCCAGCCGTGTCGGAGTCCTTCATCAACGCCGCCGTGGCGGCCGCGGCCGCGGGCTCGGCGGTCACCATTTCACGCGACCACAGATGCGCCATCGCTGCAAGAAGCTCTTCCTCTTCGACCAGCCGCACGTCGTCCACCAACGTGGCGATGGCCTTCACGTTCGACGCCAGCGCCCGTCGCACCGCCAGACCGTCCGCGATCGTCTTGGCCGTGTCGGTTGACACCGCGCCGCCGCCGCGCCACGACAGGACGTAGGCCGGCGCGTTGGCGGCGGCGACGCCGACGATGCGGATCGACGGCTTCAGCTGTTTCGCGGCGGTGGCGACGCCTCGAATCAGCGCCGTATCGCCCATCGGCACGAAAATCGCGTCGGCGGCGGGCAACTGCGTGACGATCTCGGCTCCAATCGTCGCGGTGCCCGCCGGGATGTCGGGATCCGTGGCGTCGTGGAGAAAGAAGGCGCCGGTCCGATCCGCTTCCGCGTACGCGGCGTCGATCGCTGCGGACAGATCGGATCCGGTCGCGACGAGCCGTGCACCGAAATCGAGGATTCGTCGTGTCTTGACGGGATTGGCTCGCTCGGGAAGAAAGATCGTCACCGGCACGTGCAACAGTTGGCCGGCGTAGGCGACCGCCGCGCCGTGATTCCCCGTGCTGGCCGCGATCACCGGTGTCGTGCCGTGTCGTTCGACGTGCCGCGCCATCGCGTACACCGCGCCGCGGACCTTGAAAGATCCGGTCGGAAGGTCAGATTCGATTTTCAGGTAGACCCGCCGACCGCCGGTGTCCAACGACGCCGCGTGGACGAGCGGCGTCGGCGCGAAATGGGTCGCGAGGAGCGTCTGCGCGTGACGGATCGCTCGGCTGAAGCCTTCGCGCTCCACGGGCGAGTCTTCGCGCTCCATCAGCGATAGGCGGCGGCCTGGATGTTGTACAGCTCGGAGTACTGCCCGTGCCTCGCCATCAGCTCCTCGTGGCTGCCGACTTCGGCGAGCCGTGCGCCGTCGAGGACGACGATGAGGTCGGCCATCCGCACGGTCGAAAAACGATGCGACACCAGGACGGTGATGCTGTCGCGCCGGCCCTCGCGATCGCGGGCGCTGGCCACGTAGCGCTCGAAGAGCGCGTGCTCGGTTTCGGCATCGAGTGCCGCCGTCGGCTCGTCGAGCACGAGGAGCAGCGGCCGATCGCGCATGAATCCGCGCGCCAACGCCATCTTCTGCCATTGCCCGAACGACAGATCCACGCCGTCCGGCCACGTCGCGCCCAGTTGTGTGTCGAGCCCCGCCTTCAGGTGCACGACCACATCGTCGGCGCCCGCCCGGCCGACGGCGGCGACGACAGCCGGTTCGTCGTCGATACGAATGACGTCGCCCAGGCCGATCGACTGACGCGCCTGAAACTCGAACCGGAAGAAGTCTTGAAACGCCCCCGCCAGGCGGCCGCGCCACACGTCCGCCGGCATGCGCGCCAGCGGCGCGCCGTCCACGAAGATCCCGCCTGACGACGGCTCGTACATCTTCGCGAGCAGCTTGACCAGCGTTGTCTTGCCCGCGCCGTTCTCGCCGACGATGGCCACCACCGCCCCCGCCGGCAGCGTCAGCGACACATCGTCGAGTACCAGCCGCGAGGTGCCGGGGTAGGCGAACGACACGTGATCGAGGCGGATGCCGTCGCGCAGCCGATCCGGAACCGCGACGTCGGCAGATGCCGAGAGCGATGCCGCGTAATCCTCTAGCCACGCGAGACGGCGCGAGCCGTCCATCCAGAACCCGCGGAGAAAACCGATCTCGCCGACGGTGGCGCCGATGTACGCCGACAGCCGCGATCCAGCCGCAAGCACCAGCAGCACGTCGCCGGCGGACGACCCGCTTCGCGACGAGACGAAGACCACCGAGGCGACGTACGCCCCGCCGAAGATCGCCCAGCCGAGCGTGTGCCAGACCGCGGAGGTCCAGCGGACCGGCGCCACGATCCGATACCAGCGTTCCACGCCTCCCGG
>Ga0268265_10003364_pt1 | contig 11525 bp, 7 predicted proteins | sample KBSSwiS52_FD_190355 | JGI IMG/M metagenome (GOLD analysis project Ga0268265, IMG submission 190355) | Switchgrass rhizosphere microbial communities from Kellogg Biological Station, Michigan, USA - KBS Switchgrass S5-2 (SPAdes) (version 2) | ecosystem: Host-associated > Plants > Roots >...
GCGCCCAGATCTTCGAGGCGGTCGGCCTGCAGCGCGATTTCGTCGCCAAGTACTTCACCGGCACGGCGAGCAACGTCGAGGGGATCGGTCTCTTCGAGGTCGCGGAAGAGGCATACCGGATGCACGAGGCGGCCTTCGGCGGCAGCCCGCTCCTCGCCAATGCGCTCGAAGCGGGCGGAGAGTACATGTACCGCATTCGCGGCGAAGACCACATGTGGACGCCGGACTCGATCGCCAAGCTGCAGCACGCGGCGCGTACCGGCAACGCCCAGACGTACAAGGAATACGCGACGCTGATCAACGATCAGACGAAGCGGATGCTCACGCTGCGCGGGCTCTTCGACCTGCGCTTCGCGCACGTGCCGATTCCGCTCGAGGATGTCGAGCCGGCCGCGGAGATCGTCAAGCGCTTCGCGACGGGCGCGATGAGCCTCGGCTCGATCTCGACCGAGGCGCACACGACACTGGCCGTGGCGATGAACCGCATCGGCGGCAAGTCGAACACCGGCGAAGGCGGCGAGGATTCGCAGCGCTACGCCTTGGTCAAGGCCGGCGAGACGCTCAAGTCGCGGATCCCGTCGGTCGTGACCGACATTGCACTCAGGGAAGGCGACTCGCTGCGCTCGAAGATCAAGCAGGTGGCCTCGGCCCGGTTCGGCGTGACCGCGGAATACCTCGTCAACGCCGACCAGCTGCAGATCAAGATCGCGCAGGGCGCGAAGCCGGGCGAGGGCGGCCAGCTGCCGGGCCACAAGGTGTCGGGCTATATCGCGGAGCTGCGTTACGCGGTCCCGGGCGTGGGCCTCATCTCTCCGCCGCCGCATCACGACATCTATTCGATCGAAGACCTGGCGCAGCTCATCCACGACCTGAAGAACGCGAACGACCAGGCGTCGATCTCGGTGAAGCTCGTTTCCGAGGTGGGCGTGGGGACGGTCGCGGCGGGTGTCGCCAAGGCGAAAGCGGATCACGTGACGATCGCCGGTCACGACGGCGGCACGGGCGCATCGCCCGAGTCGTCGATCAAGCACGCCGGAACGCCGTGGGAGCTGGGCTTGGCGGAAACGCAGCAGACGCTGGTGATGAACCGGCTGCGCGGCCGCATCGCCGTTCAAGTCGACGGTCAGCTCAAGACCGGGCGCGACGTCATCGTCGGCGCGCTGCTCGGCGCGGACGAGTTCGGGTTCTCGACGGCGCCGCTCGTCGCCGAAGGCTGCATCATGATGCGGAAGTGCCACCTGAACACGTGCCCGGTCGGCATCGCAACGCAGGATCCCGAGCTGCGGCGCAAGTTCACGGGGCAGCCCGAGCACGTCGTCAACTATTTCTTCTTCGTCGCCGAGGAAGTGCGCGAGCTGATGGCGAAGCTCGGGGTGCGCAAGTTCCAGGACCTGATCGGCCGCTCGGACCTGCTCGACATGCGGCGCGGCATCGAGCACTGGAAAGCGAGCGGCCTCGACTTCTCGCGGATCTTCTATCAGCCCGCGATGCCGGCCGACGTCGCGCGCAGGCATTGCGAGACGCAGGATCACGGCCTCGGCGGCGCACTGGACCATCGGCTCATCGCCGCGGCCGCGCGCGCAATCGACAAGAAGGAGCCCGCGCGGCTCGCGTACAAGATCCGCAACGCCAATCGTTCGGTCGGCGCGATGCTGTCCGGCGCGGTGGCGCGCAAGTACGGTCACGCGGGGCTTCCCGACGACACGATCCACGTCGCCTTCGAAGGCGTCGCCGGCCAGAGCTTCGGCGCGTTCCTGGCGCGCGGCATCACGTTCGAGTTGCAAGGTGCTACCAACGACTACGTGGGCAAGGGAATGTCCGGCGGCCGAATCATCGTGTATCCCGATCCCGCCTGCCCGGCGAAGCCCGAAGCGAACATCGTCATCGGTAACACCGTGATGTACGGCGCGATCGCCGGCGAAGCGTACTACCGCGGCGTTGCCGGCGAGCGCTTCTGCGTCCGCAATTCCGGCGCCTCGGCGGTCGTCGAAGGAACCGGCGATCACGGCTGCGAGTACATGACCGGGGGCACCGTCGTCGTGCTGGGACGCACTGGACGGAACTTCGCAGCGGGCATGAGCGGCGGCGTCGCGTACGTGTACGACGACGACGGCACGTTCAAGGAGCGCTGCAATCCCTCGATGGTCGCGCTCGAGCCGCTGCTTTCGGAAGCGGAGCAGGCGAAAGCGGAGAAGGAGCTCGCGGCCACGGGCCACGGTCGCCTGTCGCATCTCGGTCGCTCGGACGAAGCGCTGGTGCGCGAGCTGATCGAGCGGCACCTGCGCTTCACCGGCAGCACGCTCGCCCTCTCGATCATCGACGACTGGGAAGCCGCGCGCCGCAAGATCGTCAAAGTGTTCCCCACCGAGTACAAGCGGGCGTTGACCGAGATGCATGCGGCGAAAGAAGCGCACAGGGCCGCCGCGGTACGAGTGGCCGCGTAGGAGCCGGAGATGGGCAAAATCACCGGCTTCATGGAGTTGGAGCGCATCCCGGAGGTGTATCAGCCTCCGAAGGAGCGCGTGAACCATTACCGTGAATTCGTGCTCGCGCTGGACGATGAGTCCGCGTCGAAGCAGGGCGCGCGGTGCATGGACTGCGGCATCCCGTTCTGCCAGAGCGGCTGCCCCGTCAACAACATCATTCCGGACTGGAACGACCTCGTCTACACGAAGCAATGGCGCAGCGCGCTCGACACGCTGCACTCGACGAACAACTTTCCGGAGTTCACGGGCCGAATCTGTCCGGCGCCCTGCGAAGAGGCATGCACGCTCAACATCAACGATGACCCCGTCGGCATCAAGTCGATCGAGCACTTCATCATCGACAAGGGCTGGGAAGAAGGGTGGGTCGTGCCGCAGCCGCCCGCGATCAAGACCGGCAAGCGTGTCGCCGTCGTGGGCTCGGGTCCGGCGGGTCTTGCCTGTTCGCAACAGCTCGCCCGTGCCGGCCACGACGTCGTGCTGTACGAGAAGGCCGACCGTATCGGAGGGCTCCTTCGCTACGGCATTCCCGACTTCAAGATGGAGCGGCACCTGGTTGATCGGCGCATGGCGCAGATGTCGGCCGAAGGCGTCGAATTCCGCCCGGGCGTTCACGTCGGGAAGGACGTCGCGCTCGAAGCACTCGTTGCCGAGTACGATGCCGTCGCGCTGACAGGCGGGGCCGAAGCGCCGCGCGATCTTCCCGTTCCGGGTCGGGATCTCGCCGGCATCCATTTCGCGATGGAGTTCCTGCCGCAGCAGAACCGCGTGGTGGCCGGCGATGTCGTCAAGAACCAGATACTCGCGGGCGGCAAGCACGTGATCGTGATCGGCGGCGGCGATACGGGCTCCGACTGCGTCGGCACGTCGAATCGCCAGCGCGCGAAGTCAATCACGCAATTCGAGCTTCTGCCGCAGCCGCCGGAGCAGGAGAACAAGCCCCTCGTCTGGCCGTACTGGCCGATCAAGCTCCGCACCTCGTCGTCGCACCAGGAAGGCTGCGATCGCGACTGGGCCGTCGCGACGAAGCGCTTCGAGGGCAGCAACGGGCGCGTCGAGAAGCTCGTCGCGGTTCGCGTCGAATGGCGCAAGGACGCCGATGGCGCCATGAAGATGGTCGAGGTGCCCGGCTCGGAATTCGAGATGAAGGCCGACCTCGTGCTGCTTGCCATGGGGTTCGTGGGGCCGGTGCGGGAAGGCATGCTGCAGGAGCTTTCCGTCGCGCTAGATCCGCGCGGCAACGTGCGGGCGGATACCGAGGAGTATCGGACGTCGGTGCCGAAGGTCTTCGCCGCGGGCGACATGCGGCGCGGACAATCGCTCGTCGTCTGGGCGATCCGCGAAGGCCGGCAGTGCGCGCGCTCCATCGATCAGTACCTGATGGGAACCTCCGAGCTTCCCCGCTGATCAGCAGCGCCGAGCGCGCTTCCGACATCCAACCGCGGGTCGGCGGCCGGCCCTGCCGGACACCTCCCGCGCCCTCAGGCCTGCTAGGCTCCGGCGATGCCCACTTTCGACAACGACGTCTTTCTCCGCGCGCTTCGCCGCGAGCCGACGCCCTATACGCCGGTATGGCTCATGCGGCAGGCAGGACGCTACCTGCCCGAATACAACGCGACGCGCGCGAAGGCCGGCAGCTTTCTCAAGCTCGCGAAGACCCCGTCTCTCGCGTGCGAAGTCACGCTGCAGCCGCTCGCCCGCTTTCCTCTCGACGCGGCCATACTGTTTTCGGACATCCTGACGGTGCCGGATGCAATGGGCCTCGGGCTCTACTTCGCAGAAGGCGAGGGCCCGCGATTCGAGCGCTGCGCCGCCGACGAGCAGGCGATCGCCACGCTCGAAGTGCCCGACATGGCGCGGCTCAAGTATGTCTTCGATGCCGTCGGCGAGATCAAGCGCGCTCTCGCAGGACGCGTGCCGCTGATCGGTTTCTCCGGCAGTCCGTTCACGCTCGCGTGCTACATGATCGAAGGCGCCGGCAGCGCCGACTTCGCGAAGGTTCGCCGGATGGCTCACGAGCGACCGGACCTGTTGCAACGCCTGATCGCGGTGAACACGCGGGCAGTGGCCGCCTACCTCGACGAGCAGATTCACGCCGGCGTCGACGCCGTGATGCTGTTCGACACCTGGGGCGGACTGCTGACGACGGACGCATACCATTCGTTCTCGCTCGCCTCGATGCAAGCCGTGCTGACCGCGTTGCGTCCTGCGCCGGACGGGCGGGAGGTTCCCACGATCGTGTTCACCAAAGGTGGCGGCCAGTGGCTCGATTCGCTTGCCGGCTGTGGCGCACAGTGCATCGGGCTCGACTGGACCGCCGACCTCGCCGCAGCGCGTCGCCGCTTCGGCGCGCAAGTCGCCCTGCAGGGCAATCTCGATCCGCTCGCGTTACTGGCCGATGGGCCGGCGGTCGCCCGCGCGGCCACCGCGGTCGTGCGCGCGGCGGGCCCGGCGCCGGGGCATATCTTCAACCTGGGCCACGGCATCGTTCCCGCCACTCCGCCGGAGAACGTCGCGCTCCTGATCGACACGGTCCACCGCGAGTCGCGGGCGCTCCGTCAATCGGCCGGCGGCGGCGTCCCTCGCTGAAGCCGTCGCGCGTTCGTGTCTCGCTTCACTGCAGGTTGAGGTGCGGAAGGCGCCGATTCGTGTCCGCAGGGCTTGACATCGAAGGAAACAACGGTTCCATCGCCTCACTTATGCACATCGGAGCCCCTAGTTTGCACAGGTGTCAATCCCTTGATGCGCTCAGGGGTAGCAAACAAATAATTAGTTGAAAATAAAGATGAAAAGTCGGTCGTTCCCATTGCTCATAAATCGGGCACTTCGGCGCCGGGCTTGGCCCGGTAAATGCTTCGGGTCACTTACGCACAAGATTATCCACAGCTCGTGTGAACCGATTTTTGCTGGCGTTATAAACCAAAGACTTGCCGTCGGTTGCTGCGGCGCGCAGTGAGCATTTCGCATTCTGCAAACGTTCGCCCAATGCGGGTAGAGAGGCTTCGGCGACGCGAAAACGCGGCGGCCTGACGCTATGGCGATCGCGCGCGTTGCCCTTCCGGTCGCTGTCGAAGCGGTGTTCGACTACTGGGTGCCCGAAGGTCTCGTCGTCGATCGCGGCGCGCTCGTGCGGGTTCGTCTTGCGCGCCGCCTCCTCACCGGCGTGGTCGTCGACGTCGTGCCCGCAACGGATGTCCCGCGCGAGAAGCTGCAACCGATCGTGGAGCTTCTCACCGACGTCCCTGCGCTGGCGGAGGATCTGCTCGACCTCGCGCGATTCGTCGCCACGTACTATCAGGAAACGCTCGGCCTGGCGCTCGCGCAAATGCTGCCGCCGCTCGCGAGCGCAACGGTGCGCAAGCCGCGAGCGACGTCCGGTGACGATGCGACGGCCGGCAAGGATGTCGAAGGACGCGCTCCGCGCGTGCCTCTCAACGACGACCAGCAGCGCGCGACGCGGGCCATCGACGATGCCGCGGGATCGTTCACACCCTGCCTGCTGCAAGGCGTCACCGGCAGCGGCAAGACGGAGGTCTATCTCGCCGCTGCCGCTGAGCGAATCGCCGCGCGCGGACAGGTGCTGATCCTCGTGCCCGAGATCAATCTGACGCCGCAATTCGAGCATCGCATTCGCGCTGCGCTGCCCGGTCGGCGAACGGTGATGCTGCACAGCCGCCTTCCTCCGTCGAAGCGTCGCGCGAACTGGTGCGCCGCGGCGGCGGGAGAAGCCGACCTGGTCCTCGGCACGCGCCTCGCGGTGTTCACGCCGCTGCCGCGCCTTGCGCTGATCGTCGTCGACGAGGAGCACGATCCCTCGTTCAAGCAGCAGGACGGCGTTCGCTACAGCGGACGCGATGTCGCGGTCTGGCGGGCACGCCAGCGCGGCGTGCCGATCGTGCTCGGCAGCGCGACGCCGTCGCTCGAATCGCTGGTGCACGCGCAGGAAGGGCGGTACCGCTGGCTCAAGTTGCCGAACCGGGCAGCAGCGCCCGCGCGGCTTCCCGATATCCGTCTCGCGGGCAACCGCGATGCCGACGCGGTCGAAGGGATCGGCGCGCCGCTCCTGGCAGCGATTGCCACGCGCCTCGCTCGCGGCGAGCAATCGCTGGTGTTCATCAACCGGCGCGGCTTCGCGGTCTCGCTCCTGTGCTCGGCGTGCGGATGGCAAGCCGGATGCCCTCGCTGCAGCGCGCGACTCGTCGTGCACCGTGAAACGGCGGACTTGCGCTGTCACCATTGCGGCCACGTCGAGCGGCTTGCGCGCTCCTGCCCGGATTGCGGCAACGTGGATCTCGTTCCCCTCGGCCACGGCACGCAGCGGCTCGAGCGCGCGCTCGCCGAGCGGTTCCCGCAGGCGCGCATCGAGCGCATCGATCGCGACAGCACGAGGCGCAAAGGCGCATTCGCCGGCGTTCGCGACCGCGTTCATGCGGGCGAGGTCGACATTCTCGTCGGCACGCAAATGCTCGCCAAAGGGCACGATTTCCCCCGGCTCACGCTCGTCGGCGTGCTCGGCGCCGACAACGCGCTCTACAGCGGCGATTTCCGCGCGACGGAGCGGCTCGCATCGCTCTTGTTCCAGGTGGCGGGTCGCGCGGGACGCGCCGACCTCGCGGGCGAAGTGATCGTGCAGACCGACTTTCCGTCGCATCCGCTCGCTCGAGCGCTGGTCGCGCACGACTACGAAAGCTTCGCCGAAGAGTTGCTCGCGGAACGGCGCGCGGCGGCGCTTCCGCCGTTCGCGTGTCTCGCTTTGCTGACCGCGGAGGCGCCGCGACGCGAAGCGGTCGACGCGTTCCTCGCTGCGGCCAGCGAAGCCGGCCGCAGCGTCGCGCGCAAAGCAGCGGGTCGAGTGGAAGTGTTCGCGCCGGTGCCGCCCGCGCTGCCGCGCCGAGCGGGGCTCGAGCGGGGCCAGGTGCTGGCGCGGGCGATCGAGAAGAGCGCGATGCAACGCTTTCTTCCGCAGTGGCGCGCGGCGATCGCCGCGCTGCCGGGCCGGCGCGTTCGCGTCGCGCTCGATGTCGATCCTCTCGGATTCGCGTGATACGCTTGCGGCCCTCATGACCGATCTCTCTGCCCGGTTGAAAGAGCTTCTGCGCCAGGGCGTGGCGGCGATCGCACCGGAGGGCGCCACCGCTGCAGTCGAGCTCGACCGGCCGAAGCAGCCCGAGCACGGCGACTTCGCGACCAACGTCGCGCTCCAGCATGCGAAAGCGCTGAAGCGCAAGCCGCGCGACGTCGCGCAGGCGCTCGTCGCTGCGCTGCCGGCGTCCGACCTCGTCGCGAAGATCGAGATCGCCGGCCCCGGATTCATCAACATCTTCGTGACCCCGGCCGCGCGGCAGGCCGTGGTCAAAGCCATCCTGATCGCCGGCGAGCGATTCGGCCATGGCGAATCGCGCCGGGGCGAGCGCGTGATGGTCGAGTTCGTGTCGGCGAACCCGACCGGACCGCTGCACGTCGGTCACGGCCGCCAGGCCGCGCTCGGCGACGCGCTCGCGCGGCTCCTCGAGTGGCAGGGCGCCGCGGTCACGCGCGAGTTCTACTACAACGACGCCGGCCAGCAGATCGAGAATCTCGCGGTGTCGGTGCGCGTGCGTGCGCAGGAGATCCTGGGCGAGCACGCGAAGCTGCCCGAGGACGGTTATCGCGGCGCCTACATCCGCGAGCTCGCGCAGCGTTACCTCGATGAAGTCGGCCACGACCTCGCCGACATCGATTCGATACGCCGCTTCGCCGTGGCCGAGCTGCGGCGCGAGCAGGATCGCGATCTCCTCGCGTTCGGCGTGCGCTTCGACAACTATTTTCTCGAGAGCTCGCTCTATTCGGACGGGCGCGTCGCCGCGACGATCGAGCGCCTGGTCGCCTCGGGCAAGACCTACGAAGCCGAAAACGCGCTGTGGCTCAAGACGACGGACTTCGGCGACGACAAGGATCGCGTGATGCGGAAGTCGGACGGTGGCTACACGTACTTCGTCCCAGACGTCGCCTATCACGTGACGAAATGGGAGCGCGGTTTCGGAAGCGTGATCAACATCCAGGGATCGGACCACCACAGCACGATCACCCGCGTCCGCGCCGGCCTCCAGGCGACCGGGCTCGGCATTCCGCCGGGCTACCCCGACTACATCATTCACAAGATGGTGACGGTGATGAAGGGCGGCGAGGAGGTGAAGGTCAGCAAGCGCGCGGGGAGCTATCTCACGCTGCGCGACCTGATCGACGAGGTCGGCGGGCGCGATGCCGTCCGCTTCTTTCTCGTCGCGCGCAAGGCCGAGAGCGAGTTCACGTTCGACATCGATCTCGCGCGCTCGCAGACGCTCGACAATCCCGTCTACTACGTGCAGTACGCGAACGCCCGCGTCGAGTCGGTGATGCGCCAGGCCGGCCTCTCGGCCGCGGCCAGGGACGCGCTCCGCGACGCCGACCTCTCGCCCCTCGCCAGTCCGTACGAAGAAGCGCTGTTGCGCCGGCTGGCTGCGTTTCCGGCGGAGCTCGAGCTCGCGGCCCGCGAGCTGGCGCCGCACATCGTGACCGCTTACCTGCGGGAATTGGCCGCGGAATTCCACAGTTACTATAATGCTGAGCGATTCCTGGTCGACGATCCGGTCACGCAGCAAGCGCGCCTCGCGCTTGTCGCTGCAACCGGACAGGTCGTGAAGAACGGGCTCGCCGTGCTGGGGATTCGTGCCCCCGTTCAGATGTGACGATCACGATCCTGTTTGTCCGCGAATTCGCGCCATGGCCACCCGCACCGCTACCCGTCCCCCGCCCGCCGCAAAGCGACGTCCCGTGCCGTCGCGAAAGTCGGGCTTCGGCGGAACACTGTTCGGCATTTTCATCGGCGTCGCGCTGGGGCTTTCGCTCGCCGCGGCCGTTGCGTTCTACCTGATGAAGGCGGGCAGCCCCTATTCCGCGTCGGGCCCGGCGCGGGAACCCGCGCGCGAAGTGGCGAAGGATGCGCCGAGGTCGGGAAAGAGCGACGCGCCGAGCGAGAAGCCGCGCTTCGATTTCTACAAGATATTGCCTGGCGTCGAAGAGCCCCGCGTGCCCAAGGCAGGCGCACCCGACAAGTCCGTCGCGAAGGTGGACGAGCGGGCGGCGCAGGACAAGGCGGCGAAAGCTCCCGAGCGCTTCTGGCTCCAGGCGGGATCCTTCGCGAGCGAATCGGACGCCGAGAACCTGAAGGCGCGGCTCGCACTCGCGGGCTGGGAGGCCGCGATCCAGCCGGTCAGCCTGCCCGACAAGGGACCCCGTTATCGCGTTCGCCTGGGACCCTATGACAATACCGACGAGCTCAACCGGATCAAGAACGAGCTTGCGAAGCGCGGCTTCGAAGCGGCCGTGATCAAGTAACGATCTCTTCCGGGAACTCGCGCCGCTCGAGCGAGCCCAATGACACTCTCGTGCCCATGGAGAAAAGCGATATGCACCCGTTTCCTGGTTTGACCCGCCGCGTTGCCCTCATCGCGGCGTTCCTTCTCGCGGCGCTGCCGTTGTATGCGACAGCCCAGATGGCGGCGCCACAGGAAGGCAAGGAATACCTGCGGCTCAAGAATCCGCAGCCGGTCGAGACGGGCAAGAACATCGAGGTCATCGAGTTCTTCTCCTACGGGTGTCCGCATTGCGGCGAGTTCGAGCCGATCCTGCAGAACTGGCTCAAGACGAAGCCGGCCGATGTGCAGTTCCGCCGCATCCCCGTGATGTTCCAGGAGCGCTGGATACCGCTCGCGAAGATGTACTACACGCTCGAGGCGCTGGGCGAGGAATCGCGGCTGTCGCCCGAGATGTTCGTCGCGATCCACGGCAAGGCACAGCCGATGTGGCAGGACAAGACGTTCTTCGACTGGGCCGCGAGCCAGGGACTCGACCGGAAGAAAGTCGAGGACATGTACAACTCGTTCGCCATCGGCGGCAAGGTCAATCGCGCGAAGATGGTCGCGCAGGCGTACAACGTGCAGTCGGTCCCGCTCGTCGTCGTCGACGGCAAGTTCGTGAGCAATCGGGTCGCTTCGCACGCGGCGATTCCGCCGCTCATCGATACGCTGGTCGCGAAGGCGCGCGCGGAGCGTCCCAAGAGCTGATACTCCGGCATCGTGAGCCGGCGCCCGCGCAACGTCTTCATTACCGGCGCGAGCGGCGGCTTGGGTGCCGCGCTGGCCCGGCTGTATGCAGGGCAGGGTGCGACCGTCGGACTCTTCGCGCGGCGTCAGGAAGAGCTCGACGCGCTGGCGGCGTCGTTGCCCGAGGGCAGGACGTCCGTCTACGCCGGCGACGTTCGCGATGCGGAGGTCCTCGAGAACGCGGCCGCCGATTTCATCGCGCGCTTCGGTGCTCCCGACGTCGTGATCGCCAACGCCGGCATCTCGCAGGGAGCGCTGACGCAGCGCGACGACCTGCCGGCGTTTCGCGCGATCTTCGACACGAACGTCGTTGGAATCGTCAACACGTTCGCGCCGTTCGTCGCGTCAATGCGTACGGCGGGGGAAGGCGCGCTGGTCGGCATTGCGAGCGTTGCCGGCTTTCGCGGACTGCCCGGGTCGGGCGCGTATTCGGCGTCGAAAGCTGCGGCCATCGCGTATCTCGAAAGCCTGCGCGTGGAAGAGCGCTCGTCGGGTGTTTCCGTGCTGACCATCTGTCCCGGCTACATCGCGACGGCGATGACGGCGCGCAATCCTTATCCGATGCCGTTCCTGCTCGAAGTCGACGAAGCCGCGCGGCGGATCGCGCGTGCGATCGGGCGCCGGCAGCGTTTCTACGTCCTGCCATGGCCGATGGCGATCGTCGGCGCAATGCTCCGGATGATGCCGCGGCCGCTCTACGACGCGATCTTCGCGCGTGCGCCGAGAAAGCCGCGAGTCGCGGGATGAGCCGGTCGCGTGGGATCACGACCGGCGCATCGTCGCCGCGGCGTTACAGCGGCGCGCGGATGCCGACGGTGACGGCCCAGTAGTTGCCGTCCGTGCGGCCGGCGGTAGCCGATCCGGCGATGAACCCGGTGACGGCGCCGAGCTCGGTGCTCGCTCCCAGATTGAAGAGCGC
>Ga0268265_10003371_pt1 | contig 11507 bp, 9 predicted proteins | sample KBSSwiS52_FD_190355 | JGI IMG/M metagenome (GOLD analysis project Ga0268265, IMG submission 190355) | Switchgrass rhizosphere microbial communities from Kellogg Biological Station, Michigan, USA - KBS Switchgrass S5-2 (SPAdes) (version 2) | ecosystem: Host-associated > Plants > Roots >...
GGCGGATCGAACTTCTCGCGGCCCGGATGGGCGGCTGCTTCCCATAGCCGGTAAGCGACGCCCGGCCCCTGCCGCGCGGCGCGGCCGGCGCGCTGGGCGGCGGCGGCCTGGCTGGCGCGGTGGGTGACGAGGCGGGTGACGCCCGCCGCCTTGTCGAACTCGGCACGGCGGGACAGGCCGGCATCGACGACGACCGAGACACCATCGAGCGTCAGCGAGGTCTCGGCGATGGCGGTGGCGAGGACGACGCGGCGGCGGCCTTGCGGATCGCGGCGGATGGCGGCGCGCTGGGCGGCGGGTTCGCATTGGCCGTGCAGCGGTAGGACCAGCATCGAGGCGGGCAGGCGTTCGGCGACCCGGTTGATCTCGCCGACGCCGGGGAGAAAGGCGAGGATGTCGCCCTCTTCCTCGCGCCAGGCGGTCTGGATAGCGGCGGCCATGGCGTCTTCTATGCGCAAATCCGGTCTTGCGCCGAGCCAGCGCACGGCGAGCGGCCACGCCTTGCCGGCGCTTTCGATGATCGGCGCGTCTCCGAGCAGGCCGGCGAAGCGGGCGCCGTCGATGGTGGCGGACATGGCGACGAGGCGAAGGTCCTCACGCAGCACCGCGCGCGATTCGATCGCCAGCGCCAGGCCGAGGTCGCTGTCTAGATGGCGTTCGTGGGCCTCGTCGAACAGGACGGCGGAGACGCCGGCGAGATCGGGATCGGCGAGCACGGTGGCGACGAAAATTGCCTCGGTCATGACGAGAATGCGGGTGCGGGCGGAGCGTTTGGTGTCGAGCCGGGTCAGGTAGCCGACGGTCTCGCCCGGGCGCTCGCTGATCAGTTCGGCCATGCGCTCGGCGGCGGCGCGGGCGGCGACCCGGCGGGGGGAGAGCATGACGACGGTGCCGGTGCACCAGGGTTCGGCGAGCAAAGCCGGGGCGACCGCGGTGGTCTTGCCGGCGCCGGGCGGGGCGATGAGGACGGCGGTGCCTTGCTCACGCAAAGCGGCGAGCAAGTCTGGGAGGACGGAATGGACCGGCAGTTCCTGCACAGCCGGCTACACTTTTTGTCGCATCGCTGTTTGCAAAAAACCGGTGCCCACTTTTTTGCGCGATGCTTGCTTCAGTTCAGCGCGGAAAAGCTCAGGAAATCGGGCACCGGGCCGTTCCACTCGCCGGGCTTGCTGGGCGGCTCGGCATCGTGGCGGTGGCGTGGCTGGTCATCGCGCCGGGGCCGGCGGTCCTCGGGGCGGCGATCGTCCCGGCGGGGTTCCTCGCGGCGGGGTTCCTCGCGACGGGGTTCCTCGCGACGGGCCTGGTCGCGGCGTGGTTCTTCACGGCGCGGCTCTTCCTTGCGAGGCTCGTCGCGGCGCGTTTCTTCGCTGCGACCGCCACGGCCGCGACGGCTGTCGTCCCGACGGCGCGGCTCGCGCTGCGGGCGGGAATCGGCCTCGACCCCGGCGAGGTCGCCTTCCGACAGGGTGAACACCGGGATTTCGCCGCCGGTCAGCTTCTCGACATTGGCAATCGCCTCGGCGTCTTCCGGCGCGACGAAGGTGAAGGCGCGGCCGGTGGCGCCGGCGCGGCCGGTGCGGCCGATGCGATGGACGTAGTCGTCCGGGTGCCAGGGCGTGTCGAAGTTGAAGACGTGGGAGACGCCCTTGACGTCGAGGCCGCGCGCGGCGACGTCGGATGCGCACAGGATGTTGATCTCGCCATCCTTGAAGCGCTGGAGCTCGGCGTTGCGCGAGGACTGGTCCATGTCGCCATGAATCTCGCCCGAGGCGAAGCCGTGGCTGCGCAGGCTCTTGTTGAGTTCGCGCACCGTGGTCTTGCGGTTGGCGAAGACGATGGCGGTCGTGACGTTGTCGGTCCTGAGCAGCTGGCGCAGCACTTCGCGCTTGCCACGCGTGGCGACCTTGACCTTGAACTGGGCGATGTTGGCGTTGTTGGACGCCGGGCGGGCGACCTCGATATACTTCGGGTTCGACAGGAACTTGTCGGCCAGCTTCTTGATCACCGGCGGCATCGTCGCGGAAAACAGGAGCGTCTGGCGGGTCGCGGGAAGCTTCGAGCAGATCGTCTCGATATCGGGGATGAAGCCCATGTCGAGCATGCGGTCAGCCTCGTCGATCACCAGGAGATCGCAGCCGGTCAGCAGGATCTTGCCGCGCTCGAACAGGTCCATCAGGCGGCCGGGCGTGGCGATCAGCACGTCGACGCCTTCGTTGAGCGCCTTGACCTGGTCCCCCATCTGCACGCCGCCGATCAGCAGGGCCATCTTGAGGTCGTGGTTGACGCCGTACATCTCGAAGTTTTCCGCCACCTGGGCGGCCAGCTCCCGGGTGGGCTCGAGGATCAGGCTGCGCGGCATCATCGCCCGGCGGCGGCCATGGGCGAGGATGTCGATCATCGGCAGGACGAAACTGGCGGTCTTGCCGGTTCCGGTCTGGGCGATGCCGATGAGGTCGCGCATCATCAGCACGGAGGGGATGGCCTGGGCCTGGATGGCGGTCGGCGTGTCGTAGCCCTTGGCCACGACTGCGGCCAGCAATTCGTCTGACAGGCCGAGATCGGCAAACTTCATGGGTGCTCGTGCGGATGGAGAAAGGAACGGCGCGCGCGGCCAAAATGGCGCGACACGCGCAAGCTGCGCCCGTTAGGCGCCTTCGGGCCGCAAAGTCAAGAAAATCGGGCGACGGGCGGCGAGCTCAGTGCTCGCCGGCATCGACCAGTTCGCGCCAGCGCCTGACCTTGCAACTGGCGCCGGAACGGGATTGCAGGACATCGCGATCGAGGCAAAGCTGGCCATCGGCGCTGCGGGCCATGTAGAAGCCCGAATAGTAATCCCGGGAGCGGCAGGCCTTTTCCAGGTTGGCAATGATGATGCGCTGGTCGCGCATGTAGAACACCAGCCGGTTGTCCCGCGTCGACTGGACGGCGCCGATCTGGCCGACATTGACGCATTTGGCAATCTTCCGTTCCTCGATCCGCGAGCGGGAACGGTCCTGTTCGAGGTCGAACTGCATCTGGGGCGGAATCGGTGCGCCAGGGGAAATGCGGATGGAGAAGCGTTCCAGAATGCGGACCTGCTGCCAGGGTTCATCTGCGACCGGCGAATGAACGGCACGCCCGAGGCCGCTGGCCCAGGCCGCAACAGCCGTAACCGACAACGCGGCCGCGAGGGCTGCGCCGGTCAGCCGGGAAAAAGCGAAGCGGAAACGGGTCATCGGGCGGGACAGGCAACTCGAAGACAGCAAGGAACGAAAAGGCCGATCGCCGAGCATGGCCGCGGCCGGCCGGGCGGGCAAGGCTGTTGCGTCCAGATGCCTGTGACAATTTGAACCGCCGCTTAACCTTGTGGTGCATGTGCAACACCGGTTCTGCCGCTTAACGCGCTGCCATCGACATGCCATAAGCGCGACCATGAGAGAAACCGGCCCGGAAACTGCCATCGCCCCGCGCGAGTTCGACCGATTCCTTGCCGAGGCCGGCCGCCTGCTCGGCCCGCGCGGGCTGACCCGGGACGACGAGCTGGTTGCGCCCTGGCTGACCGATTGGCGCGGCCGCTTCACCGGCCGGGCGCTGGCGATGGCATCGCCGGCCGATACGGCGGAAGTGGCGGCGCTGGTCCGGCTGTGCGCGGCCCATGGTGTGGCGATCGTGCCGCAAGGGGGCAACAGCGGCATGTGCGCCGGCGCGACCCCGGACGAGAGCGGGGCGCAGTTGCTCCTTTCGCTACGGCGGCTGAACGCGATCGGGCCGGTCGATGTCGGCGCGCGCCGGGTGACGGCGGGCGCCGGGGCAATCCTGGAAACGCTGCATGGCGTGGCGGAGGCGGCGGGCCTGCGGTTTCCGCTGACGCTCGGTGGCAAGGGTTCGGCAACGGTCGGCGGGCTGGTTTCGACCAATGCCGGGGGCACGCAGGTCCTGCGCCATGGGACGATGCGCGACCAGGTGCTGGGGCTGGAGGCGGTGCTGGCCGATGGCAGCGTGTTTTCCGCGCTGACCCCGCTGAGGAAGGACAATCGCGGGTTCGACCTCAAGCAGGTGCTGATCGGCTCGGAAGGCACGCTGGGTATCGTCACGGCGGCGACGCTGGCGCTGGTCCCGGCGGTGGCGGCCCGGGTGGTCGCCTGGATCGGCGTGGCGTCGATCCACGCGGCGCGCGAGCTGCTGGTTCGGTTTGAGGGCGCGGCGGGCGAAATGGCGCTCGGCGAGAGCCTGGAAGGGTTCGAGATCATGCCGTGCCATTGCCTGGACGCGGTGCTCGCGCATGTGCCCGCGACCCGTTCGCCGCTGGCCGGCGCGCACCCCTGGCACGTGCTGATCGAATGCGTCGCCGATTCCGCTGCCGCTGCAGGCCTGCGCGAGCGGGTCGAAACGGCGCTGGCGGCGGCGCTCGATGCCGGGCTGATCGAGGACGCGACGATCGCCGCCAATGAAGCCCAGGCCGATGCCTTCTGGCTGCTGCGCGACTCAGTGGCGCCGGCGGAGCGGGCACAGGGACCGGCGATGCAGCACGACATCTCGGTGCCGGTGGAGCGCATGGCCGATTTCGTAATCGAGGCGGTGCCGGCGATCGAGGCGCGCTGGCCTGGCACCCGGGCGATCGCCTTCGGCCATCTCGGCGATGGCAACGTCCATTTCCATGTCCTGGCGCCGCCGGGCGTGGAAGCGCGAACCTGGCAGGAGAACGAGGGCACCGCCATCAGCGAGGACGTCTACGCGATGGTCACCGCCTGGGGTGGTTCGATTTCCGCCGAGCACGGCATCGGGCAACTGAAGCGCGCGGCGCTGGCGCGTCATGGCGACCCGGTGGCGCTGGCGGTCATGGCGCGGGTCAAGGCAGCGCTGGATCCGCAGAGCCTGCTCAACCCTGGAAAACTGGTCCCGTAGACGATTGCACGCCGGGGCGGGCGCGCTTGCCTGATCATCGGCCAACGCCTAAAGGGCGCGTAAACCCTGCCTGTGCGCTGGCTTGGGCAAGGGAGTTGTTGTCACGTTTTCCGGGTCACCAGAGTTTCAGCTGACTTGAAAACGCATATCGGAGAATGATGCCATGGCCAGTGCGCCGCAGAATCCCAGCCTGCCCCTGTTCTACAAGGATCTTGTCCCGCTCAACAGCCGCGACCATGCGACCTGGCGCAGCCGGGCCACCGATCAGGCGGACTGGCTGATCGGCCAGCACGCGGTGCCGCTGACCGTGGAGGAATTTCCCCAGGCCCAGCGCAACTTCCCGATCGTGTTCTCGGCCGGTGACGAGGCCGTGCCGCTGGCGCTGATGGGCCTGAACGAAGGGGTCAACGTCTTCGTCGGCGAGGATGGGCGGCTGACCGAGAACGTCTATGTGCCGGCCTATGCGCGGCGCTATCCGTTCCTGCTGGCACGCCTGACGCCGGAAGCGGGCGAGCTTTCGCTGTGCTTCGACCCGACCTGCGGCCTGATCGGCGAGTTCGCCGAGGGCGAGCCCCTGTTCGACGGCGACCAGCCGACCGAAACCTGCAAGGGCATGCTCTCGTTCTGCGAGCAGTTCGAGGAAGCGGGGATGCGCACGACCGCCTTCGTCCAGGAACTGAACAAGCACGACTTGCTGATGGATGGCGAAGTGGCGATCCAGCAGCAGGGGATCGAGCAGCCGTTCGTCTATCGCGGTTTCAAGATGGTCAACCAGGAGAAGCTGCGCGAGGTGCGTGGCGACGTCCTGCGCGGGTGGAACCAGAGCGGGCTGCTGCCGCTCATTTTCGCCCATCTTTTCAGCCTTGAGCTGATGCGCGACATCTTCGCCCGCCAGTCGGCGATGGGCAAGGCGCCGACGCCGGTACTCAACAGCTGAGGCGGCCGGTCCCGCCGATTCCATCACTTCGTCGCAGGACGGCCGGAAGGGCTTGAACCGCGCCGCGAGCCGGCATATGTTCCGGGCGATCCTGCTGCGACTTCCCTCATGGTCCGGCAGGGTTGGTGCACTCTGTGCACCTCCTCCCTGAACCTTGGCCACCTCGTGCATTGCGCGAGGTGGTTTTTTATGGGCTTTCGCGTTTTCAGGCGGCGGGGCTACTCTGCCGCCATGCCCCAGCCCACGGCGCGCTCCATCCGCCCGAGGGCGGCGACTTCGCCTGCCAGGCGGCGGACGAGGCCGACCAGGACCGCGACCATTTCGTCGAACCGCTCGCCCGGTTCGATCTGCCGTGCATCGAGATAGCTGGTCCGGTCGATCTCGAGCTGGAAGGCATGGAGGCCGCGCTGGGGTGCGGCATGGCGTTCCAGCACATAGCCGCCGGCATAGGGCCGGTTGTGCGCCGTGCCCCTGCGCCGTTCGGCGAAATAGGAGAAGGTCGAGCCGACCAGACCACCCTGGCAGGCGGTGCCGAAGCGATCGCCCAGGACGAATTCCGGTCCGCGCTGGGCGCCGCGCAGCGAAAGCGGCGGCATCGAGTGAAGATCGATCAGCAGCGCCGTTCCCCAGCGCTCGCGCAAGGCGGCCAGGGCCGAATCGAGGCAGGCGTGATAGGGCTGGTGAATGCCGGCGATGCGGGCGGCGAGATCGGCATGGTCGTGATGGCGTTTCCACAGTTCGCCCAGGCCCGGCAGGCGGCGCGGAATCAGGCCGAGACCGCTGCGCGCCCGATGGCCGGGGGAATAGGAATCGACTTCGCCCTGGAGGTCCTGGCGGGACTGGCCGCGGATCATCTCCCAATCGATATCCTCGACCGAGCGGTTGAGATCGATCATCGCGCGCGGCGCCGAGGCGACGAGCAGGGCGGCGCCGGTTTCCCGCGAGACGGCGTCGGCCAGCAGATCGACATAACGATCTTCCAGCCGCAGCGAGGTCGAGCCGGGGTGGCGCATGCGCTCGAGCAGGTTGCCGGTATAGGCGCGGCCGGCATGGGGGACGGCGAGCAGGATGGGAATGGCCGAGGGTTCGGGCGCGCGGAGCCAGAAGGCGGGGGCGCCCTCCGCACCGGGGATCTCGCCGCCCTGGCGGATGGCCGAATCACCGTGTGCCGCGCCAGTTTCGTCCATGCGAGCGAATCTGGCGGCAAATGGCGGACCTGTCAAAGCGCGCCGTAGGCCCGGCTTGGCAAGAATGTTAACCGGGCCGGCGTAGAAGGCGGTTCCGACAACGACAGGCACTGGAGTCCCTTTCCACCATGATCCGCATCCTGCTTGCCGAAGACGAAGAGGCCATGCGCACTTACCTGGCGCGCGCGCTGGAAAACGCCGGCTATGAGGTCGTGGCGGTGGACCGGGGGACGGAAGCGCTGCCGCTGCTGGAGACGCAGCATTTCGACCTGCTGCTGTCCGACATCGTCATGCCGGAGATGGACGGCATCGAACTGGCCCAGCGCTGCACCGAGGTTTCGCCGAGGACCAAGGTGATCTTCATCACCGGCTTTGCCGCAGTGACGCTGAAGGCCAGCCGCGAGGCGCCGCAGGCCAAGGTGCTGTCGAAGCCGTTTCACCTGAAGGACCTGGTGCTGGAGGTGCAGCGGGTGTTCGGGCACCCTTCGCAGGCCAGCATCTGAGTTTCTTCGGGCGACCCGGAATCCGGCTTGCATCGACTGCGGGCCGACGCTAAAGGCGCCCCTCACCCGGCAGCGATGGCGGGTTTTCGAATGGCTTGGGCGTATAGCTCAGTGGTAGAGCACTGTGTTGACATCGCAGGGGTCGGAAGTTCAATCCTTCCTACGCCCACCATTCGCTTCCGGTTTCGCGCTCCGTTCGCGGCCTGATCAGACCCCCGTCAACACCTGATCTCTGTCCACAGTCTGGCCGACCGCTCCGAGGAGGCGGGGGTGTGAAGCGCGCGGCGCGCGCGTCTGCAAATATCGCTCGCAAATATCGTTCGCAAATATCGCTTGCCGATATTTGCCGCAAACAGACTCTATTTGCCGCGCGTCAGGATCGCTTGTCGATCCTGACCACAAACGACTCAGACTCGGGAAGCCGCTGCCTTGGCAGATCGGCGAACTTCACACACCCGGATGAGGTTGCAGGTGAGAAACGCACCGCAAGTTACCGATATGGTTCAATGTAGGAAATTCGGGCTTTCCCGATCTTCTCGAACTTCACCCACACAGCGCATGGGAACTTTTCCGCGCAGGGGAGCGCGGAACGGGGCGGGAGGATGGACGATGCAAAGAGCCGTCCCGATTTTGGCATGGGGTGAGGATGTAGGAAATATCGCCGTCAGGATCGCTTGTCGATCCTGACCACGAACAGACTCGGTGGGGCCGCTTTGGTAGAGATCGGGGATTCTTGCACGTGTGACCGTAATTGGAAGAAGGGAGGGCGCAAAGGGGTTGCGCGTGCCCGCCCATATCGCTTGTCGATATGGGCTACAGACTGACTCGGGAAGGCGCTGCCTTGGCAAGATCGGGGATTCTTGCACCTGTCACCGTAATTTCTAGAAGGACCGTGGTTACTGCGACTTAGGAACGATAAGTAGCGCCATAAATAGTTCAATATATAGGAATTAGTATAATATGACTTGGACCACAGATTCTGAAAAAACTAGGACTTACGATTCGCTTTCAGGATGCGAGCTTATTTTTATTTCTGGTGGTTCAGACGGGTCGCAGAGCTTCGAAATAAGCGGAAATAATTTTAAGCTTTTTTCACCGCTTCTTTGATTAATGAGCCCATAACCCCTCGGGAGCGGGCCGCCTTGGGGATCCCTGACGCCGGAGTTTGGCGTGTCTACGGAAATCTGACGGAAGACCAACGAGCGATAATCGCTCCTGCTTTGTCTGCAACAAAAATGGGGCATGGATTTTCTCCCTCAAATCTACCTTATTTTGTTCGATTCGAGCCGCATGGAGAACTATACGGTGACTGACCTTACCTACCTGGAAGCAATGGCCGAACTGAGGCAGTGTCAACCTGAAGCGCAACACGGCTGAGCAGTAGCCGTCGCCTGTGCGACGAGTCTGGCAAAGACCTCATTGGGCGTTTCGAAGTCGAGCACCTTGCGCGGCCTGTTGTTCAGGCGCTCGGCGATTTCGTTGAGCTCGTCCTGCGTGTGCCCGCCAAGGTCGGTTCCCTTGGGCAAATACTGCCGGATCAGTCCGTTCGCATTCTCGTTCGAGCCGCGCTGCCAGGGGCTGTAGGGGTCTGCGAGGTAGACCTTGATGCCGGTGTTCTGCGTCAGCTGCGCATGCCGTGCCATCTCGGCGCCCCGGTCATAAGTGAGCGTCTTGCGCAAGGGTTCAGGCACGTTCTCGAAGCTGCGCTCGAAGGCGCAGCGGGTAGTCTCGGAATTACGGTGGGAATTACGGTGAAGTAGGCACCTAGGAATCTCAACGCCAGGTCGCTTGGTCTCTGATCCTGCCACCCTTGCCGCCTCCCTGAGTCTGGTCGTGGCAAATATCGACAAGCGATATTTGCGGACGCGCGCGCTGCGCGCTTCGCTGGCGGGCACCTGCGGTGTTACCGCGACAGCAGAAAAACCGCATGCTCGGCCCGCCAGTTCGCCCCGACTGGGGCGATCACCGCATCTCCCGCCAGGAACCAGGCGCGCTCGATCCGATAGCCCCGCTCGCGCACGAGATCGCGGAAATCCGCCACGGTCAGGTGGTGGATGTTCGGCGTCTCGTACCAGGCGACCGGCAACAGGCGGGTCACCGGCATCCGGCCGCCGGTGAGCAGGGACAGCCGCACCCGCCAGTGGGCGAAGTTGGGAAAGCTGACCACCGCGCGGCGGCCGATGCGCAGCAGTTCGTCCAGCACTTTGTCCGGGCGGCGGGTGGTCTGGAGGGTCTGGCTGAGGATGGCGTAGTCCAGGCCTTGCGAGGGATAGTAGCCGAGATCCGTATCGGCATCGCCCTGGATCACCGAAAGGCCGCGGGCGACGCATTCGGCGACGTTGGCCGGGTCCAGCTCCAGCCCGCGGGCGTCGCAGCGGCGGGCGCGCAAGGCAGCCATCAGGGTGCCGTCGCCGCAGCCGATGTCCAGCACGCGGCTGCCCGGCTCGACGTGGTCGGCGATCAGGGCGAGATCGGGGCGAAGGGCTTCGGTCATCGGCCCATGTTCACTGGCTCAGGAAACCGGTGACGACGCGATCCAGCGCGGGAACTTCGAGCAGGAAGCTGTCGTGCCCGAAGGGGGCGGCGAGTTCCATGAAGCTGACGGGCGCGCCGGCGGCATTGAGCGCGTGGGCGATCTTGCGGGATTCCGGTGTCGGGTAGAGCCAGTCGGAATCGAAGCTGACGACGCAGAAGCGGGAATCCGTGCCGGCGAAGACATCGGCGAGCAGCGCGCCGGAGCCGGGGCCGAACTTTTCCTCGATGAGGTCGAAATAGGACATCGCTCGGGTGATGTAGAGGTAAGAGTTGGCGTCGAACCGGGTGGTGAAGGTGACGCCCTGGTGGCGCAGGTAGGATTCGACCTGGAATTCGGCGTCGAAGCCGAAGGTCTTCGCCGCGCGGTCCTGCAGGCGGCGGCCGAACTTCTCGTGCATCGAGGCTTCGGAGAGATAGGTGATGTGGGCGGCCATGCGCGCCACCGCGAGGCCGGCATCGGGCTGGCGGCCGGTGTTGTAGTAGGCGCCCTGCTGCCAGTCCGGATCGGCCATGATCGCCTGGCGGCCGACTTCCTGGAAGGCGATGTTCTGGGCGGGCATGGCGGCGGTGCAGGCGATGGCCAGCACCTTGTCCACCCGGGCCGGCCAGTTGGCGGCGAGGCTCAGCGCCTGCATCCCGCCCATCGAGCCGCCGACGACCGCCGCCAGTCGGGCGATGCCGAGCGCATCGAGCAGGGCGACGTGGGCGCGGACCATGTCGCGGATGGTCAGGACCGGCAGGCGCATTGCCCAGGGCTGGCCATCGGGCGCGAGGCTGGCGGGGCCGGTGGAGCCGAGGCAGCCGCCGAGCACGTTGGCGCAGATGACGAACATGCGGTCGGTATCGATCGGCCTGGCCGGGCCGACCATGCGCTGCCACCAGCCGGGCTTGCCGGTGCGCGGGTTGGTGGAGGCGACGTGCTGGTCCCCGGTGGTGGCGTGGCAGACGAGCACGGCGTTGGACCGGGCGGCATCGAGCTGGCCGTAGGTCTCGTAGGCGACCTGCACGCCGGGGAGGGCCTGGCCGCAATCGAGCGGCAGGTCGGCGGCAAGCGTCAGGACGCGGGACCGGGCATCGAATTCGGCGGTGGCCATCGGCAGCGGAATTGGGCGGGTGCGCTGCCGGTGTCAATGGCCTGTCATGCCCATGCAGGTCCTGTTCTTTGCCGCGAAGCTGGGCTAAGCGCGCGCGTCATGCCACAGCATCCCACTCCCAAGCCGTGGATCAGCGCGATCCATGCCTATGTGCCCGGCAAGAGCGCCGGCGCCGATGGCCGTCCGCTGGTCAAGCTTTCGGCCAACGAGAACCCGCTGGGGACCAGCCCGGCGGCGCTGGCGGCGCGGGGCGAGGCCGCGGAGCCGAGCCGCTATCCCGACCCGGACAGCAAGGCGCTGCGCGCGGCGATCGGGGCGCTGCACGGGATCGATGCGGGGCGGATCGTCTCCGCGGCCTCGCCCCGCG
>Ga0268265_10003372_pt1 | contig 11505 bp, 10 predicted proteins | sample KBSSwiS52_FD_190355 | JGI IMG/M metagenome (GOLD analysis project Ga0268265, IMG submission 190355) | Switchgrass rhizosphere microbial communities from Kellogg Biological Station, Michigan, USA - KBS Switchgrass S5-2 (SPAdes) (version 2) | ecosystem: Host-associated > Plants > Roots >...
GGACCGAGGTAAAGAGGCGCTCATGGCGAAAATCTTAATCGTCGAGGACGACGATGCCACCCGCACCGGATACCGGGAATTCCTGCGGCTTGCCGGGCATGATGTCATCGCGACGAGCACATATCAGGAAGGGCGCCACGCGGCTGCCACAGAAAGTCCAGATCTGGTCATCGCCGACCTGCGACTGGGCGGATTCAACGGCTTGCAGTTGTTGCTCCTGAGCCCTCAGCCGATTCCGACCATAATCGTGACGGGATTTCACGACGATGTACTCGAGGCTGAGGCGCGCCGCGCGGGGGCAGATTACGTCGTGAAGCCGATCTCGCCGTCCAACCTCGTGACCCTGGTCAAAGAGAGACTCGAACGCAAGTCGGGACCACACTAGTCCTCGCCATCTTCTTCCGTAAGGTATCGATTTCCTCGGGGCATTTGCGTGATCGCCATTGCTGAGCTACGCTGCTTTGCTCTTTATGCGGGTTTGTCTCCACAAGAGAGGCCTTTCGTCGGAGCGATCGCGCCCTAATGCCTCCTTTATTTGAGCGCTTTCAGGTAGATGCTGCTCGGCCACTGGCGACCGGCTTGCAGGAGTTCCGCGATCGTTTCCTCGCGGTCCCGCGAGAATCGACACCCATGTCGAACATCGACCCTTCAGTCGTGACTCAGGAACCGTCGTCGTTCGAAGTCGCCGTTCGGGACCGGTCGTGGGACTGGCTGCTTGAACTCCGTCGGCGGCTGAAAATCGATTTGCTGGTTGTGGACGGTCGCTTTTCGGTACTGCTTCCCGCGCTAGGCGATCAGGCCGCACGGCTCCTTGCGATGGTGGAGCATGGGGAAACAGCGCTGCTGTCGGCCGTGACCACAGCCCTCCGGGAGCGTACGTCGCAGGCATTCGATCTCGGCGGAATGCAGATCATCTGCGTGCCGGTCATCGTCGACCGCGGTGCATGCGGGGCATTGCTGATCGGGCGTTCAAGCCCCTCTCGTCAGGACCCTGGCGCATCGCGCGCTCAATTGGAGCTCGTTGCATCCTGGCTAACCGCCGCACTGGAAGCGCATCTCCTCAGTCCACCAGCATTTCCATCGAGCGGCTTGAACCGCGTTGCGCCACTTGCGCGGCTGCTCGGACAGGCTTCTGAACGGGAATCCGACAGAGAATTGATTCGTCTGTTCGGTGAAGCGATCGCCGTCTGGCACGACATCGAGGTCAGCGGCTATATCGAAACAACGAATGGCGCCTTTGCCCGCGACGTGACCTTGCCTGGGACGAAGAAGGGTGAGCGGCCCGCGACAATTTCGTCGATCGGATTGCCGGAGTCGACGGAGTTGATACGGTTACCCCAAGGCCATCTCGATCGATTTGGGTTGCCCGTCAACAGCGATGTTTACGTGCGACGTGTCCACGGAGCGGATCGACGCTCTTGGTTGCTGGTCTTCACGGGTGAAATCGGTGCCTACGATGTGCAACGCATCGGTGCGTACGTTGCCTTACTCGAACTCGCGCTGGCCCTTTCGACGTCGGCGTTCGTCGCTCGGAGTGTGACGGCAGTCGGAGGCAGGCTTGTAGGCGTTGATGCGACTCCGGAGACTCAAGCCAGCCATGCGCTCGAGGAGCTGCGAACGGCGCTCGGGGCCGCTGTGGCGACGGTCACGATCGAGTCAAAGAGCGGAGCCTCATTGATTAGCGTCATTGCGCCCGCAAGTACTCGAGACGTTTCTGGCCCTGGTTCCTTCAGACTTGTTCTCGTCAAACGATCAGAACGGCATTACACTACGACCGTTTCGATCGGACGCCATGAGAACTTGCAGTTCACTCCACGCGATCATGCAACGGCGAATGCAGCGGCAGCGATGTTCGACGCGTGGGCTCTGGCGGCACTCGGTGGATCGAGTGCTCGTCGTGAACGACGCGCAGCACCGCGTGGCTTTGAAGAGGTCGTTGAGCGTTCAGCGCGTGAGGCTCTCGAAAGAGGAACTCCCGTGGCAGTTGTCGTTCTTCTCATTCGCGACGCAGCGTCTCTGCCCGGCGCAACGCAACGCTGGGTGGCCGATATACGTGCCCAGATGCGAGCGTCCGATCTGGCCGGGATGTTCGGCGAGGGAGAGATCGGCCTGCTGATGCACGACACCGAGGCCGAACAAGCCAAGGGGATCGTCGATCGCCTGAGACTCGTAGTCGGAGACGACCCTGGCGGCGAATCAATACTCGTTGGTGTGGCCAGTAGGAAGCCGGGTCAAGGCACGGTCGAAAATATCGTTCACGACGCTCGCGCAGATGCTCTCGTGCGAACACGACACGGGCGGGCATCTGATTCTCCTCTCGGAGTGAACCACTGATGGCGCTCGGCGATCGACGTTCTCGCGTACGACTGGAAGTGGTTGGCGCGCTGTGGGCAACGCTCGAACTGACCGAGCCGGCCCGGGTGGTCAATATCAGCCGAGACGGCGCCTTGATCACCTCGCCTGTGCCCATGCCACCCGACTCAGTGCAGCCGCTCCATTTGAAGCTAGAGGGTCGTGAGGTGACGGTAGACGCGCGCGTCCGCCATATACGACGTGTGTCGGGACCGGATGAGCCGATTCGATACCTTGTCGGGGTTGAGTTTCTTTCGACTCCGCCGGCGCTTGTTAGAGCGACCGAATGGCCGCAGGTCTAAGGAGCAGGGAAAGTCTTCTTCGGTGAGTGTCTTAGCCCAGATACGACCAGACTTTCTGAGGCGCGGTTCGCGCGCTAAAGTCTCCTTAAACGGACTCATAAGTCATTGAAACGCAAGGCGTTGTTTAGGTAGACAAACGTCTGCCGCAGTATGGCGACTCGCTTGCACTTCACGCTGAAGCGTCGCACAGCGCAGGACACAACGTCGGCCGTGCGGGGTGCAGGTCGTAGATATGAGGAGACGATGGAGGAACGGCGACGGGTACCACGCCATCAAGTCGGAGAGGAGTTCGCGAATCTGCCGGCAAACATGAGTGTGCGAGTGCTCGACATCAGTACGGCTGGAGTGTTGTTGCAGTCTCCTCGGCTGCTTAATCCAGGTTCTCGGGGCAGTTTGCGGTTCACCCTCGCGGGAGCACCGTTTCTCGCTGATATTCAGGTTCGACGGGTGACGTCGGGGGCGGACGCAGGGTCGGGATATCGAATCGGCGCCACATTTGTGGGGATGTCACTGGAACACCGGCAGCTCATTGAACGGTTCATGAACAATGATTGATGGTGTCGCTGAAAGCAGCAGCTCTCGGATCAGCCCAATTGGGGCTATACGACCGCGCTCGCATATTCAACTGACCGGCCGCAGTGCTGAAGTCACCGCCCTCGAACAGGAAATTGACCGCGTTGCGCGCTCGGACGCGAAGGTCCTGATCACGGGCGAAAGCGGGGTCGGCAAAGAGATTGTCGCGCGCGCGATTCACTCGCGTGGTCCGCGTGCCAATCATGTCTTCGCGCCGGTGAACTGTGCCGGATTGCCAGAGACGCTCCTTGAATCCGAATTGTTCGGGCACGTCAAAGGCAGCTTCACGGGTGCCTACCGGGACAAGCCAGGGAAGCTCGAAACCGCGCACATGGGAACGATCTTCCTCGACGAAGTGGGGGAGATGACCCTTCGAATGCAGGGTCTCCTTCTTCGGTTCCTCGAGACCGGTGAACTCCAGAAGGTAGGCGCCGACGGAAGTGGACGAATTGTCAATGTCCGCGTGATTGCTGCGACCAATCGAGACCTGCGGGACATGATCAAGCAGGGAACGTTTCGGGAGGACCTCTTCTATCGCCTCAATGTGATTCACATCGTGGTCCCGCCATTGCGCGACCGCCGTGAGGACATTCCCGTCCTGGCAAGCCAGTTTCTGACACAGTTCACCGGCGCGGGTCGCTCATCGATTACCGGCATATCCCCGGAAGCGATGAAGGCATTGACCGAGTACTCGTGGCCAGGAAACGTCCGCGAACTCGAGAACGTCATCGAACGGCTTGTCGTTACGGTGAGTGGTTCCACGATCGGCGTCGAGCACTTGTCGTCCGAGATCAGGGCGTATGACGCCGTGCTCCTTCGCCCGAAGCGTGAACGGCGACGCACGGTTGCCGACGACCTTTATAAGCGGATGATTGAGCAGCACGAGTCCTTCTGGACGGCTGTCTATCCGCTGTTCATGGATCGGGAGATCACGCGCGCCAACGTTCGTGAAGTCGTTCGGCGCGGCCTCGAAGAGGCGCGCGGGAACTACAAGATCGTCGCCCGCCTGTTCAACATGGAGGCTCGCGACTATAAGCGCTTCCTGAACTTCCTGCGGAAGCACGACTGCCAGATTCCGTTCAAGGAATATCGTTAACACCCCCTCTTGCCGGCTTCATCCCAGCAGCGCGGCGCAGGCTCCTGGATTGCAAAATCCAGGAGCTCAGTCGCGCGTTGCCCGCCACTGCAAGCGTTTGCAGTGAAAAGGTGAGAACAGCGTGTTCGAGACCTAAGGGCACGGTTGTTGCCACCTCAGCCGAACGTGTATAAGAGGCTCGTCCCGTTCGGTGTCGTTACAACAGATTATTGAGAATATCCAGGGAGCCTCGTGAGCAGCGATTCCCGAAGAGGGAACGATTATCTGCCAGATGCGGGATTTCATCGGATAGCGTCCGATGATCCCGGTCCGTGCAGCCGACGCCTTTCTCCTGAGCAGCGTCAGGCGTTGCTCGACGTCCGGCAGAGGGTTGCCAGACACGATCAACCACAGACGTTCCTCCAGGATCTGGTGAGGCGCATCGGCCAGATCGTCCGCGCTAAAGTCAGCGTCGCCGGGAAGCGGAACGGGGCATGGATTGTTGCCGCCGAATCGGCAGCGGAACCAGCTATCGTCATTCATGCGAACGGGGGACCGCATCCGTTCGATCGCATGAGTGCAACACCGGGACTGCGAGTGGAGTTGTGGCGTTCTTCAGATCGAGATTGGACGCTTGTCGGACTTACGAGTCGTCCCAACCCGCCGATCATTCTGATCATTGATGGAGACTGGACACCCTGCGCGCTCGTTTTCCGCGACCTGGCCCACAGCTTCTCGATGGGAGAGAGAGATTACGATTCGGCGCCACGCCCGCTCGACGCAATTTCTCAACGCTTGACGCGCGCACTCGCCGACACTGCTGGTCTGTCGGCGGTAGGCGAGGTGGTGCTGCATCACGTCGTGCAAGCAGTACCGAGCGGAATGGCTTCTCTCGCTGTTGCTGCCCCGGACGGTGAGCTATCTATAGTCGCGACCCGCGGCTACCCGCGTGCGCTCGTCGAACATCTCCGTATTCAATCCGGCAGTGGTGTCATCGGGGCGGTTCACGTGTCGAGAATGCCTCTGCTCGTACCCGACGTAACCGCCACGCCCGGTCTCGCTCGACATCGATCTCGCTATCGCACCAGCTCGTTTGCTGCTGTCCCCGTTGTTGCCGGTGCCGAATCGCTGGGCGTGATCTCGCTGACAGATCGTTTAGCGCCCGGACCTTACACCCCCGACGATCTCACCGCGCTTTCAGTGCTGCTTGCTCCTGCAGCGCTCGCGCTTGGGCGCGAGCGCGTGTGGAGAGAGGCACAATCCTACGCGCAAGCTGCCGTCATTGATCCGGTGAGCGGGTTGTTCAACCGGCGGTATTTCCAGGCGCGGCTGGACGAAGAGCTTCAGCGCGCTATTCGCCAACTGACCTCCGTTGGCTTGCTGATGGTTGATCTCGACGGATTCAAAAGCATCAACGATCGATTTGGACACGTGGGAGGGGATCTCGTGATTCGCGATATCTCTGAGATCCTGCGTCGGTCGGTGCGTATCTTTGATGTCTGCACGCGCTTCGGCGGTGAAGAATTCGCCGTCATGATGCCGGGAGGCACGGCAGAGAGCGCGGGCACTATTGCTGAGCGGATTCGCCAGCGCGTCGAGGTGTACCAACGAAGTGAACCCGATCTGTCCGATCTGAGAGTGACTGCCAGCATTGGGGTCGCAGTATCGCCGCCGGGCGTAACGGCACGCGACCTCATCGAACGAGCTGATCGCGCGCTCTACCATGCGAAGAAGGCGGGAAAGAATCGCGTCAGCACAGCGGCGAATGACGGCACTGTTCTGCCTGACTAACTCTTCTGTGCCTGACTAGTCTTCCTTTAAGGCATGCCTTAGTATCAGGGCGAAAACCAGAAATTACAGAATTTCTCAAAACGGTTTCGGTACCTTCATCCGGAAAACTGCGAACTCTGGCGTGTGTGCGATGACGCGAGCTTCCGTGCAAAGATATGCAAATAAGGGACTTCTACCAAACGCCAGAACCGTCGTGGCTAAGGAGATTGTCATTCGGTACGAGGATTTAGCGCAGAAGTGTGATCTTTGACACGACTTTAGAGGACTTTGCTGTTGACCTTAGTCACTCCAAAAAGGCAGACTTATTACCTCCTGCTTATTTGAGATTTGGAGTTACGTGAAATGTCGACCTTGTCCTCACCCAGAACGCCCCGCAACCTGCCGCTCCTCCTAGGTGAGAGCTCTGCGATCACTTCTCTTCGGCGAGAGATCGAAGCCGCCGCGCGGACCGACGCCAAGGTGTTAGTACTCGGTGAGACAGGCTCTGGAAAGGAAGTCGTCGCGCGACTTATCCACGAGCATAGCCAGCGGTCGTCGCGCGGGTTCGTCGCGGTGAACTGCAGCGGCATTCCTGAAACGCTGCTCGAATCGGAACTCTTCGGTCATACCCGTGGAAGTTTCACAGGCGCATACCGCGACAAGCCCGGCCTGGTTCGACAGGCCGACCGCGGGACGCTGTTCCTCGATGAACTCGGCGAGATGAGCCTGCGAATGCAGGCTGTGTTGTTACGATTCGCCGAAACGGGCGAAATTCAGACTATCGGTGTAGACGGCGTGACAGGACGATCGGATGTTCGCCTCATCACTGCAACGAATCGAAATCTGCGCGAGCGGATCGATGCCGGTGTCTTCAGAGAGGATCTGTATTTCCGCCTCAACATCATTCAGATTCACGTTCCACCGCTTCGTGAGCGATCGGAGGACGTGATGCTGTTGTTGCGACACTACCTGCGCAAAGCCAGTGAAACACATCGGCTTCATTGCCCCGAGCTGACGCCAGACGCCGAGCAGCTGCTCAGTGCCTATGCATGGCCGGGGAATGTTCGCGAGTTGAAGAACCTCGCTGAACGTCTTGTCGTGAGGGAATGGGATCGACCGATCGCTTCCGGTGATCTCCCACAGGAAATCCGCGGCAGCCGCGACTCCGTCTCCGCGACTCCGAGTACCAGCGTCGGGTTCAATCAGGAGTCAGTGCCAGCCGTGCGCCGTCTTGAACGCGGCTCCGGTGCAGCCGATCGACTCTGGGATCGACTGATCGCTGGTGAGAACTTCTGGACGGTTGTGCACCAGCCTTTCAAGGCGCACGAGTTGACGCGCGATGATCTCGCGGCGTTGATTCATCGTGGGCTCGAGCACACGCGCGGCAGTTATCGCGCTCTGCTGGGCGTGTTTGGGTTGCCACCGACAGACTACAAGCGTTTCCATGCGTTCTTGTATCAGCAGAACTGCAATTTGCCAGTTGGTCCCTACCGCACGGCTCGAGCGACCATGCGCCGTCAAGATCGGCCGGCTTCTGTCTATACACCCGCCTGCTGATCTGCGTACGCGCATTCGAATGAGGCGGTGACGATGCGTCGCCGCCGCCCTCCTGATTAGAGCTCCTCTTCCTGGATCAGCGCGTTGAGTCCTGCGTGTCCGTCGCGTACGTCAAAGTCGTACATCAACGCTTGCTCGAAGCATTCAAAAAAGCGCGACCCCAGTTCGACGTGCACCGGATGCTCGAGGTATGCCTTCAGGCCGTCGAGATCATCGAATTCCAAGATCGCCGCGTGAGTATAGTCCTCGCGCATCAATTGTTCGTAAGGTCGGCCATGAGTACGTCGGCGGCCGATCCGCGTCTTCTTAATCGACGGGATTCCGTCGATCGCGTCTGCGAATGCCTTGGCCAGCCGACGCCGCGCGTCATCTCCCAAGTTCGGCTTTGGTCTGAAGAGGACCACGTGAAGCATCATCGTCGGCGTCCTCGCGGTGAATGACGCGGCTTTTTCCGGGCGCTTTCAGCACGAACGATTGCGGTTCGTCGATGTCTTTGAGGTTTGTCGTGCGGGGGACTCAGGGTTTCGACATTTTCGTTGTCTGGGCGACCGCGCTTGCGAATGAAGCGCTGCTGACGGCGCTCCTGATTCCGCTCACGCTTGCGCTGCTTGAACGGCTCGCGCGGATCTCGATGTTCCCCACCGGGCCTCCAGTCCCGTCCGCGAGGTGCTTTCGGTTTCTGAAAGTCCGCGCGCGCAGCGTCGGGTGAGTCCCACAGCCTTCCACGCTGGAACCACTTCATCTCCGCATCGGGATGGCGCTTCTGGAGGCGGCGCAGCGTTGGAAGCAGGTCTTCGCGGTCGGCCGCCCGGAACGACGTCGGCAATCCGCCGGCGAGGATGGTCCAGTACGAATAGCGTGGTGGCATAGCTTGCTGCTGGTTACTGCCCGAAGCGTTTGAGTTTCTCGACGAGAGTCGTGCGTTTGATGTGTAGGAGCTCGGCTGCCCGATTCCGGTTGCCGCCGGTGCGATCCAGGGATCGTTGAATGAGATCACGCTCGATCGCGGCGAGATAGGCGGGCATATCGAGACCAGTCTCGGGAAGGTCGACGAAGGGGGTTTGAGCGGATGAGGGCACGAGATGCACCTCCGACGGCAAATCCGAGGGGTCGATCTGCTGTCGACCAGCACTCAGCGCTACCGCGCGCTCCACGGCGTTCTCGAGTTGACGGACGTTTCCCGGCCAGGGATACGCCATCAGCGCCCGCATGGAATCCTGTGAAACTTGCATCTGAGAGGTCGGTGAGAACTTCTCCAGGAAATGCTGAACGAGCACAGGAATGTCATCCCGCCGATCTCGCAGCGGTGGCAATTGCACCGGGATAACGTGCAGCCGGTAGTAAAGATCCTCGCGAAACGATCCCTCGGCCACCATCCTGGCGAGGTCCGAATTGGTGGCCGCGATCACGCGCACGTCGACCTTGATCGTCTGACTGTCGCCCACGCGTTCGAACTCACGCTCCTGGAGTGCGCGCAACAGCTTCGTCTGGAGCGCGCTGCTCATCGTTCCGACTTCATCGAGGAAGAGCGTTCCCTTGTGTGCCTGCTCAAATCGTCCCTGGCGTGCGCCTACGGCGCCGGTGAAAGCGCCGCGGACATGACCGAAGAGCTCCGCCTCCAGAAGGGTTTCAGGAATTGCGCTGCAGTTCAGCGCAACGAATCGATGTGTCCGGCGCGCGCTGTTGTGATGAATAGCCCGAGCCACAACTTCCTTGCCCGTGCCTGTTTCCCCGGTGATGAGGATGGTGCTGTTCGAGCGCGCAACGGTCTCCAGCAGATGAAACAGCTTCTGCATCGGCCGGCTTCGCCCAAGTATTCCCCCGAATTGGTAGCGCTCCTCGAGTTGTGACCGCAGATACGCGTTTTCAGAGCGGAGGCGTCGTTGCTCCAAGGCATTCTGCAAGACGTGGAGGAGCTCGTCGAACTGGAATGGCTTCGCAACAAAATCCGACGCCCCCCGCTTTATGGCATCGACTGCGTCTTTCACCGTGCCGAAACCCGTGATCACGATTGCAACGATGCTCGGGTATCTGTCTCGCGCAGCTTCAATGACCCGGGAGCCATCAATGCCCGGCAACCGGAGGTCCGTGATCACGATATCGAACGCGAATTGCTCCAGCAGTTCGAGAGCTCGCTCGCCGCTATCGGCCTGGACCACCTCGAAGCCGCGCTCCGCGAGACGCTCCGCCATCAGACCGCGAAGGGTGGTCTCATCATCGACGATAAGCAGGTGAGGAGCAGCGCCGGCTGTTTGCAAGGCGCCAATATATTGACACAGGCAAACCTAACGATCGCTCGACAGCAGCCGATACAGCGATCGAAGCTGTTCGGCGGGCCATGTGGCTCGCAGTCACTAACTAACAACGGCCGTCACCAGGAGGCCTGTGAGAGCATATGGACCGCCAGACCCTCTCGATCATGAAGGCGTGCGAAGCAGTCGGAGTGAGCCGACGCACCATCTACAATTGGATTTCCGCCGGGAAAGTCGAGTACGTGCGGACCGCGGGAGGATCCATACGGATCTTTGCGGATACGCTGTGGCGCGACGCGGCGGCGCCGACGCGCTCCGAGGAGTCCGACTCCCGGGCGGTGTCCGGCTCGCACGTGTGAGCAGCCCCGCGAAGACCTTCGTCGACGAAGATTCGCAGGCGGGCCCCGATCTTCAGGCTCTATTTCATCGCCTGAACAACCAGCTCGGGGTTCTGCTGGCGCAGGCCGAGTTGCTCGAGGCCAAATCCCCAGACGACGCGAGTCGTGTGCGTGCAGCCGAAGTGCTGACCAGCACGCTCGCAGCCTTGGGCACTGTTCGCGAGATCCGCCAGCGCTCCGAGCTCGCGGCCGGCTGATTACTCCCGCTCACAGTCCTATAACGGGTCGGCGCCCACCGGCCCTGGCTCAATCCCAGACACCAACTCAGAATCGTAATTTCAGTGTCAGCTTCTTGGCGAGGAGCGTTGGCGTTTCGTCAATGATTTGGCGTTTTTCGCGGGCTGCCTTGTCCGCGGCATCTCGTGGTTCAAACCGGACAAGCACATCCAAGTATTTGTGAGCACAGCTACTTAGAGCGAATTCCGTCACGTCGTTGCACTGCGATGCGCGTCGATTCGTCGCGTTGGTACCGCGGTTGCCTTACATGGCGCCGGAGGTCACACGCATGCGCCCCCAGATTGGTTCTGAGAATCCGCGCGTTATTGCCAGCATTCCCTTTGTAGAACAGCTCGCCCGACGTGTTGCGGCCACGATGCCCCACTCGATCGATATTGGAGATCTTGTCCAGGATGGTGTGATTGGGCTCATCGACGCAGCGCACCGGTTCGACGAGGGGCGCGGCATCAAGTTCGAGACGTTCGCTGAACGTCGCATCCGGGGAGCCATGATTGACGCTCTGCGCAAGGATGCCTGGCCGCGAGGGGTTCGCCGCCAGCGACGGGAGCTCGAAGCCGCCCGCGAGGAGTTGAGGCGGGAGTTGGGTCACGAACCGTCTCTGGCAGATCTCGCGGCCAAAGTGGGTTCCGACGAAAAGCGCCTTGGCCGAACGATCGTTCGAATCAATGCGATTGAGTCGACTTCTCCCCTGGCCAACAACGAACACCTCGACGAGTCGACCCTTCCAACTGCCCTGATTCCTTCTGAGCCCGAACAGCCCGACGCTGCTTACGAACGGCAGGAAACCAAAGATCGGGTGTGCGCCGCGATCGCGTCGTTGCCGCCCCGTGAGCAGAAGGTGATTGGCCTCTATTACTACGGCGAGGCCACGATGAAACAGATTGGCGCCGAAATCGGTGTGAACGAATCGCGCGTTTCACAACTCCATGCGCGCGCCATCCGTCGCCTCCGCGACGCCCTCGCGGCCATGACGCCGGGCGTCGAGGTCG
>Ga0268265_10003374_pt1 | contig 11500 bp, 6 predicted proteins | sample KBSSwiS52_FD_190355 | JGI IMG/M metagenome (GOLD analysis project Ga0268265, IMG submission 190355) | Switchgrass rhizosphere microbial communities from Kellogg Biological Station, Michigan, USA - KBS Switchgrass S5-2 (SPAdes) (version 2) | ecosystem: Host-associated > Plants > Roots >...
CGCGGTCGCGTTCCAGTATCTGCTCGAGACGCTCGACGAGAAGATGGGCAACATCATCTCGAAGATGGAGGCGGCGACCAACTTCCTGAACTCGATCCAGGTCAATGATTGCCGCCTCGCCAATCGCATGGTCCAGATCGCCAAAGGCGACGACAACATGTCCGGCATCATCGAGGAGATGACCGGCTATCGCTCGGTCAAGCAGGGCTTCTCGAAAAGCTATCAGCAGTCGCGCGAACGGATCGAGTCCAACAATAATAATCCGACCGAGGACCTCAAAGACGCGCTCGGCAATTGTCCGGCCGAGGTCACCGAGATCTTCCGTACCGGTTCACTGCTCGCCAATGCCGCCAGGCGCGTCGGTGCCGGCGACTGGGCGGGCGTGATGCGCGCGCGGGTCGGCGACGTCTACATGCGCTGGGATCCGGCCGACAAGGTGCCGTTGTTCACCGCGATTCCGGCTTGTGCACGGCAGGACAGCGAGAGCGTGCAGGACTTCCTGACCGGTCGGGTCCAGCGCCGCTCGCTCAATGTGCCCCCGACGGTCGCCGACTGCGAGCAGGACGGCAATGGCCGCGGCGCGCTGATCTTGGCGCGTGAGCGCATGCAGGCGATCGCAATCAGGATCCGCACACGCACCGCGCTGACCGCCGACGAACGCCAGTTCGTCGCCAACGTCCGCACCTTGCCGGTCTATCGCATGCTCGAATGGGGCGTCCGCCAGGGCGTGGTCGACTCGGTGATCGGCGACACCGACGAGCTGGTGGCGCTCACCCTCGCCTATCAGATGCTCAACGACCTCACCCGCACGATCGGTTATACGCTGACCAATGCCGAGCGCGGCGCCAGCGCCGCCGGTTCGGCCAATGCCGGTGCCGCCAATATCTGCCAGACGCGCATCCTGGCCAAGGGCATCGAGCAGTTGCGCGACCTGCGCGACGAGGTGCTGCGGCAACGCGCGCAGATGCGGGTCTCCTACATGGCCGCGCTCGACCAGGCCAATCTGTCGGCGGCCTATGCCGGACTGGTCCGCCAGCGCGACCGCGATGCCCGGGATGCCGCCGGCGCCGCCGCCAACACCAAACCGTGAAGCCGGAGGAGAGACCGATGCGTCGCTTGATCAAATCCCTGACCGCCCTCCCCGCGCTGGCCATTGCCGCGCCGGCGCAGGCGCTGGAGACCAGCTTCCACACCTATGACGGGTTCGGCGAGACGGTCGACGCGTTCCGCCTGGTCTCGATGATCTTCGCCGATCCGCGCTACGAGACGCTGGTGCTGATCGTAGCCGTGGTCGGGATCGGTCTCGGCGCCGTGCTCGCGAGCGTGCGCGGATCGGGCATGGGCCTGATCGCGTTCGGCTTCCAGATCATGGTCGGTGTCGGCCTGTTCGTCGGGCTGGTCGCCTCGACCGGCACCGTCCACGTCTATGATCGCGTGCGCAACGCCTATCAGCCGGTCGGCAATGTCCCCAATCTGCTCGTGCTGGTTGCCGGCGCCACCAACATGATCGAGCGCGCGGTGGTCGAGACGATCGACGACAACACGCTCGATCCGCGCGCGAAGCTGGAATTCGGGGCCGGCGGCCATGCGTTCGATCTCTTCTTCAACGCGGTCTCGCCGCGCGGACCGATGGTCGACACGTTTCTGGATGCGACGGTCAAGGATTATGTCCGGCAATGCTATCCAGTTGCGCGGGTATCCCCGGCCTATGGCGTCGACGACGACAAATTGTTCCGGACCGCGACCGACCTGCCCGCCGCATTCGCGGCGATGGCGGGGCTTGCCACCTTCTCGACGATTTACACGCCCGACCGCAAGGGCGGCTCGACGATGAGTTGCAGCGAGTCGTGGCAATATCTGTCGAACCGGCTGTCGCAGGCCGGCCTGTTCGATCCCTATATCCGCCAGGTCTGCACCCGCACCGGGTTCGACATGACGCAGGGACCGCAGGCCAATCGCTGCCGCAGCCAGCTCGCCGAGCTCGGCGGCATGATGATGGGGACGCCGCTCAGCTATCAGGGGTTCATGACCGACGTCCTGCTGGGCAAGACGGTCGGCGACGTGCTGTTCGAGGATTCGCCGGCGACGGCCGCGCGGGTGATGGCGAACCGGGCGGTGATGTCGAGCGGCCTCGCCACCATGTCGGTCGCGAACGAATGGATGCCGACGATCCGCGCCACCGTGTTCGGCATCATGTTGTTCATGGTCCCGATCGCTTTGCTGTTCATCCTGACGCCGATCAATCTGCGCGTCGCCAGCTTCGCGCTCGGCCTGTTCGTGTTCGTCGCGCTCTGGGGCGTGATCGACGCCGGCATCCATCAGCTGACGCTCGGCCGGGCGACCGACGTGCTCGAGGAGATGCGTGCCAGTGCGGTCGCCGCCAATGCCTGGGCGCTGGCACCATCGGCCTCGATGAAGGCGCTGGCCGTGTTCGGGACGTTCCGGAGCGCGGCCGCCGCGCTCGCCGGCGCCTTCGTGTTCACCGTGTTCCGCTTCTCGGGCAATGTCTTCTCCGCCTTCACCGGCGGTGCTCAGGGCATCGCCGGCCAGGCCAGCGGCGCGGCGGCGCCGCTCGCGACCGGCGAGGGCCGGGCCGCCGCGCTCGAAGCGCAGGCATCGGCGACCGGCACGCAGGCGCGCGCCGCCAGCGTCTCGACGTTCGGCGACTTCGGCGATCGCACGACATTCGGCGCCGATCGCGCATTCGGCGAGGCCGGATCCTTCCTCGCCGAGCGCCCCAGTGCCAAAGGCAGCACCGCGTTCGCGCTCGGCGGGATCGAGGGCGCACGGCAGCTGGGCGCACTGGCGCCGGCACTGGGTGGCCGCGATCTCGCCGATCCGGCCGTGGCGCGCGCGGTCCAGGCGAGCGCCGCGACCAGTGCGATCCACCAGTTCGCCGAGCGCGACGCGCTGCGCAAGCTCGGAACGAGCTATTTCGGCGAGGGCGAGACCGGCGAGAAGGCGTTCGCCGCGTTCGCGCAGAACCTCGTCCAGTGGCGGGCGTTCGGCGACACCCGCGCCTATGGCATGATGATGCAGGGTGCCACCCGGCATTTCGAACGGAGCGGCTATTCGGCGAAGGACGCCGCGCTCAAGGCCTCGGGCGTGATCGGCGAGGCGCAGAGCGATCCGATGTTCGCCAAGCTGATCGCCAATAGCTATGACCAGCAGCAGATTCTAGCCAACGACCTCACCGCCGCCCAGGTCCAGGCCGGCGCAATGGCCGGCCGCCGCGACTTCGCCGGCGTCGATGTCGCCGGCATCGAGCGCGGCAATGTCGCAACCGAGCAGGCCCATCGCACCGGCGCCAACCAGGGCCAGCGCGACGCCTCAGCCATGCTCGGCCTCCCCCTCGCCGAGACCAGCCGCCGCATCGCCTTCATCAACGCGCTCTCCGGCGAAGCCCGCAGTTCCGCCATCACCCAGCTCGCGCGCGCGACGGGCCGCAACGAGGCGCAGGTCATGAAGGCGCTGGAGACCTACGGCGCCGCCACCCAGCTCGCCACCGCCGACGGCGCGACCGCCGAGGCAGCACGCGAAGGCACCAGCGTCTACGGCCGGACCCGCGAAGCCGCCAGCTATGATTTTGCCGAACGCTCGGGAAAGCTCGACGCGCAGCGTGAGGTCGGCACCAGCGGAACCCGCGCCGCCGCGCGCATCGGCGAGCAGCGCCGGCAGGCGGACAATTTCGGGTTCGCAGAAGGCGCGGCCGCGGCCGGTGTGTCGACTCGCGAAGCAGCCAAGCTCGACAGCTTCATCCGGACGCTCGAATCCACCTCCGGCAACCAGGTCGACATGGCCGCTGGCGGCGCCGAAGGCATCGCCGATCGGGCAAGAAACGCGCGCACCACAAAGATCGTCGAGAACGAGAAGCTCTCGCGCATGCAGGGCCTGCTGCGCGCCAACGGCATCACCATGTCGAAGCGCGATCTGGCGATGGCGCAGAATGGCGATCTCGCGATGAACGTCACCCCCGAAGTCGCCAGACAGCTGCGCCAAGCCGGCCTGATCAACGACAGCCAGTTTGGCGCCATCGCCCAGGGCGGCCACGCCCGCTTCAGCTTCGCCGACAGCGACCTGCTGGTCTCCAGCAGCACCGGCTTCCAGCGCTCGGCGCGCAACGACACCAGCACGCGGTTCGAGGCCGGCAAGCAGGCCGGTCCCGACACGATCGAGCATTTCCTCGGCGGCGGCGAGGAAGGCCAGCAGCAAATGGCCAACTGGCTCCAGGGCGGTTTCGAGGTGGACCGCAACGGCAACTGGCGCCTCAAGCCGCAGGTCGCAGACACGCTGCAACGTGACGTACAGGCGATCATGGCGCAGACGGGATGGCAGAGGTCGATTTCCCGCTCTGCAACCGACCAGGTCACAATGGGAACGAATGTCGGTGCCGAGATTGGCGGCTCGAGCGAGAGTGCGGACGCTGTATCTGACGGCCCTGCAAAGGGCAGACGAAACCCAAGCTCGTCAACTTCCGGCCGCACGGGTGGCCAGCTGGGATTTAGAAGCAGCGATACCGGCTCAACGATCGAGGCCGCACAGGCAACGGTTGATATAGTCAATTACGACGTACGCGGCGCGATTGCTGCAGCCGAACGCGCAGCCTCTCACTCAACCCAACCGGAGAAGGCATTTAGCCAAGAGCTCGGACGGCAGGTGCTCGGCCCGACTGGGCTGCGAAATCGATACTTAGGGGATGCAGATGCAGGGCGAGGAACTGGCGACACTACTGCCCCCGTCACATCAATTGAGCAGTCGTCCGTGCTTGGAACAGGGCGCTTCTCCAACGACCTCGAAAGCGGCCCTCTTGATGGCAATTCCGAATTCAAGAAGCGTTAGCAATCGGAGTGCCTCTGAATGGTGTTCAGCGGATTAAGTGGACTGCCGATCCAATTTGAGCCCGACCACGGACTTAAATGATCGACCGACCAGTGCGGATCTCCAAATTGGCGCTCAGAACAAAGGTGGCTATCGCTCGGACGTGCAAGGCGATCTCCACCCGGACGGACATCAATCCAGGCACGCGCAAATCCGACTCCCAGCACGAGAAGCGCCGTCATCGGGAAGAAAAGCATGTTGCAGTAACCTGCGAACGCGGTGTCGTAAAAGGCAGCAAGCGGATCAATCTTCACGGACGCCGCAGCACCGATCCAATAGACAGGAACGGCCGACCACCATAGCTTCGCGTACCACGGACGCCAGAGCCAATCGGACGCGCGCGGCTGCGGCCGCACGTCAATCGACACGTCGTCAAGCTCGCGCTTGTTACCGCTCTCGCTGAGCACCATGCTCGTTATCCTTCCGGACGAACTATAGCTGAAAGACCGATTCATTGGAATCCCTGGCTGAAGTTTGAGAGAAATTTTGCCCGCACCTCGCGCTCGATTTGCCGGATTCGGGTCGTTGAATCCTCGCTCATCCTCCCCTCCCCTCCTCGGGTCGACTTGTCCCAGTCGTCCAAATTACCGACGTAGGAGACAGGAAGGACATCGAGTGGCGACCAGCGTTCCAGCCCATGTCAGTCGATCGTCGCCGCCCGCAACGCGGCGCAGAGGACCGTCTGTCGCGAACGATAGCTTGCGCCGCAAAGCGCTGGAAAAGCTCACTTTGGCTATCGCGGAAGCGGTGGACTCGGCCAGCGACGACACGCTCGCCGACATTGTCGGCTCGACAGATCTTCGTCATGCCCTCACCATCGCACCAAGGCACATCCCTCCTCCCCCACCGAACGCCTGTCGGCGATCATGGCATCGCGCGAGAAGACAGCGCATGCGCGCGAAACGCTCGCTGAGCAGGCGGGCGGAATGAACGATCGCAGGCAGCTTTCCGAAATGCTCGGCGTAACGCCCGCCGCGATCGGCGGACGGCATCCTCTATACGTCGAGCTTCGACAATCAGCGCTGCGTCGCGCTGTTCGAACGTGCGCGAGATGCGAATGCGGGAACATCGACCAAAGGTATCCAGCTGACGCCGGAGATCACGACCGAACTCGCCGGGCATATCGGCAAAGCCTATGTCGAGGTCTGACGAGGAAAAGCGGCATTGATCATGAGTTATCTTGATTTTCAGTGACAACGATAAGCAACACATGAATCATCCTTAGCCAACTCGCCGCCGTGAAATCCTTGAATAAAGCTTACGATCGGGGATCCCTCATGTGTAATGAAAGCATTACGTCTGAATTTAATCTTCACATCTATTGCCAAATCTGCGGAAATCACGTCTCAGTTATGTCACCACACCCCGTACGTACGGTGCATTAAAAACTACGCCTTTCAGGCGTGCGTCGAGACGCCCGCATGAGTCTGCTCATGCGACCATCCGATGTCCCCAAGGGGCATCAAGTGATTGATCAGATTCGGGAAATTCCCACTTCGATCTGATCGCGATGGACCTCCGGGGAGTCTCGCAAACACCGTCCAAATCCATGCCGCCCATAAATCCCCGTGTGCCCCCGGGATTTATCCCGAGGCACTCGCCCACCGGCCCTCTGGGGTCGGGATATATGGAGCGACGCCAATGCGGTTCGCTGAAACATTCGACCTTGCCGACCTGAACGTTGCTGCCCTCGATCTGCCCGCCACGGGCGAGCGCGTTGTCCGCGATGCCGTCCTTTCCGGCCTCGCTCTACGCCTTCGGTCTTCCGGTTCGCGGACATGGGTGCTGCTTACGAAGGAAGGCGGAAAGCCTGTCCGTCGAGCCTTGGGCAACGCCTTAGCGATCCCCCTGCCCGTCGCGCGCGCCATGGCCTCGACGGTCCCAACCGTCCCCGCGAACAGCGGCGCCGACGCACCCAAAACTGACCCGCTGTTCAAGCCGAATGCGACGATCGCCGACCTCTTTCCGCGCTACCTCGCCTATGGTGAGCAGGCACAATGGAAGTCGGGCAGCGTTCGCAACGTGGAGTCGATCGGGCGGCTGCGCATCGTGCCGACCCTCGGCGACCGCAAGGTCGGCGCTGTAACCCCGCAAGATGTCGCGCGCTGGTATCAGGACATTTCGGGGCAGGCCAAATCCGCCCGCAATGCCCTTACGATCCTCTCGGGCCTGATGCTGTACGCCGAGGATCATGGCTTGCGGCCGGTAGGGTCTAATCCCTGCCAAGGGCTCCGCAAGAAGACCATCACCCAGCGCGGCAGTCACCTCCCGGCGTCAACGACACGCGCCCTATGGCGCGCCCTCGACCAGCAGCAATCAGCGATCCCCGACGCCTGCGATGCGGTCCGTCTGCTCCTGCTGACCGGTGCGCGCCGGTCAGAGATTTTGGGCCTCGAATGGGACCGCATCATAGGTTCCCGCGCGGTGCTGGAGGACTCCAAGACCGGGCCGCGCACGATCTGGCTCTGCGCCGCCGCGCGCCACATTCTCGACCGCCGTCGCCTCGTGACGGACAGCGCTTTCGTCTTCCCTGGCCCGAAGACCAAGCGTCCGATAACGGCCTTCGATCGGGAATGGCGGCGGATCCTCAAGGAAGCTCGGATCAGGGCGCTGCGCGTCCACGATCTGCGCCACCACTTCGCGTCGGTAGCTGTCTCCAACGGCGTCGATCTCCGGGTTATCGGGCAACTGCTCGGCCACAAGGATATCGAGAGCACGCTCGGATATGCCCATCTCGCGACCGACGCGCTGGTCAAGTCGGCAGGGCGTGTCTCAACCATGATCGGCGAGGCGATGCGCGTTGATGACAGCCGAATCCGCTCCGATTTCATTCTTCCATCGAGCCGCAAAAAGTCGCGGGTCAAACCCAGAGTATCGACATGGAAAGCCGTCACGCTCCAGACCGGGGAGACACGATATGCCTAATATGCTCGTCGCCCTGACCAATGCGATATGCGACCGCGCCTGGCCTGAACCGCGCGAGTATATCCTCCGCGACACGCGCCAGCCGGGACTCGGTCTTCGGGTTCGGGCATGCGGTGCGCGAAGCTGGATCGTGCGACAGCGACTCGGCGATCGGCAGGTAAAGCACTCGCTGGGCGGCTACCCGGCGATGGGCGTCAAGCTCGCGCGCCAGACCGCGAACGCACTGCTCGCGGGTGATATCAAAGCCCCCGACGCCGCATCGATCGCCCCCACCTTCGAAGCTTTTCAGGCCGAATATGAGAGCAAGTTGGCGGTTCGGCTCAAGCCTTCCGGCCTGCGCACCTATCGCAGCTATATGCGCCTGCAACTCTTGCCCGCGTTCGCCGGGAAGAGGCTCGACTCTATCACTCGTCCAGAGGTCATAAGCTGGTTTCAGCACTGCAGCGCCACCAGCCCCGGCGGCGCCAATCGTGCGCTCGACATCCTGTCGCATATGCTCGGGATGGCGGCAAAATGGGGGTATCTCCCGGCCGGATGGATCAACCCCGCCGCAAGGGTCCGTCGCAACCGGCGCAAGATCGTCGGCACCTTCCTATCCCATGACCAGATGGCCAGCCTCGGGGCGGTGCTGGCTGTTCGGATGGAGCAAGGCTGCATCGCCGCATCGCTGCTCCGTCTGTTGTCGCTGACCGGCCTGCGCGTCGGTGAGGCGATCGACCTCGAATGGCGCGACGTCCTCCCTGACCGGCTGCGCCTCCGCGACAGCAAGACCGGTCCCCGCGATGTCCCGATCGGTGGCCCGGTCGTACAATTTTTCAAAGGTCATCGCGCCCGCTTCCGGCGGTCCTTGCCGAAAGCGAGCAAGGTGTTCCCCCTCCCGGTCGGGCAGGAATATGAGATGATCCGGAGAGTCTGGTTCGCTCTCCGAAAGGAAGCAAATCTCCCGCCCAGGCTGCGCATGCACGATCTTCGGCACAGTTTCGCCAGCCATGCCATCATGTCGGGGGAGACGCTGCTGACGACCTCGCGGCTGCTCGGTCATCGCCGGGTCCAGACCACGGCGCGCTATGCCCATCTCGCCGATGATGCCTTGCTGGAAACCGCCGAGATGATCGGCGCGCTCATCCTTCGGCAGGCCGGCCTTCCGGCACATTACCTCGGCCCATGACCGGCTCGCGAAGCGGGCCGATTTGGGCCGTCAGACCTTGACAGCGACCGCCGCCTCAAGCTCGGCGATGCGTTCGGAACAGACGATATGGACGACGCGGCCCAGCTCCTCGACCTGTACGCCGAGCCATTTCAGCTCGTCCTCGCTGATCCGGTAATGCTTCGAATAGCGCGCCTTCACATAGGCGTCCTTGAGCTTTTCGAAGCGGGCGCGATCCCGCTTGTTGTCCATCGGCCAGACATGCCGGAGGCGGGGATCAAGCCGCTCGGCCTGCGTCCGCAGGAAGCCGAGATTATGAACGTGCGGCGTATAGAACGTCACTACCAAGAGGGCACAATGGTACAGCCGTTCGGCTGCCTGATGCAGGAGGAAAGCGGCGAGTTTGATCTTACCTCGACCGGTCGCATCCTTGGCGCTGTCGTAGAAATCGTTGGCGCTGGGCAGCCATTCCTCGAAATATTCCTTCGCCATTTCCAGTGCCTGAGGCGGCGTCTTGGGCTTCGGCTGGTGCAGTTCGGTATCGTCGGACTGATAGAGCGCGATCCCGTCGCGGGCCACGTCCATGAAGAAATAGCGTCCATGCGCCAGCCCGTCGTTCACCTCCTGCAAGGTGTGCACGATGAAGTTGACCGGCGTTCGCAGCGTCTCGGTGATCAGCAGCTCTCGGGTCAGCCGCTGATCAGCCTTCGCCCAATAATCGATCCGGTCGGTCAACTCCTTCTGGTTCACGATCACCAGCAGGTCGAAGTCGGACTTATAGCCCTTGGCGGTGTGCGGTTCATCGATCCAGCCGCCCCGCGCATGCGAGCCGTAGAGGATGACCTTGAGAATCTGGCCAGCCTTGCGCTTGCCTGTTGCCTCGGACGTCACCTCGCCGAATTCCTCGAACAATATCTGCACGACGCGTTCGAGTTCGCGCTGCTTGGCCGGGGGCAGATGGTCGATATCGGTGCGCATCGCGATCACCCTAACAAGAAGATTTGGACGATGCACCGCTGTATGACGACGGCGCACCGTCAATTAGCGCCAGATTGACATTGATCGGCCTTCACCCGCTGTCCCGCGATGCCCGTTCGAGATGGATCAGGTCATCGGCAAGATGCCGCTTCACCTCCGCGACCGGGATGCCGAGCTGCGCCGCGATCTCGCCATGGCTCAAGCCCTGCCTGGCGCTAAACGTGTAAACCGCTCGCGGCCGATCAAGCAGCGTGGATAGCCTTGGTGGAACCATTCGGGCAGGATCGGCGCGCCCATCACGCCACCTCCCGCTTCTCTTCCTCGCCCAGCGCGAGACAATCGAGAAGATACGCCCGCCGAAGCCGCCCACATGAAGGCGCGAGCCGAGCTGCTTTCGGCCTTGAATACGTACCTTCATGGGGGATGTCGCAAGAGGCGGCCGCCACGCGGCTCGGCATCACGCGTTTCCAGCTCAACGATTTGATGCGCGGCAAGCTGGGTAATTCTCGCTCGATGCCTGGTAATCTAACCTCGGCTGCAGGCCTCGTGGTGTAATTTTGATCGCTGATGCGGCATGGCGATCGCCGTCGAATCCCTCACCGAGCACGAGTTCAAGGATATTCTCGTCCTAACTATTCGCGCCGGCGGTGCCGCAGCGGTTGCAGCGCTGAAGGCACTTCCAGCCGGATCGTCATAAACCGATAGCGCCGCCCAATGGGCGACCCTGCGACGAGCATGGCGAAGCCACGCGCAGGAGGCCGGTGCCCCCTTTTCCGGCACCGCATCGCCGGGCGACGGACCCGGCACAGCCGGGTCCCTGAGCCCGGCGATCCCTGCTCCGAAACAAGAAAGGCCGACGTGAGGACGCCTCCACGCCGGCCTTATCCCGTCCCTCCGCCGCGATGACGACAGGCGCCATCACGTCGCCTGTCGTCACCATGCGATCCGCTCCGCACGCGTGGCGTTCGCGAGCCACAGGCGAGAATCAAAGCGACTTGGCGGCCTGATCGAGCGGATCAGGACGCTGGGAATCGACGAAGTCGAGAGGCGACTGGCGGCTTGAGCTCCCGCCGCGACGAACGTCGCGGCACGGGCATGAGGGGCTCGATGCCCTCATGCCCGAATTCCCAGGCAGCAAAGAAGGGGGAGAGGCGCGAGGCCCCTCCCCTGTCGTTTCAGTATTCGTCGGCCATCCTGCCGGTGACCGTGTAGACTACCCGGTCGATGAGCGGTGTCGGCAGCGCGCCATAGTCGCCTTCGTCGATCGAGACGTAGCCGATGTCCTCGTCCTCGATGACATGCTGGTCGAAGAAGCTGTGGAATGCGCGGCGCTCGGCGCAAGCGACGGCGGCGAGATAAGCGGCGGTGTCGGATCCGGCGTAGGTCGAGATGATCTGCATGTGAACCTCCTGCTGTCTTGAATGACAGCGGAGTGGCCGTCGTTAAGGGCGGCGCCGGGTCAGGGACGCGGGCGCAGCCCGCGCCGCGAAGCGGGGAGTGGGGGTGCCGATTTTGTCGTGGTTGGAGTGGAGCGCAGCGGAGCGGAGGCCACGGCAAAATTGGGGGCACCGC
>Ga0268265_10003378_pt1 | contig 11493 bp, 8 predicted proteins | sample KBSSwiS52_FD_190355 | JGI IMG/M metagenome (GOLD analysis project Ga0268265, IMG submission 190355) | Switchgrass rhizosphere microbial communities from Kellogg Biological Station, Michigan, USA - KBS Switchgrass S5-2 (SPAdes) (version 2) | ecosystem: Host-associated > Plants > Roots >...
GCTCAATCGTCAACATCGCCTCGGCCAACGGGATTCGCGGGACCAGGGGCCCAGCGCCTTATGTAGCGGCAAAGGGTGCCGAACTGGCGCTGACCCGGCACTGGGCATTGGTCTATGCCCGCCACCGAATTCGATGCAACGCGCTCGCCCTAGGCTTCGTCGATACGGGCACCGCCACCATCGACATGATCAAGGCCGACCCCGAGCTGTTCGCGGTCTATCGCGACGCCCATCTGCTCGGCACCGGCGAGCCCGACGATGTCGCCTATGCAGCCCTGTGGCTGGCTAGCCCGGAAAGCCGCTGGATCACCGGGACGGTCATCCCGGTGGAGGGTGGCGCGACCAGCTACATTCCAAGCGCCAGACAGCTCATCAGCGACGAAATGCAAGCACGCCGCTCTGCGCAACGTGCCAAGCGGCAAGGCCAGTGAACGGGGAAAGCGGCCTATCGCGATTGATGGAGGCGGCAACAGCCGCAACGGACCTCGACGATTTCGGGCCAGGAGAATTCCGCGCCGGCGCCGTATTGCTGATGGAGGATGCGGCCCGCTCCGGGGCGAATGTGGCGGGAATGGCAAGGCTCGAAGCACGGGTAAGCCGACAGCTCGAGAATCGGCTGCGGGTCCAGGCGGATCGCCGGCGCCACGCGCAGATCGCCGCGCAAGAGATTGTCGCGCCGATCCTCATCATGGGCCTGCCCCGGTCCGGCACGACCTTCCTTCATTCGCTCCTGGCACAAGACCCGCGATTGCGCAGCCCATTGCAGTGGGAAGTGTCGCGCCCCTCTCCGCCGCCCCGCGAGTATAGTTTGGCCAGCGACCCGCGCATCTTGCAGTGCCGCGCCGAAATGGCCGGCGACGGCGAGACCCAGCGCCTGCACATGCAGGACGCCGAGCTGCCGGTGGAATGCGGGCCGGTGGCCGCGGCAGAGTTCATGAACACCGGAAACTTCGCCTTTTGGAATGCCCCGCGCTATCTCGCGCGAGTTATGGGCGGAGAGGGCCGCGCGCCGGTCGTCGCCAGCTATGCCTGGCACCGGCGGATGCTTCAGCAGCTTCAGGCATTCACCCGGCCTGCCCGGTGGGTGTTGAAGAGCCCACAACATATTGCGAACCTGGGCGAGCTGCTCGATACATATCCCGACGCGACGCTGGTCTTCACCCATCGCGACCCGGTCGAGACCATCCCGTCGCTCGCCAGCCTGGTCAGCCATTTCCGTGCAGCTTGCTACGACCGGTCCGACGAGGCCGCGATCGGCGCGGACGTCTTCACGCTGTGGAACACGGCGATGCAGCGTTGCATGGCCTTCCGCGCCGCCAACCCGGCAATCGCGAGCCAATGCATCGATGTTTCCTATATCGATCTCCTGGCTCGTCCCGTTGAGGCCGCCACACGGATCCTCGCCGTCGCCGGCCTCGCCCCGGATCCCGCGCGCGCCCGGCTCGAGGCCTTCGCCGCGGCCAATCGCCAGGATCGCTATCAGGCTCGCCACGGTCGTCACGATTACAGCGCCGAGCGCTTCGGGCTGACTGTGGAGACAATCGCCGACCGTTTCGCCAGCTATCGCCTAGCACATGTTGGAGCGATGGCGTGAGCGGAGGTGGCGAGCAGCGCCGCAAGCTCGTCGCGGCATGGGCGGACTTATGCGACAGCCTCAAGGCGCGCGCCGAAGAATTGCTGGAAGGCAGCCGCGGCGAGATCACGGACCAGCAGTTCGCGGAGGGCATCCGCCACCTCGGGCGTCTGGCCGTCCATGGCCTGCAGTCGCGTGTGGAGTTTCGCGACACCAACTTTCCGGGGTTCTATCGCGTGTGCGACGACCGCAACCGCTGGGGCGCTCCCAACGCCGACACGCATTACCTAATGGCCGCGCTGCGAGGTGACGGGATCTATCGAATCAGCGGCAACTGCCATGGCCGGCGCTTCGCTGTTGGGAGGCTGTGGTCGGATTCGCCCGGGTTTGTGATGGGCGATGACGGCACGTTCGAGATTCACCTCTCTGCGGCGGCACAGGGCGGCAACTGGATCGCGATCCCTGCCGAGATGGATGGCGCCGCAGGCGTCACCGGCTATCATCCGGGGCTCGGCGGCAGCATTCTGGTCAAGATCTTCGAGGAGGACTGGGAGCGCGACCTTCCAGCCCCGCGCATGGCAATCACCCGGATCGATGAAGGCCGGCCTCAGGCCCCGCCGCCGCTTTCACCCGAATTGCTCGAACGGCGCCTGCGGGATGCCGAGGCACTCTTCCGCGAGTCCTGGGACTTCTACGAAGAGCACCAGGCGAAGATGCGCGCTATGATTGCGCCAAACGTCCTTGCGCCGCCGGTCACCGCCATCATCCCGGTACTGAAGCCGGACATCGCAGGAAGCCCGCTGTTTTACGGCTTCGGATTCTTCGACCTCGCTCCTGGTGAATGCTGGCTGATCGAATCGGAGGTTCCGACGCAAGGGCACTGGGGGTTCCAGCTCTACTCGCGCTGGTATGAGTCGCTGGACTTCCAACACCGTCAGTCGAGCCTCAACCGCAACCAGGCATGCATCGACGACGACGGAAAGCTGCGCATCGTAGTCGGCCCGCAGGAGCCCGGGACAGCCAACTGGCTCGACAGTGAGGGCCATCGCCAAGGCTGTCTGATCTATCGCTGGCTCCGCTGCGAGACCACGCCGACACCCAAGGCTCAAGTGGTAAGACTCGACGATCTCCATGTGCTTCTCCCCACATCGCATCGTCGCGTCTCCCCAGCGGAGCGACGCACGTCGCTTGGCAAGCGAGCCTCAGCGATGGCCGTACGCTGGCAAAGTTGACCCCAGGGACGAAACGAGTCTTCAGGTAGCGCTTTGGCCGGAACCGGGGGCAGCTCACGAGCCTTTGCTGGGGCGCCGAAATCGCCAAAACGTGCGAATGCGATGTCCTCCGGTAAATCGACATGAGGTCTAAATAGACACTTTACAGCGAACCGGGGCGGGATTAGAGTAACCTAAATACTGCAAAAATCGCAGATGTGAAAATCGGAAGATGGGGAGGAAAACATGCGGATTTTCGGAAATCTTTCGGCACTCTCGGTTCTCGCCGGCGCTACTGCGTTGACGCCGCTGTTCGCGACGCCGGCTTTGGGCCAGAACCAGCCGCAGAGCAGCAATACTGCCGAAAACAACAATCGCGTCGAGGAAATCATTGTCACCGCCCAGAAGCGTGCGGAGAACGTCCAGAACGTGCCAATCTCGATCACCGCGGTCTCGGCGGAAGAGCTTAAGAACCGTTCGGTCAGCCAGATTTCCGACTTGCAGTCGGCTACTCCCAACGTCACCTTTTCGACCACTGCGCAAGGCACTCTGGCGAGCACGGTCGGCATCCGCGGCCTGCGCAACGCGAACATCGAGCTGGTGAACGATCAGCCGGCCGCGATCTACATCGACGATGTGTATCAATCGACCGCGATCGGCTCGATGTCGTTTCTCGGCCCCGACGTCGAGCGCATCGAAGTTCTGCGCGGCCCGCAAGGCACGCTGTTCGGCCGCAACACCATCGGCGGTGCGGTTTCGATTCACACGAAGCGACCCGATCTGGATAATTTCAACGGCCGGGTGATGGCCGGTGCGGGCAATCACGGCCTTGTCGAAGGCCAGGGGATGCTTAACATTCCGCTGGTGAAGGACGCGGTCGCCCTGCGCTTCAACCTGGGCTATCGCGACGACAACGGCTTCGCCAAGGAGACGACGTACGGCCGCCGGCTCGGCCAGTCGAAGCAGGTATATGCCCGCGGCCAGCTGCGGCTCCGCCCGACCGACAGCCTCGATATCAACATCACCGGCGACTATGTCGACGCGCGGACCGACGGCAACCTGCTCCAGCCGGTTTTCCTCACGGTCAGCAATCCGGTGTTCGCCTCGCCGTTCAACCCGGCGGGGCTCTCGCCGGCCTATCGCGAACTCGGCCTTGCCTATTTGGGCCGCTTCCCTACCCTCGCCGACGCAGCCACCATCCAGTCGCAGTTTTTCTCGTGCGGAGGCGGGCCGAAGCCGACCCTCGGGAATCGTTGCTGGTCCCCCAGCCCGACCAATCCGCGCACCACAACCGGACCGTTCTTCCGCGCCGCATCGATGGGCGACATCAGCAGGTACCGGGAATGGGGTGTTTCCGGAAAGATAGAATATCAGCTGACCGACAACCTTCAGGTGAAGTCGATCACCGCCTATCGCGACTTCTATCACGATAGCCCGAAGGATTACGACGGCACGGTGCCCATCCTGCTGTTTTCGCGGGCCACTCCGGAAGGCAGGACCTTTACCCAGGAACTGCAGGCCAACGGGAACGTGCTTGATAACAAACTCAAATTCACGCTGGGCTCGTACTATTACAGGTTCAAAGGCATCGAACGCGGCACAAACACGGCTGTTCCGCTGCTCACTGCGGCCTTCGGCTTCGGGGACACCGTGGCCAATTACATCGAGAACCACATCGACAATAAGAGCCTGGGCTTCTTCGGCCAGGGCACGTTCGCGGTAACCGACCGACTCAACGTGACCGGCGGCTTGCGTTACACCAAAGAAGACAAGAAAGTTGACATCACGCAGTTCGGCAGCCGTCCGCTTATACCCGGCCTGTTTCCGAACGGTCTTGCCTGTACCCTGCCGATCCCGCCTGCGGGTTCCGACGCGAATCCCGCCTTGTGCGTCGATAACGAAGCTCTCCATTACCACTCGTGGGATTGGACCGCCGGAGCAGACTACAAGGTGGCCGACCACATCATGCTCTATGCACGCGCCGCCAAGGGCTTCCAGGCGGGCGGCATCAATCAACGCAGCACCGTCGGCGTGCCCTTCGTCAAATACCTCCCGATGACCGCAATCAACTACGAGATCGGCGCCAAGGCCGATCTGTTCGACCGCACCGTGAGGATTAACGTCTCAGCCTTCCAGACCAATGTGAAAAACTTTCAGCGACCGGTTCCAGCAACGTTTTTCGTAAATGGCAGCGCGGTCGCGGTGGTCGCGACGATCAACGCGGCGACCGCGCGTATCCGCGGTATCGAGGGCGAACTCACCCTGATTCCGTTCGAAGGCGCCAGGATCTCGGCACAGATCGGCCTGACCGACCCGAAATGGAAGAAGTTCCTTGCCACCGGTCCTGCGGGTCCCAACACCCTCGACCTTTCGAAGAGCGACTTCCAGCAGATTTCGAAAGTGACCTTCGGCATCTCGCCCTCGTACACGCTGCCGGTCGAGTTCGGCGAGATTCACTTCCAGCTCGACTACGTCTACCAAAGCCGACAGAATCTCCAGCCCGCGCTGGCCTTCCCGCGCGATCAGGAACTGCCGGTGCCGGGGATGATCCAGAAGGGCTTCGGGCTGCTCAATGGCCGTATCGCCGCGCAAGTGGGCAAAGATACCGAAATCGCCGTGTGGGGCAAGAACATCACCGACAAGCGTTACTTCACCGGCGGCCTCAATCTGGCCGGGAGCCTCGGGTTCGCCGACGCGACGGTGGGCAATCCGCGGACGTTCGGTGTCCAGATCAGCCATAACTTCTGATCGAGGCACCGGCCGCTAACAAGTGAACAGGGGGCGCCAGTGTGCGCCCCTTTTTTTTGCGCAGGACTGGAGAAGTCTATGGGAGTCCGGCCACCTTCAAAGGCTGACGAGCTGCACACGCCTGCCGACAACCGGCGGCAGGCTGTGCAGGAGGTGATTGACCGCTATTTTTTTGCCATCGACAGCTGCAATCCAGACCTGGTTCGCAGATGCTTTGCCAATAACGCGCGGTACACGAGCGATGCCGGCCTGCTCGACATGGAGGGTCGCGACGCGATCGGTAATCGCCTGGGAAAAGGCGGCCGCTTCGTTCACACCACCCATGTCCGCGCCAGCCAAGAAATCGTCATCGACGGCAATGTCGCAGCCGCCGATACCTTCGCGATTGCTTATTTGGTCGAACCCGAAGCGGCTGGAGGCACGGTCCATGTGCGTGGCCTCCGTTACGCAGACCGGCTCGAACGCGGCGAGGACGGGTGGAAAATCGTCAGCCGCCACCATTCCACGAAATGGCAGTACGATCAGCAGGGGTGCGCCTTCATGCCGGTTTGAGCGCCGGTCCGATATGATCGGCCTGAATTCCTAAGCAACCATTGCTGCCGGCACCGACGGCAGATAGATCGTCTTCTCTTCGAAGAACCCCGCCAGCCCTTCTAGCCCGCCCTCGCGACCGATCCCCGATTGCTTCCAGCCGCCGAACGGCATTGTCAAGTCCATGGTGTTGCCATTGAGCCCCACGCTGCCGGTGCGCAGTTGCCGGGCCAGCGCATAGGCGCGCTCTGCGTCATGAGTGAACAGCGCGCCGTGCAGGCCGTAGGGTGAATCGTTGGCGATTGCGACGGCCTCGTCGACGGTGTCGTAAGGGATCATCACCAGCACGGGACCGAAGATTTCCTCCCGTGCGATACGCATGGCGTTGTCGACGCCCGAGAAAAGGGTCGGCGCGAAGAAGTAGCCGCGATCGAAGCCTGCCGGCCTGGCGCCTCCCACGACCAGTTTCGCACCTTCGTCGCTGCCGATGCGAACGTAATCGTTCACCTTGTCGAACTGACGTTCCATGGCCAGCGTGCCGATCTGCGTTGCAGGATCGAACGGGTCCCCCAGCCTCACCTGACTGAAGGCGTGCTCGAGCACCCCTTCGAACTCCGCGACACGATCGCGCTGCACGAGGATCCGCGACAGGGTGACGCAGGCCTGCCCGCAGTTGCCCATGACCTGACCGAGAATTCCGGGAAGGCAATCGGTGGGCGCGATGTCGTCGAGCACGATCGCGGCCGACTTGCCACCGAGCTCGAGTGTGACTCGCGCTACGCGGTCGGCGCAGACCGACATGATGTGCTTGCCCGTCGCAGTGCTACCGGTGAAGGTGACCTTGTCGACGCCGGGATGGCGAACGAGATGGTCGCTGGCCTCGCGCCCGCTGGCGACGATGCTGAACGTCCCTTCCGGCAGGTCCGCCGCCTCGATGCATTCGGCGAGAATATAGGCGTCGAGCGGGGTCTCCGGCGCGGGCTTGAGCACAACCGTACAGCCGGCGGCGAGCGCGGCCGCAACCTTGATCACGGCGAGGAATACGGGTGCGTTCCATGGAACGATCGCCGCGACCACGCCGATCGGCTCCTGCGTGACGAGGGCATAGCCCCCCGCAGCGCGCTGGCGAGCATCGACCAGGCATGCCTTTTCGAGCACGTCAGCGTAGTGCTCGAAAATCATCCCGCAGTTGTCGGAAACACGCGAGGTGAACATGTTGGGAGCGCCCGCTTCCAAGGTCCACAGCCACGCCAGCGCATCCGCACGGGTCTTAAGCAAGCGAGCGATCTCGCGCAGCTTGCCCGCGCGCGCGGCCACGCTGGTTTTGGGCCAGGGGCCGCTATCAAAGGCGGCGCGAGCCGCGGCGACCGCGCGGTCGACATCGGCCACGACCGCTGCGGGCACCTCGCCGACCACTTCTTCAGTCATCGGGCAGACGATCTCCAGCTGTTCGGCTGATGCTGGCTGGACCCACCTATTCGCGATAAAAAGAGACCGCGGATGGGCGGGCTGAAAGGGGGCTTCGGAAAGATGCGGCACGGTCATCTGCATGGCTGGAGTCCTTACTTTCCGAGGTCAGCGGCAATCATGTCGGACGCTTTCTCGGCGATCATGATGGTGGGCGCATTGGTGTTAGCGGACGTCATCGTTGGCAGTATCGAGGTGTCCACGACGCGCAGCCCGGGCACGCCGCGGACCCTCAAGCGCGCATCGACCACCGCGCGCTCGTCGATGCCCATACGGCAGCTTCCCGCCGCATGGTAGGCGCTGTGCGCAGCCACCCGGGCGAACGCGAGCAAGTCCTCATCGCTGGTGGCGGCAGGGCCGGGCATCAACTCAGCCTCGATGTAACGCGCCAGAGCCGGCTGGCGCGCGATCTTGCGGACCAGCTTGATGCCCTCGACCATGAGGTAGCGGTCCTCGGGATCGTCGAGGAAATTCATCACGAACTCGGGCATCGCCGTCGGGTCGCGGCTGGAGGCGTGAACCCAGCCGCGGCTGCGCGGCCGGCACGGACACACCGCGACCGACAGGCCAGGGAGTCGCTCCGGCCCGAAGTTCTTGGCCTTGGGGTCGCTGGTGAACGGCCGCGACATCAGCTGGACATCGGCCGACGCCGCTTCGGGACGAATTCGGGCGAAGCCGGTGACCATTCCCGGGGTTGCTGTCAGCACACCCGAGCCGAACATGTAGAACTTGGCGATTTCGCCAACGAGCCGCCAACCGTGAACGTCAAGATTGGCGGAATGCGCGCCCTTCACCCGCATGGCCACGGGTACCGCCGCATGATCCATCAGACTTTCGCCGACCCCAGGCAGGTCGCGGACGACGTCGATCCCGAGATCGCGCAGACGTTCGCCCGCGCCGATCCCCGACAGCTCTAGCAGTTGCGGGGACTTGAGCGCGCCCGCGCTGAGCACGACCTCTCTGGCGCGCGCCTCGCGCATCCGGCCCCCGACCGCGTAACGAACGCCCACCGCGCGGCCGTCCTCTACCAGCACCCTGTGAACTTCCGCTGCGGTCTCCAGCCGAAGGTCCGGGCGACCCAGCGCTGGCTTGAGAAACGCCTTGGACGAGCTGCAGCGCCAGCGACCGCGCATGGTCGACTGCGCATGCGCCAATCCTTCCGGATCCCCATCGTTATAGTCCGTGGTCGCCGGGAGCCCAGCCTCGACGGACGCTTCGATAATCGCGTCCATCAGCGGCGAGCGATAGCGCTCGACCGGCCGCTGCACATCGAGTTCGCCACCGTGGCCATGCACGCCGGCAGGATCCTCGCCGGTGAAGTTTTCCGACTTCAAGAAATACGGCAGCACCGAGTCCCAGTCCCACCCCTCGAGGCCGAGCTGGCGCCACTGGTCGTAGTCGGCCTTGTGGCCGCGCACGTAGAGCAGACCGTTGATCGAGCTCGATCCGCCCAGTACCTTGCCCTTGAAGTGGACCAGCTTGCGGTCGCCGAGTTGCGCTTCGGGCTCTGAGACATGGACCCAGTCATTGTCAGGGCGGCCCAGCATCCGCGTGAAACCGGAAGGCACATGGAAGAAATGGTTGCGGTCCCGTCCGCCCGCTTCGAGCAGCAGGACCGAGAATCCCTTTGCGGTAAGCCGGTTGGCCAGCACGCAGCCCGCGGATCCTGCGCCTACGACGATGACATCAACGTCCGCGCTCACTCGATCATCTCCCAGGCGTGACTCGCCGGGTCGCGGAGGACCCGAATAGAGGTATTGGTATTTACTGGTCCCGTGTTGCCTTGTAAGCTGATTTGCGTCAACAGGCAGCATCGGGTCTGCGTTACAAATATAATTGTGTTCTCGAGCCTTACGTCAACGCGCGCAGCTTTACCCTCAGCCATCCAAGGAGATCGGACCGTGGCGATACCCTCCGACTTGCAACTTCTCGCCGATCGCGAGGCGATCAAGGAGCTGACTGCAAAATATGCGCGCTGCGTGGTGACCGGCGATGGGCGTGGCGTCGGCGCGCTCTACTCAGAAGACGGTCGGTTCGCTGCCGGACGTTTCGACTACGTCGGCCGTAAGAACATCCAGGACTTTCTCGAGGGCCAAACCACCCCGGGCAAGAACATGCCGCTCGTTACCGATCACATCATCGAGATCGATGGAGACGATGCGACCTGCTACTCGATCATGTTCACGCCTTGGTTCAAGGGCAAGCACCCCGGGTTCTGCGGAGCGTACAGCGATCGCTTGCGCAAGATCGAAGGCGAGTGGTACTTCGTTGAGCGCAGCTTCGAATTCTTCGAAGGTCGGCCCGAGGATTCCTGAGAACGCCCCACTGCGCGGCCCATCTTTCCTGGCTACAACCAGGGACGTAGCCGTTTCAAACGATTTCGCGAGCTTGGCGCCAACCTCGTAGACGATGATCGCCTGCTCTGCGATCGGAGTGCTGCGCACGCGGTCGTCGCCCCGTTTCGCGCCGAGCCCGACCGAGGTCTTGAATAGCCTGCCCGCGGCTCGCCGAGCAGGAACACCCCCTCGTCGAGGCCGAGCGCCACGTCCTGACCACGGGCTTGAGCATCACGTCGGCGAACGTGCTCATCACGATCCCGTCGCTGGCCCAGGTCGCGGCGCGGATTTCCTCCTTGTTGGCTGCCTAGGTCGCGAGGTCTTCCTCGCTCAACGGGTGGTTGCGCGCCGGCACGGTGAAGTTGGCCGTTCGCAGGAAAACGGTAAGCTTTCCGGCCTGCTCGGCGACCAGCTGGATCGTTTGCGTTCCGGACGAACCGGTGCCGATCAAACCGACGCGCTAGTCGGTGAAGTCCGGCTCGTCCTTTGGCCAAAGTGCTGTGTGGGTGTACTCGCCGCTGAAGGTATCGATGCCCGGAATATTGGGCAGGACGGTTTGGAGATCGGCCCCGTGGCCAGCACTATGAAGCGCGACGTGAAAGTTTCACCCCGATCGGTGGTGAGCCGGCAGAGGTTGCCGCCATGGTCAAACAACCCGGTTTGCGCAACCCGATCGTTCCTTCGCCCGCTCAAAACAGCTCGATCCGGTCTTCCATCACCAGCACTCCGTCACGCATGCGGCGCACCACCATCGTGTCGGCGCCCTGGATACCCCGGTGGTTGTGCGGGCTGAAGCCGACGTAGGTGCGCGCTCCGCCCGCTGCCGCCGGCAGCATCTGGACCATCTCCAGCCCGCGGCGAATGCCGTCGCGGTTCATGATCGGCGCCAAGGTGACCCCCTCGAGAAAGGTGGTCATCATGTCGTGAAAGATCCCGATCATCTCTCCGCTCGGGATGGTCTCGCCGGGATAGCGAGCGGCGTAGGCTTCGCGGAATCGAGCATTGACCTGGTTCGCGTCATCCCAGTGTGTGGTTCCCACCCAGCCCTCGAACCCGGCGGCGGCGTCGGGATTGGTCGCGCCATGGAAGGCGTCGTTCATGATCCGCGGAATTTCCGGCCAATTGCGGGTGACGTAAGCCGCCCAGTGGTACGACATCGCACCGCTGCCGAAGTGGGCAATGGCCTGGGGCTGAACGCTGGCCAACTCCTGGTGAGCCTCGGCGAAGACCTCCTGCAGATCGGGGGTGATCGTCTGCGGAAAGCGCACGTCGTAGAGGATCTTAATGCCCGCGCGCCGGCACGCGTTGCGGAAATGTGTGACGCCCTCGACGACGTGGTCGGCCCGGTCCCAGGTGATCGCGACGCGCGTGTAGCCCTTCTTCTTGAGCCAGCTTGCCAACGTATAGACGTCGTGGGGAACGCTGCCCCACGATATCGAAAAGCTCCATTTCGACATCGCGTGAGTTGTCGCCCCGGTGTTCATGAACACCACCTCGCGCTTGTCGGCCTCCGGCGCGATGGAGATGCAATCGTCGGCATGGTGCCCGCCCAGGACCGCGATCACACCCTGGTCGCACAGCTCGTGGAAGGCGTCGATCGAGTTCTGGATGAAGCCGGCTGGCGGAC
>Ga0268265_10003380_pt1 | contig 11490 bp, 7 predicted proteins | sample KBSSwiS52_FD_190355 | JGI IMG/M metagenome (GOLD analysis project Ga0268265, IMG submission 190355) | Switchgrass rhizosphere microbial communities from Kellogg Biological Station, Michigan, USA - KBS Switchgrass S5-2 (SPAdes) (version 2) | ecosystem: Host-associated > Plants > Roots >...
GACGGATGATGGGGCTCGGCAAGGGGCTGATCCTCGACATGATTCCGCAGATTGTGTGGATGGCCGGTGCCGACGGCTCAACGCGTTACTTGAATCGGTCCGGGGCGGAACGCCTCGGCGTGCCGGCGGAGGCGGTCTATGGGTGGCATTGGCTCGACTGGCTGCACCCCGACGACGTGAACCGTGCGCGCGACCGGTGGGAGGTCGCCATACGCGAGACGGGCGATTACCTGAACGAGTACCGGCTACGCCAGGCGGATGGGACGTACCGCTGGTATCTCGCGCAAGCCGTCGCACTGCGTCACCCTGATGGCGACGTCACCGAATGGGTTGGTACGTGGACCGACATCACGGAACGGAAGTGGACGGAAGAGCGGCTCGTCCAGGACGCGACGCTCCTGGGCAATGTCCTTGATTCGTTGATCGTCACCGACCTCGAAGGCCTCGTGACGTACTGGAACGAGGGAGCGACGCAGCTCTTCGGCTGGACCGGCACGGAAATGGTCGGCCAACCGCTCCTTGGTCGCTTTCCCGAGCACATGCGGCCGCAGATCGCCGCGCTCACGGGTGGCATTCTCGACGGTCAGGAATGGGCGGGCGAGTTCGAGGATTACCGCAAGGACGGCTCCCGCGTCTGGATCGACGCGCGCGTGACGCGCATGACCGATGCGGCCGGCCAGGTCACCGGCGTGATCGGTGTCGCTCGCGATATCAGCCGTCGCAAACAGGCGGAAGCAGAGCGGGACCGCCTGCTCGCCCAACTGCGCGTCCAGATCGATCGGATGCCCCTCGGATATCTGTTGTTCGATGCGCATTTCCGCATCGTCGACTGGAATCCGGCGGCGGAACGCCTCTTCGGCTATCGCAAGGACGAGATGATCGGGTTGAATCCCGTCGAACGACTTCTTCCGGCCGCGGCTGTGCCTCAGGGCGAAACAGTGCTGCACCGCCTGCAGTCCGGTGACATGGCCGCGCATGCGATCAACGAGAATCTGACCAAGGATGGCCGCACGATTACGTGCGAGTGGCACAACACGCCGCTCTTCGACGGCCATGGCGCGATCGTCGGGTTTCTCTCACTCGCCCAGGACATCAGCGATCGGCAGCGGGCCGAGGAGGGACTCCGCGCCAGCGAACAGCGGTTTCGCCAGATTGCGGAAAGTATCCGCGAAGTGTTTTGGCTCACGGATCCACTGAAGCAGGAGGTGGTCTACGTCAGCCCCGCGTACGAGACGATCTGGGGGCGTACGTGTGCCAGCGTGTATGCCTCGCCCGCACAGTGGTGGGAGGCCATTCACACCGAAGACCGCGCCTTCGTCCTCCAGGCCGTCGGCACCAAACAACTCCGGGGCGACTACGACGAACAGTACCGCATCGTGCGTCCCGACGGGACGATTCGGTGGATTCGGGATCGCGCTTTCGCGGTGCGGGATGTTCATGGCCAGGTCGTGCGGGTCGCAGGGGTCGCTGAGGACATCACCGAGCGCCGGCAGCTCGAAGCGCAACTCGGGCAGGCGCAGAAGATGGAGGCGGTCGGTCAACTCGCCGGCGGCGTGGCGCACGACTTCAACAATTTTCTGACCATCATCGCGTCCTGCACCTACCTGCTGCTCGACTCACTGCGCGAGGACGAGGGTGCCCGTGAACTGGTCCATCAAATCATGCGCGCCGGAGAGCGTTCGGGCCGGCTGACGCGTCAGCTGCTCTCGTTCAGCCGACAACAGGTGTTGGCGCCCAAGATCGTGAATCTCAACACCATCATCCGTGACACCGAGTCGATGCTGCGCCGGGCGATCGGAGAAGACATCGAAATAGAGACGATCCTGGCGGAGTCTCTGGGCAGTGTCCGGGCCGATCCCGGGCAAATGGAGCAGGTGCTGCTAAACCTGGTCGTGAATGCCCACGACGCGATGCCCCAAGGGGGCACGCTGACCATCGAGACTACCAACGTCCAGATCGCCGTGGACGACGCCGCGACCCATCCGGGCGTTCCGTCGGGGCCATATGTGCGGCTGGCGGTGACCGACTCCGGAAGCGGCATGACGGAGACCGTCAAGCGGCACCTCTTCGAGCCCTTTTTCACCACGAAAGGTCCGGGAGAGGGGACCGGCCTGGGTCTGGCGGTGGTCCATGGCGTGATCCGGCAGAGCGACGGCCACATCGTAGTCCTCAGCGAGGAGGGGGCCGGCACGACGTTCCACATCTATCTCCCGCGTCTCGACGATCGACCGAGCGCCGTGGAGGCGCCGTACGACTGGTCCGCGAAGCTCCCAAAGGGCAACGAGACCGTCCTTCTCGTCGAGGACGAACCAGGCGTGCGAGCACTCGCCTCGCTGGTCCTCGAACAGTGCGGCTACCGCGTTCTTGAAGCGAGCGGCGTCGACGAGGCGATGCGCCTCGTCGCGGGTGAGCAAGCGCCCATTCATCTGCTTGTCGTCGACGTGGTGATGCCAGGCGGAGGTGGGCGCGTGCTGACCGAGCAGCTGCGCGCCTCGCATCCCGAGATCAAGGTTCTGTTCATTTCCGGTTACGCGGATGATGCGATCGTGCGCCATGGCATCTTGCACGACCAGGTTGACTTTCTGCAGAAGCCTTTTGCGCCACCGGCGCTCGCGCTGAAAGTGCGGGAGGTTTTGGACACGAGGACACTAGCTGATCTGGAATGACTCCTGTCAAATCCACACCGTCGTTGTCGCATGTCGAGGCCCCTGAAGCGGCTCGCCTAGAAGCGGTTCCCGATTCCCCGCGACCACGAAGCTCCGCCACGTCGAGGAGAACGTCGGCGCTCTTTCCATCGAGCTGGCCGAGGCCGAGCGGCGCGCGGGTTGTGTTGAGGCGGCGGCTCGGCAACGTGAAATCCGGCACCGATGCCGGACGAGAACCGCCGCGACAACGGGAGTGGATTCGTGAAGCTACCGCGCGTTGCCAGAAGACGTCGGCCGACAAGCTGCGGCGTCGGATGTCGCCACGAAACCGCGATCGCGGCTGACCGCTCGACTGTCTTAGACACCTCGTTTTACCTGCTGACAGGTTTTCCAAGCACGCGCAAGCGGCGAGCGCCCGTTTTGACTTGGTTGACGTTTGACGATAGTTTCTAATTTCGATATCGAATTTGGATTACGGAAATCGATGATAGATCGCAATTTGTACTCGGGGCTCATCAGGCTCCATATTCTTCATCACGCCGCCGAAGGGCCGATCTTCGGCCAGGCGATGATCGACGAGCTTGGTCGGCACGGCTACCGGCTGAGCGCGGGTACGCTCTATCCCCTCCTGCACGGCATGGAACGCCAAGGCTACCTGCGCTCCCGCCTGACGCAGAACGCGGGGCGGAATCGCCGCGTATATCGAGCGACGCCCGCAGGCCGGAAGGCACTGGTGATCGGCCGGAAGCGGGTACAGGAACTCTTCGGCGAGATGTTCGAGAACGGTTGATGAGCGTTGCTGAGGCTCCGATGATTCGATCGTACGCATGGGCATTCGCGGTCATGGTGGTGCTGTTGCCGGCCCTCGCGGCGTCGGCTCAGGACCCACAAACGCAACCGCCGGCATCTCCGCCTGTCAGTCTCACGCTGGAGCAGGCCCTTCAGTTCGCCATCGATCACTATCCGACGGTGCGTGCGGCTCTCGAGCAGATCAATGCGTCGACTGCAGGCGTCAGCGTCGCCAAATCAGCGTACTGGCCGAGGCTCGACTCACTCTGGCAGTCGAACCGCGGCACCGCGAACAACATTTTCGGCCAGGTATTGCCACAGTCCGTGATTCCGTCGATGTCCGGACCGGTGCTCCCGTCGGCTTCCGGTGGCAGTGTCTGGGGGAGTGCCACGGGTGCACTGTTCTCCTGGGAGCCGTTCGACTTCGGCCTTCGTCAGGCCACCGTCGTCAGCGCCGAGGCCGCGGTGACTCGTGCACGGGCCGCCGAAGCGCTGACCCGGCTCGACGTCCAAACCGCCGTTGGCACGGCCTTCTTGAACATCGTCGGCGCTCAACGTGCCGTGGCGGCGCTTCAAGCCGATGTCGATCGTCGTGATCTCCTCTCGCGTGCTGTGCACACGCTCGTCGACAATCAGCTGCGCCCTGGAGCCGAAGCGTCACGCGGTGACGCCGAGCGCGCCGCGGCACAGACACGTCTCATCCAGGCGCAGCAGGCTGTCGCGCTGGCGCAGATTACGCTGGCACGCGTGCTGGGCGTGACGAGTGGCTCTGTGGCGATTGATGCCACGACTCTTGTCGATCACGTTCCGACCGACGTCCCCACCGCGCCGACGACGACGCACCCGCTCACACAATTTCGCCAGGCCGCTGTTGATGTCGCTCAGGCACAAGAGCACATCCTGTCGCGGACGGACCTGCCGCATGTGTACTTTCAGTCCAGTGTGTTCGCGCGAGGCAGCGGCGCGAATGCGAATGGACAGCTCGATGGCGGACTCTCTGGTCTTGGCCTTGACCGCGCCAACTGGGCGGCCGGCGTGCAGGTCGTGTTTCCGAACGCCTTCGACTATACGAGCCTCCGCGCCAGGAAGGCCGCCGCCGCGGCGTCCGCACGCGCAGAGTCGGCGCTGTACGACGAGGCTCTTCTGACGGTGACCAGTCAGCAGCAGGAGGGTGCAGCGATGGTGCTGGCCGCTCGAGCCGTTGCCGCGAACACGCCCGTGCAGCTGGCGGCGGCCCGGCAGAGCGAAGCACAAGCCACGGCTCGCTACCAGGCAGGCTTGGCCAGCATCGTCGAAGTCGCCGATGCGCAGGGTCTGCTGGCACAAGCAGAAGTGCAGGACCAGCTCGCGCGGATCGACGTCTGGCGGGCGCTACTGGTGCAGTCGGCAGCGCAAGGCACGCTCGCTCCGTTTCTCTCCCGGCTGAACCCGTCCGCAGGAGCTCGTTGACCGATGTGGCTGATCCGCGCCGCCCTTCGTCGTCCGATCACCATCCTGGTTGCGGTCATCGCCGTAGCCCTGACAGCGGTCTTCGCGGTGCGCCGGATGCGAGCGGACATTTTTCCCGATCTGGATCTGCCGGTCATTTACGTCGCGCAGCCGTACGGTGGGATGAGCCCGGCGCAGATGGAGGGGTACATCACGTACTACTACGAGTACCACTTCCTCTACGTCAATGGCATCGAGAGCGTCGAGTCAAAATCGATCCAGAACACCAGCCTGCTGAAGCTGACGTTTCACGCCGGGACCGATATGGCCGAAGCGCTCGCCCAGACGATCGGCTATGTGAATCGTGCGCGCGCCTTCATGCCCCCAGGTACCGTCGGCCCGTTCATCATGCGCTTCGACGCCGGCACCGTCCCGGTGGGCTACCTGGTCTTCTCCAGTGACAGCCGCAGCCTTGGAGAGATTCAAGATCTCGCACTGAACCGTGTTCGGCCGCAGTTCGCCACTCTGCCAGGATTGACGTCGCCGCCGCCGTTTGGCGGGAGTCAGCGAACGATCGTCATCCGCGTGGATCCGGATCGCCTTCGTTCCTACGGCATGTCGCCCGAAGAGGTGATCCGGGCGGTCTCATCGGGCAACGTGATCATGCCGTCCGGCAGCGTCAACATCGGCGAGGAGACGCGGATCTCGCCGATGAACTCCGTCGTCACTGATATCAACGAACTGCTCGAACTGCCGATTCGGATGGGCGCTGGGCCGCCCATCTCAGTCCGCGATATCGGCACCGTCAGCGACAGCACCGACATCCCAACTGCCTATGCCTTGGTGAATGGTCGTCGTGCCGTCTATATTCCTGTGACGAAGCGCCCGAATGCCTCGACGTTGGACGTCGTGAGCGAGGTCAAAGCGAACCTTGGTCGTTTCCAGGCGTTGGTTCCCGACGATATCAAGGTGAGCTACGCGCTGGATCAGTCGCGCAACGTCTCGGCGTCGCTGCAAGCGGTGCTGCGTGAGGCGGCGCTCGGGGCCATTCTCATCGGGCTCACGGTGCTGGTGTTCCTGCGCGATTGGCGCAGCGCCGGGATCGTCGTCGTGACGATTCCCTTCGCGCTGCTCGCCGGAGTGATCGCTTTATGGGGCGCCGGCCAGACCATCAATGTCATGACGCTCGGCGGCCTCGCGCTGGCGGTCGGCATTCTGGTCGATGAAGCCACCGTCGCCATCGAAAACATCCATACGCACCTCGCGCGTGGCGTCCCTGTCGCCGAAGGCGTGTTGGACGCGAGCGCGGAAGTGGTGGTCCCTCGGCTCCTCGCCATGCTCTCGGTCGTCGCGGTGTTCGTTCCGTCCTTCTTCATGACGGGCGTGTCGCGCTCGCTGTTTGTTCCACTGTCGCTCGCCGTCGGCTTCTCGATGATTGCGTCGTTTTTACTCTCGAGTTCTCTCGTGCCGGTTCTCGCCGTATGGCTCCTGGGAAGCCGTCGCCTGACGGCGGGCGTCCACTCACACAGGGCGGATTGGGTTGATCGACTTCGGAATCGCCTGGGCCGATTCCTGCAGCTGGTGGCTCCAGCAAACTGGATCCTCGTGACAGCGTACGCGGCTGTCACCATCGGCATCGTCGTGGTGGTCGGTCTCACCCTCGGCCGCGAGATCTTTCCCGCCGGCGGCGTGAGTCAATTCCAGCTGCGTTTCCGGGCCCCTGCGGGGACGAAGTTCGAATCGACGGAGCGGCTGGCGACCGACGTCCTCAATGAGATCAACAAGGCCGCCGGTCCGGACCACGTGGAGATCACGCTGGGCTATGTTGGGGTGCAGCCCTCGTCGTACCCGATCAACACGATCTTCCTGTGGACGGGTGGTTCGCACGAAGGTGTGCTCCAAGTCGCGTTGAAGCCTGAGGCGGGCATTCGAGTCAGCGACTTCGAGGAAAGGTTGCGACGGCGGTTCAGCGAACGCTTTCCCACCGCGCAGTTTTCGTTCGAGCCGGGGGACATCGTCAACCGCATCATGAACTTTGGCACCTCGACCCCTGTCGAGGTCGCGATCACAGGACCGGATTTCCCGGCCAGCCGGACGTTCGCGGCCAAGGTCCGAGAGGAGCTTGAGCGGATTCCCGCCCTTCGCGACCTCCAGTACGGCCAGGCGCTCGACTATCCCGCGATTCAGGTCGACGTAAACCGTCAGATGGCCGGTCAACTTGGCGTCACGGTCGATCAGGTCGGACGCTCCTTCGCGGCGGCGACCTCGTCCAGCCGGTTCGTCGCGCCGAATTATTGGGCCGATCCGCGCACGGGCATCGCGTTCCAGGTGCAGGTCGAGGTACCACAGCCACGAATGACCACTCTCGACGATTTGCGCGTGATTCCTGTGAGCGGCGATCATGGCTCGCATGCGCTGCTTGGTGACGTGGCCAACATCGGAAACGCCACGATCGTTGGAGAGTACGATCGGATCAATGGTCAGCGGATGGTGACGCTGACGGCGAACGTCGCAGGCCAGGACCTCGGACGGACGCTGGGCCAGGTCGATCAGGCCATCGCGCGGGCGGGAACGCCCCCACGCGGCGCGACGGTGGCCGTGCGCGGCCAGATCGGCGCCATGCGCGAGACCTTCACGAACATTTCAGCCGGGCTGGTCGTCGCGGTCGTCGTCATCTTTCTGCTGCTCGCGGCGAACTTTCAGTCGCTGCGTCTTGCGTTGGTCGTCGTCTCGACCGTACCGGCTGTGCTCATGGGTGTGGTGTTGATGCTGGCGGTCACGCGCACGACGCTGAACGTGCAGTCGTTCATGGGCGCCATCATGGCGATCGGCGTCGCCGTGGCAAACGCGATCCTGCTCGTGACATTTGCCGAACAGTCGCGTGTGCAGGGTACCTCGCCGGTGCAGACCGCCATCGACGCGGCACGCTCTCGCATGCGGCCGGTGCTGATGACGAGTGCCGCGATGATCGCCGGCATGATTCCCATGGCACTCGCCTTGGGTGAGGGGGCGGAGGCGACGGCGCCCCTGGGTCGTGCTGTGATTGGCGGCCTGGCCGCCGCCACCGTGGCGACGTTGATCGTGCTGCCGTCCGTGTATGCACTCGTGCAGCAGTCGGCGCGGATTGGATCCCCGTCCATGGATCCCGACGATCCAGCGAGTGCGTATCGCAGGCAGGGAACGGCATGAGCATGCAGACACGTTTGTGGCGAGCGCGCGCAGCGTCCGGCGCGCTCTCGTTGCTGCTGATGGCCAGCTGTCGTGGCAACACCACCGCCCAGGCCCCGGAGAAGGCCGGACGGGCAGGACCGGAGACCGTCGAAGTCGTCAAGGTCGTGGAACAGCCACTCAACGTGACGTTGTCGTTGCCGGGCGAGTTGACTCCCTACCAGACCGTCGCGCTGTACGCGCGAGTGACGGGCTTCGTGAAGACGATCGCTGTGGACAGGGGGTCACGTGTCCGCGCGGGCGAGCAGCTGGCCGTGCTCGAGGCGCCCGAACTCGGAGCGCAGAAAGCCGAGGCGCAGTCCAAGCTGCAGAGCGCCGAGGCGCAACTCGCGACCGCCCGCTCGAAGGCGGAGGCGAGCGCAAGCACTTACGAGAAGTTGAAAGCGGCATCCGCCACGCCCGGCGTGGTCGCCGGTAATGATGTGGTCCTGGCGCAGAAGACGATGGAGGCCGATCAGAGTCAGATTTCTGCCGCGACGCAAAACGTCGAAGCCGTACGGCAAGCGCTGAGGTCGGTCAGCGACATGGAAGGATACCTGCGAATCACCGCTCCCTTCAGCGGCGTCGTGACCGAACGGAACGTGCATCCAGGAGCGCTGGTGGGCCCAACCGGTGGGCCAGGTACGGCAACACCCATCGTCCGGATCGTCGAGAGCAATCGACTGCGCCTGGTGATTCCCGTACCCGAGGCGTACACCGCTGGGATGACGACTGGCACGTCGTTGACGTTCACCGTCGCCGCGTACCCCGGACAGACGTTCAACGGCACCGTCTCGCGCATCTCGCAGTCAGTGGATGTCGCCACTCGGACCATGGCGGTGGAACTCGATGTGAACAACGCCGACGGCCGTCTCGCACCGGGAACCTTCTGTCAGGTCAAGTGGCCAGTGCATCGCACCTCACCGTCACTCCTCGTCCCCAACGGCAGTGTTGCAAGCACCACGGGCCGCACGTTTGTGATCCGCGTGCGGGGCGGTCGCACGGAATGGATCGATGTCAAGACCGGACTGACGTCCGGTCCGCTGATCGAAGTGTTCGGGGATCTGAAGCCCGGCGATGACATCGTGGCTCGCGGTACCGACGAACTCAAGGCCGGCGCATCGGTGCAGGTCAAGGTGACGAAGCCTGGAGAGTAGAGCGGCGGACCGCACGACAAATGGATCCGGCGCCGGATGTTGGGGAGCCGGCACTGCCGTTTCCTCGTGGGCGGCCATGTCACATTGTGAGGCCCTATTCCGTCTCACTCATTGGAGACGAGAAGTATCCATGAAACACACTTTCGCTATCGTTCTCGCCGCCGTGGCTGCAGCCGCGGTCTTCGCCGGGCTCGTGCATGCCGTGCTGGTGGCCGGACACGTGTCCGAGCCGGCCGCCAGTACGGTGTACGGCCTGACCACGAGGCGACTCTGGGCGACCTCAGCCGCTCTGATGGCACTGCTTGGCGTGGCTGTCGGCGGGCTCGCTCTGACCCGCCGGGTCAGTCGTTTCGGCACGGCCTCCGTGCGACACGCGGCGATTCTGGGCCTGGTGCTGGGGCTCATCGCCGCAGTCAATGGCTTGCTGAACGTGGCCATCGCCAACGGCGGTCCTGGTACCGGCAACGGAGTCGTCGGCGGCGCTGCGGCGTTCGTGTTGGGATTGATCGGCGTGGCGATCAGTGGGCTGGCTCTGGCTCGCAGCGGTCGCACAGCCTTCAGAGCCGGACGAATGACGTGAGCTCCTCGAGTGCCCTGTCGAACCCGGCCGCGACCTTCGAGCCGCACCGCCGGCGCTTGCTCGGTCTCGCCTACCGCATGCTCGGATCGATGGCTGACGCCGAGGACGCGGTGCAGGAGACGTACTTGCGCTGGCATGCGACCGACCGCGACAGAGTGTCGGACCCGAGGGCATTTCTCATGACCACGACGACTCGGATTTGTCTCGACATGCTGACCTCGGCGCGCGCACGGCGCGAGGAGTACGTCGGCCCGTGGCTGCCGGAGCCGGTGGTTGACACGGCAGGGCTCGCGCCCGACAGCCGCACGGAATTGGCTGAGGATCTATCCATCGCGCTGCTCCTCATCCTCGACCAATTGTCGCCGCTCGAGCGCGGAGCCTTCCTGCTCCACGACGTGTTCGATTTCTCGTTCAGCGAAGTCGGCACGGCACTGGAGCGTAGCGAGGCGGCGTGCCGGCAGCTCGCCTCGCGCGCACGTGCGCACGTGAGGGCCGCGCGGCCGCGCGGCGCGACTCCTCCGCCGGCACGTTCGGGTCAGGTCGATGAGCAGTACGCGAAGCTCATGTCCGCATTCGCCGCGGCAACCGCATCTGGCGATCTCGATGCGCTGACCCAGATGCTCGCGAGCGACGTGCGCATCGTGACGGACGGCGGCGGGAAGGTGCGGTCGGCGCTGGAGGTGATCGAGGGCGCGGATCGAGTCGCGCGGTTCCTGGTTGAGGTCACGCGCAAACGACCGGGTGCGTGGTGGCGCGACGACTTCACGGTGCGCTTTGCCACCATCAATGGCCTGCCCGGTGTTATCGTCGATGCACCGGAGGGATCGGTACAGACGACCGCGTTCGAGATCGAGGGCGACGTGGTTCGGGCGCTGTACGTGGTGCGCAATCCGGACAAGCTACGCCACCTGGCGCGGGCGCGATACGAGGGCGGTGCCCAATGAACGAGAAGCCACATGCCGATTCACCTCCTCCGGCGCAGATTTCGATCGGCGGGTTTTGGGGTGTCAGATATCAGGTCACAGATGTTCAGCGGGCAATTGCCTTTTATACAAAGGCGCTTGGTTTCAATCTGGACATGCAGAACCTGCCCGCGTTCGGCCAGGTGTCAATTGGCGGCCTCAAGTTAATCTTGAGCGGTCCTGGAGCATCTGGATCCCGACCAATGCCCGACGGCCGTCAACAGGAACCCGGCGGATGGAACCGTGTGCTTCTTCAGGTGCAGGATTTGGGTGCGCAGATAGCTCACCTCAAAGAGGCGGGCCTGCGTTTGAGAAATGAAATGGAGGTTGGCCCTGGCGGCAAACAGATTCAAATTGAAGATCCGGACGGCAACCCGATTGAGCTGTTCGAGCCTGCCCGCCAGTGAGGAACTACAGGCACCCGACTCACGTCACAACGGGTGTTTGTTGATATGCGTCCGCAGAAGTTGCGAATCGGATTGTGTCAGAACTGTGTCGGATACCCTCTCAAACCCACTCCATTGGGTCTAAGGCATCTAGATCCAGATGGACGTAGGCCGGCGAGTTCGCGATTTCTCGTTGCTTCGCCGTCATCCAATATTGGATCACCAGTGCTTCCAGACGTGATCTGAGGAGAAGAGCTGGTCAGTGTACTCGCGTTCGAGCCCGTCGGCCTTTTCGATTGTCAGCGTCCCGGAGCGTTCGGCTGGTGCAGGCCCTGG
>Ga0268265_10003382_pt1 | contig 11485 bp, 10 predicted proteins | sample KBSSwiS52_FD_190355 | JGI IMG/M metagenome (GOLD analysis project Ga0268265, IMG submission 190355) | Switchgrass rhizosphere microbial communities from Kellogg Biological Station, Michigan, USA - KBS Switchgrass S5-2 (SPAdes) (version 2) | ecosystem: Host-associated > Plants > Roots >...
CGCCGGCCTGAAGGGTCCGCGCGACCAGGTCGACGAGCTCCTGGTCGCTCGACGTCACCGTGACGGCCACCACCGGCTGGGACGGGTTCAGCGGCGACGGCCAGACGTCGTAGTCGAGCGTGTAGTGCTGGCCCGAGAACGAAAACCCTTGCGGGAGGTAGGGCACCAGCCCGGCCGGCGGCGAGCCGGATCCACCATCCGGCGGATACGTGGCATTGTCCGCGAAGTAGTTGAACGCGGCGACACGGACCGTGTTGATGTCGCTCATCGCGTTCGTCGAGTAGCCGCGGCGCTTCATGTCGCGGTAGCGTGGGATGCCAACGGCCATGAGCAGGCCGATGATCGCCACGACCGTCATGAGCTCGATCAGCGAGAAGCCGCGTCGGCGGCGCGTATTCGTTAGGCGGATCATCGGCGGGCCCGGCTGAGGGCCGTCATTGCGTCGGCCAGATAGCGGTCCCTCGGCTGCGACGACTTGTAGGAGACGGGCTGACCGTCCACCTGCGCGCTGAGCTCGAAGGCGAGGCTGTCCATGCGATCGTACGCGATCTCGTCGGTCGCGATCCCGACTTCCTGCTTGCCCTGAGGGAGCCGGCCGTGCGAGGCGCGATAGGCCTCGATGCGTTGCGCGTGCAGCGCCAATGCGACCCGCATGCTCGCCTGACGGTACTCGCGAGATGGGGCGGGGGTGGGGCGCGGAACCAGCCATGCCGGCGGAGCTATCCAGACCCACGCACACATCGCGCATGCGAGACCGGCCGCCACATAGCTGGGAAGCAGGCGAGATCGGGGTGGCGCCGGCACTTCGGCGTTCTTCCGTGCCTCTTCCATGATCTCTGTGACGAGCGCGGCGACGTTGGCCTTCGGCGTCGGCCGGGCAGGCGTCGTCATGAATGGTTCCCCGTTCGGTGGGTACGCGAGATGACGAGCAGAGCCGTGAGTCGGTCATGAATTCCCACGCTCCACAACCCGTGGTCGGGCCGCACCGACGGCGGGTGCGGACCTCGGAAGCTCCCGAGACCGAGGGTGACTATGATCAGCCCCACCATGGTGTTATACTCCGTGTCCCAGCGCGGCAGGGTAGCTCAGCTGGTTAGAGCACGGCACTCATAATGCCGGGGTCGCGGGTTCGAGTCCCGCCCCTGCTATCTGATAAAGCGTGTGAGCCTGACGGCTTACGCGCTTTTTCGTTTTTCGGGGTTTCGATGGCGGGTGCCACGCTGCACTCCCGGCGTCCTCGAGTCTTACGCAGCGCAACGTCCAGAACGACGACCGTTACGAAAGTGGTGGTGTCGCTCAACGATGGCGTCGACGTCCGGAGGGAGATCTCGAGCGGAGACGTTAGGCGGCTGCAACCCTCGCGCTGGGCCGTCGCCCCGGCGCGAGGATTGCAGTCATTCGCCGCGCCACTCGAACGAGAAAGAACGTGGCGCCATGGGCTGACCTCGACCCGCTAGACCTGACTGCAGCGCCGCCTGAGACGATCAGGAGGTTGATGCCGGCGGTGCGGAGCATGGACCGCGACGCGCTCGACTCGTTCGTACGCCGAATGTGGCGCACCTGGAGCGCGGGGTCGCTTGGTCCCCTCGCCGTCGCGGTCGACCTGCGGCGCTCGCAGCTCGATGGCGAATAGCCGGACGGGGGCTGCTCCCCTTGTCCGGCGTTCCCGATATGTCGGGGTCCTGGGTTCGAGGGACTACAGCCAAAGGCACGTTTCTCCCGCGAGCGAACCGCCGTAGCATTGCGGATGCGTCTCTCCGCCTGGCGTTGGGAGGTCATGACTCGGCGGTTCCGATCGCGCCACGCTCTGGTGGCTCCGTTGTGCGCGTTCGCAGTGCTCGTCTCGCTTCTGCTGATCCGCGCCGCACCGGCGGCGGCGCAGGTCCGAAGAGTCGTACTCCTCTATGACGAGCGTACAGATCTGCCCGGGCTCGCGGCGCTCGACGCACAGCTCGTCCGGACGCTGACTGCGGGAGCACCGACGGGGGTGGAGGTATACCGCGAGGCGATGGACCTCTCTCGCTTCGACTCGGACCAGTATCCCTTCCTGCTGCGCAACTATCTGAGCGCGAAGTACGCAGCCAAGTCGATCGACGTCGTTGTATCCGTGATGGGACCCGCGCTCGACTTTCTCCTTGGCGAGGGGAGCGTGGCGTTTCCCGGCGCGTCCATCGTCTTCTGCGGGATCGACCGGCGGGATCTCGCCGATCGCCCTCTGCCCGCCAACGTCACCGGCGTGCTGCTCAAGCGCGAGTTCGCGCCAACCCTCCAGCTCGCCCTTCGGCTTCACCCAGGGACGAGGCGCGTGGTCTTCGTCGCAGGGAGCACGCAGTTCGACCGGAGTCTCGCGGAGGCCGCCGCGGCCGAGTTTCGTGCGGCGGCGCCGCAGATCGCGATCGATTACCTCATCGGGCTGCCGCTCTCCGCCGTGCTCGACACGGTCGCGGCCCTCCCTCCACGCACGTTGGTCCTGTACTCCACGATGTTCGCGGACGGCGCGGGCAACCCGTTTGTCACGCACGAGGTCGCGGAGCGCCTCGCGACGTCGGCCAACGCGCCGGTCTATGCGTTCGTGGACCAATACCTCGGCCGCGGCATCGTGGGCGGGCACCTCTACAGCCTCGCAACGCATGGCGAGGAGGCGGCACGCCTCGTCCTGCGGGTGCTCGGCGGCACGCTGCCGTCGGCGATCCCGCCCATCGAGCGGCCGGCGAGCGTCGACCTGTTCGACTGGCGGCAACTGCGGCGCTGGGGAATCGACGAGGACCGGCTGCCGGCCGGCAGCATCGTACGGTTTCGCGAGGAGTCGGCGTGGAAGCGCTACCGGACGACCGTCGTCACGACCTTCGCCGTGCTGTTCCTGCAGACAGCGCTGATCATCGCGCTCCTGGCCGAGCGTCGCATTCGACGCAATGCTCAGACGGCGCTGCGGGAGAGCGAGGCGCGCGCCGGCATCGCCGGCGTTTCACTGGGCGTCGGGTTCTGGACCTGGGAGCCCGACCGGGATCGCGTGTGGCTCTCGGAGCAGTGCGCCCGGCTGCTCCGGTTCGGCGATGCGGTGGAGACCACGCTCGGTGCCTTCCTGGACGCCGTGCGGCCGCGGACGGGCGGATCGCTCGACGACACGTTCGAACGGGCGATTCGGGGCGGCGCGCCATTCGACGGAGAGTGGGCGGTCGCCGCGGCGTCCGGCGGGACCCGCTGGGTCGCGGGCGCGATCCGAACGAGCGAGGACGCTGGCGGCAGGCGCCGCGTGACCGGCGCGTTGATCGATGTGACGGAGCGGCGATCCGCCGAGCGGCTCGCTGCGGAGCAGCGTCGCGAGCTGGCCCACCTCGGACGCGTGGCGATCGTGGGTGAGCTGTCGGGTGCGCTGGCGCACGAGATCAACCAGCCGCTGGCGGCCATCCTGGCCAACGCACGTACGGTGAAGCGGATGCTGGACGGCGGCGGAATCGACATGGCCGAACTGCATACGATCCTCGACGACATCGTGGCGGACGACCGTCGGGCGGGGGCGGTGATCAACCGCGTGCGCGGCCTCGTCAAGAACGACGAGGGAGAGTCGCATCTGCTGTCCATCAACGATGTGGTCGACGAGGTGCTGGAGCTGGCGCACAGCGACCTCATCCACCGAGGCGTGGTCGTCGACGCGCGGTTCGCGTCTCCGCCGCCGATGGTGCACGCGGATCGAGTGCAAGTGCAGCAAGTGCTGCTGAATCTGATCATGAACGCGTGCGACGCGATGACCGAAACGGCGCCAGGCGAGCGTGTGTTGGTCATCTCCACCGCGGTGACCGCTGGCGCGGCCCGGATCGAGTTCCGCGATCGCGGGTGCGGGATCGCGCCCGACGCGCTGCAGTCGATGTTCGAGCCGTTCGTGACGACGAAGCGGAGTGGGTTGGGACTCGGGCTCGCGATCTGTCGTTCGATTGTAACTGCCCACGGTGGCACCATTTGCGCCCAAAACAATCACGGCGTCGGAGCCACGGTCGTCGTCTCTCTGCCGCTCAAGGCCCAGCCGTGACGCTCGGGACCCGGCCGGTTGCCCACCCAATCGCCTCGTCCAGGTCCGTGAAGAGGTGAAGCTCCAGCCCGATGAGTTCCAGCAGCGTCTGAAGCATCCGCCCGAGCCCGTACGGCGCGCCCCCGCGAGCGACGATTGCGCGCCTCGCGTGAACGGTGGGGTCGACGCGGCGCCGAAACAGCTCCGCTACGCCCCGCAGCTCGCTCAGCGGGGGTAGGCGTGTGACGGCGCGGCAGTCGTAGACCCGGCTGAACCGGAACGTGTGCCGCGGATCGGCGTGCACTTGCGTCATGACCGCCTCAGCCTCTGCGAGGGTCGCGTCGGCCGAGAAGACCACGACGACCAGCTGGCGCTCGACGTCGATCTCGTAAGTGTACGGCATGCACCGAACGATGTAACGTGCCCGGCGCCTGTCGGCCAGGTGCCTAACGTAATGGCCGGCCTCCCATATAGACAATCATCGATTAGATTGATAGTTGTCTATATAAGTCGTTCGGGCGCGGAGTCCGGCACGACCAACCGACGTACGCCAGCCCGCACGTCGCATGGCCCTCTCGACCGAAGAATTTCTGCGCATCGCGAAAGCGCTCGCCGACGCTCGGCGCCTGGCGATCCTCGAGCGGATCGCTGCTCGGGGGGATGCGGCCTGTCAGCATCTGTGCGAGGAGTTCCCGGTGTCGCAGCCGACCATGTCGCACCATCTGCGGTTGCTGGCCGAGGTGGGGCTGATCGAGATGCGCCGCGACGGGCAGTACGCGCACTACCGGCTGCGTGCCGACGTCATAGAGGCATACCTGACCACGTTGGAGCTGCGCATGCGTCTCACCACCACGCGCGTGCGGCGCCGTTGAGGGCGAGGAACAATGACCGGGACGATCGATAGGATGGAGAAAGGGAAAGCGCTGTTCGACGCCGCCTACCGCGGCGACGCCGGCGCGGCGGACGCGTTGCTGATTGCCGGCGCGCCCCTCGACGCACGCGATCGTCGCGGAAATACGCCACTCATCGTGGCCGCGGCGAACGGACATGAGGACGCCGCCGGCGTACTGATCGACTGGGGTGCGGATGTGAACGCCGCCGACCTCACGGGCCTGACGCCGCTCATGGGCGCGGCGATCGGCGGACACGCGGATACCGCGCGCCTGCTGCTCGAGCACGACGCGCACGCCAACGCGTCCACCGTGGACGGCATGACCGCGCTCATGTACGCGAGCATGTTCCGTCACAAGGCCGCCTGCGTGTTGCTCATCGCGGCCGGGGCGGCTGTCGGTGCGCGAGACCGGGACGGCATCTCGGCGGCTGACCGGGCGCGCCTGCACGGTGACCTCGAGATGGTGGCGCTCCTGTACCGGGCGACGCCGTTGATTTCGCCACTCGCCGCGTAGCATCCGGATTGCGACTCTGGCACCCCGCCCGAGTCGCCGGCGACGGCGTTAGGCGCGGCGCTATCCGGTCGTGCTCGGCCCAATGATCGCCGCGTAGACCGCCGGATCGACGTTCCCGCCCGTTACCACGCAGCACACCCGGCGGTCGCGGAACGATTCGGGCGCCGTCAGCAGCGCGCCGATGCCGAGCGCTCCGGTCGGCTCCGCCTTGAGGTTGGCGAGCGAGAAGAGCAGCCGGACTCCTTCGCGAATGGCGTCCTCCGGCACTTCGACGATCGAGTGAATGCCGTCCTTCAGGATGGCCCAGTTATGCTGACCGACGCTCAACGTCCGTGTTCCGTCGGCAATGGTCTGCGGCTCCACATCATTGTAGACAATGTGCCCTGCCCGAAGCGATCGGGCGGCATCGTTCGCCATGAGCGGCTCGGCGCCCACCACCTGCATCGCGTGTCGGGCCCGCTGCGCCGCCTGCACCAGCCCGGCGGTGAGCCCCCCGCCGCCGATGGGTGCGATGGCCACGTCCGGCGGCGTGGCCAGCATTGCGAGCTCGTCACCGAGCGACGAGTTCCCGGCGATGACGTACGGGTCGTCGTAGGCGCTCGCGACATACGCGTCCGGATGCTCCGCGGCGAGCTGCGCGACACGCGCTGCCCGCTTCACCTTCGCGGTGTCGACGAGGTCCACCCGACCCCCGTAGCTCAGCACCGCGTCGACCTTCACGCGCGCCGAGTTCGCCGGCATCACGATGGTGCAGCGCTTGCCGAACAGTTTGCACGCGTACGCCATCGCCTGGCCGAAGTTGCCCGATGACGCCGTGATGACGTGCGGGTGCGGGACGTTGGCCGCCACGTTGAATGCCGCCCGGAACTTGAAGCTGCCGGTGCGCTGGAAGGTCTCCGTCGCCAGGACGACATCCAGCCCCAGGTGAGCCGCGAGCCGCGGCGCGTCGATGATCGTGGTGGGTCGCGGAAAGTCCGACGCCTGTTCGGCGCGCGCGGTCGTGGGCGCAGGCGCTTCGGACACGGTCGTCGAGGATTGAGGCATTCGAGGTGCGCTCGTGGGTGACAGGGTTGTCACAAGATAACATGCCCTACGAGCCCGGCATGGCGTGCGGGTTGCGCGATGCGACCGGCGGCGTTGTATTGTCGCGCTCGATGTGACGGCGCGTCGCATCCGGCTGGCCTTGCGCGCCGACTTGCTCATGACTGCAAATGTTCGTGGCGACTGGCGAGGGATGGATGACGCGGGAAGAGGCACTGGCGATCGTGCGACAGATCGAGAGCCTGGCGGCCACATCGCCGCGGGACGACCGTGGCGCTCAGGAGGACATCCGCCAGCTGGTCGATCAGCTTCGCGACGCGCCCGGCGCGCGCGACGCCGTCCGTGAAAAAGTCTCGAGCATCGCTGCCTGGACGGACATTCTATTCAGCGATCGGAAGCGCGAGACGTACGGCGGCGACCGCGAAGTGACCGAGTTGCTGCTGCACGACTGCGAGCGCCTTCGCGCGGCGATCCGCGGAGACTGAGTGAAGGGACATCGCGCACCCGCGGCGGTGCGGCCCGTCCCACTCCTCGGTTGCCGGGCCCGAGAATGCGGCGGCGTGACCCCTCGCGGGGAACCGGTGGTGTCGAGGCGTGTAACGTCGGCCATCTTCCGCGGATGCGCGACTCGTCTCGACCTTTGTCCCCTAGCGATGCGTCGCGCTTTGTCAGAGGATTGCAAGAAGGCTCGCCTGTATCGCCGCCCTGCCGCGCGGGCCGAGATTATCCCTAAGAAGAGCGCGAGGTAACGGCGTCGCCGGGGACCAGCCAGCGCCGCCAGATCCATTCGCGTAAACGCAGGAACGGCCGAATGGTCGGCACTCCGCCGACCGTCGAGTTTCGACACAGCGCGTCTTCGTCGGAGTGGCGTTGGAAGCTCTGTTCGAGTTCTTGTTCAAGTACCGACCTGTAGTGTTCGAGAAGGGTCGGCTCGCCTTCGCCGCCGGCCTCGGGACCTACATCGTCGTCGCGCTGATCGTGGCGATCGGTATCCCGGCGCTGATCGCGTACGGACGCTTGCGCATGCGGGGCGGCCCGCGGGACCGCGCGATCCTGATGACGCTGCGGGTCGCCGCGCTCGGTATCGCACTGATCGCGCTCCTGCATCCGGTCCTCGTCGTCTCGGAGGCCGTTCCCCAACGGAACGTCGTGGGCGTGTTGGTCGACGACTCGCGCAGCATGCGGATCGCCGATCTCGACGCCACGACTCGCGCCGAGGCAGTGCGCCATTTGCTCGGCGGGCCTGACAGTTCCCTGTTTGCCGCGCTGGCCGACAAGTTCGTCGTGAGGCTCTTTCGCTTCTCGGGCAATGGCGAGCGAGTGTCTCAGCTTGCCGATCTCACGTATGATGGCGCGCGCACGCAGCTCGGCCCCGCGCTCGAGGCTGCCCGCCAGGAACTGACGGGGGTGCCGCTCTCCGGACTCGTCCTGGTGTCGGACGGTGCGGACAATTCCCGCGGATCGCTGACGGATGCCGTGTTGTCACTTGGCGCACGCCACGTTCCGGTGTTCACCGTTGGCGTAGGGCGCGAGCGGTTCACGAAGGACATCGAAGTCAGTCGCGTCGAGACGCCGCGCAGCGTTCTCCAGGGAGCGTCGCTCGTGGTGGACGTGATGATCGCGCAGCGCGGGTACAACGGCGAAAAAGTACAGCTGATCGTGGAGGACGGCGGCCGGATCGTCAGCACGCAGGCGGTGGCGCTGTCCGGCGACGGCGAGGCCGTGCCGGTTCGCGTGCGCGTCCCAACGACGGACGCTGGAGCCCGTGCACTGACGTTCCGCATTCCGCCGCAGCCGGGTGAGATGGTTGCACAGAACAACACGCAGCAAGCCATCGTGAACGTCAGCGATCGCCGCGAGAAGATCCTCTACATCGAAGGCGAGCCGCGGTCGGAGATGCGGTTCATGCGGTACGCAGTCGCCGAGGACAAGAATCTGCAGATCGTCACGCTCCAGCGGCTCGCGAAGGACCAGTTCCGGAGGTTCAGCGTCGACGATAGCCTCGATCTCGTCGCCGGATTTCCGAAGACCCGTGACGAGCTCTTCGCGTACAAGGGGATCATTCTCGGGAGCGTGGAGGCGAGCTACTTCACCGGCGATCAACTCCGGATGATCGCCGACTTCGTGAGTGAGCGCGGCGGCGGCCTGCTGGCGTTAGGCGGACGACGCGCGCTCGGCGAGGGTGGCTACGGCGGGACGCCGGTGGCCGAGGTGCTGCCAGTCGACTTCGCGGTCGGGCCCGACACGAAAGGCGACTTCTTCAAGGAATTGAAGGTCGACGTGACCGTCCCGGGCTCAATTCATGCGGCCACGCAGATCGCGGAAGCGGAGAGCCTGTCGGCGAAGCGGTGGAAGGCGATGCCAGTCGTTACGACCGTGAATCGCATCGGTCGGGCAAAGCCGGGTGCGACGGTGCTGCTCAACGGCACATCCCCGAAGGGGGGCGAGCGGGAGATCGTGCTCGCGTTTCAGCGCTACGGTCGCGGGAAGTCGATCGTGTTCCCGATCCAGGATTCGTGGATGTGGCAGATGGAGGCATCGGTCTCGCTGGAGGACATGACGTTCGAGTCGTACTGGCGGCAGCTGCTTCGCTGGCTCGTGAACGACGTGCCCTCGCGCGTGATGGTCGCCGCCGCAAACGATCAGGTCGCGCCCGGCGATCCGGTCGAGCTCGATGCCGAGATCTCCGACCGCACGTTCCTCAAGGTGAACAACGCGGAAGCGACCGCGCGTGTCACTTCGCCGTCGGGGAACGTCTCCGAGATGCCGCTCGAGTGGTCCGTGACCCGCGATGGAGAGTACAAGACGTCGTTCACGCCGACGGAGAAGGGGTTGTACCGCATCGACGTCCGCACTCGGGTGGGCACGGACTCGGTCGTGAGCGATCCGTCCTACGTCGCGTCGGGTGATCTCACGAGCGAGTACTTCGGGGCCGAGATGCGCGCGCCGCTGCTGCGCCGCATCGCGGATGAGACGGGCGGCCGATTCTACACGACCGACAAGGTCGCGGATCTCGCGAAGGACATCGTGTTCACCGACGTCGGGAACACGGTCGTAGACCGGAAGGATCTGTGGGACATGCCGATTGTCTTTCTGCTTCTGCTCGGCCTCGTCACGACCGAATGGGGCTATCGCAAAGCGCGGGGTCTGGCGTGAGCGTCGGGATGCTGCGCACCCTGGCGGCCGTCGCGACGGCGGCGGCCCTCGGCGCGCCTAACGTGTCACAGGCGCAGAGCGGGGGTCGGGCGCGCGTTTTGATCGTGAGCGGAGTCGCCGGCGAGCCGCAATACGCGGACGCGTTCCACACGCAGGCGACATCGATGATGGATGCGCTGAAAACGCGGTTCGGCGTTCCCGACTCGGACATCGTGTACCTGGCGGAAACCCCATCGCGCGACGCGGCACGCATCAAGGGCGCGTCCACCAAGGAGAACATCGAGCGCGAGCTCGCTGCACTCGGCGCACGGTCCAAGGGCGGCGACGTGCTGTTCGTGATGCTGATCGGACACGGGAGCGGCGACGATGCGGCGCCGCGGTTCAACGTTCCGGGTCCCGACATCGGCGCGTCGGATTTCGCTCGCGTGCTCGACGACGTGCGCGGCCCCGTCGTTGCCTTCGTCAATGCCGCGAGCGCCAGCGGTGGGTTCGTCGCGATGCTGTCCGGTCCGAACCGCGTGATCGCCACGGCGACGAAGTCCGCGATGGAGAAGAATCAGACGCGCTTCGCGACCTATTTCGCACAGGCGTACACGGCAGACGTCGCCGATGCGGACAAGGATGGGCGCGTCTCCGTGCTGGAAGCGTTCGACTACGCGCGTCGCGAGGTCGTTCGCGCCTACGAGAGCGAGAACCACCTGCTGACGGAGCACGCCCAGCTCGACGACAACGGGGATCGGAAAGGGACTGCCGCCCCGGACGCGAAGACGTCCGACGGTGGGCTCGCCCGGCGCGTGTTCCTCGGCGGAACGGCGGGGAGCGTCGCGGCCGTTGCGCGAGCGTCGAGCGACCCGCGGGTCGCTGCGCTGGAGCGCGAGAAGGATTCCATCGAGACGCAGATCGATGCGCTCCGGCGCCAGAAGGCCGGCATGGACTCGACCGTGTACCAGAAGTCGCTCGAGACATTGTTGATTCAGCTTGCCGAGAAGAACAAGGCCATTCGCGATGCCGCGGGAGGTCGTCCGTGAAACGTGCTTCGCTGCTCCGTGCGGTGCTGTTCCTCGCCACCGTGGCGAGTGTGTCGTGCGCGAACGACCGTCCGGTCTGGGCGTCGCAGGCGGCGCAGGATGATCCGTCGCAGCTGCGGCGCGCGGGCGAGCTCGCGCGCAGCGGGAAGTACGACGAGGCGATCGACATCTATAAGGAACTGGCGGCCAAGGATGGCCCGGTGGCGGTGGCGGGTCGCCGCGGACTCCTCCGCACGCTCTCCGAGGTCGGCAAGTACGCTGACGCGGAGGAAGCGGGGAAGCGGTTCATCGCCGGCCCGGCCGGCGTGCAGCTGCAGAATGCGCTTGGCGAGGTGCTGCAGCTTCGTGGCAAGACGACGGAAGCGGAAGCGGCCTACAAGTCAGCGGTCGCCGGCCAGGCGACGGACAGCCTCACGGCGCGTCTCAACCTCGACATTCTGCGGTTCGATCGCGGCGAACATGCCGAAGCCCTTCGAGATCTCGATGGCTTCATCGACGTCTACAACGCGCGCCGTCGCTCCCTGACGTCCGAAGAGCTGATGGCGATTGGTACCGCGTGCCGGTACCTCGGCGTCACGAACCCGCAGCTGTTCAAGGATGCGCGGAAGGCCTACGACGAAGCGTTCTCGCGTGACACGACGAATCAGGAAGCGCAGCTCCGCGTGATCGAGCTGTTTCTCGAGAAGTACAACAGCGGCGACGCGAAGAAGGACGTGACGGCACTCCTGGCGAAGAATCCGCGTCATCCGCGCGCGCTTCTCGCGTCCGCGCGCGTCGCGTACTTCGATGGCAGTGGCGCGGCCGCGGAGATCGTAAAGAAGAGTCTCGAGGTCAACCCGAATGCCCCC
>Ga0268265_10003384_pt1 | contig 11481 bp, 8 predicted proteins | sample KBSSwiS52_FD_190355 | JGI IMG/M metagenome (GOLD analysis project Ga0268265, IMG submission 190355) | Switchgrass rhizosphere microbial communities from Kellogg Biological Station, Michigan, USA - KBS Switchgrass S5-2 (SPAdes) (version 2) | ecosystem: Host-associated > Plants > Roots >...
CACAAGGTCCTGATGGTCGGGGACGGGCTCAACGACGGCCCGGCGCTGGCGGGGGCGCACGTCTCGATCGCACCGGGAACCGCCGCCGACGTCAGCCAGCAGGCGGCCGATGCGGTGTTCGTGGGAGAACGGCTGATGCCGGTGGCGCTGGCCGTCAGCGCGTCGCGCCGGACGATGCGGGTCGTGCGGCAGAATTTCGCCATGGCCATCGGCTACAACGCGCTGGCGGTTCCGCTCGCGATTTTCGGACAAGTGACGCCGCTGCTCGCCGCCTTGGCGATGTCCCTCAGCAGCCTGCTGGTGGTCGGCAACTCGCTGCGGCTGGCAAGGTCGGCGCGGTGACGATCCTGGGCTTCCTCGTCCCCCTCGCGCTGGCCATGGGACTGTCCGGGCTCGGCGCCTTCTTCTGGGCGATGCGCAGCGGCCAGTTCGAGGATCTCGACGGAGCCGCGAACCGGATTCTCATCGAGGACGAGGATCTCGGGTGATCGGGGCACGAACCGCCCTTGCGATCCTTGCGCTGGTGCCGGCGATGCTCGGTCCTCTTCCGGCAGGGGCGCGGCCAGTCGCCGTGCCGCTATGCGGCCACCCGACCGCCGGCACACCGCAGGGACCTGGCGAGGCGCCGGGCGCTCCGCAGGGTCCTTGCTGTGCCAAGGGTTGCGGAGCCTCGTCCAATCGAAAGCGGCTTGATCGATCGCAATGATGCGAGGGTAGATCGGTGCGATCCAGGCGGCATGTGGTCCTATCATCCCGAACTGCTCTCGGTACCGGTGCCGCGGTACACCAGCTATCCCACTGCGGCCGAGTTTCGCGAGGACGTCGGCCCCGTCGATCTGATTTCCGCCGTGGAAGGCACGTCGGGCGATGTCTCGCTCTACGTCCACATTCCGTTCTGCGAGAAGATCTGCTGGTACTGCGGCTGCAACACCTCGGCCGCGAACCGCACGGAGCGCGTTGCGCGCTACCTCGACGCGCTGCACAACGAGATCGCGCTGATCGGCGCACGCCTTCCGGGCACCGCCCGCGTGACGCAGATAGCGTTCGGCGGCGGCAGTCCCAACAGCATCAAGGCCGTCGACTTCGTCCGCCTGGTCGATGCGCTGACAGTACAATTCCGGGTTGCCCATCCGGCGATGTCGATCGAGGTGGATCCGCGCTCGCTGCGGGGCGAATGGGCGGCCGTGATCCGAGCGGTCGGTATCGTCAGGGCCAGTCTCGGGGTGCAGACCTTTTCTCCGGCACTCCAGCGGGCGATCGGCCGGCTGCAGCCCGAGGAAACCATCCGCGAGGTGGTGACGAGCTTGCGCGGCGCGGGCGTGAGGTCGCTCAACTTCGATCTGATGTACGGGCTGCCGGGGCAGACGCTACAGCATGTCGAGGACAGTTTGCGTCGCTCCATAGAGTTTGGCGCCGACCGCATCGCGTTCTTCGGATACGCGCATGTCCCGCACCTGATCCCACGGCAGGGCAGGATCGATGCGGCCTTGCTCCCCGACATGAGGGCACGCTTCGACATGGCCGCGTTCGGCCACGACATGCTGGTTGCCGAAGGATACGTCGCAGTCGGGTTCGACCACTTCGCCCGCCCCGGCGACCCGCTGGCGCAAGCCGCCATCGCCGGCCGCCTGCGCCGCAATTTCCAAGGCTTTACCGAGGATCAGGCAGCCACGGTGATCGGTTTCGGGGCATCGGCGATCAGTTCCTTCCCCGAACTCCTCGTCCAGAACGAGAAGAACACCGGCCGTTACGGGATGATGCTGTCGCAGGATCGCTTGCCCGCAGTGAGAGGCGTTCGGCGCTCGGCGGAGGATCGACGGCTCGGCGCCTTGATAGAGGCTCTGTTGTGCCGGGGGCGGGGGCGGGTGACGCTGCCGCTGGACCGCCCCACTCTTGCCGCTCTGATGCCCTATGTGGCAGCCGGCCTTTGTACAGTGGATGGCGACGATCTGGTCCTGTCAGCCGATTGCCAACCTTATGCTCGCAGCATCGCGGCGCACTTCGATCCCTATCGCAGCGATTCGCTGCGACGGTTCAGCTCTGCGATTTAGGGGGGATTTAGGGGTTGCCCGCCTCGGGTGCGATCGCGCCTTCGCTTCAGGCTGCGCATGAACCGCTTTTAGGAAGAACCTTCGAGATCCTCAGGAGGCTGGTCAATCGCGCAAGCGTAAACTGCTGCGCAGCGATAAAACTCGCTTGTAAGTCATGCTATTAGGCGCGGGCTCCAAGGGCAGCCGCCGTCAACGTCCGATCAGCCAACGATCAACAGCACCGTAAGGAAGCTCATCAGCGCAATGCCGCTCGCTCCGCACAGCAGGCCGAAAGAGCATTGTTGGATCCCAGGATCAAACCTTTCCATCGCTTCCTCGCTCAATTTGTTTGTTCTAATTTATAAGTCCGAAAATACCTCCCGGTTGCAATTTGGGCAAGCGTGAACGCAAGATTCGCATTGGAACTTTTGCTTAGCTGGGTTAGTTTTGCGCGTGTTGCGGTGGGGTAGCTGGACAATCGTGGTCAACGCACTAGCGTCGGTGGGAAGGCTCTCGCCGGCGGCGGGCCATTGTCGCGGCTCTCGCTGGCCGATTTTAGTCATTACGTAGGTGCGGAACGTGGGTACCCCAGATACCGAGGAGGCCGGGCGGCCGAATGACGAGCCTGCCGCGACCAGCGCGCGTCGGTCGCTCAGCCCGCGAGTGAAGCTGTTTCTCCTGTGCGTCGGTGCTGTGGTCCTTGTGGCGGTCCTGGCCTGGTACATTCGCCACCGCACTTACGGGCAGTACTTCGAGGAAACGAACGACGCGCAGCTCCAGGCGGATGCCGTGGTCATCGCGCCACGCGTGAGCGGGTACGTCTCCCAGCTTCTCGTCACCGACAATCAGGATGTGGTTGCCGGCCAGCCGTTGCTGCGGATCGAGGGCCGGGATTATTCCGCGCAAGTAGCGCAGGCGCGAGCCCAGATCGCCGAGGCACAGGCCGGGGCTGACAATGCGCGCGCCGGCGTCAGCGAACAAAGGGCCGCGATCGCACAAGCCGAGGCCGAGCTCGCCGCGGCCCGCAGCAAGGCGGCTCACGATGCCGGTGAAGTGGCGCGCTATGCGCCGCTCGCCGCCAGCGGTGCCGAGACGCGGCAGCAACTCGCGCAGCTCAGGCTCGCCGCCAGCCAATCGGCCGAACAGGTGCGCCAGCTTACCGCTGCCCTGGAGGGGCAGCGACGCCGCATTCCGGCAATCGAGGCGCAGATCCGCCAGGCCGAAGCCCAGGCGCAGGGCGGGCAGGCGCAGCTTTCGTCCGCAAACGTCAATCTGGCGGCCACCGTCATCAAGGCTCCGGTGGCCGGTCGGGTCGGCAACAAGACCGTCATGCCCGGCCAGTTCGTGCAGGCAGGCACCCGTCTGATGTCGCTGGTGCCGCTGCAGCGGCTCTACGTGGTGGCGAACTTCAAGGAGACGCAACTGGCGCTGATGCGCCCGGGTCAGCCGGCGCGCATTTCTGTCGATGCACTGTCGGGAACGGAGCTGGACGGCCAAGTGGTGAGCGTGTCGCCAGGCACCGGGGCGCAGTTCTCGTTGCTGCCGCCGGAGAATGCCACGGGCAACTTTACCAAGATCGTTCAGCGCGTGCCGGTGCGAATCGCCGTGCTGGCGTCGCCGGCGGCGCGCAAGCTGCTGGTCCCGGGATTGTCGGTGACGGTCACCGTCGACACGCGCGGCGCCAAGGGCGATCTCGAGCATATCGAGGACGAGCAAAAGCGGCTCGAAGCCAGGGACCGCTGAGGTGGCGACCGGCGCTGCCAGAGCCGGCTACGCACCGGCGGAACGGGCGGACCTATCGGCGTGGCTGGCCGTGGCGGCGGGAACGCTCGGGGCGTTCATGGCGACGCTCGACATCTCGATCGTCAACTCCTCCCTGCCCACGATCCAGGGCGAGATCGGCGCGACAGGCACCGAGGGAACCTGGGTCGCGACCTCCTACCTCGTGGCCGAGATCATCATCATTCCGCTGTCCGGGTGGCTGACGCGCCTCCTGGGCCTGCGCAACTTTCTGCTGATCGCGGTCACGCTGTTCACCGGCTTCTCGATCATGTGCGGCTTCGCCAACTCGCTCATCATGATGATCATCGGGCGCGTGGGTCAGGGAATCACCGGCGGTGCGATGGTCCCCACCGCACAGACGATCATCGCGCAGCGCCTTCCCCGTCAGCAGCAGCCTATCGGCACATCGATGTTCGGCGTCGTCGCGATCCTGGGGCCGGTGCTGGGGCCACTGCTGGGCGGCTGGTTGGCCGAGAATGTCAGCTGGCACTATGCCTTCTTCCTGAACGTGCCGATCTCGTTCCTGCTGCTCTTCCTGCTGATCACGGGGCTGCCGCACCAGCCTCCCAAGCTTCACCTCATCAGCGAGGCGGACTGGTTCGGCATCGCCGGCCTGGCGCTGGGCATGGGAGGCCTCACGGTCCTGCTGGAGGAGGGTCCCCGCGAGGAATGGTTCGCTTCGCCCCTGATCCAGCAGATGGCGCTGACTTCGGCGGTGGGGTTCATGCTGCTGTTCTATGGCCAGGCAACGTCACGCCGACCGGTCATCAAGCTGAGCCTGCTGCTGGACCGACAATTCGGTGCCGTCGCGGTGATGGGCATGTCGCTGGGGGTCGTGCTTTACGGCACATCCTACGCGATTCCGCAGTTCCTGTCCGCCGTTGCCGATTACAATGCACTGCAATCGGGCAAGGTCGTGCTGCTGTCCGGTATCCCCAGCATCCTGCTGATGCCGTTCGTCCCGTTCCTGGTCCGGCATGTGGACATCCGCATCGCCGTTACCAGCGGCTTGTGTATCATGTCGCTGTCCTCCTACCTGGAAAGCAGCCTTACGCTGCAGTCTTCCGGCGCGGACTTCACGGACTCGCAGTTGATGCGCGGTGTGGGACAGATTCTCGGCATGCTGTTTCTCAGCCAGGCCTGCGTCCAATCGGTGCCGCCCGAGGATGCCGGCGATGCCTCGGGCCTGTTCAATTCGATGCGCAACCTGGGCGGCAGCTTCGCGCTTGCGGGGATCTCGATCCTTCAGCAGGACCGGCTGTGGCTCCACGCGCGCCGGCTGGAAGAGACGCTGGCAGCCAACGCGACATCCGTGCAGGACTATGTGACCGGCCTCTCCGCGACGGTGGGCGGCTCCGATCGTGCGCTGCGCGTGATCGGCCAGCAAATCCAGGGACAAGCCCTCGTGATGACCTACAGCGATATCTTCTTCGCGATGACGCTGCTCACGCTGTGCGTGCTGCCGCTCGTCATGTTCCTGAGGCCGCTGCCGCGCAGCGCCAAGGCCGCGGTGATGCACTGATGCGCGCCCTCTTCGTGCTGCCCCTGCTGGCGAGTGTCGTGGCCTGCACGGTCGGGCCGGATTATGCGGGACCGCCCAAGGTCGCCTCTGCTGCGGCGGAGCGCGGCCGGTTCGTGCGGGCCGAGGATCAGTCCGTCACGCCGGCGCCGGGCATTGCCCGCTGGTGGGAGACGCTAGGCGATCCCACGCTGACGACGCTGGTGGACGAGGCACTGGCGGGCAGCCCCACGATCGACGCCGCCCAGGGCCGCGTGCGCGAGGCCCAGGCGCGGATCGATCAGGGCCGTGCCAACCTGCTGCCCAACTTCAGCCTTGCGCCTTCATACATCCACGCGACCCTGCCGGGCGTCGGCATCGGCAACTCGTCCGATAGCGGATCGGGTTCGGGCGACGGTTCCGGCTCAAGCACCGACACGCTGAACTTCTACAATCTCGCCGCCAATGCCTCGTGGGAACCGGACATCTTCGGAGGCAAGCGCCGGAGCCTGGAGGCGGCGCGCGCGACGCTGCAGCAGCGCTATGCCGATCTTGCCGACGCGCAAGTCTCGCTCAGCGCACAAGTCGCCCAGACTTACGTGAACCTGCGCGACGCCCAAGCACGCGTTCGGCTGAACGCGAGGTCCACCGCGCTGCAAAGCCAGGCGCTCGAACTCACGCGCCAGCGCTTCGCCGCCGGCACGGCATCGCGGCTCGATGTCGAGCGGCTGGAGAGCGAGGTCCGGTCGACCGACGCGCAAAACATCCCGCTCACGGCGCAAGTCGCCATGTACAAGGACGCGCTCGCCGTACTCACCGGCCGCACCCCGGGCGAGCTCGATGCCACGCTGGACGTGCCGGAGGGCTCAGTCCCCGCGATCCCGCTGCCGCCCGCCTCGGTGCCAATCGGAGACCCCGCGGCGCTGATCGCCCACCGCCCGGACGTGCGCGCCGCGGAACGCGCGCTCGCCGCCAGCACCGCCAACATCGGCGCCAAGCGCGCGCAGATGTTCCCGAGCGTCAAGTTCACCGGAATGCTCGGCACCGGCGGCACGTCGATCGGCGACGTGGTCGATTCGTCCAGCCTGTTCACGCTGCTGACGCCGCAGTTGAACTGGAGCTTCCTCGATTTCGGCCGCAATCGCGCCGCGCTCCACGAGGCGCAGGCCCAGCGCGACACGGCCGAAGCGCAATATCGTCAGTCGGTTCTGGAGGCCCTGCAGGACGCCGAGGACAGCCTTGCGCGGTTCGGCGCCACGCGTCGGCAATTGGCTGGGCTGGCCGGAGCGGAGCGCAGCGCGGATATCGCCGCGACGCTCAGCCGCCAGCGGTTCGCGGCGGGCACCGGCACCCTGATCGACCAGTTGGACGTGGAGCGGCGCCAGCTCTCGGCATCCAGCGCGGTGATCCAGTCCACCGCCGCGCTGACGGTGGACTACATCGCCATCCAGAAGGCGCTAGGCCTCGGGTGGAGCGAGCCGCAGAAGGCGCAATCGGCGCAGTAAAAGGTCCGGCTGGTTCCATACAACCCGCCCTTCGCCCCGGATACGGCCGCCCGGGGCGATATTCAGGTCCCGGCCCCGAAGTTGGGCGCCGGGGGACGCGGTTCGCCTTCCGGCCTCAGAAGTCGGCGCCGGCCCTCAGGCCGAAGGTGCGCGGCGTCGTCGGCACGATGTAGGGCCGCTGCCCGCACGAACCGCACTCCTGATAGCGCGAAAGCTGGCCGCGCTCGTCGAACAGGTTGCCGACGTAAGCTTCGATCCGGAACTTGTCCCACTGCGCCCCCAGGGCGAGATTGACGGTGGCGAAGTCCTCCAGCCGGCCAAGCTGCTCGGCGGGATTGATGATGGCGCGCGAGAACGTCTCGTAGATCGCGGTGCGGATGTCCGATGCGGCCGAGCTCTGGTAGGCGGCGTTGATCTGCCCATAGACCTTCGCGCTGCCCGCCGGGACGGTGTACCGCGCGGTTCCCGACAGTTTCCACTTGGGCGTGATCGGCAGGCGGGTTCCCTTGGGAGCGGACACGATATTGGGTTCATCATCCGGGGTCTCACCCACGCAAGCGAACGTGGATTCTTCCGCCAGGCACAAGTTCTTCAGGGTCTTTGCGTCCGTGTAGGAGCCGGAGGCGTTCAGGCTGAGACCGCCGCTGTTCAGCGCCGCGTCCAGCTCGACACCGCGAATGCGGGCGTTGGGGCCATTGTGAATCTCGGTAAAGCTGTTCGCGCCGAGGAACGCGAACTGGAACTTCTTCCAGTCCTGCTGGTAGATCGCGCCGTTCAGCCGGATGAGGCCGCCGGCCAGCGTGGTCTTCCAGCCGATTTCGTAATTGGTCAGCGTGTCCGCGTCGTAGTTGGGCACGTCGACGCGGCGGTTGATGCCGCCGGGTCGGAAACCGCTGGACCACGTAGCGTAGAGCATCACCGCGCTCGACGGCTTCCACGTCGCGTTGAAGCGGTAAGTGACGCCGCTGCCCTGCTGACGTACCGGCTTCAGGCCGACTCCGTTCGCGTAGACCGCAAGGTTGGTGCAAGGGCTACCATCGACGGCGGGCGGCAGCAGCACGCTGTCGGTAATGCCCTCCTCCTGGGCCGCGCGCAGGCGCAGCCCGTCCGTGGTGAAGCACTGGGCGACGCCGGTCCTCGACGAGCCCGCCGCGTTGGGCGGCGGGTTTTCGTCCGCGTCCTGGAAATAGGCGGGATTGCGGCCGAAGCCGAAGAAGCCGATCAGCGAGTTGTCGTAGATGTAGGCGCGGATGCCGCCGGTGAGGGTGAATTGCGGCGTCAGGTCGAAACTGGCCTCGCCGAACATCGCGTAGTCCTTGTCCACGCGGTGCTGCTGGGTGAGCCACAAGGTGCCGGGGAAGCCGTTGACCGACATCACGGGATCGAGGTCGGCGATCTTGTAGTCCTGGTGGATGAGGTTGCTTTGCCGCTGGAAGAAGCCGCCCGCGACGATGCGGAAGGGCTCGTCGCTGGGCGAGGCGACGCGCAGCTCCTGGCTCATCTTCTTGAAGTGGTCCGAGCCCACGATTTGCTGCAGCGCGGGGATCTGGTTGCCGGCGGTGTCGGTAAACGAGAAGAAGGTGCCCGCGTTGCCGCCGACATCCGCGTAAAGCATGTCGTAGGCTTCGGCGTAGTCGGTGTAGTCGGCAGAGGAGGCGGTCTTGCGGTCGAGGTAGGCGCCCGCGTACGTCACGTCCCAGTTGCCCAGCTTGCCCTCGATGGTGAGCGCGGCCTGGATGAACTTGTCTTTGCGGTACTCGGGCAGGAAGTGCTGCACCTTGAGGTCGCCGAGCTGGGGATCGTAGCCATAGGAGCCGTGGCTCTTCGTCATCTGGTAGATGACCGAGGGGGTCGCGGTCCAGTTGTCGTCCAGGTCGACCTTCAGCGCCGCGCGGCCGCCGTAGATTTCGGTGTCGTTGTAGTTCTTCTCGACCAAGGCGTCGTTGCTCACGCAGATGCCGCCCGGATCGGGCAGGAAGCACCGGGTGCCGGGAACGTTGTCGATATAGCCGGCGTCGCGCTCGTACCAGCCGACCACGCGCAGTGCGGCATGGTCGGAAAAGGGCGTGTTGATCATGCCCTCCAGCTTCCCGCCCATGCCGCCCTTGCGCACGGTGTTCACTTCGCCATCGACGCTGCCGTAGAACCCTTTGGTGTCGGGCTTGTTAGTGATGATGCGGATCGTGCCCGCTTCCGAGGATGCGCCGTAAAGGGTGCCCTGCGGCCCCGAAAGGCTCTCGATCCGGGCAATGTCGTAGATGTGGACATCGAGGTTGCCGCCGATCGTGGTCACCGGCTGCTCGTCCAGATACACGCCGACAGAGGGCAGCGAGCCGGAATGGTTTCCGTCCCCGCCGCTTGCCACGCCGCGCATGTAGACGACATTGGTGCCCGGCGTGCCGCCCAGCGCCTGGAACGTGACCGAGGGGAGCTGCTGAACGTAGCTCTTGAAGTCGGAAACGTTCAGTTCCTGCAGCTTCTGCGAGGTAAGCGCCTGGATGCTGATCGGCACCTTCTGCAGGCTCTCGCTGCGCTTCTGCGCGGTGACGATGATCTCTCCGTAGCCGCCGGTGCCATCATCGGGCGCCGGGTCCGCCTGCGCCAGGGCCGGGAGCGCTCCCAGCGCCGAGGTGGAGAGAAGCGCTGCGCCCAGAGTGCGACGAATGACGGTCCGCATGATCAAGCCCCCATGCCCTATGTGCGCCGCATGTTTGTTGCGCTGCAGCGAAGGGTCAAGTCGCCTCTATGACGCTCCCGTGAATGCTTAAGGGCTGTGGCGGAATTACCACGCCTCCGGTGCGTCGGGCCAGGCGGACAGCACCGGTCCCAGCGCCTCGCGCAGTGGAGCGAGGTGATGTTCGAACGGCTTCCAGGCTTCGATGCCCTCACGATAGATCGGCCGGCGCACTTGCTCGGAGCTGGCGGTGCGCACGGCGCGGCGGCTTTCGTGGAAGGCGAGGCAAGCCGGCTCGAACGCCAGGCCGCAATGGTCCAGCAGGGCGCGGACCTCTGCCTCGGTGTCCGCGACCATGCGCTCGTAGACCACGCGGTGTACCCGGCCCGGCAACACGCGATCGACATGCGCCATCAACCGCACGTAGTCGCCATAGTAGCGACCCATGTCCTCCAGATCGTAGCTGAAGCTTTGTCCGCGGGCGAAGTGCTGCTTGTAGTTCGAGAAGCCGCAGCCGAGCGGATGGCGCCGCGCGTCGATGATACGCGCATTGGGCAGGATCAAGTGGATGAACACCACGTGCGCCCAGTTGTTGGGCAGCTTGTCGATGAAGAACGGCCGTTCGGTGCGGCGCTGGATGCGCGTGCGCCGAAGGTACTCCTCACCCCGTGCGACAAGGTCGACCGCGGTCAGCCGCGGAAGCGAAAGCGGATAATCGCTCTCGCGTCGGGCCAGGGCGGGAATGTCGGGCAGTTCGCTCGTTCCCTCGACCTGGCTGTGGCTGGAAAGAATCTGCTCCAGCAGCGTCGACCCGGCGCGAGGCATCCCAAGAATGAAGATCGGATCGGGCGCGTCGCAGCCCTGCGTGACCCGCTCGGCCAGGAACTCGGGGGTAGCGATCTCGATCAGGCGATCGACGAAGCGCGTCGTCTCGTCGGCGTCGTGCGGGAGCTGGGTGCGGCGCAGTGCATTGCCCGCACGGTAATGCGCGAAGGCTCCTTCGGGTTCGCCCCGGTCCTCCAGCGCCTTGCCCAGCGCGAAGTCCAGGTGGAAGCGGTCGGCGACCGATAGATCGGTGCCGGCCAGCGCGGCGCGCATGGCGGCCAGGTCCTCGCCAGAGAAGCGCACGGTCTTGAGGTTGGCAAGGCTCCACCACGCCTCGCCAAGGCCCGGCAGGAGCGCGATGGCGCGGCGGTAGGCGGCGATCCCATCCTCCTGCCGCCCCAGCGTCTTGAGGATGTGGCCATAGCTGAGCCAGATGCGCGCGTGGTCGGGAGCGTCGCGCAGGACTTGTTCGTACAGCGCCAGCGCTTCATCGAACGCGCCCACGCGGCCCATGGCAGCGGCTTGCAGATTGGCGTGGCCCGGGTTGTCCGGGTCCTCCTCCATGACGCGGTTGAGTTCTTCTATCGCTTCGGCGGGACGGTTCTGGCGATACAGGACGAGCGCCAGGTTCGCGCGCGCCATGGTGAAGGCAGGAGCCAGCTCGACCGCGCGGCGCAACAAGCTCTCGGCGTCGCGGTAGCGGCCGACGCGGCCGGCCAGTTCCGCGAACATGCGGATCGCGGCGACGTCGAACGGATCGTCGCGCAGGTGCTGGCGCAGCAGGGGCTCGGCGCGATGCAGATCGTTCTCGTTCATCGCCAGCGCCGCGGCCAGCAGGCGGGGGTGGTAGCCGCCCGCGCGGGTGATCCAGGAAGAGGTCGCCATCGCCCAAGCTATAAGGCCAACTGCGCGCATCCGGCCAGCCGCTGCAACGGGGGCTGCCCAGTTTACGCGGGGAGCGGCCCCGCGTCGGGTGGGCCGGGGCTGTCCGGGCAGGGCAGACTCTCACACCATTGCGGAGCAAGCGCCGCTTGCAGGTGCGGCGGGGCGGTGCCTACCTCGATGCGGTCAACGATAGCCGAACAGGAGAGCGGAATGGCAAGGTCGGTCGACGGATTCTGCGTGCTGGGATGCGCCGCCCTCGGCGCCGGATTCGGGGCTCTGGCC
>Ga0268265_10003390_pt1 | contig 11468 bp, 18 predicted proteins | sample KBSSwiS52_FD_190355 | JGI IMG/M metagenome (GOLD analysis project Ga0268265, IMG submission 190355) | Switchgrass rhizosphere microbial communities from Kellogg Biological Station, Michigan, USA - KBS Switchgrass S5-2 (SPAdes) (version 2) | ecosystem: Host-associated > Plants > Roots >...
GCTTATACTGCCTCCACCACCCAAGCCATCACGGGCCTGACGGAGAAGGTCGGCCGCGCGACAGGAGTCCTCGAAACATGGACTCGAACCCGGAGTTAAAAGTGGTGTCATTCCCTTTGGAACGACCCTCACCGCCCTCGAACAAGGCCTACAGCGGCCACCAGATCAAGAAGAAGATCATGCAGGCCATGTTCCGCCAGCACGAAGCCATCGTCGAAGCGAACAACAAGCTCGATCAGTTGATCCGCCTCGGACATCGACTGAGTGAGATGCCCCCTGCATAAGGAACACGAAGCGATGAACAAATACGAACCCTTTTCCGATGTGCCCGAATACGAGCGAACCCCCGAAGGGATCTTCGGTGGCGACGCAGGCCTCAAGCACTTCAACAGCGTGCCGACCCGGCTCGTGGCCGAAGGCTTAGCCGTGCGCTTCACCTGCCTGTGCGGCAACTCCAACAGCGTGACGACCACCTGGCCCGAGCTCGTGCTGATCGCTCAGCAGCGCATCCCGCAAGGCTGGCGCTACGACGAGCGCGGCGTGGCCCAACCGCTCGTGCCCTGTCGCGCCTGCGGTCGCGCAGTTGGCTTTGGCCTGACGCCCGATGAATGCAAGCGCACCATCGAGCAAGGCATCGCCGCGCAGTACATCAGCGCCGCGCAGGTGCAGGCAATCGCCCAGGCCGTGGGCTCAGTGCGTCGATGAAGCCCGGGCCTAAAGCCGCCCTCTGCCACGCACATCAAACGATCGTCAAAGATGTGCCGCAGATGGATGATGACAGTTCGGCCGAGCGCATCGAAGATCTGAAACGCCAAGGCTACGAGGTCATGATCCTCGACACGGTAGACCGGTATGGTCGCGAGACTACCGTGGTGCTCAAGCGCAAACGTCTCGATCTGCAATAAGTGAGGCCGACCGTGCACACATTGGTTTTGCTCAAGATAATCGAATCGGTGCGCCGCAGGCAGCAGCAGGGCGATTGTCCGACCGAGCAAGCCTATTCGCGCGAGATGCTTGAGAATGCCCTGGCGCAGCTAGCTGACAATCACGAGCGCGCCCTCAAGGATCTTGAGACCGCGCTCGTACGGCTGGCTGACAAGCAAGCGTCTTAAACTGCCGATGAATTGCCCGGCCACCGAAACCGATCTGAGTGCGGAAGAAGCGCACGCGATCGTTGAGCCGTACTTCATTGCGGTGCGCGAGCAATTCCTGGAAGCGGGCCTCGACCGCCTGCAGCGTTTGCATCTACGTCCGAGCTGGGACATGCACGACAGCCCGCGCCACTTTGCGGGCTGCCGCGATGACGGGAGCGAGATCTTGGTCGCTCCCGAGCTGGCCGAGCTCAGTGTCGAAACGGTGTGCGCGATCCTGGCGCATGAATGCGGGCATGCCGCTGACTTCTGTTACCCCGGCGAATTCATTCTGCGCGGCAGACGGCTCGAGCGTTACGGCGACGACGAGCGTGAAAGCAAACACTGGCGCCATATTCTGCGCGGTTGGAAACAGCGCGATGATGACGCTGTCGAGCTGACGGCCGATGCGATTGCGGAAACGGTGCTCGGTATTGCCATCGGCTACCGCGGCCCGTGTTTGCTGCAAAGCTTCAGCGGGCCACGCCGACCGCTCGGGTTGCGCTGAGCGAGCAATTTGTGGAGTCTCGATTCAATCGAGCAAGTGCGAGCGAGCAACCAGGTTGAGGTCTCGATTCGATCGAGCGAGTACGGGCTTCGCGTGGACGGAGTCTCTGTTTTACAGAGCGAATACAAATCATGAACGTGCCGGTCTCAGCCATGAGCTCGCTGAGCAGAGTTGTGTGTTTTGCCGTCGTCGCGGCTGATGCACGCCGCGCGGTAACTGCAATATGTCGAATCGGTCTCGGGAGGTGACGCCCGAGCACGCAACGGATGTCGTGGGCGGTTGTCTCGAGTTTGCACCCGAGCAGCGTAAACCATCGCTGAGCTCGTCTCGGTGAAGTCTCGGTTAACACACCGAGCAAGCATTGTAGTGCGACGTGGCGCAGTCTCGACCGGAGGTGTCGAGCAACCAACGCTCAACGGGAGTCGACTGGTCTCGGTAACGCTGCACCGAGCTACTACTGTACTCGTCGATTTCGCGTCTCGGTTTATTGTCATCCGAGCCTGTATCAACATGGGAAACTTCGTTTAGTCTCGGTTCGACCGAGCGAGCACTCAAGAGTTCCTCGCCAGTCTCGATGCAAACCATCGAGCATGGTGCTGTCGCAACAGACCGCGGTCTCGGATCAGCATCCGAGCCTGTGCCGTTGTCTCAACGTTGAAACGTAGATTGTCAAAGAGACGAGCCGCCCGGGGCACCAGGACAGGCTCTACTCAGACGCTTACCTTAGCCCAGAGATTCAGCCGCCACGAGATCCCGAAGTGGGACTTTTTGCCTAGATTGACGGCTCCCCTGTACGCTCTCGGCTTATGGCGTCCGTCACTCCCTGGGTTTTAGGTGCGCTCGGCGCTGCAGCGCTTGTGCGCGCGGCTTACAGGCCGGTTCGGGCCCTCATCGCCGATGGCTTTGTCAAGAGCTGCGCGGCCAGTGACACGGCCTGTGACCCGCATCTCATTGTTGAGGGGTCGATGGGCAGCCAGCCGGTGTATGCCGTTGTGGGCGGCGTCGTTGTCGCATCCGGCCCCGATTGGCTCGCGTTGGTGCCGAACCACGAAGCCGTCGTGCTCACCTATCTGAACCTCACCGGCCCCGCGGCGTCCGGTACGAAGGTCGGAGCGGGCGAGCAGATCGGCCACAGCGGCCGCCTCGGGTTCGGTGTGGCCAAGATCGAACGCGACGCATCGGGCGGCGTCAAGCTCGTCAATTACGAACCGACGGCTTGGCTTGCCGTACGTGGACTGTCGGTCAGCGCAAAGAAACGCGCGAGCGGTCAGAATCTGTGGTGCGAAGGCGGCCGCACCTTGCGCGTTCCTCAGCAAGTGGCCCGCTGTGGTCTGAGCTTACCGGAGCCGAGTGGTTGGGCCCTGTTGCCCGTTAGTGTGACGCTGAGCTAACCCCATGGCCGACAACGACGCCGCCCTCGGTCTCATCGGAGTAGCGGTCGCTGTCGGCGGCTACTTCATCGCCCGCGGTGCGATCACCGAGCATCGCGCCCGCCGCGATGACCAAAGCGATTTCATCGAAGCACACATGCGCGCCGCCGGCATCTCGGCGCCGAAGGAAAATCCGCTCAATGAGATCGTGGAGCTCGGCGCGATCCTCATCGTCGGCACCTCCATGCTCTTGACCGCGAGCGATTGGCTACTCAAACAGGCCGGCCGATGAAGGTCGTTCTGCTTGTCGAGGATGATCCGCACACCGGATCTGCTTTGCAGCGATGGATCAGCCGGCTGGGCTACGAAGTGCACCTGGTCAAATCGGTGGCCGAGGCCAAGCAAGCGATCGGTAGCTCCACCGATCTGGCGGCCGTCATCACTGACTTTCACCTGGGCGATGGCCTGGGCACCGAAGTCGAACACGTAGCCAAGCTCAACGGCGTGCACTGCGTCATCTATTCGGGCGATCCCGATGCCCTGATGGGACATGTGGTCATCAACAAGGCCGATCTTCAGGCGCTGACCAATTGGCTTCTCAACAATGCGGAATGACCTCGTGAAGGAGCCCATCGAAGAGACTTGGAAGCGGATGAGCATCGACGAAAAGCTCGAGGCTCTGCTGTCGCTAGTACTAAGAAATCTTCACTCGCTCGATCTGTGCATCGGCTACGTGCAGGCTTTGGCGGCCGAACGCGTAGCGGAAGAGAAACGGCGTGCCCTAGATACCGAATTCGCTAGACTACAAGCAGAGAAGCGCGCCGAGGAGGACGAGCGAGACACCGATCCACCAACCACGGACCCGGAGAGTGCAGCGTGACTACATTAGATCCCAAATTCACGACGCCACCCAATGCTCCAAATCAACGGGTTTTAGAGGACAAGCTCACCCCGGCGGATCTAGTGACGATGGCCTCGGCGCTTCAGACCTCGTACCGCGCGTTGTTCTCCGCCGATTTGGAACGCCGCGCCTTGTGCGTCTTTCTCGCGCACACGGGACTTGAGACCGGTCGCTGGCAAAAAGAGCACAACTGGAACATCGGCAATGTGAAAGCCTCGCTCGCTTACAACGGCGCCGTAAGTTACTTCCGCTGTAACGAGGTCCTCAAGGGCAAGATCGAATGGTTCGATCCGTACAACCCGCAGACGCGGTTTCGTGCGTTTGAGACGATCGCGGGCGGCACCGAGCAGTACTTCCGCTTCCTGGGTCTGGCGACGCGCGGCGTGGGGCTACCCAATCGCTATCAAGCCGCATTCAATGCGGCCGAAGGCGGCGATCCGGTCGGCATGGTCGATGAGCTGGCGCGCGCAGGTTACTTCACGGCCAACGTCGATCTCTATCGGCGCGCGGTCGTCAGCATGTTCACCGAATTCCTACGCGATCTGCCAGGCAGCATCCCGGCGATGAAGACGGCCGACCGGGCCGAGAGCGTTGCGATGAGCCAGCCGACCAGCGGGCACAGTAAGCTCAGCAACCAAGACATCCACGACATCATGATGCTGCAGATCCCGCTCAGCGTCGATTGGGGCGAGCTCAACGCCGCACGCGACCGAGAGATCGCAGACCGCGAAGAGGCTGAGGCCGGATGAAGCAAGAGCTTAAAACCGAACTCAGCATTGAAGACCGCATGTTGCTTCTGGAGCAACAGCAGAGGCAATTCATGGTCATGATGCAGAACCGTTTCGCGCGCTTGCAGAAGTCAGTGCTCGACGACTTCGATCTGTCGCTTGAGTACAGTCGCGCCAATCTCTCGAGCCGCTGTCCGCTTGCTACGCGCCAAGATCTCGACCGCAAATGGGCCGCGCGCCAGCAGCGCCGCGCCGAGGAAAGCACCGATCCCGAGCAGCACGACATCGACGAGAGTGAAGAGCCTACGCAGCCCTGAGACGCGCGCATGCCCCAGAGTAGTCCGCCTCCGACTTCCGACGAGCTGAGACTGCCGACCATCCCAGTGATTTCACGGGTGCCGGCGGAATTCGGCATGCTCGAAGTGGAAAGGCAAGCGGCCGACGACGCGGTCATGGCCAACGCGACCGCGGTCGAGCGCATCCTCTACAGTCGCATCAATGGCCTGAGCTCAGCGATCCACGACCCGGCGAGCAGCATCAATACGGCCCTGGGCGCCGTTGGCAAGATCGACGAGGTGCTCAAGCAATTCGTGATGATCGGCCGGCAGATCGGTAACCTGCAACTGCAGATCGGCACGCTGGTGCACAACCAGAACCTGCGGCGCGAGGAGGACGAAGCCAACTGGAAGCTCATCCGCGTCCAAGTCAGCGGCATTCGCAGCGACGTCCAAAAACTGGAGCTCGCATTCGACACCATGAAGGGCGATCTCAACGGGCGCGTTGAGGCCCTTGAGCAAGACGTCGTGGAGCTGTTTGATCACCAGACCCGCACCAATGCCGAGCTAGCCGAACTCAAAGCAAAGCTTGAGGGAAAGCACGACTGATGCGCGGCGCCCGGGCTTCGGGGCACGGACGCATCAAGTAGACTTCTTGGGGTCTAAAGTGCCCTCGTGCGATGCTTCTGGTCGATGACCAACCGCGTCGCGCCGCCGAGCTACCGGATCCTGTCGCCCGTTGCCAATCTGCTCGAAACCGGCGACGGCGATAGCCTGCAGACGATCAACACGTTTCCGCTGCCCGATGGCGCGGTCTGCTGGGTGGTTGCAAGCGGGGCATCGTTCCGGCTCTTCAAGCAGAGCGTCACCCCGGCCGACAATATTAGCATCATTGCACCGAGTGCGGGACCTGGCCGCTGGTTCATCGAGGTCAACAGCGGCTCCGGAATGCAGATCCAAGATCAAGCGGGCCTGCTATTTACGCAGCGCCCGATTCTGGAAACAGGCGGCGCGCACCCTATAGATACCGGCGTATCCATTGAGCTGCGCGACGGAGACATCGACGTCCTTGCATTTGGCTCGCTATCAGCGGCCGCAGCCGCTGCAGCAACTAACACGGGTCAGGTATTGCTACTAGTCAATGACACCTATGCCATTGACGCGAGTGTCACTGATCCCAGTCTGACAATTAAAATGAAGGCCGGTGCGGCGCTGACCGCGGCCGCCAACCGCACACTAGACTCTGGCATCGACTTTTCGGAGGGCGGCATCATTCGGCCCGCCAACGGCGTTACCGTGACCATCAACGGCCCCATTGTAGCCGAAGACACGCAGCACATTTTCGACATTAGCCTAGGTGGAGCATTCCGTTTTGGTACGGGCGCGATCGGACGTCTATCAGTCCGACATTTCGGGGCAAATGGTCTGAGTGGCACCGATCAACATGACGAGATCCAAGCCTTCTTCGATGCGCTAGTGGATGCAAGCGGAGTGGGCTCGGGCGTGAAAGGCATTGTCCCGCCAGGGCAATACCGCTCCGACAGTCAGCTGACACTATCCGGATTGGACGGTGGCACGATCCAGGGATACGGCATCCAAAACAGCCGCATCTTTTATGGAGGAGTCGGCGCAATTGCAGGAGGATTTGTGCAGATCATTAGCTGCACGAACACGATTCTCAGTGAGCTGACGATTGACGGCGTCGATGCGTCACTTCCCAGTTACGCATGCAACGTGAGTGCGTGCACCAACACGCGGCTACTGGACTGCTTAGTGACGACGGCCAAGCAGACGCTCAGAATCGGCAGCGACTCAGAAAGCATCTACATTACGCGCTGCGAGGTTACGGGAGGCAACGGTGCTGCGGCACATGCATGCGGCGTCTTTCTACAGGAATGCAACGGCGTCATCATTGAGGCCTGCAATATCCACGACAATGGCAACCCCACGGGTACAGAGGGTGGCGCTCCAGGGCCAAGCGGAGCGCAGCTTCTGGCGGAGATCAATACACTCTCGCTCAACGTGCGCATCCATAATAACCGTATCACGAATGCCGATGGGAACGCTTGCTTCGGCATTCTGGCATTCGACGTCGCCGGCTGGGTAGTCACGGATAATCATGTGGATGAAGGCAACATCCTGGGCGTCGGCAACAACGCAGACTCGAGTGGCTACGGCATCGCCATGTACCACGGGTCGAGTCCGTTGGGACGCAATGTCATCTCCAACAACGTCGTACAAAACTGTGCGGGGACAGGCATCTACTACCAAGCGCTTGGTGTGCCGATCCAGGAAAGCGTCATTCACGCAAACCACTTGGTGGACACAGCTCTACAGCTCAATGATACGAGTCTGCTTGTTGGAGGGATCGGCTGCAACTGCGCGCGTACGATCATCACCGACAACGTCATTCGCTGGACATCGTACGAAGTGACGGCCGATGATGTAACGAACACCCTAACGCTGGATTCACTCAATGCCATCAACACGTTCGAAGATGACGATCGGGTCACCATTTGGAACGTGAGTGGTGCGCTTCCCGGTGGACTGTCCAGTGCAACCAGTTACTACGTCATCAACAGCACGCCGACGAGCTTGCAGCTGTCTCTGAGCTCAGGCGGCGCCGCCGTGAACATTACGAGTGCTGGCACGGGCATACAACTCATCGCCGCCACCAGCGTGGGTAGCTCTGGCATTCAGTTTCAGGGCAACCAGACGATCTGCAAGGGCAACCTGATCGACGGCGCATGGAAGCGGCCAGCTATCAGCATGCGTGCCGCTGGTACCTTCTTCAACTGCGACAACTCCATCATCGCGCTCAATCAAATCCTAAACTCTCAAGGCGGCATCTACAGCAACACGGAGGTGACGATCGAGGGACTGATCGTCAGTGAGAACAAGATCAATCCTTTACTCACGGGTGCCGCAGGGATTGGCGTTGCCCTGCAGTCGATAAGCCCGCGCTGCAAGATCACTGGCAATACGGTGACGGATGCTCCAGCGGATGGGATTATTTTGCTAGGTGGCACCAACTGTCTCATCGCTAACAACCTGGTACAAAACTGCTCTCTGCAAACCGTTGCCGGGTACCCTGGCATTCTCAACTTAGCGAGCGATAGCGTCATCATCGGCAATCTCTGTAACGGGGACAATCACAACTACGGGATTCAAGATACGGGCACCTACAACGTCATCTGTCTGAACAACTGCAAGGGGCACGCGACGCCTAACCCGACAGGTGCCGTCAATGCGGACGCAACCAGTTTCCAGTTTGCGAACGTGGTTGCGGACAATTGGGCGCTCGATAATCAAGTCAAAAACCTCAATGGGACCATCGAGCTTAGGGATGCGACGGGGCAGAATCTCGGCGCCACTTGGACATATCCAGGAACACTAGCGCTCGATGTAAGCCAGACGTCCGGGACGCTCAAACTCACGGCGCTCGGGACGAGTCAACACTGTGGCATCGAATCCGAGAATCCGTACATCAAATCCACGGCAAGTCCCATCCGAATGATCGCATCGGGCTCCAACCATCAGACCGTTTGGGAGGACGATGACAGTAACCTTTCGCTCCTGCTCTCGGCGCCCCACGCTGGTAATTGCAGCATGGACACTGACGCATCCGTGCCCGAGTACGCGCATAAGCACCACGGCACGCCCGTCTGGTACGTGAACAACACGGGCTATGTCATCCAAGGCCTTGGCTCGACTAGTTGTGTTACGACCAATGGGTCTGGATACATCACGTCGATCCCATATACAGACGCCGCCACAGTATCTACGATCGTGGCACGCGACGCGGCCGGCCGCTTCAAGGCAGTGGATCCAAGTGCCGCCAGCGATGTAGCAACTAAGGGCTATGTCGATAGCCATGCAACGTTTGTTTTCAGTGGTACCACAGACATTGCTCTAGAAGGTGCAAACCTGAGCGCACGACGCATTGTCGCGATCGCTCAAGTAAGTGCTCTGACGACGACCGAAATGCCTGCGAATACAGGAGATCGCGTCCAGTACGTAGCAGACGCGACGACAGTACCAACCGCGAATCCGGCATCGGGTTATATTGCGTACTCAAGCGGTGGCAATCCCTACCGCAGGCATTCCGACGGAACGGTGGACTGAGCAAAATGGCAATTCTAAAAGGCCTCAAGCTTCCAAAAGTCACGGGTCAAACGTCGAACGCTGTCGTGACAGCGTTCGATTTGCTCGACTTCGCAACGCCGGGATTCTGCGAAGCGATCAACAATCAGGGCTGTTATCTGGAAATCGTGGCGATTGCACGGAACAACGCGACAGGTGCAACAGCAACGGCAAAAGTCGCAGCAGATCTGAAGCGCCTTTCCGGCACACTCAGTCTAGTCGAGGCAGGCGCGACTACGTTGCTGGGCTTAGCTGATCTGGCGATCGCCGCCGTCACACTCACCACATCGGGTACGAAAGTACAAGCGCAGGTGACCGGCGTCGCGTTGACGACGATCAACTGGACGTTTCACGCGCAAGCCTGGACGGACTAAGGTAATGTGCCACTAGGCAAGCTCAACGAGATACGGCGATAGGTGAGCTGGAGCCAAACCGTGCCGGTGATGGTTCCAACATCGCATGAGATCGCAATACAGCGCGTGGTTGCGTTAGTGCTATCCAAGAACGAACCCGGATACAGATGGATATTGGGCTGCACATTGGATGTGCCACCACCGCCTGTATAAAAGCCGCCACCTTCGCCATTATTATTCCAAGTAGCAATCGCGGCATTGATGAAAAATGTGAGTGTACCCGCAGCGCCGTTGGCCAGAGCTAGCTTAACCAGGGTAGCACCGCCGGCAGCAACCAATAAGTCAGCCGCTGGGCTCCAGAAATCGAAGCCAATGACCTCGATGGGTACTGTTGGCGTGTAGATAGCCGCGGCGGCGACAGCTATCGATGGGAGCTGTCCAGCACCGGGTGCCGCACGAAATACGAACGACTTGCGAGCAGTCTCAATGCCAGGACCAGCGAGCAACATAACTTAACCCTCCGCCGTAAATGTAATCGCGCACGTTCCTGGCGTGGCAGTGACACCGACTTCGGCAGCAAGCAATCGCGTGGTGGTAGCTCCTGCGGGCAAGTCCTCATCATTGAACGTGTAACCGAAGACCAAGGCGTTACCATCTTGAGGCTTGGGTCCGATGAGTTGAGACTGCAGGGTATCGAACGCGCCGTTGGGTTGACTGACAGCGAGCGAGCTGATGTTGCCCAACACGACGCGGATTTCCTCGGTGCCGTTAGAGCAGAGCAATTCGAACACTGGGTAACCGCCCGCCGCGCCGCGCGTGTACGTGACCCAGAAACTGATCTTCTTGGTGCCCGCCGGGATCGCTTGCGCCGCTTGATTCGTGAATGCGCCCGCCGCGGGCAATGCACCGGATGCAAGATGCGCGGTGCGTGTAATGACCCAGTTGGGCAGCGTTACGGCGCTCGCTCCCGCCGGCGCCACGAAACCCACGACCCAAGGACTCGTGCTTTGAGTGACAGCAACCGTACCGGCGACGACCCAGGGGGACGTATCCTGCTGAGCTAGAACTGGCCACGGATCGACGCCAGCGGTGCCCTGGTTGGCAGTTACTTCACCGACAACGACGGCGCTGGTTGCAATGGGATTGACGCGAGGGGTACCGCGGCCTTGGCCACTCATAACCCGGGAGAGTAGCAGCGGTGGCTCACCTACCCCAAAAAGCTCACGCTGCGGCCTCGCTGAGTTTTTGGCAGGCCTGCTCGGCTGAGCGACACTACCGGCATGCCCGAAGCCCTAATTGCCCGTACAGCCCGTCAGCAAGGCGTTGCCGTGCTTGACACCGAAAGCATGCTCCACTTCGGCGTGGGCCTTGGAGCGGGCATTGCCGGCGTCGATCCCAAGATGGCCCTGCTCGCCGCCCTCATGGCCGAAGCGATCCTGGAAGTCGTCAAAGCGCAGACGACCAAGGCCTTGTTCGATACGGGCCACGGCCAGAGCAAGATCAATGAGATCTTTGACCTTTTGTCGCTGGCCTTCGGCGCCTACCTGGGCAAAGCCATTCGAGAACGCGTGAGCGCGCCGCCCGTTGCCGTCACGCCTGTAGCGACAGAGACGGTCGCCGGCTTGGGCAATCCAGGAAAGATCATCGGCGTCAGCTGGGATCCGGTGACCAAGCGTTACGTATTCCTCGAAGCCGCCGCGTAGTAGACTCCGTGCGGTCGATGCTCAAGCTCAACGTGCTCGGATTCGCGCTCGCGTCCGTGCTGATCATGTATTTGGTGATCTTGGACCAACGCCGCCGGCCGATCGTCGCCGTTGCCGTGGCGCCGCCAGTAGCGCCCGCGCCGAGCGCAAGCGGTAACCTCGCGGTCGATTGTCCCTTTGCCTACCGGCATCTGGTTGCGATCGATTGCGTGCACACGCCGCGCTGGACCGCCATGTGTGAAGCGGCCGAACGCGCGGGCGTGAGCATGCATCTGGTCTGTGTCGAAGCGGCCGAGAACTGCACCGCTGCCAAGAAATGCCTAGGAGAACCATGAGCAACATCGCTGTATTCGTTCA
>Ga0268265_10003393_pt1 | contig 11461 bp, 9 predicted proteins | sample KBSSwiS52_FD_190355 | JGI IMG/M metagenome (GOLD analysis project Ga0268265, IMG submission 190355) | Switchgrass rhizosphere microbial communities from Kellogg Biological Station, Michigan, USA - KBS Switchgrass S5-2 (SPAdes) (version 2) | ecosystem: Host-associated > Plants > Roots >...
GATCGTCTCCAAGCGGCTCGATGTGCCCTACCGCTCGGATCGAAGCGGCTCGTGGCTGAAATCGAAATGCCGCGCCGGCCACGAGGTGGTGATCGGCGGTTGGCTCGGCGAGGCCGGGCAGCTGCGCTCGCTGCTGGTCGGTGCGCACAAGGACGGCAAGCTGGTCTATATCGGCAAGGTCGGCACGGGGTTCGGCCGCGATACAGTCGCCAGGGTCCTTCCCCAACTGCAGCGGTCGAGGGCCGAGACCAGCCCATTCAGCGGCGCGGGCGCTCCACGCCGAACCGCCGACACTAACTGGGCCAGGCCGGAGCTGGTCGCCGAGATCGAGTTCGCGGGCTTCACCGGCGACGGCAAGGTGCGCCAGGGCGCGTTCAAGGGCTTGCGCAGCGACAAACCAGCCGATGAAGTCGTCGCCGAAACGCCTGCGCCGGTGAAGGAGGTCGAAGTGCTCGAGCCCGCCGCGCCGAGGGGCAAGCCCGCCCGGCGCAAGACCGACAACGTCGTCCTGGGCGTGACCATCTCCAACCCCGATAAGGCGCTGTGGCCCGACGGCGGCGACGGGGCGCCCGTCAGCAAGCTCGACCTCGCCCGCTATTTGGAGACGGTGGGGCCGTGGATGATCGAGCACGTGAAGGGCCGCCCCTGCTCGATCGTACGCACGCCCGACGGAGTGTTCGCCGACGAGCGGTTCTTCCAGCGCCACGCCGGCAAGGGCGCCTCGCCGCTCCTCTCCGAGGTGAAGGTGTTCGGCGACCACAAGCCCTATCTGCAGGCCGACAGCGTCGAGGCGCTGATCGCGCTCGCCCAGGTCGCGGCGGTCGAACTCCACCCCTGGAACTGCCAGCCCTTTCAGCCTGAGGTCCCCGGCCGGCTGGTGTTCGACCTCGACCCTGACGAGGACATTCCCTTCTCCCGCGTGATCGAGGGCGCACTGGAAGTGAGGTCCAGGCTGGAGTCCGTGGGCCTGGCCGCCTTCTGCAAGACCACCGGCGGCAAGGGGCTGCACGTCGTCACGCCTCTGCTCGACGGGAAGGGGAAGATGGACTGGCCAACCGCCAAGAAGTTCGCCCACGACGTCTGCCTGGCGATCGCCGCCGACCAGCCAGATCGCTACGTCGTCAACATGGCCAAGGCCAAGCGGGTCGGCCGGATCTTCCTCGACTATCTACGCAACGATCGGCTCTCCACGGCGGTGGCGGTGCTCTCGCCGCGGGCGCGAGCGAACGCGACCGTGTCCTTCCCGCTGAACTGGAGCCAGGTGAAGACGGGTCTGGACCCGAAGAAATACACCCTGCGCACCGCGCCCGCCCTGCTCAAGCGCACCAAGGCCTGGTCCGACTACTGCGACGCCGAGCGGCCGCTGCAGGACGCGATCGCGAAGCTGAAGAAGTAGCTACCTCTCCCGCCGTGGCGAGAGAGGATTGATCGGCGTCAAGGCGCGTCACCCTCGCCAGCGGACACTGGCGCCATGAACCAGATCTACGCCTCACCCTACCGGCTCGTCGGCGAGGAAGCGGGCGTGCGCCGGCTGGTGGACGCCTTCTACGACGCCATGGAGCGCGAGCCGGCGTTTGCGCGGCTGCGCGCCATCCACGCGCCCGATCTGGCGGCGATGCGCGCCAGGCTCGCCGACTTCCTGACCGGCTGGCTAGGCGGCCCGCGCGTCTACGCCGAGCGCCACCCGGGGCGGCCGTGCATATTCTCGGCGCACACGCCGTTCGCCATCGATGCGGATTTGGCCGACCAGTGGATGGCTTGCATGCGCGGGGCGTTCGCCGACTCCGGCACGCCCGAGCCATTCCGCGCCCTCGTCGACCCGGCGCTGGCGAGCCTTTGCGCCAACCTGCGCTGCGACCGGTACTGAGCCGCCCCTACAGTGTACGCCCCACCCCGTGTTCGCGGATCGGGAAGGTGCGATGCGCGGAGCGTTCGGCGCGCTTGCGGACGAAAGCCTCGACGTCGGCGCGGAGCTGAGCGAGCAGAGCCTGCGAGTCCGAGCCGCCGACGCTTCCGGCGCGAACGATGTAGACCGGCGGAAACTCGGCGATGCGATGCAGCAGGACGTCGAGCCGTTCGTCTTCGGGAGACGCAGGCTTTGGACTGAGCGCGATCAAGCGGATCGCTTCGTCCAAGGCGGCCATGTACTCGTCCAACTGCAGATAGTCGGACATGCGGGAACCTCCGTTACTGGTCCCCCGACCCGTTGAACATAGTACGCCTCCGGACGGGCGGCCGGAAGTTAAGGTTCTGACATACGCGCTTAAGCTCGTTTCTTGGCCGGCGTCTTGCGGGCGGCGGGCTTCTTCGCCGCAGCGCCGCCGCGAGTGGGCGCCTTGGCGGCGGGCCGGCGCCGTTCGCCGCCGCCGGAGGCCTGGCCGAGGCTGCGCTTGAGCGCCTCCATGAGGTCGATGACCTCCGCCTCCTTGGGCTCGGCGGGCTTGCTGATCGTCTTGCCCTTTTCCTTCTCCTTGATAAGGGCGCGCAGCGCGTCCTCGTAGCGGTCGTTGAACTGGCTTGGGTCGAACGGGCCTTCCTGCTGCTCGATGATCCGCGTGGCGATGTCGATCATCTGCGCGTTCGGCTTGGCCGCCGGGATCTGGTCGAAGAAGTCGGCCGAGGCCTTCACCTCACGATTGGAGCGCAGCGAGAAGGCGACGATGCCCTTGTCGCGCGGCTCCAGCGCCATCAGCCGCTCGCGCTGGTGCATGACGAGGCGCCCCAGCGCCACCTGGCCGGTCTTGCGCATCGCTTCGCGGATGACGCTGTAGGCCTCCAGCGCCATGTCGCCGTCGGGGGTCAGATAGTAGGGGTCGTTCCAGTAGAGCCGGTCGATGTCGCCCTCATCGACGAAGCGTTCGATGTCGAGCGTGCGGGTGGTCTCCAGCCGAACGTTCTTGATCTCCTCGTCGGTGATGACGACGTAGCGGCCCTTCTCGATCTCGTAGCCCTTGACGATCTCGGAGCGGTCGACCGGGCCGGTCTCCGGGTCGGTCGGCACCATCTTGATGCGGTTGTGCGTCTCGGCGTGCAGCATGTTGAAGCGCACTTCGCTGGCGCTCGAAGTCGCCGTGTAGAGCGCCACCGGGCAGCTCACGAGGCTCAGCCGCAGGTAGCCCTGCCAGGTCGGACGGGTGGCCATGACGCGCTCCGGGGGAAATCTCCAGAGTCCGGAAACGACTCCGCGTGGGATTCCGATCCAAATCTAAGTGGTTGGCGCGACTCGGGTTTTTGCGAGCCGCATGCGCACGGCGGAACTTGACTCTCTCCCTCGCGAGTTTCAGAACAAACGCGGAACATAAGGAGTCCGACCGGCCATGTCCCCACCGCACGCATCCCGGCGGCTCGCCGCCGTGCGCGCGAAGGTCGCCGCCCTCGAGGCCGGCAGACGGACGGCGTGCGAGCGGCTGTCGCTGGGCGCTTACGAGGTGGACCAGGCGTTGGGCGGCGGACTTCCGCTCGGCCGTTGGCACGAGATCGGCGGAGAGGGGCTGGAGGCCGAGACCGCGGCTGCGCCCGCCGCCTTCGCTGCCCTGCTGGCCGCGCCGCTGGCCCGCCGCGGCTGGGTGGTCTGGGTTCTGCGGCGCGACGACCTTTGGGCGCCTGGCCTCGAAGGGCTGGGCTTTCCGGCCGACCGGTTGATCCAGGTTTGCGCGCGCGACGAGGCCGAGGCGCTGGGCGTGATGGAGGACGCGCTGTCGACCGAGGGCGTGACCGCGGTGCTGGGCGAGGTCGAGGCTGTCGATCTCACCGCCGGCCGCCGCCTGCAGCTCGCCTGCGAGAAGGAGGGCGCCACCGGCTTCGTCGTGCGGCGGCGGCCGTTCGGGGGGCGGTCGGCAAAGGAAGCCCCCGGATCAGCGGCCGCCACCCGCTGGCGGATCGGCCCCGCTCCCTCCGAGCCGCCGGCAGGCGAGTTCGGCCTGGGCGCGCCCAGGTTCGCCGCGACTCTCGAACGCTGCCGGGGCGGTCGGCCCGGCGCCTGGCTCTTCGAAGCGAAGAGCGCCTTCAACTGGGAACCCGCCGATGGGACGCACCCTCTGCGCCTGGTCGCCGACCTGGGCGATCGCCAACTGGCGCCGCCGCAACCCGCCCGACGCGTCGCTTGAGGCAGATCCTCCCCCCAAGGGGGAGGTGTCGGCGAAGCCGACGGAGGGGGCTTTCACTCAGAAGCTCCTGACATTCGCCAAGCCCGAACGTTTGAGTGGAAGCCCCCTCACCCGCTGCGCGGGAGCTCCCCCTGGGGGGGAGCAACAACCCTTCGCCCTCGTCGAGACCGTGCGCGGAACCCGCCGCATCGCCGCCGTCAGCCTGGAGGCGGCCAGGCTCAAGCTGCATCCCGGGCAGAAGGCGGCCGACGCCTTCGCGCTGGTTCCCGGTCTGGCCATCGCCGAGGCCGAGCCGGAGGCCGACGCGAAGGCGCTGGAGGAGCTCGCGCACTGGTGCGTGCGCTTCTCGCCCGCCGTAGCGATCGATACGCCCGACGGCCTGTTCCTCGACATCGAGGGCGCCGCCCACCTCTGGGGCGGCGAGGCGGAGATGATGGCCGACTTCCGCGCGCGCCTGCTGGCCAACGGGCTGCCTTTCCGCCTGGCGATCGCCGACACTCCCGGCGCGGCCTGGGCGCTGGCGCACTTCGGCGCGGACGGACGGATCGCCCCGCCGGGCGGCCAGACGGGCCTGCTCGCGTCCCTGCCGCCCGCAGCGCTCAGGCTCGAAGCCGAGACCGCCGCGCAGATCGAGCGGCTGGGGCTGTATCGGCTCTCCCAGCTCATGGAGCTGCCACGCGCGCCCTTGAGCCGGCGGTTCGGGGCGGAGACCCTGATGCGGCTCGACCAGGCGCTCGGCGCCGCGTCCGAGGCGCTCCGCTTCCGCCGTCCGCCCACGCCCTGGTTCGCACGTCTCGCCTTCGCCGAGCCGATCAGCGCGCCGGAGGACATGGCCCGCGTCGCCGTCGACGTCACCGCCCAGCTCTGCGCGAAGCTGGAGGCCAAGGGTCAAGGCGCGAGACGCTTCGAACTCGCCTACCACCGTCTCGACGGCCAGGCGCTCGGCGTGAGCGTCCGCCTGGCTCTTGCGGGACGCGACGCGGCGCGGATCGGCAAGCTGTTCGCCCCCAAGCTGGAGACGCTCGACCCCGGCTTCGGGATCGAGGTGGTGACGCTCGCCGCCCACGAGGTCGAGCCCACCGCCGTGCGGCAGGTCGACCTCGGCGCCCATGGGGGCGGCCCACAGACCTCTGGCGACGGGCTGGCCCCGCTGGTAGACCGACTGACCAACCGGCTGGGCGAAGCGCGCGTCTGGCGCGCGGACGCCTCACAGAGCCATGTGCCGGAGCTGGCCGTCGTCCGCGGCAAGCCGCTTTCGTCCGCCCCCGCCGAACCCTTCTGGCCGACCGAGACGCCCCGGCCGGTGCGGCTGTTCCGTCGGCCCGAACCGGTCGACGGGGTGATCGCGCTGACCCCCGACGACCCGCCCAGCCAGTTCCGCTGGCGCGGCCAGGTGCATCGCGTGCGCCGCGCCGAGGGGCCCGAGCGGATCGGCGAAGAATGGTGGAGGGCCGACATCGACGACGTCAGCGTGGGCCACGTCCGCGACTACTACCGGGTGGAGGATCACGACGGGGCGCGGTTCTGGCTGTTTCGCGCCGGCCTCTACGAGCCCCAGCGGCCTGCCAAATGGTGGCTGCACGGGTTGTTCGGATGACAACAACGAAAGAGCGGACCTCATGAAACCGAAGATCGGCCTCATCACGTTGGGCGTGCGCGACCTAGAGCGCGCCGTCGCTTTCTACCGCGACGGGCTGAAGCTGCCCGCGCCCAACTACAAGAGCGGCGACGAGGTGGCCTTTCTGCCACTCGAGGGGACCTGGCTGGCGCTCTGGGGCCGGGCGGACCTGGCCAAGGACGCCGGCGTCTCCCTGCAGGAGGGTACGGGCGTCGCGGCCGTCTCGCTGGCCCACAACGAGCCCTCGAAGGAAGCCGTCGACGCCGTCTTCGCCAAGGCGATCGCCGCGGGCGCCAAGGCGATCAAGGCGCCGGAGGACGCCGCCTGGGGCGGCTATCAAAGCTATTTCGCCGACCCCGACGGCCACCTCTGGGAGGTCGCCTGGAACCCGGACTTCGACCTGACGTGAGGGGGAAGGACGCCAAAATGCTCCCCCTCAGGGGGAGCTGTCCCGGAGGGACTGAGGGCGCTTCCACTCAGAAGCCTGGCCTGGGCAGGATTGCATCGACATCTGAGCGGAAGCCCCCTCCGGCCTTCCACCTCCCCCTGTGGGGGAGGATCTGATGACCCGCTACGCCGAGCTGCAGACGGCGAGCAATTTCTCCTTCCTGCAAGGGGCTTCGCATCCGCACGAGCTGGTGCAGGGCGCCGAAGTGTTGGGGCTGGCGGCGGTGGGGGTCTGCGACCGCAACTCTCTGGCCGGCGTCGTGCGCGCCTGGTCCGAGGCGCAGAAGCTGCGGGAAGCGGGCGCCCGGGTCCGCGCGCTGACCGGCTGCCGGCTGGAATTCGCCGACGGGACGCCCTCGCTGCTGGTCTACCCGTCCGACCGCGAGGCGTATGGCCGCCTCACCCGGCTGCTGACGCTGGGCCAGGGCCGCGCGAAGAAGGGCGGGTGTGAGCTGCGGCTAGGCGACTTCCTCGACCACGCCAAAGGCCAGCTCTGCCTGGCGATCCCGCCCGAGCGGCTGGACGAGGACTTCGATCACGACCTCGCGCATCTCGCCGGCGAGCTCAAGGGCGACCTCTGGCTTGCAGCGTCGCGGCGCTATGGCGCGCGCGACCTTCCCCGGCTCTCGAAGCTGGCGGCGCTGGCGCAGCGCTGTGGGGCGCCGATGGTCGCCACCAACGACGTGCTCTACCACGGCCCCGAGCGGCGGCCGCTGCAGGACGTGCTCACCTGCATCCGCGAGAACTGCACCGTCCACGAGGCGGGCTTGCGCCTGCAGGCCAACGCCGAGCGCCACCTGAAGAGCGGCGAGGAGATGGCGCGCCTGTTCGCCAGGTTCCCGGGCGCGGTCGAGCGCAGCCTGGAGATCGCCGAACGCATCGGCTTCGACCTCGGCCAACTGCGCTACGAGTATCCCGACGAACCGGTGCCTCCGGACAAGACCGCCATCCAGCATCTGCGCGACCTGACCTGGGCGGGCGCGGCTTGGCGCTTTCCGAACGGCGTCCGCGACGAGGAGCGGAAGATCATCGACTACGAGCTGGAGCTGATCGAACGGCTCGGCTTTCCCAACTATTTCCTCACCGTCCACGACGTGGTGCGCTGGGCGCGGGATCAGGAGCCGCCGATCCTCTGCCAGGGCCGCGGCTCGGCCGCCAACTCGCTGGTCTGCTTCTGCCTCGGCGTCACCTCGGTCGATCCGACCAAGCCCGGCCAGGACCTGCTGTTCTCGCGCTTCATCTCCGAAAGCCGCGGCGAGCCGCCGGACATCGACGTCGATTTCGAGCACGAGCGGCGCGAGGAGGTGATCCAGTACGTCTATCGCCGCTACGGCCGCCACCGCGCGGCGATCGTCGCGACCGTCATTCACTATCGGCCGCGGATGGCGATCCGCCAGGTCGGCAAGGCGCTGGGGTTGACCGAGGACATCACCGCCGCCCTGGCGAACACGGTCTGGGGCTCTTGGGGCGACGGGGTGCCGGACGAGCACGTGCGCCAAGCCGGCCTCGATCCGGATGCGCCGGAGATCCGCCGCGCGACCGCGCTCGCCCAACAGCTACTGGGCTTTCCGCGCCACCTGTCGCAGCACGTAGGCGGCTTTGTGCTGACCAAGCGCCGGCTCGACGAGACCGTGCCGATCGGCAACGCCGCCATGCCCGAGCGCACCTTCATCGAGTGGGACAAGGACGACATCGACGCGCTCGGCCTGATGAAGGTCGACGTGCTGGCGCTGGGCATGCTGACGGCGCTGAAGAAGAGCCTGGACATGCTGGGGATCGCGGACATCGCCGACATCCCCCAGGACCAGCCCGAGGTCTTCGAGATGCTGAGCCGCGCCGACTCGGTCGGCGTGTTCCAGGTCGAGAGCCGGGCGCAGATGTCCATGCTGCCGCGGATGAAGCCCAAGGAGTTCTACGACCTGGTGATCGAGGTGGCGATCGTGCGGCCGGGCCCCATCCAGGGGGATATGGTCCACCCCTATCTCCGACGAAGGGAGGGAAAGGACCCCGTGGCCTATCCCTCGCCCGCGCCGGAGCATGGGCTCAAGGACGAGCTCGCGAACATCCTCAGGAAGACCCTGGGCGTGCCGCTCTTCCAGGAACAGGCCATGCGCATCGCCATCACCGCGGCCAGGTTCACGCCGGCCGAGGCCGATGGCCTGCGGCGCTCCATGGCCACCTTTCGGCACTACGGCAACGTCGGCGAATACGGGGTGAAGTTCGTGGAGGGGATGGTGGCGCGCGGCTACGATCCCGAGTTCGCGCAGCGCTGCTTCCACCAGATCGAGGGCTTCGGCTCCTACGGCTTTCCGGAAAGCCACGCCATCAGCTTCGCCCTGCTGGTCTGGGCTTCGGCCTGGGTGAAGTGGGCCAGGCCCGACGTCTTCTGCTGCGCCCTGCTCAACAGCCAACCCATGGGCTTCTACCAACCGGCCCAGCTTGTCCGCGACGCGCGTGAGCATGGCGTCGAGGTGCGGCCCCCCGACGTGCTGCGGAGCGACTGGGATTGTTCGCTGGAGGCGTCGAACGCGAAGCCGACGGAGGGGGTGGGGCCTGAGCACTACCGCCCCCTTCGCCTGGGGCTGAGGCAGGTCAGGGGGCTGAACGAGGCCGAGGCGGAACGCATCGTGGCCGCCCGGCGTGGGGGCGCGACGAGCTTCGAGGATTTCGCTCTTCGCTCAGGCGCCTCGCGACGCACCCTGGAGCTGCTGGCCGAGGCCGACGCCTTCCGGAGTCTGGGGCTTACGCGACGCCAGGCGCTGTGGGCGGTGAAGGGGCTGGGCGGCGAGATCGGCGCCAATGCCTCCGCGCCCCTGTTCGCCCGGGGCCGCGGCCGGGCGGCGGAACCCCAGGTGATGCTGCCTTTCATGAGCCCGGCGCACGAGGTGGCGGAGGACTACCGCACCACCAGCCTCTCCCTGAAGGCCCACCCCATCGGCTTCTTCCGCCAGGACCTCACGCGCATGGGCGCCCTGCCCGCCGAGCGGCTCAAGACCCTGCGCGACCGCGCCTTCGCCACGGTGGGCGGGCTGGTGCTGGTGCGCCAGCGGCCTGGCACGGCCAAGGGCGTGGTGTTCCTGACCCTGGAGGACGAGACGGGAGTGGCCAATGTGGTGGTCTGGCGCGACGCCTTTGAGGCCAACCGGGGGCTGGTCATGGGCGCTTCCTTCCTCCTGGTGCAGGGCCAGCTGCAGGCTGAGGACGGGGTGATCCACCTGGTGGCCCGGAAGTTCGCCGACCTCACGCACCGGCTGGCGGAAATGCGCGAGGACGACGGTCCCTGTCCCGAAGCGCGTTCCAAGGTGACCGGCCGGCTGATCCGCAGTCGTGATTTCCATTGAAGGCCTGGAACCCTAGAACGGAGGACGCATGACCCAACCAGTTCAGCTTCTCGTCGGAACCCGCAAGGGCGCCTGGATCTACGCCGCCGACGCCGATCGCAGCGGCTGGACGGTCAAGGGACCGATCTTCCTGGGCCACATCGTCCATCATCTGGTGTCCGACCCGCGCGAGCCGGGGGTGCTGCTGATGTCGGCCTCCACCGGCCACCTCGGCCCCACCATCTACCGCTCCGAGGACGGCGGAGAGACTTGGACGGAAGCGGCCCGGCCGCCCGCCTTCCCCAAGGCCGAAGACCCGCAAAAAGCGCGCTCGGTCAGCTATTCCTTCTGGCTGGAGCCCGGCCACGCCGCCGAGCCCGGCGTCTGGTGGGCGGGAACCTCGCCGCCCGCCCTGTTCGAAAGCCGCGACGGCGGCCGCACATGGTCCGGCGTGGAAGGCTTCAACGGCCATCCCATGTACGAGGCCTGGGCGCCCGCGGAATGGGGCACGCCGGACGGCCCCCTGCTCAACCAGATCGTCGTGGACCCCCGCGACGCCGCGCACATGTATATCGCCACCTCCACCGGCGGCGTCTTCGAGACCGCTGACCGCGGCGCGACGTGGCGGCCGCTGAACCAGAACGTCGAAGCCAACTTCATGCCCGACCCCTATCCGGAGTTCGGCCAGGACGCCCACTACATCGCCCTTGCGCCCACCAATCCCGATCGCCTCTGGCAGCAGAACCACTGCGGCATCTACCGCCTCGATCGGCCGGGCGAGCGGTGGGAGCGGATCGGCCGCAACATGCCCAAGGAGATCGGCGACATCGGCTTCACCATCGTCCCGCACCCGCGCGACGCGGCCACCGCCTGGGTCTTCCCGATGGACGGGACCGAGGTCTGGCCGCGCGTCAGCCCCGGCGGGCGGCCCGCCGTCTACCGCACGAGCGACGCCGGCGCGAGCTGGGAGCGGCAGGACCGCGGCTTCCCGCCCGAGCAGGGTTGGTTCACCGTAAAGCGCCAGGCGTTCTGCGCCGACGTGGGCGAGCCGGCGGGGCTCTATCTCGGCACCACGGGCGGCGAGCTTTGGATGAGCGGCGATGAAGGCGAAAGCTGGCGCCAGATCGCCGCCCACCTGCCCGAAATCTATTCGCTGAGCGTGGCGGCCCGCTGATGGTCGCGGTGCTGATCCCCTCGCAGCTCACCGCCTACACGGACGGCGCGACCCGTGTGCAGGCGCAGGGCGCCACGGTGGACGGCGTTCTCGACGACCTCGACCGCCGCTTTCCAGGTCTGAAGTTCCGCATCATCGACGAACAGGCCCGGGTGCGCAGGCACGTGCGGATCTTCATCGGTCAGCAGGAGACCCGCGACGTCGCCCGTCCGATCGGCGCCGACGACGAGCTGATGATCTTCGGGGCGCTGAGCGGGGGGTGAACGGAGACGCTCAGGCGCCCGTCACCTCGTCCCAGAAGCGCTTGGCCTTGCCGATGAAGCTGGAGTAGTTGGGGTGCTGCTGCTCGCCGCAGATGCCTGCGAACTCCGCCAGCAGCTCCTTCTGCCGCGCGCTGAGGCGCGTGGGCGTCTCCACATACAGCTCGACCACTAGGTCGCCCCGCTCGCGCGAGCGCAGCGAGGGCATGCCCTTTCCCTTGAGCCGCACGGTGCGGCCGGTTTGAGTCCCTTCCGGGACCTTGACCTTGAGCTTGGACTGCCCGTCGCAGTTCTCGCCGCCCAGCAGGCAGGGCGCCTCAATCTCGCCGCCGAGGGCTGCGACGCACATCGGCACCGGCATGGTGCAGAGCAGGTCGAGCCCGTCGCGCTCGAACAGCTCGTGCGGCTTAACGGCGAGGAAGATGTAGAGGTCGCCGCGCGGCCCGCCGCGCTGGCCGGCGTCGCCCTCTCCGGCCAGGCGGATACGTGCGCCGTCGTCGACGCCCGCGGGGATGCGCACCGAAAGCCGGCGTTCC
>Ga0268265_10003397_pt1 | contig 11455 bp, 7 predicted proteins | sample KBSSwiS52_FD_190355 | JGI IMG/M metagenome (GOLD analysis project Ga0268265, IMG submission 190355) | Switchgrass rhizosphere microbial communities from Kellogg Biological Station, Michigan, USA - KBS Switchgrass S5-2 (SPAdes) (version 2) | ecosystem: Host-associated > Plants > Roots >...
CCGAGCTCTACGACCACTTCACCGGCATGGTGCTGCTGCAGCTCGAGGACTACGGCTTCTGCGGCAAGGGCGAGTCCGGGCCGCTGGCGGCGGAGGGCGGGCTGCGCTGGGACACCGGCAAGATCCCCACCAACACCCACGGTGGCAACCTGTCGGAGGTCTACCTGCACGCCACGACCCACATCGTCGAGGGCGTGCGCCAGATCCGCGGGACCTCGACCAGCCAGGTCAAGGACGTGGAGCTAGCGCTGGTGACCGGCGGGCCAAGTCCGGTGCCGTCGAGCTCGATGATCCTACGGGGCTAGGCCGCGCCTCCCCCGGTCCACGAGGATCGGGGAGGTCCTCAGGGGATTGCAACCCCAGGAGGTGACGAGGTTTTGGGATATGACCCGGGGCCGTTTCGGGGGCGTTTCTTGCCGTTAAGGTCACTGTATATTGAAATATCCTATATAATCCTCATCAGAAAACCCTCGCGGGGCCCATATCAGCCACTCAATATGGTGACAAGGCGCCGACTGACCTGAGCTTGCGGCGGGGGCGCGTTGCCAAGCGCGGGCTGGGCGTCGACAGTCCAGGGATGAGTGAGTTGACCGCCCCAGAGGGAGCGGGCGCGCAGGCGCGCCCCGAGACCCCGGACCAAACCGACTGGCTGAAGATCTACCTGGGATTCGGCGGGATGGTGCTGGGCCAGTTCATGGCCTTTCTGGACATCCAGATCGTGGCCAGCTCGCTGACCCAGATCCAGGCCGGGGTGGGCGCCAGCCTCGACGAGATCGGCTGGATCCAGAGCATCTACCTCTTGGCCGAGGTGGTGATCATTCCGCTTACCGCGTACCTCACCAAGCTCTGGGGCACCCGGCCAGTCTACATGGCCGCCACGGTCGTCTTCATCTTCGCGTCCGTGGCCACGGGACTGTCGACCAGCTTCGAAATGATGATCGTCACCCGGGCGCTCCAGGGCATGGCGGCCGGGGCGATGGTGCCGGCCGTGTTCGCCGCGGCGATGACCACCTTCCCACCCGAGCAGCGGATCACCGCCCAGGTGCTCACCAGCCTGGTGGTGACGCTGGCGCCGACCATCGGCCCGACGCTGGGCGGGCACCTGACCGAGCAGCTCTCCTGGCGCTGGCTGTTCTTCGTCAACGTTCCGCCGGGCCTGCTGGTGCTGTTCCTGGTCGGACGCTACGGCGGCTTCGACAAGGGCGACCCACGCCTGGCCAAGGGCATCGACTGGGTGGGCCTGATGGCGATGGCCGCCTTCCTGCTGGCGCTGCAATACGTCCTGGAGGAAGGCGCCCGCGACGGTTGGTTCCAGGACGACCTGATCCTGTGGCTGACGGTGACCGCGGGGATCGGCGCCGTGGTCTTCGTCTGGCGCCAGCTCACCTACCGGCAGCCGATCGTCTCGCTGCGGCCGTTCGCCGACCGCAACTTCTGCGTGGGCGCGGTGATGACCTTCATTTCCGGCATGAGCCTGTTCGGCGGGACCTTCATCCTGCCGCTGTTCCTGGCGGAGATCCTCCACTACTCGTCCGCCGAGGTGGGCACGACCATGCTGGTCTCGGGCCTGACCATGTTCATGACCGCCCCGGTGATCGGGCGCTTCGTCCGCAAGGCCGAGCCGCGGCTGGCGCTGATGATCGGCTTCTCCATCGCCGCCTACGCCGTCTTCCGAGGCGCGCGGGTGAACGCCAACTGGGGGTTCTGGCAATTCGCCATCCTGCAGGCGCTGCGGGCGTTCGGGACGCTGTTCGCCAACATCGGCTCGCAGCAGATGATCGTGGCCACCTTGCCCACGACGCTGATGAAGGAGGCCTCGGGGCTCTACAATCTGATCCGCTACGTGGGCGGGGCGGTCGGGCTGGCGGCGATCTCCACCCTGCTCAGCCACCAGACCGCGGTCCACTACAGCGACCTGGCCGCCCGGATCAGCACGGCCGACCCCGCCAGCGCGGATCTGGCCGCCGGGCTGAGCGCCCTGATGGCGCAATCCGCCTCGCTGGACCCGGACGGCGCCGGCCGCAAGGCCTTCGCCCTGATGCTGCACGAGAAGGCGCTGACCCTGGCGTTCGGCGACGCCTTCCTGTTCCTGGCCGCGGGCTGCGCCGTGGCGGCGCTCCTGGCGGCCCTGGCTTCGCCGGCGAAGGCGAAGGCCGGGTGAGGCAGGCGGAGCGGCAAAAGAAAGGGGACACGCACTGAGTGCATGTCCCCTGGTGTGCTTGGGAGAGGTGGCGGGGATAGACGCCGGAGCGTCCGTCCCCTGCCCGGCCCGGGAGACTATTCCTGGCCGAAGGTCTTCTTGACGGTGATCCCGTACATCCGCGGCGCCTGCATAACCTCGTGGCCGACCCCGGCGGTGAAGTTCGCCGAGATGCCCTCGACGCCCCAGGCCTTGTTGGTCAGGTTGGTGGCGAACACGGCGACCTCGAGGCCCATGTCCGGGACCGTGTAGTCGATCCGGGCGTTCACCAGGCCGACGGCCCGGTTGATCTTGTACTCGATCGTGTCGGGCATTTGCGCCTGGTTGGTGATCGGCGTCACCGGGATGCGGCCGCGGACCGAGTAGTCCAGCGTGACGCCCAGGTTGCCGGGGCCGACGTCGGCGTCGAAACGGGCGTTAAAGTCGCCGTTCCACAGCGGCGCGCCGTACGTGCCGCCGGCCACCCACACGCCCTTGATGTTCGGCACAGGCGCGCCTTCGCCCGAGACCGCCCCGTCCCACTTGGTGAAGATGGCGTCCAGCGCCGAGGCCGAGGCGTTCAGCGTCAGGTGCTCGATGGGCCTGAAGGTGAATTCGCCTTCGATGCCTTTCAGCCGCGCGGCGGCGGCGTTGCGGGCGATTGTCGAGAAGCCAGTGCCGACCGGGCAGGTGCCGCCCACCGGCGGCAGGCCGGTGGCGCTGCAGGTTTGGATCGACACCTGCTTGTTGGTGTAGTTGGTCCGGTAGACCGCGACGTTGGTCCGCAGGCGATGGTCAAGCCAGTCGCCCTTGAAGCCGAGCTCGATATCCTTGGCGATTTCCGGCTCGGCCATCAGGTCGTGGGCCCGCCCGTAGGCGCCGCCCCGGAAGCCCTTGGAGATCTTCGCGTAGATCAGCTTGTCAGGCGTGATCTGGAAGTTGGCGCTGGCGAGGTAGGTGAAGCCGTGGAACTTCCGACGCGAGAAGATGCGGCCGGGGCCCTCGGTCAGGTCGCCGGGGCCATAGGCGCAGGAGTCCGGATCGTTCTGGTTCGACGCCAGGAAGCGGGTCGAGAGCCAGCCGCCGGTGGCGGTCGGGACGAGGCCCAGGCAGCTGAACTGGCCGGTCTGGAAATTGTAGATCCAGTCGGACAGGTCGGAAGCCAGCCGTTCAACGGTGTAGCGGCCGCCCAGGGTGACGCTGATCTGGTCGGTGAACTTGAAATCGTTCTGCGAATAGACCGCCCAGGAGCGGTTTTGCGCCTTGAGGCCGTCATGGCTGCCAAGCCCCGGGTCGAGCCCGCGGACCACCGAAATATCCGTCTGGAAGGCGTTGTTCTGGGCGCCGGCGCCCTTATCCTCGGAGCCGAAGGCGCCGACCAGCCAGTTCAACCGGTCGTCCATCAGCTTGCCGGAGAGGTTGAACTCCTGCGTCCACTGCGTGGATTCCTGGTCGTTCTTTACTTCGAAGCCGCGGCCGGTCGGGTAAGCCAGGCCGCCGGCGTTGGGGGCCATCGCCGTGCCGCCGATCCCGTAGCCGATCTCCAACAACTGGCCGGGCATGGCGTCCAGGTCGCCGTTCTTGAAGTTGGCGAAGTGGTGGGCGCCGGTGATCGACCGCAGGGTGACGTTTTCGGTGATGTCCCAGCTTATGTCGGCCACGAAGTGCCAGGTCTTCAGGTTGTCGAAGACGTGCGTGCCGAGGCAGTTCACGTAGGGATCGCCGCCGACGCAGGAGTCGTGCAGCGGCTTGGCCGCAGCGACCGCCGTCGCCAGGCTGGCCGCCTGGGTCGGCGAGCTGGGGGTCAGCGCGTCGCGCACGATCGGGCGATAGAGCGTCGGATTGATGTACAGCGCGGTCGACAAGTAGCCGTTGTTGGCCAGCGCCGGGATCGGGCTGAGACTGACGTTGTAGAGCATCGCACCGTTGTGCTTGGTCCGCCCGTACTCGTACTTCACCCGCGCCCGCAGGTTGTCGGACGGCTCGTAGTTGAGGCTCAGCCGGACCAGATCGTCGTCCTTGTCCTCGCCCAGCCGCTGGCCGGTGATCTTCGACTTGCCGAAGCCGTCGCGGCTCCAGTGCATGGCCGCGACGCGCAGCGCCAGCTTGTCGGCCACGATCGGGATATTGACCGCGCCGCCGACCCGCCAGTCCTTGTAGTTGCCGGCCTCGCCGGTCACGTAGCCGTGGACGCCGTTGAAGTCCGCGTCCCGGGTGATGATGTTCACCGCACCGGCGGTGGTGTTGCGGCCGTAGAGGGTGCCCTGCGGGCCCTTCAGCACTTCCACCCGTTGCAGGTCGAAGAAGGCGCCGTTGGCGCCGAACGGGTGCGGGATATTGACGTTGTCCTCGTACATGCCGGTCGGCTGGCTGAAGCCGATCAGGGTGTCGGACGAGGTCTGGCCCCGCAGGTTGATCATCGACGAGTTGGCGGAGCTGGAGGCTTCCACCATCTTCAGGCCCGGCACGGTCCGCGCCAGGTCGGTGGGCTGGGTGATGTTCTGCCGCGCCAGATCGCGGGCGGACTGCACGGTCACCGCAACCGGCACCGTCTGCAGGTTTTCCTCGCGCTTCCGGGCGGTGACGACCACCTCTTCGAGGACGCCACCCCCGGCCTGGGCGTAGGCCGACCCGGCGGAGATCGCGGAGGCGGCGGCGGCGACCAACAGGCCGACCTTGAACGTTGTCTTCTCAGGCATTTCGTTCCCCAATTCGCGGCCTGTGCGGCCACATCATTTGTTTTGCAATCGCCGAGACCGCCCCCCGAGGCTAATCCCAGATCTTCGTGCAACCCCATGCGGCTTCCGAATCGACTGCGTCGAGGAAGCATGCGCGCAAACTCTGCTACGGGCATTGTTCGCATACAAGATGCATCTGTCCGACAATCCGGCTTTGCGGACTATCTGTCGCGGACCGTGACATTTCAGGCGCCATTGCACCGAAAACAGGGCCCTTTTTCGTGCGCGTTCGAGTCGCGCCCTGCGAATAGGCCGCCACGCCGCCGCCGCGGTCGGCATTACGTCGCTTCCCTTGGCGTGGGGTTGAGCCCGGCGCGCGGCGCAGGCCCCTCCTCCGCGTCGGGATAGCGACCGTAGGTCAGCGCCACGACGGCGGCGACGACGAGGCCGCCCGCCAGGGTCATCAGGCCGATGTCGTAGGACCCTGTGCGGTCGAACAGCAGGCCGGCGAGCGCGGGACCGAGCGCGTAGCCCGCCCCGAACACCGCCATGCCAAATCCGAAGAGCGTGCCGAAGAAGCGCAGGCCAAAGTAGCGCGCCAACAGGAACGGCAGGAGGTCGCCCTCGACGCCCACCGACAGGCCGATCATCACGGTCCCTGCGAGGCCGCGCAGATAGGTTCCGTCGAACTGGAGCAGCAAGAGGCACCCCGCGGCCGGCAGGACGTAGAAGGCCAGGGTGATCCAGCGGGCGTGGAAGCGGTCGAGCAGCGCACCGCCCAGCCAGCGGCCGAACAGCACCGACGGCCCCAGGGCCGCGGCGATGGAGGCCGCCTGGACCGGCGTCAGGCCGCGATCGGTGAGCAGCGGCTGCAGGTGGACGTTGATCGCCGAGGCGGTGACCGCCGCCATCCCCAGCACCAGCACGATCCGCCACAGCAGCGTCGTGCGCATCGCCTCGCGCAAGGGCACCCCCCAGGCGACGGTCGCCGCGTCCGCCTCGCCGTCCGACGGCTCGGCGACGATCGCCCGCGGCTTGAAGGCGAACAGCACCAGGGGTCCCAGGGCGACCAGGATGAACAGGCCCAGGCCCGGATAGACCCCGCGGATCCCGTAGGTGTCGAGCAGCCACAGCGTCAGGGGCGGATAGAGCGCCGCCGAGACGCCGCTGCCCGACAGGCCGACGGCGAGGGCGAGGCCGCGCGTCTTGTGGAAGGCGCCGGCGATGGCCTTGCCCCAGACGATCGGCAGAATCAGCACCACGACCAGGGCGTAGAGGGTCCAGATCGCGTACCAGCTCCAGATCGAGGGCCCGGCGAAGGTGACCAGGGAGATGACGCCGGCGCAGAGCGGCGTGCCGACCAGCGCCACCCGGCGCGGCCCATAGCGGTCCAGAAGCACGCCCACGAGGGTCGCCAGCAGCAGGGTGACGATGGAGCTGATGGTGGCGCCGGACGAGATTTCCGCCCGCGACCAGCCATAGGCGGCGGCCAGCGGCTTCATCACCGTGCCGAGCGGGTAGACGTGCGCGCCGACGCAGGTGGTGCCCGACAGGCCGGTGAGGATCAGCGGCCAGCCGACCCGCCACTCGGAAAGCGCCTGACTCTTCTGCATATCCATCCCTTTGGTCGACCCGTCCCGGCCGTTGGGCGGCAGCTTAGCGGAGGATTTGCGTCAGTTCGCCGGCGATCTCGCCCGCGATTGAGGGGGCCGCAGCATGGGCCCGGGCATTATCCGCATATATCGGACCGACCCTCGATCAAGCCGAGTCCGCGCGCCGAACCGGCTCGCTCTAGCGGGTGGGATCGTCGGCCACCTGGACCAGGGTCTTGCCGAAATTTCCGCCGGTCATCATCTCGGCGAACACGGCCGGGACGGTCTCGATCCCCTGGCGGATGTCCTCGCGGTACTTCACCTGGCCCGCGGCCACCCAGCCGGCCATGTCGCGCAGGAAGCGGGCCTCGTGGCCGGCCACGTAGTCGCCGACGAAAAGGTCGCAGACCTTGGTCCCCAGCTTGCGGAACGCCGCCTCGCCGCGCCGGATCAGGGCCGCCTTGCCGCCCTCGGGCGGGGCGTCGGCGTACTGAGAGATCACCCCGCAGACGGTGACCCTGGAGCCCGGGTTGAGCCGCGGCAGGACCGCGTCGAACACAGCGCCGCCGACGTTCTCGAAGTAGACGTCGACCCCCTCCGGGCAGGCGGCGGCGAGGTCGGCGGCGAGCGTCGCGCTGAGATGCGAGACGCAGGCGTCGAAGCCGAGCTCGTCGGTGACGTAGCGCTGCTTTTCCTCGCGGCCGGCGATCCCCACCACCCGCGCGCCGCGCAGCTTGGCGAGCTGGCCGGCGATCTGGCCGACACCACCGGACGCGGCGGAGACCACGACGGTGTCGCCGGGCCGCGGATCGCCCTCCAGAATCATGCCGGAATAGGCGGTCAGGCCGAGCATCCCCAGCACGCCCACCGCCCAGGAGATGCGGCCCAGCGAGGGATCGAGCTTGCGCGGGATCATGTAGGCGGGGCGCGCGATCCCCTCCCCCATCAGGCCGTGGGTCTGCCAGCCGTTGACGTTGAAGACGAAGTCGCCGGGGGCGAAGCCGTCGATGCGGCTGTCCAGCACCTGCGAGACCGTGCGGGCGTGGCAGACGGATCCGGGCCTCTCGGACCCGTTCTTCTTGTAGCCCCACTGGTAGGGGTCGAGGGAGATGTAGATCGTCCGCGTCAGGGCCTGGCCGGGGCCGGGCGTCGGGATGGGGCCCTCGTTCAGCGCGAAGTTGCGGGCCTGCGGCAGGCCGTCGAGCGGGGCGTCGGTGAGCGTCCAGTAGCGGTTCTTCATGAGGCGACCCTGCGAAATCCGGTCATGGCCACGACGCCGCCGCCCAGCGACAGGAAGGCCAGGCCGGCGAGCGTGGCGGCGTAGCCGCCGCCGTGCTCGAAGACATAGGCGACGACGGGCGGGGCGAGGGAGCCGATGGGCGTCAAGGCGCTGATGACGCCATAGGCGCGGCCGAAGGCCTGTGGGCCGAACTCCGAGGCGGTGGCGGTCGCCAGCAGGGTCCAGTGGCCCTGACTCAGGCCGATCATGACGGCGGCGGCGAAGAACAAGGGCGCGTGCTGCGAGAGGCCCAGGAGCGCGACGCCGCCGGCGGCCAGGACGGCCACCAGGGCGAAGGGGACGCGGCTGCCCAGACGGTCGGCCAGCACGCCGCTGGCGAACTTTCCCACCAGCGCCGCGACGCTGTAGGCCGAGAGCAGCAGGCCCGCGGTCTGCAGGCTCAAGCCCCGCTGCTGGACGAGCGGCGCCATGTTGACGCCGGCCACCATCGACACGCACTGCACGGGCAGGAACACGCCGACGATGGCCCAGAAATTTCGCCGGGCGAACACCTCGCGGATGGTGATGTCGGCCTGGCGTTCGGCCGTCTCGGGACCGAGGTAGGCGGCGCCCTCCTCCGCCGTCGGCGCGTCGCGCAGCAGGAAGTACACCACGGGGACAAGGACCAGGGCGATCAGGCCGCCGAACAGCCACCAGGTCGCGCGCCATCCCACCGCCGGCACCAGCAGGGTGATGATCGGGGGAAAGACCACGCCGGCCATGGCCAGGCCGAAGGCGCACAGGCCCATCGCCGTGCCGCGGCGGCGCACGAACCAGCGGCTCACCACAGCCTGGCAGGGGATGGCGGCCGAGAAGCAGATGGCGACCGGCAGCACCACCACGTAGATCGCGATGATCTGCCACCCGGACTGGGCGAAGCCGATGAGCAGATGGGCGAGGGCCACGCCGGCCAGGCCAAGGCCGATCACCTGGCGCGCCGGGAAGCGGTCCGCGGCGAGGCCCGAAGGGATGGTGAACAGCGAGCAGCACAGGCTGAACAGCGTGACCCCGAACGCCAGGGAGCTGATCGGCGTGTGGAACTCGCGCGTCCAGTCGCCCAGGAACAGCGAGAAGCAGTTCACCGTCACCCCGAGCGAGGCGAGCTGGGACAGGATGCAGGCCCCGACGATGGTCCAGCCATAGTAGTAGAGGGGCTTGCGCCGACCGAGGACAGCGGCGGTCACGCGGGCCGACCTGGGTTTTCGACATGCGTCACGGCGCTTCTCCCCGTTTTTGGTGGGCGCCAACCTAGAGGCCGGGCGGGCGTTCGCCCACCCCCTCGCGCGTCGTGCAGGCCGCTATTCCGCGCGCATCTCCCGCAGGAAGGCGGCGCGATCCTTGGGGGCCGAAATGTGCTCGCCGAGGCGGCGGCACAGGTCCTCGCGCGAGGCGGCGGCGGGCTTCTCGCGGCCGATCAACTGGGCGGCGATGGGGCCGAGGTGGCGGGTGAGCGCGTCGGTGATGGCCCTGATCTCGTCGGGCGTGATCGTCCGGGGCTCGGCGAAGGTCGAGGTGAAGTTCGCCGGGCTGGGACGCGCAGGCTTAGGCGGGGCCGCCGCGGCGGGCGCGTGGGCGGCGTCGGCCAGGAAGGCCGTGCGGTCGGCGGGATTGGCGACGCCCGCGGCCAGCGCCTGGTAGAGCTCGGCCGGGCTCGCGGCGGTGGCGGCGGCCTTCTGCACCAGCACCCGGGCGATGGGCCCCATGACGGCGGCGAGGCGGCGCTCGGCGTCGCGCAGCACCTCCGGCGCCAGGCCAGGCGGGGCGGTGTCGGGCGCGAAATGGGGCGCGGGCGGCGGGGACGGGGGTTCGACCAGCGGGTCCTCGGCGCGGATCACCGCCAGGCAACGGCGGACGGCCTCGTCGAAATCGACGGTGGCGTCGAGGTACTGCATCCGGGTCATGCGCAGGGGCACGGTGCAGGCCTCGATGAGGATCGGGATGATCTCCTTGCCGTCCTCGATGGCCACGGCCACCTCGTCGGCGACGTTGGGCGAGGCGGCGGACCGGGGCGAGAGGATCACGATCAGCCCGCGGCAGCCCCGCACGGCGGTCTCCACCGCCCGGTCCCAGTGCTGGCTGGGGCGGATGTCGTACTTGTCCACCCACAGCGACACCCCCGCGGCGATCAGGTCGTTGGCGACCCGCAGCGCGAGCGGCTCGTCGAGGCGGGCGTAGCTGAGGAAGTAGGACTTCATCGGTCAGCTCGAGGACAGCATGCGCAGGGCCTCCTGCAGGCTGCGGCGCATGCGGTTGATGGCCTTGGAGAGGCGGGCGATCTGGTCCGACCCGCCGCGCACGTATTCCGGCACGTCCATGTCGCCCAGGCTGACCGCGTCGGCGGTCCTGGCCATGCGGTCGATGGGCCCGATCACCATGGCCCCCAGGAGCACGTTCAGCAGCACGAAGACCATGGCGAAGACGGCCACGAAGACGCCCACGAAGATCAGCCGCACCCGGGCGGCCTGGGCGATGGGCACCGACATGGGCACGGTGACGATCTGGGCGCCGATGGTCTCGCCGAGACGCCAGCCGAAGCCGTTCTGGGCGCCGTAGATGGCCACCATGGACCTGGGCGCCTCGCGGGCGGTGGAGTGGCAGTACATGCAGGCCTGCTTGTTCACCAGCGGGCGCGCCAGGTAGAGGCTGCGGCCCACGGGCGTCACCCGCTCCAGCACGATCTCCTTCTTCTCGGGGTGATTGCGGAAATCGTTGATGATGTCCGCCTCCCAGTCGATGGCCCGGTCCTCCGGGTTGGTCGGGTTGAGGGCGGCCTCGCGGTAGCTGTAGTCGCTGAACTTGCCGTGCAGGACGTCGAAGTTCTTCTTGGCCGCATAGGCCGAGACCGCCTGCGGGTGGAAGGTGTTGCGCATGTCCTTGGCCAGCAGCGGGGCGATCTGCTCGGAGGTGTATTTGCGCGCGCCGGCGGCGCTCTCCATCATGATGCGGGAGCTCTGCAGCACCTGCTCGCGAGCCAGGCCCTCCAGGATCGGCGTCGCGGCCAGGGTGAAGGCGCCGACGCCGAGGACGGCGACCAGCAGCAGCATCAGATTGAACTTCGTCCTGAGGCCCATCGCGCCCGTTCCATCCCCGCGAGACCGCCGTTATCTGGAGACATCACACTAAGCCGGCGTCGGCAACCGCCAGCCCGCAGCGGCGGGCGAAACGCGCGTCCATATACTGCGTGGGCGGCGGTTGGTTCGCGTAAGAGGCGAAGGTTTGGGCGGCCGGAGGCCGCCATAGCCGCCAATCCCCGCGAAAGCGGCGACGCAGGTCATCGCCGCGCGCCGGACGAATAGTTTTAAAGCTGCACTTAAGGTGATAATTGAATTCCTGGCGCCAAGCGCCCGACCCGCGGGTGTTAGCGATCGGCCTCCAACCCGCGCGCCACTGCGTGGGCCAACAGGATCGGAACCGGACCTTTGAACATCGACCTCTCCGGCCGCGTCGCCCTGGTGACGGGCGGCAGCAAAGGGCTTGGCCTGGCCATGGGCGCCCGCTTCGCCGCTTCGGGCGCCGATGTCGCCCTGGTGGCCAGGGACGCGGCGGCCCTGGACGCCGCGGCCGAGCGCCTGCGCAAGTCAGCGCGGGGCCGGGTGGAGACCGTGCGGTGCGACGTCTCCAAGGTGGAGGAGGTGGAGGGCCTGGTCGACCGCACCGTGGAGCGTTACGGGCGGCTGGACTGCCTCATCAACAACGCCGGCTGGCACCCGCCCCACCAGCCCATCGA
>Ga0268265_10003401_pt1 | contig 11450 bp, 12 predicted proteins | sample KBSSwiS52_FD_190355 | JGI IMG/M metagenome (GOLD analysis project Ga0268265, IMG submission 190355) | Switchgrass rhizosphere microbial communities from Kellogg Biological Station, Michigan, USA - KBS Switchgrass S5-2 (SPAdes) (version 2) | ecosystem: Host-associated > Plants > Roots >...
TTTTGGTGGATTCATCGAGCTTCATTGGAGGTAGGGCCGGTTCTCGATGAGAGTACCAATTCCTTGCCGTCATATACACATCCGTCTCCTCCTTGTCCTTGTTTTCCATCTAGAAAAAGGGAAAAGCGGAGATAAGTTGATAGAGAATCATGCTGGTGGTGCTGGAGGGAGAGAATGGAGAGAAACAACAATGGGAGATGCTCCAAGTGCGGATGGTGCTGGAGCGGGTGCGGCCGGTGGTGGTGGTGGACTTGGTTGCGTGCGACGAGGTTGGTTGAGATGGACCGTGCAGCGTTTTTCCAACGCACTAAACTCGGCTCTCAGTTTCTCCATGGTTTTGACTTGTTCCTCGTGTTCAAGCTGCATTTTTTTGGCTTCCATTTGCAGCGTTTGTTCGCGATCTTTGCTTTTCTGGAGAGCCGAGACGGCGTGGTTGTGCTCTTTGCCAAGTCTTGCCAGCTGGAGTTCCAACGCGTCCATTTGCACTTTGTGATCGGCTTTGAGTTGAACCACAACGGCTTTGAGTTGGGCAAGACCCTCCGCACTGGCTTTGTGTTCTTGTTGATGTTTTTTGCAACTCGACAATTGGACTTCCAACGCATCAATTTGAAATTTATGATCAGCCTTGAGTTGGACAATATCCACCGGAGGGGGTTGTTGGTCTTGTTGCTGTTTTTCTTGCAGTTGACGAGTGAGCTCTTGGACATGTGCGTATTGAGCATGGATTTGTCGCACCAATGTATCCGCTTGGACACGCCCAGTTGCGAGTTCCTGCTCTTTGGTTGCCAGCACCGCTTCGAGGTTGGCGTTGAGCATTTGTAGCTGCGTGTGTTCCTTGCGAAGATAAGCTGTTGCTTCATGACTGTGGACGACATTTTGAGAGAGCTTGACGAGATCAGCATCGAGACGTGTCTTGTCGTTCATCCATACTTGCTTCTCGGCACTTAGACGCTCGGTGAGGTCGCTCAAAAAGTCACGAGACTTGAGTTGCTTTTCAACCATCGTTTTGGCCACATGACCATCGAAACATCTTTTACGTTCGGTTTCGGCTTGTGCGGTTTGCTTTTGATGCAGTTGATTCAACAACTCATACCGATGAACTTGAGCCCGAAATTGTTCTTGGATGGTGAGCAACTCTTGTTTGCCGACATGTTGTTCTTTGCACTCGCGTCGAACTTTCTCCACTTCATGTTGGGTAAGGCCAAGATCGCGTTGAGCTTGCTCCAGACTGGTCGTGACTTGATCCAGGGCGGTCTTGTTTTGCTCCAAAACGGTATTGGTTTGTTCCAGAGCTGTCTTGGTTTGATCCAAGTGACAATTGGTGTGCTGCAAATCGGTTTGCAACGCGATGTTTCGCCGTGTCAATTCTTCATACGCTCCTCCGTCATAATAGGGAGGCTGCTGCTGTTGGAGTTGGTGGTGGTGGTACGGAGCATGAGAGGGTGGCCACGCATAAAAGTGGTGTGGACCACCAGATCCGCCGATGGTCATCCCAGGCAGCGCCATAGCCATGGCCATTTGAGGTGGTGGTGGCATCGCAGCCATTTGAGGCATCGCCCCGGAGCTTGCTGCGTGGAAACTCGCTGCGTTTGAACTCGCAGCACTTCCAGCTGAGCTCGCCGCGCCCGTCATTCTGAAGTGCGGAGGAAGAGGATGTAATGGAAGAAGAAGCGCCTTGGGAGACGATGATTGCGTTATCACGGGGGGTGTCACTTGGTCTCGCTTTTGGCGTTGAACTTGTTTGGCCTGATGATCTACTGGCGCGATCGGCTTTTTTGAGGGCGCGGTCATCGTCGTCGTCGTGGTGGGGGTCTTTTTGCCTTGAACGATGGGATTGGGTGATTGCTTGGAGAATGGTTGTCGGCCTCTTGAGTGTGGGTCTCTAGTCGTATCGCGATTCCGAGAAAGAGAGCGTTTCCTCGATCTGGATCTATTTCGAGATCGCTTTCTCGACCTGGAGCGATGATTACGAGACCGAGATCGAGATCGCTTTCGAGGCCGCGAGTTTGACCGAGAAGACTTGGATCTACGCCGATGGTGATGTGAAGGCGAATGTGGTGTTGTTGTTCGGGTGGATGGACGCCACGCCCTTGGCGATCTCGGTTTTGGGAAATTCGATTGTTTCACATGTGGCGAAGGTGATCGTGACCGCGCAACCACCTGTACAACTAACTCATGAGACAAGGGAATAGGGTGGAAGAAAAAAACACATTACGTGGTTGGCTGCTGAACTCGTTGTGGTCGTCGAGGCCGCCGCCATGATCTTGAGAGAGAGCAAGACCAGTCCATGTGATGATGCACAAAAAATAGTAAACCAGAAAAAATTTTAATTTTGTTGTTTCAGGTACAACAGAACAGAGTTTCAGACAGAACACAGTTTCAGGCAGAACCATAAAAGGGAGGGATTTTTGAACGAGAACGGGGCAAAGTGGCTGCTGCAGTCAAAGAAGCAGAAGCAGACGCAGACGCCGACGCCGACGCCGAGGCCGACGAGCTTGCGGTCTCGGGTGTTTTCGTGGTGGTGCGTTGCACTTTGTTCCAGAGCTCCAAGCGCGGATTGAGCGCGTCGCCCATCAGATTCTGGCTTTCTTCCGGAGTCATCTTGTGGTCAGGGTCGATGATGGCCTTGTCGACACCGTTCTTGATCACTTGCATCTTGAGCATCTCGTCCTCAATGCTATCGGGCACAACCAGTTCTCGCACTTGAACCATGCGTGTCTGTCCCGGGCGATAGGCGCGGGCAATCGCTTGGCCTTTTTGCTTATTGTGATACCACGGATCACATAGGACCACCCAGTTGGCGGCGGTGAGGTTGAGACCTTGTCCGCCACATTTGATGCTCATCAGCAAAATCTGCGGACCCTCTTCCGCACGAAACTGCCGGCTAAGATCTTTGCGTTGTCCCGCGGGCACTTGCCCGGTAAACAAGAGGCTTTCCATGCCGCACCGGGCCAACACCACTTGCAGGTATTGAAGGAAGCTCGAAAACTCGGAGAAGATGATCATCTTGTTGTTCTTTGGGGTTCCGCTGCTCTTGGAGGCTGTGGAGGCGGAGACGGAGGGCGTCGGCGGGTGAGATTGAGCCTCCAACATTTCGATGACCGTTTGAACCACAGCGCGTGCCTTGCTCGACAGTGGCGGCAAGGCGGGGATCGACGTGGGTGCATCCAGTGTGTTGAGCCATTGGTCCGTGGGCAAATATCCCTTGTTGATCTTGCGCTCAGCACCCAGTGCTTCAGCTTCTTTCCAGGCGGCGCTTCGTTGTTGTTCGTGAACGCGATCCACTCGACCCAGGACCGCTTTGACCAACACAGCAAGCTGGATCTTTTTACCATTGCCACACTCGCCACCACCACACACCACATTGCCAGACTCCAACACCACGTAGAAATTCTCGGGGAGTTGACTGAAAGGTGTGTCGGCGACCGATCGACCACATGTGCCCGCGCACACACCAAGATCGCCCACTTGTGCTTGCATTTGTTCCCATCGAGCCTTGGCTTGTGCTACAGAGCGTTTCTCTTGCGCAGAACGGCCCCCGCTGCTCGCTTCTTCACCTTCATCGTCGGTCTGGTCGTCGTCCTCATTTGCTGGTTCCTTGTCCTTTTCTTTCTTGGAAGAGGAAGATGATTTGCGATAGTGGAGGATTTCGATGGCGGTTGAAAGCCATTTTTCCACAAGCTTGTAAGTGGCTTGTGGCCAACATGCTGCAGAGGCCATGGTCCGGTCGTTGAAGAGAAAGCTCTTGACTGCCAGCTCGTTGCGGACGTGACGCATCAGGCTGGGATGCAGACAGCACTGACGCATGCGTATCAGCGCCGAAAACACCAACATCATGTTGCCGGACGAAGCGACAGCCCCAATCAAGGAGCGGTCGCGGTCCGCCACCTGATCATAAAGCTTGCGCTCGCTGGTCGAGAGTTCAATCATGAGCGTCTTTTGCACGAGCCCCGGCGGACGCACCGCCGCATCCATGCTCATCACCACTTGTTCGAGTGTGCGGCGAATCGAAACTTGATAGATGATGGCCATCAGGTCGCCGATCCGCTTCAATGCTTGGGTATGAGGTTCAGAGACCCGCACCAAACTTTGCAGCGAGAAGCGGCTTTGGAACCCGACCAAGTCTTGAATTCCAGCTTCTTTCAGACGCGCCGACGATGCGGATGCACCGAAACCGCAGCCGCGGCCGCCATAGATGAATTTGAGAGTGGTAAAGATGTCGCTCGGTTTGTTGCAGATCGGCGTGCCGGACAATGCCCACGAGAAACACCTGTGCAAGTCTTGAAGGGCCTTGTTGCGCTTGGAGGTGGGCGAGCGATTGATGTGGGACTCGTCCACAATCACACGCCACCACCGCGTGGTGCTCAGAGGCGTCGCTGCTTGGTTGTCGGTGTCTTGGCTCTTGGCGTGTTGGCGTTGGACTTGCTCGTAGCTGGCCAGCACGACATCGTACTTGTTGGCTTCAAGTCGGCTGACATACTTGTCCGTTTTGCCCATGGGCCAGGCGAGCACTCGGAGGGTAGGAGCCACTTTGGCAATCTCTTGTTCCCATTGCTCACGGAGGTTCGCCGGGACCACCACCAGAGTTGCTGGATTGAAGTTGGGTGCGGTGGTGGATGACTCGTCCAAAGCCGTGATGTCAATGTCGTCCTCCTCTTCTTTCTTGGGGGTGGTGGGAGCGGGAGCGGGAGCGCTGACGAGTGGGTGCAGTTGAATCAGGGCAATACATTGCGCGGTTTTGCCGACGCCCGGCGCATCCAACACCATTCCTCCTGGAGGTAGAAACACCTCGTCGTCGTGGCCATCGCCCTTGCTCATTTCGCGGAGGAGCATCCACGTAACACCATCGACTTGGTGTTGATGGAGTGGAAATGGAAATGTCGCGAGTGCGGGCACACTTGAACCAATCCAAGATTTGGCGAAAGTGATGTTGCGTTGTGTGAGGCTGTCGCCGGCGATTTTCGTCACGACTGGGGTTTTGTCCTCGCGCTGGGGGGTCTTGACCATTGTCGTGGAGGCCGAAACAGAGGGTGATGACGATGACGAGGGTGATGAGGAGGGAGATGCCAGGGACAACGCAGGCGCTGCTGGACGGGCAGCGGTAGATTGCGCGAGGGCGGGCGTTGTGGCTATCGTTGTCGCCGTTGTCGCCGCTGACTGTAAAAGCAGATGAGCTTGCGAGATGGGTTGGATGGGTTTTTGCTGCGGGGAAGCAGATAGGTTGAGCGAAGAGGCGAAAGTGCTTGACGCCGGAGCATTTTGCACCAGTTTCTTGAGTGTGGTGGCTTGATCGGTTTGTGCTGTGTGAAGTTGCTCCATTCGTTGCTCCATTCGTTGCATAAACTGCATGAGTGTCTTCATGACGTTGTTGTCTCCTTCTTTCGCTAAAAATGAGGAGGACGGCTTCCGTTTAGACTGAAGGAGAGTGTGATGAAAAGTGGTGATGAGTTGGTACCCAAATCTGCTGGCGATGAAGGACGTGTGGGTGATGCGGCGGCGGTGGTGGAGGATTCTGGTGTTGGAGGTTTCGAGACCACAGGCACATTCTCTTGACCGTCGGCGGCGGGCACAGTCATGTTGTCCTCCTCATCATCCGGGATTTCAATCAGTTTGCGTTTGCGACTCATCTGGGAAGGTGGGGGGTGGGGGGTGGGTGTGAGCGAAATGAGAGTTTTATTATTCTCGCTCTTTTGAATCCTTGTCCAAAATGATGACTCCCGCAAGGTCATATCCGCGAGGAGGCGCTTCCCCTGTCAGGAATGCCCCTGGCCAGCGGCGCTCTTCGTGTTCGGCGATGTACTCTTGAAACAAGCGCTCGATGACATCATTGCCGGTGTGTTTCTTCAAGCCCAAACACCAGACACCCTGCTTGAAGATCGTCCGGGTGTGCTTGGCGTCGGTGCCCAAGTCGTCGGCCTCGACATCGTTTTCATAGAGGTACGCATTCACCTCCTCCCGCATCAACTTGAATTTGGTGTGCCGCGCCGCCGCGAGCGTCTCACAAATGATTGGAAATTCCAATTGTGGTCCGTGGCAGCCGCCGGTGAGTGTTCTCATCTTCCAAGCCGTCACCGAATAGAGTTCGAGCTCATCTTTTGCATGAGAAGAACAAGATGTCGCCGCTGCGGACGCAGACGATGCTGCCGAGGCTGACGGTTGATCCTCTTTGACGAGCTTGGTTCGCGCAGGAGCACTCGAGATGGTCGGAGTGGGTGTCGGCGGTGTGGTGGGTGCAGGCGCATCATTGAGACGCGAGCTTGGCTCCTTGGCAGATTGTAAAAGCCGAGTTGCAAGTGAATCCGCCTGCGGGATGCCAGCGGATGGACCCGTAGTGGAGCTCTTGGCCTTTTTAAGAACGGGTGCCATGTCCGTGGCATCGTTATGACGTTTCACGAGACGATGAGGCTTGGATGCCATCTGAATGGTCAGGCAGGGGGTCTCTGTCAGCGTGGGAATGAAAAAATGACCCGCAAGTGGCTGGAGTAATTGCGGGTGGCAGCTCTCAAGGCCTAGGCCCGAAAACAACAAAGGCCTGGGCCCTTGGCTGGCTGGCTGGCTGGCCAGGGCCCAGGCCCAAAACACGCAACTTTGATTTTTTCGGAAACCCGACTTCATTTCTTCAAGCGCCGCTTCGACACCCTGCCCCCCCCCCCATTCCTCCTGGGTAGATGTCGGACGATGAAGACTATGAGTACAACTATGGCAACAGCGACGGCGAGGACCCGAAGGACACCACCCGCAGCAGCAGCAGCGACGAGAGCAGTGAAGAAGGCGAGAGCGAGGATGAAGACGCCGGAGGCCAAGACGAAACCAGCGTGTCCATGATCAGCATGCCGTTGCCGCTCAACAACGCGTTCACGGGTTGGTGTGCTTCTCACCCTGCAAAAAGCAGCACCTCGATGATGTGCGGTCGTCGCTGTCCCAGACCGTGTGAAGAGCACAAATCGCCGTCATTTGACAAGATCGAAGAACCCGGCCCACGTACGGTGATGCGCGAGATCCATCAACATGCGACCAACCAAATCATAGTCGTCGAAACGACGACCTTTACTCTGACCAAAAGTTCTGAGGTTCAAGCAAAAGCCCTGAAGGAAGCTCAAGATCGTTTTTGTGTTCTCACACGCGAAACGGCCGCACAACCGCAACCCATGGAAGCGTTGCGACAGCGCGTAGACCAAGAACTGAAAGCCTCACTCTCGATCGAAAGTGCGCTCCGCAATGTGGCCCTCCGGTCTCTGTTGGAAGCCCACACGAAAAAGCTGCAAGAAGAAGCTGCTGCCCAATTCAAGGCATTGGAGCAAGCTGCTGCCTCAAAAAAGGCGGCGCAAGATGTTCACCAATCCACCGCAAGCCACCTGCGCAAAGAATCGTGCTGTTTTGCCCACTGCACTCGCTGTGGGCAATGCAACGAACGCACGGATTACGGTACATGGGCGCCACCCCACTGCACAAAATGTCAGAAGCTCGAAAGCGATTTTTCTCCGACGGGTATCTCTTATTTTCGAGTGGTGACCCAGTCCCCCAAAATCTACTGGCCATTCCTCAATTGATTGATGATGCTGGCATCGCCAACCGCTTGCAATCCCCCATTTCGTTTGGTATCCCATTTCGTTTTGGTAAATGACGGATGCGATCGGATCGTCCAAATGAGAAACTGTCCGCTGTCCCGAGCTGTTTTCGTTTTGAAACATCAACCCCCACCCGGTTGCACTTGTTGTTTTTCTCTTTAGGCATGTCATCTTCCGCGTCTTCGTCAGCAACGGTCGTTGAAACCGAGAGCAAACGCAAGCCCAAGCGCAAGGCTGCACCTCAAGGGTCGAATCAGGCCGCCAAGAAACACGCCGCTGCCGTCCCTCCCGTCACTCCCAACAAGCTCGAAAAAGTGGCCGCATTGCCCGCATTGCCTTTGCCCGATCTCGCCAAGGAAAAGCCCTATTCGGTCGAGACGGATTTTGTCTTTACTGACCGCGGTTTTGGCGGTCCTCTGCGCGAGGATGAGAAGAAGCGGTGCGCAGCGATGCGCGAGCCCGGCTCAGTGTACAGCGCCCTGAGCCAAGAGCACAAAACCAAGCTCGGCTTTGGCCAAGAGGACCGACTCGAGCGGAGCAACCGCTTGGGGACCAAGGCCTTTTCGTCTCGTCTTGCAACACCGTTGAGCGAGGTGGTTATCCAATGGCGCGATGATTGGGAACCCAAGAAGACCTCAGAAGAGAAGTTGTTCCTCTGGGTTCAGGGCGATCTCTTCTCGTGCCGCGGAAAATGCAGTCCCGGCCGTAGTTTCAATTGCTGCGAGAGCGGCCGCCGCACTGGATTGGATGTCCTCAAAGCCACCATCGGCTACACCGGCGAGGAGAAGAGCAGCATATTGCTGCCGACTTTTGGCCCCTGCAGCCCGCTGACCGCGTGTACCGACTTGAAAGCGGCCAGCACCGTTCTTCTGGGCCGGACTGTGACCTCCTCCCTGATCATCGATACGGATGAGGTTCTTCTTTCCCTGGTTTACATCAAAGAAGGCTACAGCGATCGGAAACTCGAGTACAATCCGCGAGCGACTGCCCTCTACCGGGCGTGGCACAGCGGCACCGTGGACGCGCTCGAAGAACCCGATGAGGACGAGGACGAAGACGACCCCGATCACCAGGACGGAGTTCCCCCTCGCACTTGGGAAACAATATGGGGTCCCGCGTTGATTCTTTATGAACATCCCGTTCTCCAAGATGAAGACAAGGAGACGATTTCTAGCCCGGTTGTCACACCAAAGAAAGAGCATCCATCGCGGCACTGAAAATATTGTCACCTGACGCTATGGGCATTCCCGCTCCACGCAACCTGAAAGAAATCTCCTCTCTTTTTTGCTCCCTCGACCACCCCCCCCCTCCCCACCTTTCAAAGATGGCTGTGCAAGTCCGCAATTACTGGCACTTTACGCAGCAACACACGCTTGCAACGATTTTTAGTGCATTCACCCAAGAGGGCGAAACACGCTGGCATCAATTTCCTGATCGCAAGAATCTGCCATACCAAGAACTCAAAGATGAAGCCGAACTGCTGGCGTACATCAACACAGCGAGAGCCGCGCTCGCGGCAGCAGAGCCGGGCACGCGTGTCATCGTGGTCATGGCGGGTGAGCTTTTGAAGCGCATTCCCCAAGAGATGCGAATTGGTGTCAAGAGCGGATCGCTTCGGTTCCAAGCTGGCCCCACACTCTTCATCGGCGATGCACGCTCGTCGTGTATCGTGACGATTGCGCCTTGATTTCCTGATTTTTTGTGTGTACAATGGAAGCACTCACAACGAATGACGCGCTCTTTCCTCTTGCCGATCAGATGTCGGACCCCTCCCACTATGAACACGACCTTCCGTGGGACAGCGCTCTCTGTATTGGTATGCTCCCATCATCCAGCGGCCAAGACGACGAAGAAGATGTCAAGGGCTACTTGCCACAAGCCAGTGCTGCGTTTCTCCAATGGGGTGACGAGCATCCGCCCGCGCTCATTCGTGAGTCGTACGGACGTGGGTTCCATTGGAATTCAACCCCTGGCCAAGAGGCATCCGCGGATCATGGCACATCCCCAGGTCCTCGTTCGATTATGGCACCGATGCACCGAGCCATCAATGCATTTGTCTTGAGCCAGCAACGCTTGAAAGAGAGCTGTGCACAGTTGAGGGACGCGCTCCAACGCGCCAAGGAGGTGTTTCAACACACGGCGCGTGTGACCGATCTTGTCACTCAGCAACTCCCTGAAGAAAAGAAGACGCTCGCCAGTCTCTGGAAGCCCGAACTTGACCATTTGGCCAAAATCGTGGCCGAGCCCGACCAGAAGAAACCTACCGCCTCTGCTGCGTCAGTCTCGTCCGCTTCCTCGTCGGGCCCGTCGGGGATAGCGTCACGCTCAGAGTTGAAAGCCCGAGCTGTTGCCACTGCGGTGGTGGTCAAGTTGAAACCGCTCAAGCGCGCAGCGTCAACACCCACCCCAACCCCCACGGTCGAGCAACTCACTGTCGCAGAAAAACCGATCCTCCCGCCTGGTGCCAAAAAGCGTCGTTTCTTGCGCTAGGAACAATAAAGAAACGTCGCGTAGCGGTCGAAATCTCCTAAATTGGCGGTTTTTCGATAACCTTGCATCTCTCAACCCCCACCATTCTACACCTTGCCATTTTTTAGATGGCCGAATTGACTAAATCGGAGGCCGAATTGACTAAATCGGATACGACGACACAAATCAAGAAATTCCGATTTGTTCAACCGCCAGAGACCGTCCGAAAACAACCATCCGCACTGGCTGTTAAATCCACGATTGTCAACATTGTGACATGTGCGATCGGCGGGATGCTGATGATCGACGAGGACGGAGAATGCTGCTTGTGGTTGACCCCAAGTCAAATGGTCAAAGAAACGGACTACAAGTGGCCAGGTGGCACAACCCTGTTGTTCTGCACAAAGATGACGATGGACACAAAAGATCAGCAGGACGATATCGTGCTGTTCTCAATGCACTGTGGAAGCAGTGATGCCTTTTCCTCGCTAACGGCCCTCGATTGGCAAGATATTTGCCAGGCCCTCCTGTACGAGTTTCCATTTTTCGGGACAATCCGCGTGAGTGCTAAGCTTGCCCCATCTCTTCATCGAGTCGCGGTTCTTCAAGAACCTCAAGTCCCCCCGGGTTGAAGAGTGTGTGTGTGTGTGTGTCGCTCTTGTTTTTATCTTGTTCTTTCAGGCTCTTTTGTCCATGGATCTCAGTTGGTTTGATGTCAATAGATGAATCTTGGAGATCTTGGTTCCCACTACCAACGATTGGATAATGACCATCGGTCGGCCGTCGATCTTTGGGTCCAGCGGCAATCCAACTCCATCAAGATTATTGGCGAAGAAAAACAAAGAATCATCAAGATGGCGAGCAAGAATCTCGAGTTCAAAAGCCTCATTCAAACGCTCCAGCGATATCGTGTTCAACACCCCGACTCGTTTGCCAAGGACATTGCTGCTTCCTGTTCTTTGTCTTCATCTTGCGCAGCCTGCGCATCCTCATCCGATGTGATGGCCGTCAAAAATGAGGAGAAACAGAGGGAGAAAGTCGTCAATTCCGACTCACCCAAAACGACCAAGCGGTCAGTAGAAGATCAAAAAGGTTTGTTCCCTGGGCCACCGCATTCCCTGGGCAGATCCTCAGCTGTGGAACCTCCCCCCCCGCTTGTGCAGATGAGAGTCGCCCCTACAAACGCCTGCGTCTCGACATCGAAGAAAAGGACGGCAAAAAAGAAAAGGACGGAAAAGAAGAAAAGGCCCTCCAAATACTTGCTGAATCAGAAGACGAAGATGACCCAGAGGATGATCTTTTTGAAAAGGAAATGGTCAAGTACGAAGAGTCCGAGGCCACATTCGAGGCACTTGCCAAAGAGTGCCAGGCTGAGGATGCGCGCAACCGGGCCAAGTACAAAGCCATGCCTGG
>Ga0268265_10003404_pt1 | contig 11445 bp, 7 predicted proteins | sample KBSSwiS52_FD_190355 | JGI IMG/M metagenome (GOLD analysis project Ga0268265, IMG submission 190355) | Switchgrass rhizosphere microbial communities from Kellogg Biological Station, Michigan, USA - KBS Switchgrass S5-2 (SPAdes) (version 2) | ecosystem: Host-associated > Plants > Roots >...
GGGCACCAAGCCGGTCGATTGGGTCATGGTGAACGTGGGAACCGTCGGGCATCGCTCCACGAGCCGGTATTCCGTGCCGGTACCGGGATAGGCGCGTCGTCAGCCAAAGGTGTCGGGCGGGGCGGAGTCGTCGTAGTAGTCCGAGCGCGGGAAAGCCGCGTACACGGCCAAGGACGGCAGCAGGTTATGGCAGATCGGAGAATGGTAATGCCAGGAGTTCGCCGGTGAACATCGGTGATCTGGTGTCGTCGCCCGAAGTGGCGGTGGCGCGGGTACTGGGAATGCAATCGAAGCTGCACCGATGGGCCGGCGAGGACGGGAGTCGTCGGTTTGACGATTTGTACAATCTGGTGGCTGACCCGGCGTTTTTGGTGGTTGCGTGGCGCCGGGTCCGGGGCAACACCGGGTCACGCACGGCAGGTGTCGATGGGCGGACCGCCTACGACATCGAGTCCGAGCGTGGCGTGGAGGCATTCTTGGATGAGGTTCGGGACCAGCTCAAGTCCCGGACGTTCCACCCGTTGCCGGTTCGTGAACGGCTCATCCCGAAGTCGGGCGGGAAAGTTCGCCGCCTAGGGATACCCGTGATCGCCGACCGGGTCGTTCAAGCTTCGCTGAAGCTGGTTCTTGAGCCCATTTTCGAGCAGGATTTCCAGTCTTGCTCGTACGGGTTCCGCCCGAAGCGCCGCGCGCACGACGCAATCGCTGAGATTCGTCATTTCGGGGACCGCTCTTACGAGTGGGTCGTCGAGGGTGACATCGAAGCTTGCTTCGACTCGATTTCGCATTCGGCTCTTATGGGTCGAGTGGGGAGGAGGGTCGGAGACAAACGGGTGCTCGCGCTGGTGAAGGCGTTCTGTAAGGCCGGGATCCTGACCGAGTTCGGCCAGCAGGAGAAGACACTTGCGGGTACTCCCCAGGGTGGGATACTTTCGCCGTTAATGGCGAACATCGCCCTGTCGGTTCTCGACGAATACTATGTCGGGGAATGGCAGAGCAAGATGGGAACCAACTACGAGCGTGTGCGGTTACGCCGTCAGGGCCGGCCTACTTGGCGACTTGTCCGCTTCGCGGACGACTGGGTCGCGTTGGTGGCCGGTACCCGGGCTCACGCCGAGGCGCTGCGCGACGAAATAGCCGCGGTGCTGGCGCCTATGGGCTTGCGCCTGTCTCCGACCAAAACTGTGGTGGTCCACCTGGAGCAAGGGTTCGACTTCTTGGGGCACCACATCCAGCGGCGTTATAAGAGGGGAACCGGAAAACGCTACGTCTACACCTACCCCGCCAAGGACCGGCTCGCCGCCCAGAAGCGGAAGGTAAAGGCGCTCACCCGCCGGAACGAACACCCTGACCTAAGAACCCTGCTCGCCGCATTGAACCCGGTGTTGCGGGGCTGGTGTAATTACTTCAGGCACGGTGCGTCGAAGGAAACCTTCAGCTACCTCGCACACTACACGTGGTGGCGGGTAGCGCGGTGGATACGGAAACGGCACAAGCGCCTGTCCTGGAGTCAACTGCTGCGACGGTATTTCCACGACAAATGGACAGTCGCAGCGGACGGGGTCACAATGTTCGACTGCGCCACGACACCGATCACACGGTATCTCTACCGCGGCGCGCGTATCCCGACACCCTGGTCACCTGTCGTTGCTTGACCCGACGGCATGAACCTGTGGAGAGCCGGATGTTGCGAGAGTGACAAGTCCGGTTCGGAGAGGCGGGCCGGGGAAACGGGCTGGCCGCAAGGCAAGCACCGCGCCCCGGTCCGACCTCTACTCGCTACGGTCCGGGGAAGCTGACCTGTTCCCGGTAGGCCGACCGCAAGGGGGGCTGAATCCCGTGGCGGGACAGGATGGCTCGAGAAGCGAACGGCGGCATGCCGAAAGGCGACAGGAAAGCGGGCACGCATGGCTGGACCTCCACCCGGCTGTGTCCGTATAACTGGCCGCATACCAGGTCTGGTGCCTGGGTCCGAAAGGAAGCTGACGCGAGCCGGGTAGCCCTTTGAACGAATCGATGCCCACGAACCGCCGGAATCCGAGGAGGATGTTAGGCGCCATGGAGCAGGACATGACCACGACTGCCGTCGATATGACGGCGGCCGACCTGTCCCGCGCCATGGTGAACGGATCCGAGGAGCCACTCGACTGGGACGCCATGGACTGGCGCGCCGAGGAGAACAAGGTACGGCGGCTACGGCAGAGGATCTTCAAGGCGACGCAGGCAGGCGACTGGAAACAGGTCCGCAACCTGCAGAAACTCATGCTGCGCAGCCGAGCCAACACGCTGGTCAGCGTGCGGCAGGTGAGCCAGCGCAACGCCGGCCGCCGGACTGGTGGCGTCGACGGGCGGGTCGCCCTGACCTCCCGGGCCCGAGCCGACCTGGCGATGCTTCTGCACCGCCAGACCAGGTTCGGCCACGCGCTGCCGGTGCGGCGGGTGTACATACCGAAAAGAGGCGGAAAACAACGCCCAATCGGGATTCCTGTCATCGCCGATCGTGCCCAGCAGCAACGGGTGCGTAACGCGTTGGAACCCGAGTGGGAGGCTCGGCTGGACGCCAGACAGTACGGCTTCCGGCCGGGCCGCGGCTGCCACGACGCGATCGAAATGATCTGGCGCGTTGCACGCGGGAGAAACACCCGCATCTGGGTCCTGGACGCGGACCTGGAAGCCGCATTCGACCGACTCGACCACAACCACCTACTCGAAAGGCTCGCAGGTTTCCCCGCGCGGGAACAGGTCCGGACCTGGCTGAAGGCAGGTGTGGTCGACAAGGGCCGGTACACCCCGACCAAAGAAGGCTCTCCACAAGGCGGGGGGATCTCACCGTTGCTCTTGAATATAGCACTCCAGGGCATCGAGGAAGCCGCCGGGACCAGGTACAAGAAGAACGGAGTCACGCAACGGGGAACCCCTGCCGTGATCGTCTACGCGGACGATCTGGTGGCCCTGTGCCACAGCCGCGAGCAGGCCGACCTGGTTCAGGAACGACTCACAGCATGGCTGGCACCCAAAGGTCTCCGCCTCAACCCGGCGAAGACCCGCATCGTGACCATTGAAGACGGGTTCGACTTCCTGTCCTTCAACGTCCGGCGATACCACACCGCCGACGGCCCGAAACTGCTGATCAAACCCAGCAAGGAGTCGCTGGTCACCATCCGGCGACGGCTGAAGAAAGAGATCCGCGCTCTGCGCGGCCGTCCGGCAGCGGACGTGGTCCACCGCCTCAACCCGATCATCCGGGGACAGGCGGCCTACTACCGCACCGGAGTATCGAAGGCGGCGTTCGCCGCCCTCGACCACTGGCTGTGGCACCGGCTCCACAGCTGGGCCCGCCGCCAGCACCAGCGGAAAAACCGCAGGTGGGTCGCGCGACGCTACTTCGGCCGCCACCACCCGTCCAGGAACGACAGGTGGGTCTTCGGCGACCCGAAAACCGGCGCTTACCTCCACCGGTACTCCTGGACCCCGATCGTCCGGCACGTCCCCGTAGCAGGCCGGTCGTCTCCCGACGACCCCACCCTGACCCGGTACTGGGCCGACCGGCGCGGCCGGCACAACCACCGCCACCCGCCGCTGGCCCCGACCACCGGGCGCGCCCTGCGCGCCCAAACAGGGCGATGCGCCCGCTGCGGGGACTATCTGCTCCACACCGGAGACCCACCCGACTCCCCCCACCAGTGGGAGACGTGGTTCCGCGCCGCCCGCACCGCGATCACCCGCACGCCGGTCGCGGTGCCCGGCGCCCCCGACCGGGCCGGCGATCGACACCGCCTCGTACACGCCAGCTGCCACCGCCGCCACCCAGCCGGCGAGACAGCCGACACGGACAGCGATCTGTAGGGCCTGCCCGCCCACGCGGGCCGCTTGAGCCCGGTGCCGCGATGAGTGGCACGCCGGGTTCTGAGGGGGGCCAGGCGCAGCAATGCGCCTGGCCTACCCGACGACTGCGCCGCCACGCTGCGGCGTCTGTACTGCTTGTTCGTCATGGAGGTCGGCACCCGCTACGTCCACCTCGGCGGGATCACCGCCAACCCGGACGGGCCGTGGACCACCCAGCAGATCCGCAACCTCCTCATGGACCTCGGGGACCGCGCGTCCGAGTTCCGGTTCCTGATCCGCGACCGCGCCGGACAGTTCACCGCCTCCTTCGACGCCGTCCTCGCCGACGCCGGCATCACCGCGATCAAAATTCCACCCCGAGCTCCCCGAGCGAACGCCTACGCGGAACGGTTTGTGCGCACGATCCGAGCCGAGGTCACCGACCGCACGCTGATCTTCAACGAACGGCACCTACGGGCCGTCCTGACCGAATACACGGTCCACTACAACGGACGACGCCCACACCGCAGCCGTGACCTCCGGCCACCGCGGCCCGACCACCCCATCGCTGACCTCACCGCCGAACGGATCAAGCGCCGGCCCATCCTCGGCGGCTTGATCAACGAATACGTACGCGCTGCATAAAAGCCCAGCTCAACGCCTGTGGCCGAGTTCTGGAACCCCACAGCATAAAAGCCCAGCTCAACGCCTGTGGCCGAGTTCTGGAACCCCACAAGGTCACGAACCCAATCGAGTATTCGAGCCCCACAGGGTCAGGCCGCTGGGCTGGGCCGTGCCAGGCCTCGGCGGCAACGGTCGGCATCCAGTGGCTGGCCGGCCGCTGCGAAGAGCTCGCCGGCCTCGGCCAGCAGCCGTGCTGCCCGGTCCGGGTGGGCCCGGGCGCTCGCGATGTGGGCCCGTACCTCGATGAGATGCGCCTGCCAGGCGGTGCCCTCCCAGCGGCGTTCGGACTTCTCCGCGAGCGCGAGGTAGGTGGTCGCCGCGTCGACGTCGCCTGCGTCGGCGCAGGCGAGCGCGGCGGGAACGGTCCACATGATCAGACAGAACGGGCAGCGGTCTTCCTCGCCGAGCGCCGCCTGCGCCCGGTGGACCGCTTCCCGCGCCGAGGCCGGGTCCGGCGCGGCGGCGATCATCGTGCCGTAGATCCGCTGGAGGAGGTGGCGTCCGACGGTGGACCATCGGGCCAGTGGCAGCGCACGCTGCAGGAGGCCCTGGGCCGTCGCGCGGGCGCCGCGGGCCAGGTGCACCTCGGCGAGGCGTTGCAGGGAGTGTGCCTCGCCGGCCGGTGAGGCCAGGTCGTGGTGCAGGTCGGCCGCGTCGAGCAGCTCGCTCTCGGCGAGGTCGAGGTCGCCTGCGAGCAGCGCGGCCTCGCCGCGCAGTGCGGTGGCGAAGGCCACCGCGCGCAGCACTCCGGTCCGTTCCGCCGTTGCGCGTAGCTCGGCGGCTAGGCGCATCACCTCGTCGTACGGCATCGGTCCGTAGAGCAGGTACTCCGCGACGCACAGGTGGGAGTCGAAGATCCTCGCGGCCAGGCCGGGGCGGGTCATGCTGTCCCGCAGCTCCAGGCGCAGCTGTTGGAACCACTCGCCGCTGTGGTGGGCGAGCAGGCCCTGCAGGCTGATGACGTCGAAAAGCCGGGGGTCGCGTGACCCACCCACGCCGATCCGGCGCCGCGCCTCGTGGACGGCGTCGTTCGCCGCGTCGATGTCGTGGCGGTAGTAGGCACAGTAGCCTCGGACGAGCAGCAGCGCTGCGTCGTTGGGGCCGCCGTCGGGCTCGAGGCCGTCGAGCGCGAGCTCCGCCGTTTCGAGATCACCGACGAACAGGGCGGCCCGGGCCAGTCCCGTGCGCAGCCGGGCCTGCTCCGACGGGTCCGGTGCCGCGTCGAGCGCGGCCCGGTAGGCGTCGATGGCGCCCGGGTCGGCGCAGGCGCTCAGCAGCTCGGCGCGCAGCGCGAGGAGCCGGGTCCGATCGTCGCCGGCGGCAGCCGGGGCCACGGCGTCGAGGCTCGCCAGCGCGTCGCGGTAGGCGCCGAGAGCCGCCTCGGTCTCACCGGCCCGGATCATCCAGGGCACGGCTGCCGCCGGGTCGCCTGCCTGGACCAGGTGATGACCGACGCGGGCGGGTGGACGACCCAGCTCCTGGAGGGTCCGGGCGGCCTGCCGGTGGGCGTCCCGGGTGAGCTGCGGCCCGGCGTCGTCGAGCAGGGCGTCGCGGATCAGCGCGTGGCGGAACGCGTAACCCGCGTCGGTGCGCCGCAGGAGCCGCAGTGCGACGGACTCGTCGAGCGCGGTGTAGAGGGCGTCGTCGTCCAGGCCGGTGACCCCGGCGAGCTCGTCGATGTCGAGCGCGGTCCCCAGCACCGCCGCGGTGGACATGGCCGCCCGGGTCCGGCCCGACAGGCCGACGGGGAACCAGACCGCCCCCGTTCCGGCAGCGGGATCGGACGACCACTGCCGGGCGAGCTCGCTGACGATGAACGGCAGGCCGCCCGAGGAATGGTAGATCGCGTCGAGGACGGGCGCGGGTGCCGCAGGGGCGTGCCGGGCAGCCAGCCGCAGGCAGACCTCCCGTCCAAGCGGGCCGAGTTCCAGCCCCACGGCGCCCGCGCGGCCCAGCAGGGAGGCCCGGATGTCCGCCAGCACACCGTCGCGGACCGGGCGGTGGCCGACGACGACCAGGACCCGCTCGGTCCGCGTGCTGCGGACCAGGTAGTGCAGCAGGCGCAGGCTCGCCTCGTCCGCCTCGTGCGCGTCGTCGAGGACGAGCACCGCGCCGGCGCCAGCCGCCGCGATCCTGAGCAGCTCGGCGGTCGCGACGAACAGCCGCTGCTGCGAGCCCTGGCCGTCCCAGGCGACCTGCCGGCCGGAGAGCGCCTGCTCGATCTGCTCACGGAGGCGGTCATCAAGGCCGTCGAGCAGCGTCGGGTGACGCCGGCACAGGTCGGCGACCGCCTCGAGGACGGGCGCGTAGGGCCAGTCACCCGCGATGCGGGCCGCCGCGCCGGCACCGACCCGCATGCGTGCCCGTGTCGCCAGACCCGCGATGTCGGCCAGCAGCGTCGACTTGCCGACGCCTGGCGCCCCGCTGACGAACAAGACCTGGCCGCGGCCGCGGCCGACCGCCGTCAGCTGCTCACCGACGCGGTTCCGCTCGGTCTCCCGGCCGAGCACCTCCTCGACGGCCGAGACCTCCGCCAGCGCGTCGGGGGTGAGGGCGGCATGACCCACGGCATGACCCACGGCATCGTCCGCCGCATCGCTTGCCGTCAGCAGGCTGTCCCGCAGGCGGATCGCGGCCGGGCTGGGGGTGACGCCCAGCTCCCTGCTGAGCTCACGTTCCAGCCGCGCGAACTGTCGCAGGGCCCCGCGGTGGTCACCGGACTCGGCCGCGAGCCGGACCAGCGCCAGGTGCGCCTCCTCGTCGGTGGGGTCCGCCGCGACCAGCGCCTGCCAGCGGCCAGCCAGGCGCAGAACGTCGAGGTGGAGCAGGCGCAGCCGCTCGCGCGGCTCCTCGACCCACGACTCATACAGGTCGTCGGGGAGAAGGTCGCCGCCGTACTGCTCGGCCGCTGCGTCCGCCTGCCGCCGGTCGCCGCCGTCGAGCGCGGCGCGCGCGGCCGACTCGAACGCCACCGCGTCGACCTCGACGGCCGCCCGCGGGTACAGCGACACGATCTCGCCGCCGAGGACGACGGAGTCCGGATCTCCCAGCGCACGGCGGGCGTAGTGCGCGGCCTTGTGCAGCCGGGGGCCGGCGGTCTCGATGTCGACGTCGGGCCAGAGCGCGTCGGCGAGCCGCTCGCGGTGCAGGCACCGGCCGGGCGTCAGCGCGAGAACCTTGACCAGGGCCGCGGCGTGCCGCCGCCGCGCGAGCTGCTCCGAAACCGGCTGGCCGTCGAAGGCGACGGCGAAGCCACCGAGGAGCCGTATCGTGACATTTCCGGCCACGACCGAGCTGGCAACGACCGACCTGGTCACGGCCGACCCAGACATGATGTTGATGTTAACAGCGTTGATGTCAGCAACAGCGTTGATGTCAGCAACGCAGTCACGCTGCCTGGGCAATCGACGCGAGCAGCTCCAGCTCGTCGGTCATCACCGAGGCCAGCCGCATGAGAAGCCGCCGCACCTCGGCGACCGTCCACGCATACGACGCGATCCGTTCGGTGACGGCCAGCATGGGCAGCGCCAGCGCGTCCCGCGTGGACTCGTACTGCGCCAGCGCCGCCAGCTGCGCGGGCCCGGGTTCGGGCGCCGCCAGCACCGCCTGGGCGAGCAGCGTGGCGTCGCGGAACGCGTCGGTCATGCCATGGGTGCTCAGCGGGTCCTTCCAGTAGCCGGCGTCGCCGACCAGCGCCCAGCCGGGACCGGACGACTGACGCAGGTATCCCGGCAGGCCACGGACATGGCGAAGTCCGCCGACGCGGGCGCTTGCGGCCAGGTGGTCCCCGAGCGACCAGCTGCCCGCGACGGCGCGGAACGCGCCCGCGGGGCCGTCCCGTTCGACCAGGTCGGCGAGGCGGGCGGGCGGTGCGCCGACGAACACGCACGAAAGGTCATCATTGGTCGGGATGACACCCGCGGCGGCGCCGGGACCGTAGAACCAGGCGTAGCCGTCGGCGTCGGCCAGTCCGCGGAAGTAGCCGTAGACGAGAGCCGAGGCATGCTGCCCGGTGACCCGTTGGTGCGCGCCCACCGCCGCCGCCACCGACGACTGACGACCGTCGGCCCCGATGACGAGCCCGGCCCGCTCGGTGCGGACCCGGCCGTTCCGTTCCTGGACGACGACGCCCGTCACCCGCCCGGTCGGCGTCCGGTCCAGCCCGACGACGGTGGCGCCGAACCGGAAGACCGCTCCCGCAGCGAGCGCCGCCTCGGCGAGCACCCTGTCGATCACCGTGCGACGCGGCGCGTACAGTGCGTCGACGCCGGCCGACGGGCGGATCGACACCGACACCGTCTCGGTGCCGTAGTGGAAGGTCGTGCGCCGGACCGGCGGGGTGCCGGCCGCGATGACCGCGTCCAGCACGCCCCACTGCCGCAGCTGCAGGGTGCCCGCGCGCATCAGCGCGTGCGTCGAGACGGTGTCGCTCCCGAACCGGGTGCGCTCCACGCACAGGACGCGCAGGCCCGCCCGCGCCAGCAGCAGCGCCGTCGACGCGCCCGCCGCCCGGCCGCCCACGATGACGACGTCCCAGTCGCGTCTCATGCCGCCCGTGCCGCCCGTGCCGTTCATGCCGCGCTCCTGACCCGGCGGGCCCGATCGCCGAGGTCGGCGAGGATCGTCGAGACCACCGTGCGGGCGTCGTCGCCGACGCCGTCCAGGAAGGACGAGTTCCGCCGGGTCTGCCACCGCATCCCGACGACGTGCAGACCGGCAGCTGGGGTGGATCCGTGGACGTGTCTGATCTCCCCGTGCTCGTCCAGGACGGGTACGTGCAGCCACGGGTACGACCGCTGGTAACCGGTCGCCCAGACGACGGAACGGATGCCCGCGCGTGGCAGGTCCAGCTCCGGGAGCCAGCCCGCTGTCCGGGCGGCCCGGTGCGCGGGTTCCCGATCGACGTCGGAGATGATCCCAAGGCGGCCCGCGAGCATGTCGATGCGGCGAAGGAGCCGCCGCAGCCGGGCGTCGGCCGCGTCGCAGGCGGCGGCGAGGCCCGGTCCCAGGCGTACCCGGCGGCCGTCGATGCCCGTGAGCCGCCCCGCGAGGACGACTTCTCGCTCCTGCAGGGACGGGAGATCGACGTCGCGTCCGCCGCGTTGACCCGACAGCTGAAGGGACGGCTCACGCCGGACGGCAGCCGGATAGGGGTGTTCGTCGATCCTGCGGCCGAGGCTGCCGACGGCGTCCAGCCACCAGCAGATGTCCCGTCCCCGGTAGGTCCGGGGAACCCGAGAATGCGACCCGACGGCCAGGACCACCCGGCGCCCAGCCGTCGCCAGCTCGTCCGCGATCTGTACGCCGCTGGAGGAGGCACCGACCACGAGAACACCGCCGTCCGGCAGGGCCGCGGGGTCACGGTAGGTCGCCGGCGTCAGCTGTTCGATCCGCCCGTCGAGCCCGGACGCCGCGGCGGGCCGGCGGGAAACGTCGCACCACCCGGTGGCCACCACCACGGCCGCGGCGGTCCAGGTCCCGTTGGTTGTCTCCACCCGGTAGCCGCCGTCGCCGCCGCCCCGCACCGCGAGGACCTCGACGCCCTGCCGTACGGGCGCGCCGGAGCGCACGGCGTAGGAGCGTAGGTAGTCCGCCACCTCGGAGGCCCGCATATACCCGTTCGGGTCGGTGCCCCGATAGCGGTGGCCGGGCAGGCGGCTCAGCCAGTTCGGGGTGAGCAGCCGCAGCGACCGCCAGGCATGGCCGTCCCAGCGGGCGGCGACGCGTCCACGTTCGAGCACGACATGCTCGACGCCGGCGTCAGCGAGCAGGTGGCTGGTCGCCAGTCCCGCCTGGCCGGCGCCGATGATCACGACAGTCGCGCGGTTCATCGGATTCTCCCTTCAGCCTCGTCGGTTTTCGGCCTCGGTTTTCGGCCTGGCCGGGTTCGGTCTCGTCGGGCGAACGCCGGCCGGCCTCCGGAGCGCGGGCTCCGCACGTCGGCCGGCGTTCGATGGGGTGACTGATCGGGCCGTGTCAGAACGACACCGGGCCGTGTCAGGACGACGACGGCCGTCTCAGAGCGACGTGACGTCGATCTGGACGTCGGTCCCGTTCGCCAGGACGTCGTAGACCGCCGAGCGGCGGCGCGACTGCTCGACCAGCGCGGCGAGCTGCTCCGGGCTGGCGTCACCGTCGATCGCGAAGCTGACCCGGATCTGCCGGTAGCCGTTGCGGACCTCGTTGGACAGCCCGAGGATCCCGAGCAGGTCGATGTCGCCCTCGACGGTCGACTCGACGCGGTGCAGGGTGATCCCGCGGGCCGCGGCGATGTTGGCCAGGCCCGAGGTGAGGCACGCGGCGATCGCGTGCAGCAGGAACTCGACCGGTGTCGGCCCGTGGCCGGTGCCGACGAGGACGGCCGGGTGGTCGGCGTCGTAGCTGAACGGCTCGGTGCGGGAGGTGTCCTCCTGGCCGGCGCCGTAGAACCCCTGAATGGCCGTGCGGTTGTGGGTGCCGCTCACCCAGGTGTTACGCGCCCGGAACTGGAAGTCCGCGATCTGGGGGTTCGCCTTCACCGCGTCCAGCGTCGCGAACAAGGTCGGCACGTCGACGCCATTGAGGGCTGAGCGGTGGGCTGGGCGGTGGTCGGTCTGCGTCATCGTCGTGTTCTCTTTCTCGTCGGTGGTTCGGGACGAGGAGAACGTTAGGAAGCCGTCCTTCCACCGACCTTCCACGCGGGCCGGGCCCGGCGAGGGGCCGAAGAAGGGAGCTGGAAGGCTGCATCGCTGGGGGCGCCCCGACCGCTGGCGTTGCGGAGAGGTTGACGGATTCCCCGGCGCCGGGGCGGTGAGGCGATGAGGCTCTGTCCCGAGTTCCGCAGTTGGTGGTCACACGAATGCGCTGATCATGGTGCTGACCTGGGGAAACGCGTGTAGGGCCGGAAGAGGGCGTGTGTCCACGCCCTGGCCGGTCTTGCTGGGGGCTGTTCTGGGT
>Ga0268265_10003405_pt1 | contig 11443 bp, 7 predicted proteins | sample KBSSwiS52_FD_190355 | JGI IMG/M metagenome (GOLD analysis project Ga0268265, IMG submission 190355) | Switchgrass rhizosphere microbial communities from Kellogg Biological Station, Michigan, USA - KBS Switchgrass S5-2 (SPAdes) (version 2) | ecosystem: Host-associated > Plants > Roots >...
AAGCAGCGCTTCGCCTTGCTGGCCGCGCACCAGCACCGTGTCGGCATCGAGCACGGTGATTGCCCAGGCGTCGAGCTCATGCCAGAAGAAGTACAGGACGCGGGTCGAATAGACCGTCTTGCGGCTGCCACCCAGCCCGCCGAAGGACGTGGAGGAGTCCGTGCGCTTGAGCCAGGGCAGGACCTCGCTGTCCTGTGTCTTGTAGGTGCAGGCGGAGCCGGCCGCGGCAAAGGCGAGGGAGAGAAGGACGCAGCCGGCGCGGCGCCGGAGGCCGGAGGCACAGGCGGGCGATCGCGGTCGCATCGTCTGCCGCCGGCCCGCGAGTATCAGTCGGCGAGGCGCAGGCTTTCCCGGGCGGCGGCGAGCGTGGCCGCGATCTCGCCCTCGCCGTGCGCAGCGCTCACGAAGCCGGCCTCGTAGAGGGCCGGTGCGAGATAGACGCCGCGCTCGAGCATGGCGTGGAAGAAGCGGTTGAAGCGAGCCGAGTCCGTGGCCATCACTTCGGCGTACTTCTGCGGCAAGGCGTCGGCGAAGAAGAAGCCGAACATCCCGCCTTCGCTGTCGCCGCGCATCGCCACGCCGGCGGCCTCGGCGGCGGCGAGGAGGCCGGCGACCAGGGAACGGGTGCGCGCCGCGAGCGCTTCGAAGAAGCCGGGCCGGGCGATCTCGCGCAGCGTCGCCAGGCCGCAGGCGGTGGCGACCGGATTGCCAGAGAGCGTGCCCGCCTGGTAGACCGGGCCGAGCGGCGCGAGCTGCTCCATCACGTCGCGCTTGCCGCCGAAGGCCGCCAGCGGCATGCCGCCACCGATGACCTTGCCGAACACGCTCAGGTCGGGGGCGAAGCCGGGCAGGGCGCGGGCGTAGTGCGCCTGGGCGCCGCCGAGGCCGACGCGAAAGCCGGTCATGACCTCGTCGAACACCAGGAGAGTGCCGTGCCTGCTGCAGAGCTCGCGCAGGCGCTGCATGAACGGCAGCGAGGCGCGCACGAAGTTCATGTTGCCGGCGATCGGCTCGATCATGACGCAGGCGATCTTCGCGCCGTGCAGGTCGAACGCCTGGTCGAGCTGGGCGAGGTTGTTGTATTCGAGCACCAGGGTGTGCTGGACCACCGCGGCGGGCACGCCGGCGCTGGTCGGATGGCCGAAGGTGGCGAGGCCCGAGCCGGCCTTGACGAGCAGGGCGTCGGCATGGCCGTGGTAGCAGCCCTCGAACTTGACGATCATGTCGCGGCCGGTGGCGCCGCGCGCCAGGCGCAGCGCGCTCATCGCTGCTTCGGTGCCCGAGCTCACCAGGCGCAGCTGCTCCATGCCCGGCACGTGGCGCAGGATCTCCTCCGCCAGCTCGATCTCGCGCTCGGTCGGCGCGCCGAACGACAGGCCCTCGTCGACCGCCCGGTGCACCGCCTCCTCGACCGCCGGATGGCGATGGCCGAGGATCATCGGTCCCCAGGAACCGATGTAGTCGATGTAGCGCTTGCCCTCGGCGTCGTACAGGTAGGGGCCTTCGGCGCGGGCGATGAAGCGCGGCGTGCCGCCGACGGCACGAAAGGCGCGCACCGGCGAGTTGACGCCGCCGGGAATGACCCTGCGGGCGCGTTCGAACAGCGCCGCGTTCGTTCGGCCGACCGATGCGCCCGGGACGCTAGTGGACATGGCGGGGATTGCGCGGCGCGGCGGCGGCATCGCCCTCGCCGGGCTCGGCTTCGCCCGGCTCGGCGCCTTCCTCCTCGCCTTCCTCGGGCAGGGCCCAGAAGAAGCGATCGGGGATGACATTGCCCATCCCCGGCCTGAAGCCTGCGTCGAGCGCCTGGTCGAGGAAGGCCAGCGCCTCGCCGACCGCGGCGTGCAGCTCGACGCCGGTGGCGAGCAGCGCCGCCAGCCCGGCGGAGAGGGTCTCGCCCGCGCCGACGAAGGTGGTCTCGAAGCGCTCGAACTTCTCGCCGGTGATCGCGCCCTGGGCGTTGGCGAGGACGTTGTCGAGGAACTGGTCGGGCAGCGGCACGCTCGTCACCAGCACGTAGCGGGTGCCGTGCTTGCTGGCGGCGATGGCGATCTCGCGCGACGACGGCGGCCGTTCGCCGTTCCAGTCGGGCAGGAGGAAATCGGCGAGCGTCTGGTGGCTGCCGACCAGCACCTCGGTCTGCGGCAGCACCAGCTCGCGAAACGCCTCGAGGTAGGACTGCTGCTCGTCCTCCTCGACCCAGGCCAGGTTCGGCAGGTACGTCACGAGCGGCACGTCGGGATAGTCGGCGAGGATCTCGGCGACGGCGCTCACGCCCTCGGTCGAGCCGAGAAAGCCGACCTTCCAGGCGGCGATGGTCACGTCCTCGAGCACGCTCCGCGCCTGCTCGACGATCAGGTCGGCCTCGATCGGGTGGTGATCGAAGATCTCGGCGGTATCGCGCATCACGATGCTGGTGATCACGGGCAGCGCATGCGCGCCCATCGCCGCGATCGTCGAGACGTCGCCGGCCGAGCCGCCGGCGCCGCTCGGGTCGCTGACGTTGAAGCTCATCACGCAGGCCGGCGCAGGCTGCTCGGTCGGGCCTTCGGCTTCGCCCTCGGCGGTCGGGGAAATGGCAGTCATGGGGGGTGCTCGGAAGCCGCGAGGAGAGCCGTTCGAATCGGTCCCAGGAGACCTCTAGCCGAACGTGAAGAATGTTGCGTATGTACCTACACAGCCTTGCTTTTCAGAGGAGGCACGTGTCTACAATCTCGCTGCATTGTAGTGAAGGCATGGCCCGACCCGTGAGCGAAGTAGTGACCGAGCCGAAGACCTGGATGTGCCTGATCTGCGGTTGGATATACGACGAGGCGGCGGGAGACCTCGAGCATGGCCTCGCCCCCGGCACCGCCTGGGCCGACGTTCCGATCAACTGGACGTGTCCGGAGTGCGGTGCCCGCAAGGAAGACTTCGAGATGGTGCAGATCTGAGCGTTACCGCAGGCGCGCACCGGCAGCCAGGCCAGACAGGAGAACGCTAGGTGAGCAACGCGGCCACAGCCGATTCGACATCCGTCAAGGTGCTCGTCATCGACGACAGCAACACCATCCGGCGCAGCGCCGAGATCTTCCTCAAGCAGGGTGGCTACGAGGTGCTGCTGGCCGAAGACGGCTTCGACGCGCTCTCCAAGGTCAATGACCACGACCCCGACCTGATCTTCTGCGACATCCTCATGCCGCGCCTCGACGGCTACCAGACCTGCGCGATCATCAAGCGCAACCTCAAGTTCGCGGGCGTGCCGATCATCATGCTGTCCTCCAAGGACGGCCTGTTCGACAAGGCGCGCGGCCGCATGGTCGGCTCCGAGGACTACCTGACCAAGCCGTTCACCAAAGACCAGTTGCTGCATGCGGTGCAGCAGCACCGCCGCGCCGCGTGATGCACAGAGGCGACAGCGCTGCGACGACAGCGCGTCGCCAATGAGGGAAGCGAACCAACATGCCGATCCAGAAGATCCTGCTCGTCGACGACTCCAAGACCGAGCTTCACCACCTGTCCGACCTGCTCGGCAAGCGCGGCTTCGAGGTGCGCACCGCCGAGAACGGCGAAGACGCGATGAAGCGCCTCGGCGAGGAGACGCCCGACCTGATCCTGATGGATGTAGTGATGCCCGGCCAGAACGGCTTCCAGCTCACCCGCGCCATCACCCGCGACCCGCGCTTCTCGAAGGTGCCGGTGATCATGTGCACCAGCAAGAACCAGGAGACCGACAAGGTCTGGGGCATGCGCCAGGGTGCCAAGGACTACATCGTCAAGCCGGTCGATCCGACCGAGCTGATGGCGAAGATCCGCGCCTTCGACTGATGATGCCCCCACGCTCGCTAAGCTCGCTGCCCCCTGGGGGCACGAAGGGCCCCTTCGTGGCCCTTGGGGCGCGGCCGGCCTTGGGGCGGCCCGGCGCCCGGCCGACAAGCGCTTCGAACGATGGCTAACAAGCAGGCCCTGCGTGACCTCCAGACCCGGCTCGCCGACCGTCTGCAGGCAGCCCGCACCGAGCCGCTCGGCCGCTCCTGGCTGGCGGTCGAGTGCAGCTCACGCGGCTTCCTCTTTCCCCTGCGCGATGCCGGCGAGATCTTCGCCATGGCGCCGCTGCTCCACGTGCCGCACAGCCATCGCTGGTTCCTCGGCGTCGCCAACCTGCGCGGCCACCTGCACGGCGTCGTCGACCTGGCCGGCTTTCTCGGCGTCAAGACGGCCGAGGCAGGGCGCGACCAGGCGCGCCTGGTCGGCTTCAACCAGTCGCTCGACATCAATTGCGTGCTGCTCGTCGACCGGCTCTCGGGACTGCGCAGCGAGAACGAACTGACCCGCGACGACGACGAGGGCGGCGACCGGCCGTCCTTCGTCGGCGCGCGCTATCGCGATGCTTCGGCGCGTGTCTGGCAGGAGTTGAGCCTGGTCGAACTGGCCGGCAACGATCTTTTCCTGAAGATCGTCGGCTAGGGACTTGGAAGAAAGAGGGCCATATGAGCTTCGTGAACAAGATCAAGGGATGGGGTCAGAAGGGCGCTCCGGCTGACTCCGAGCCGTCCGACGGCGACGTTGCCGTCGCCGACCACTTCGACCCGAGCGATGTCGGCAGCCAGCCGATGGCGCCGCCCGACCTGGCCCTTCCCGACGTCGACATCGAAGCCGCCGCGGCGTTCGACGCCGAGCCCGGCGCCGCCCACCTGGCGCCGGCGGGCGGATCGATCATCTCCGCGGCCGTTCCCTCCGAGATCGCCGACTTCACCGAAACCCGCCTGCAGGGCGCCGACAGCGGCGCCGCACCGCTCGCTGCCAGCCTGCCGATGATCGGCGCGCGGCCGGTCGGCGAGCAGCAGCGGATCCTGCTCGCGCTGCTGGCCCTCGGCCTGATCGGCCTGATCGGCCTGGCGATGTATTCCTTCTTCGCCGCCCGCGGCGGCTCGACCCAGGTCGGCGCCACCGGCCAGGCGATGATGCAGTCGCAGCGGCTCGCCAAGTCGGTGACGCAGGCGATCGTCGGCAGCACCACGGCGTTCCCCGAGGTGAAGGAAAGCTCCGAGGTGCTGGCCACCAACGTGCGCAACCTGAAGGGCGCCGCGCCGGCCGCCGTGCAGGAGTCGCTCGACGTGGTCGTGCCGCTGGTCGACCGGGCGGAGAAGAACGCCGGCGTCATCGTCGCCCAGCAGAAGTCGCTGACCGAGGTCGGCCAGTCGCTCCGCCTGATCAACCGGCAGTCGTTCGACCTGCTCGAGTCGGCCGAGGCGATCCTGTCGATGAAGCTGCAGCGCGACGTCAACCCGGTCGAGGTCTCGGCGCTCAGCCAGGTCGTGATGCTGACGCAGCGGATCGGCAAGTCGGCGAACGAATTCCTCACCGCCGAGGGCGTCAATCCGGAGGCGGTGTTCCTGCTCGAGAAGGACCTGAAGTCGTTCAACGAGATCACCAAGGGCCTGCTCGAGGGCAGCGGCCCGATGGGTCTGCCGGGCACGCGCGACCCGCAGATCAAGGAACGCCTGACGGCGCTGGTCAAGCAATACCAGGACACCAAGAACCGCGGCGCCAGCATCCTTACCAACCTGCCCGGCCTGAACGCCGCGCGCGACGCGCAGACGGCGATCGTCGGCGACAGCGAAGCCCTGCGCAAGAGCCTGGAGACGGTGCAGGAGCGGCTCGAGAGCGAATCGCGGATCGGCGCGCCGACGATCATCCTGCTGATCCTGTTCGCGGTGATGGCCGCCGCCGGCGGCTACGGCTTCCTTCGCCTCTACGTGACGGAGCAGGGCCAGCGTGCGGCGCTGGCGCAGAGCCGGCGCCTCGAGGCCGAGGCCCAGGAGCAGGAAGCCAAGCGCGTCAACGACGCCAACCAGGCGGCGATTCTTCGTCTCATGAACGAGCTGCAGGGCGTCGCCGAGGGCGACCTGACGCAGCAGGCGACCGTGACCGAGGACATCACCGGCGCCATCGCCGACTCGGTGAACTACACCGTGGAAGAGCTGCGCACCCTGGTGTCGCAGGTGCAGGGCACGGTCAGCCGGGTGGCGTCGACGACCGAGCAGGTCGAGGCCAACTCGACCGAGCTGCTGGCCGCGTCTTCCGAGCAGCTGCGCGAGATCCGCGACACCGGCGAATCGGTGCTGCAGATGGCCGGACGAATCAACAACGTGTCGACCCAGGCGCAGGAAACCGCGACCGTGGCCCGCCAGTCGCTGCACGCGGCCGAGTCGGGCCTCAAGGCGGTGCAGAACACGATCGGCGGCATGAACTCGATCCGCGACCAGATCCAGGAAACCTCGAAGCGGATCAAGCGGCTGGGCGAGTCGTCGCAGGAGATCGGCGAGATCACCGAGCTGATCTCGGACATTACCGAGCAGACCAACGTGCTGGCGCTGAACGCCGCGATCCAGGCGGCCTCTGCCGGCGAGGCAGGACGCGGCTTCTCGGTCGTTGCCGAGGAAGTGCAGCGGCTGGCCGAGCGCTCCGCCGACGCGACGCGGCAGATCGCGGCGCTGGTGAAGACCATTCAGACCGACACCCAGGATGCGGTCGGCGCCATGGAACGATCGACCCAGGGCGTGGTCGAGGGAACGCGACTGACCGACGCGGCCGGCACGGCGCTGGGCGAGATCGACAAGGTGACGCGCCAGCTGACCGACCTCGTCGCCAGCATCTCGCAGCAGTCGCTCTCCGAAGCGCAGTCGGCCAACGTCGTCGCGGCCAACATCCAGCACATCTTTGCCGTGACCGAGCAGACCGGCGAGGGCACGCGCTCGACCGCGCAGATGGTGCGCGAGCTGTCCCGCACCGCCGAGGAACTCAACCAGTCGGTGGCGCGATTCAAGATCGCCTGATCGCCCGCCGCACCGCTTTCTAGATCCCGGCGCGTTCGCCACCCACCTTTCCGCTGCCGAGGCGCCGCATGGACAGCTCGCTCGACGATTCCGCCACCGCTGCGACCCCGGGGCTTCCCTCCGGCGACGACCTGAGCGCCATCGCCTGGGTCCAGGAGGAGCTTCGCCGCTCGCTCGACGCCGCGCACAAGTCGCTGCGCCGCTTCATCAAGGACCTCGAAGCCGTCACCGGCTCCGATCTCGACAGCGTCGATCCCGGCGTGCTGCGCGCCGCCCGCTCGCAGATCCACCAGGGCGTCGGCGCGCTCGAGCTGGTCGGTCTGCCGGCGGCGGCGGTGGTGCTGCGCGCCAGCGAGTCGGCGGTGCAGAAGAACATCGCCCGGCCGCAGGCGCTCACCCCGGAGCTGGTCACCGACATCGAGCGCTCGTCGTTCGCCCTGCTCGACTACCTGGCGCGCATCCTCGCCGGCAAGAAGGTCTCCTCGCTGTCGCTGTTCCCGCAGTACCGCGCGGTCCAGGAAGCGGTCGAGGCCGAGCGGGTCCATCCGGCCGATCTCTGGGCGATGGACTGGCGCTGGCGCGAGATCGAGAACGATCCGAACGTCGCGCCGCACACCGCCGACGCCGACTTCCGCACCCAGATGGAAGCGCATCTGCTGCAGCTGATGCGCAGCACCCAGGCGCTGACCGCCTCGGCGAAGATGAGCGAGCTGTCGGCCGCCCTCGCGGCCGGCTCGTCGCATCCGCAGGTGCGCACTTTCTGGAACCTCGCCGCGGCGATGTTCGAGGCCCAGCATCACGGCCTGCTGCCCTTCGACGTCTTCACCAAGCGGGTCGCATCGCGCCTGCTGGCCCAGTTCCGGATCCTGAGCCGCGGCGACTCCGACGTCTCCGAGCGGCTGGCCCGCGACCTGCTGTTCTTCTGCTCCCAGGCCGCGCCGGGCTCGCCGGGGCTGCGCCTGCCGCGCCTCAGTGCCGCCCGCGACGCCTACGGCCTGCCGCTGCAGACGCCGACCGACTACTCGCTGAGCGTGCTCGGCCGGTTCGACCCGGCGATCATCGTCCACGCCAAGAAGCGCGTTTCCGCGGCCAAGGAGGCCTGGTCGGCGACGGCCGGCGGCGAGATGCACCGCATCTCCGGGCTGGCCGAGCAGTTCGCCCTGGTCGGCGATTCGCTGCGCAAGCTCTTCCCGTTCGGCGAATCGTTCGCCGCCGAGCTGCAGAGCGCGGTCGTGCAAACCCAGCAGTCGAATGCCGCGCCGCCGCCGCACCTGGCGATGGAGGTGGCGACGAGCCTGCTCTACATCGAGGCGGCGCTCGAGGACGGCGACTTCGACGAGCCGGCGCATGCCGACCGGGTGCGCCGCCTCGGCGAGCGTCTCGCCGCGGTCCGCCAGGACGCGCCGCCGCAGCCGCTCGAGACCTGGATGGAGGAGCTCTACCGGCGCGTCTCCGACCGGCAGACCATGGGCAGCGTCGTCCAGGAGCTGCGCGCCTCGCTCGGCGTCGCCGAGAAGGCGATCGACGAATTCTTCCGCAACCCGACGAACTCGGGCGTCCTGGTCGACGTGCCGGTGCAGCTCGCGTCGATGCGCGGCGTGCTGTCGGTGCTCGGCATGGACCAGGCGTCGCAGGCGCTGCTGCGCATGCGCGACGAGGTCGACGGCCTGGTCTCGACCGAGGTCGATCCGGCCAAGGTCACCAAGGCCGGCGTGTTCGACCGCATCGCCGGCAACCTGAGCGCGCTCGGCTTCATGATCGACATGCTGAGCGTGCAGCCGCAGCTCGCCAAGTCGCTGTTCGTGTTCGATGCCGAGAAGGGAACGCTTGCGCCGCTGATGGGCCGCGCCGATCCGCCCGGCAAGGCCGAGCCGGCACCGGTCGAGCCGCACCTGATCGAGGCGGCGCAGATGCTCGCCTTCAGCTCGGTGCGCGAAGACGTGCCGCTGCAGGAGGTGACGTTCGAGCTCGAGCGGCTGTCGCACGAGGCGCAGGCGGCCGACCAGCCGACGCTGGCGGCGGCGGTGCTCAAGGCGCAGGAGGCGATCCTCAGGGCCGCCGACGATCCGGTCAAGGTGACGACCGCGCGCGGCGAGCTCTCGGAGGCGCTGGTCGATTTCGTCGCCACCGCCACCGAGCCGGCGGGCCTCGAGGTCATCAGCGAGCCGGCGCCGCTGGCGCCGATGAAGCCGATCGCCCTGGTCGGCGATCTCGAGCACGACGACGAGATGCGCGACGTCTTCCTCGAGGAAGCGCGCGAGGTGATCGAAGGCGCGACGGCGGCTTGCGAGCAACTGCAGCACGCGCCCGGCGACCTCGGTCTGCTGACGACCGTTCGCCGCGCCTTCCACACCCTCAAGGGCAGCGGCCGCATGGTCGGCCTCAAGTCCTTCGGCGAAGCCGCCTGGGCCTGCGAGCAGGTCTTCAACACCCAGCTCGCCGAGCAGCGCGCGGCCGAGCCGCCGCTGATCGAGTTCGCGACCTGGGTGCTCGGCCACCTCTCGAGCTGGGTCGAGGACATCGCCGCGCATCGCGACGAAGGGCGCAGCGAAGGCGAGGTCAAGGTCGCCGCCGACCGCGTGGCCCGACGCCTCGCGACCGGCGAGGACAGCTCCGACATCGCCCTGCCGATGGGCATGCCGCCCGGCTTGCCGAGCGCTGCGGATCTCCAGCTCGGCTCGCCGGCCGCTCTCGGGAAGGTGCCCGAATCTCCCGCCGAGGTGGCCTTCGAGCTCGACCTCTCGGGCTTCGAGCGGGCCGACAAGGTCCCGCCGTCGGTGGCCGACCTGCCGGCGCTGGACGTTGCCGCATCGGCGATGTTCGACCGCTTCGACGAATCGCGCGAGGAGCCGACGCCGGACCAGACACGGACGACGATCGTCGATGCGCCGTTCGACATGACGAGCGGTCCGATCGATCTCGACCTCGGCGTTCCCACCGACGCCGCGCCGCTGATCGAGCTGCTCGAGCCGAGCGACACCGCCTCGCCGCCGGCGCCGGACCTGCTGCTCGATCTTTCGAGCGTCCACGCGCTGCCTGACGCGGCCCGCACCACGGCCTCGCGACCGATGCCCCTCGCCGCGCCCGTCGAGCCCGAGCCCGCTGCCGCGGCGAGCGAGCCGGCGATCGACGAGCACGTCAAGGTCGTCGGGCCGCTGCGCATCAGCATCCCGCTGTTCAACATCTACCTGAACGAAGCCGACGAGCTGTCGCGGCGGCTGACCACCGAGGTCGCCGAGTGGGCGATGGAGCTGCACCGGCCGCTCGGCGAGACGCCGATCGCCCTGGCCCATTCGCTCGCCGGAAGCTCGGCCACCGTCGGCTTCACCGACCTGTCGCATCTCGCGCGCTCGCTCGAGCACGCGCTCGCCCGTTCGCAGGTGATCGGCCACGGCACCGACGAGGAAGCGCGCCTGTTCGTCAACGCCGCCGAAGAGATCCGGCGCTTGCTGCACCAGTTCGCCGCCGGCTTCCTGAAGGTGCCCGATCCGGAGCTGCTGACCCGCCTCGCCGAGCACGAGCTGACCTCGGCCCTGCGCCTCGAGGCGGCGACCGCGGCCTCCGAGCTGGCCGGCGGCGTGGAGAGCGAATCTCCGCCCGACGCCGCGCTCTCGGTCGAGCCGCTGATGAGCCTCGACATCGCCGAGGACGAGCCGCTGACCGCGCCGGCCACGCCCGACGAGGCCGGGTCCGCCGCGGTCCGCGTCCTCGCGCCCCAGCCGGTCGAGCCGGCGGCCGCGACAGCCGCCTGGGCACTGATCCAGCCGCCGCCCGAGGTCGTCGCCGACGCACCGCGGGTTCCGGCCGAAGCCCGGGCAACGGCCGCAACCGAGGCCAAGGCGGCGCCGGCGCCCGCAGCCGAGGTCGCCGACGAGCCGGCGGAAGCCGGCATCTCCGCCTTCGGCGCCCTCGCGCCCTTCGGTGCCCTGGGCCTGTCGGAGCTGAAGCCGCTCGCGGCGGCACCGACCGAGACCCACCGGCCCGGTCATGCCGGCCACACCTCGACCTTCGGCGACATCGACGACGACATCGATGCGGTCGACGCGGTCGACCTCGAGCTGTTCCCGATCTTCGAGGAGGAAGCGCTCGAGCTGCTGCCCAAGCTCGCCGCGCAACTGCGCGACTGGTCTCGCCAGCCGACCGTGCCGGCGCACGCCAGCGCCTGCATGCGCACCCTGCACACGCTCAAGGGCGGCGCCCGCCTGGCCGGCGCGATGCGCCTGGGCGAAATGGCGCACCGGCTGGAAACGCGGATCGAGCGGCTGACGGCGGGCGAGGCGGTGGTCGATGCCGCCGACGTCGAAGTCCTCCAAGGCCGCTCCGATGCGATGGCGCACGCCTTCGACGCGATGCGCAGCCGCGATGCGCAGGCCTATGCCGACGCGGTCGCCGCGGCGATCGCCCCGGCACCGGTCGCTCCGGCGCGGGTCGCTGCCGTCGCGGCCGTGCCCGCTCCGGCCGCGCCAGCGCCCGCCGTCGTCGCCGCCGCACCCGTTGCGGCGCCGGCGCCCGTCCCGGCGCCCGCGCCCGCGCAAGCGGCTGCACGTGCGGCGCAGGCCGCGCCGGTGGAACCCGAAGCCAGGAAATCCGGCAAGGAGCGCGGCAAGGCCGAGCCCGAGGCGCCG
>Ga0268265_10003406_pt1 | contig 11442 bp, 7 predicted proteins | sample KBSSwiS52_FD_190355 | JGI IMG/M metagenome (GOLD analysis project Ga0268265, IMG submission 190355) | Switchgrass rhizosphere microbial communities from Kellogg Biological Station, Michigan, USA - KBS Switchgrass S5-2 (SPAdes) (version 2) | ecosystem: Host-associated > Plants > Roots >...
ATCGGCTTCATGTATGGCCTCGATCTATCGTTCAACCCGCTGTGCCGGCGACCGAGCTGGGCCCAGATCGCCGATCTGCCGCTGGCCGGACGCGTCGCTGCCTTGCGCGATCCCGAATTCCGCGCGCGCATCCTTGCCGAGGAGGATGCCGAGCATCCGATGCCTCAAGTCAACCTGATGCTCGGCCGCCTCGACCGGATGGTCGCGCTGGGAAATCCCCCCAACTACATGCCAGGTCCGGAGCAGCAGCTCGGAGCGCGCGCTGCCAGGGCCGGCAAAGACCTAATGGAATTCGCGCTCGACGCCATGCTCGAGCAGGACGGCCAGGCAGTGCTCTACCTGCCGGCGGGCAACTATTGTGCGGGCAACCTCGGCGCGGCGCGGGCGCTGATGGACAGCGAACACACTGTGATCGGGCTCGGCGACGGCGGGGCGCACTACGGCATCGTCTGCGATGCCAGCTTCCCCACGACCATGCTGGCTTACTGGGGCCGCGATGCCGCCCCAGCCGAGCGGGTGCCGATCGAGCGGGTGGTCGCGGCCCTGACCAGCGAACCCGCGGCGCTGATCGGTCTCGGAGATCGCGGCATCATCGCGCCGGGCAAGCTGGCCGACATCAACGTGATCGACTGCCAATCGGTCCTCCTGCACGCGCCACGGGTGAAATACGACCTTCCTGGCGGGGGGCGACGGCTCACCCAGGCGGCGGACGGCTACGTAGCAACGATCAAGCGCGGTCAGGTAACCTACCGCAACGGCGAGCCGACCGGCGCTCTGCCGGGCTCGCTGGTCCGTCGCGAGGGGGCGATCCCCGGGCTGGAGGCGGCGTGATCGCCGGCGGCGCAGTTGTCATCGAGGCGGCCATCAGCGGATCGGGTGCGCAACCCAATCCCAACATCCCGCGGACGAACGAGGAAAATCGCAGGCGACAGCCAGCCCTCGCCGCCGCTTGGCTCCTGCCGATGACGACGTCCCGCTGCTCGTCGGTCATTAGCTCGGCCGGCGCATAATGACGACGCACGCCGGCGCAGACCAGCCCGGCGACGGGGCCGAGCCCGGCTTCCGCCCGGTCGAAGACGCGTGCGTTGGAGTCGTTGGCCGACATGTCGGCGGGGCAGGCCACGGCTCGCCCGCCAGGATCAAGGATTTGGCGCGCGACTGCCTGTGCTGCTTCGGCATTGAGGTCGACGACTGCGACCGCAGCTCCCTCGGCGAAGGCGCCAAGCGCGACTGCCTTGCCGATACCCTGCCCGCTGCCTGTCCCAATGATGACCTGGCTCGGAAGCATGCCCTCCAATTCGATCTGCCCCTTTTCGGTCAGGACACTTGATGCAAGCGGCCGCGGCGCAACAGGGGGGTCACGGCCAGGACCATGAGGATCGCCGTCACCCCGATGTAAACGAGGGCCATGCGGTACGCTGGGGCGGCCGGATAGTGCACGTCATTGGGACCGATCACCACCCAACTCGCCAGGATGACCGCAACAAGCTGCGCGCCCACTCCCTGGAAAACCGCGCGGACCACCGCCATCACGCCCATCACCTCGCTGGTCCGGTCGTGTGGCGTCCCCAGCGCGAGAAGCACCGGAGCGGACGTTAAAGCCGCGGTCAGACCGATACTGATCGTCAGAAGTGCCGCGGCGACGACGGCCAGCGAGTCAAGGAAGGGCAGCACCGCGAAACTGGACGCGGCCACGATCGAGGCCCCCGCCAGTGTGCAAGGAATGGGCCCCCAGCGTCCGGCGAGCCATCCCGTGGCGAGCGAGGACAGTGCGCCAGCGCCGGTCGTGGGCAGCTTGAGCAGCCCCACCAGCGTCGCGGTCACGCCGAGCCCGACGCCCGTCCAGGTCGGCTGCTGCAGCAGCAGGGACGCTGTTTCGGCAATCTGGAATGCCCCTATCGCAACCAGGGCGGTCACCACCAGCCCGACGGCGCAGTACCGGTTGGACAGCAGACGCACGTTGATGAGCGGCGCAGGATGCCGGCTTTCGTACCTGAACCAGAATGCAAGCAGGAACAGGCCCGCGATTGCCATGGGCCACGCCCAGCTGGCCAGCCATCCGGCCTGCCGCCCTGCGCTGATGGCGAGCAGGAGGAGGGCGATTGCTGGCGGGAACAGAATCCCGCCGAGCCAGTCTATCGCCTGCGGGGAAGGATCAAGCCGCAGAGACCGTGGCAGGACCAGGCCGATGCCGACCAGTGCGAATACCGCGAACAGAGCAACAAACCAGAAGATGCTCGACGGACCGTAATTGTCGGTCATGTAGCCGGAAATGGGAAAGCCGAGGGCCGCAGCGGCGGAGGAGCTGGCGAGGATGATTCCGAACCCCAACGACGCGCGATGCGACGGCATGACTTCGCGGACGAGACCAAGGGCCAGCGGGAGGATTGCCCCGGATGCTCCTTGAAGGCAGCGTCCCGCTACGACCCAGCCATAGGACTCGGTAGACGCGCTCATCAAGCTGCCGACGAACACCACGGCAAGGACCGCCATCATCACCGGCTTGCGGCCAAAGCGGTCGCCGAGACTGCCGCACAATGCTGCCACAGCGGCTGACACCAGCAGGAACGACGACATGATCCACCCCGCGGCAATCGCGCTGCCATACATTTGTAACCACGCCGAAAGAGCGGGGATCGGCATCGCCAACGCAGAGGTGGCGCAGATTTCCGCCAGGATCAGGACCGCGATCACCTTCCACGCCGAGGGCCGCGCATCGTCCATTGGCTCGGCGAGCGATGGTGTTGCGGTTGCTTGAGGCATTCCTCTCTCCTGGCTGAGTCGGCTGGCGGACTACCGCCCACTCATCTGCTTTGCCGCTCGTTTGATTTACCTGTTTTTCCTACCCCCACAAGCAGAATGGGCTCCAGGCGGATATCTGTCCGGTATAGAACAACCTCATTCTGCTGCGGTGCCATGGATGGCGGTACGCTGGAAGTCGCGGCCTGATCCCGAGAAGCGCGCGATACTGCGCGTGCGGCGACCGCGGCCGTGCTAGGCCTGAAAACGACGGCTTGCGCCCATGACCCTCAACCATGTCGCCGCCCGCCGCCGGAATGCCCCCCGCGATCAGCACGGTCGGTGGCGGCACGCCGTCCTTCGGCGAACTCGATGGGCGCGTGAGCGGGCCGTCCGAGCTTCTAGGCATGTGGCGCAGGATTCCGATGCGGCTCTCCTGCCGAAGGCTCATTGGGCAGATGACGCCAGGCCAAGATGAAGTGGCTGCCACACCACAGGACGGTCAGCATCATCAGCACCAGGGCCCAGCGCAACGACTGTGTGTCAAAGATCGGTCGCAACAAATCGCTGCCGAAACCCACGATTTGCGGCCCGAGGCCGTAACCTATCGCGGTAGCGCCCATGGAGACCAGAGCGGCGGTACGAGCCCGGATGCGAACATCGGCGAGGTCCATGGCCAACGCATATCCAGGCGTGAACACCATGAAATAGAAGATCGTCTGCGTGAAATGCGTAAATACCGACAAAATCAGACTTGGCGAAAGCAATGTAACCAGCGCCAATGGGAAGTAGCAGAAGGCTCCCGCTGCGGCGAGCAGCATCAGGCGATCCTTGCGACCGCCCCCGAACTTCTGCGCGAGATACCCGCTCAATGTATTCCCCACGAGGCCCCCGACCCCTGCCGAAAGCGACATGATGAGGCCGACCGTGGTCAGATCCACCCCGTACATGCGGATGAAGAAGGAGGGCATCCACGCAGATTTGCTGGAGGTGCACAACCATAACAGCACGAGCCCGACAACGACATGCAACAACGGCTTCGAGCGCCACAGCAAGCGAAAAAATTCGCTGGTCGGCACGTCCTTGCCGGCTTCGCCCGAGGAGGTGCGCTGGCGGACCGGCTCCCGCAAGGTCAGCAGGACGACCGCGGCGAGCAAAATACCCGGCGCCCCCACCAGGAGCAGGGCCTGCCGCCAGCCCAAATTGGTCGCGACCCATCCGCCGAGAAGGAAGCCGAGCAGGGTTCCGATCGGTATGCCGATATGAATGATTGCGACCGCTTTGGGACGCTGGCTTTCGCGGGCTTCGTCCGCCATCATCGACAGCGCGGTCGGTTGAAGCCCGGCCTCCGCCATCCCGACAAGCATTCGGTAGAACAGCAGGGACAGGAAGCCGGTCGCAAAACCGCACAGCACCGTCATCCCGCTCCAAACGGCAATGCATCCGGCGAGCAACGTCTTGCGCGAACGGCGATCTGCAAGGGTCCCGAGCGGCAAGGCGGCGATTAGCGTGCCCAGCGCGAAGATGAAGCCCGACAACATTCCGAGCTGGGTGTCGTTAAGCGAGAACTCGTGCTTGATCGGCTCGAGGAGGACGAGAATGATCGTCCGATCGATCAGATGGCAGGCGTAGACCAGCGCCAGCACTGCAAACATGTACAGCTGAGCGCCGCTGAGGCGTTCGGATCGGTCACCCGTTAAGTTTGTCGACGCCATGTCCTTCTCCTGAAATCACTTTTGTACGACCGAGCAGCTCTCGCTACCAAGACAGGTGCATTATCGTCCGTGCCCACAGGCTCGCCCACCATTCGTCGGCGCGTTCAACGCGCGGATCACGCGGCATCGCGTCAAGAAGGCTCGAAGGCAGCCATGATCGCGTCCTGCGCCTGGCGGACCAGAGGGCCATCGCCGGGATGCGTAGTGATATAGGGCTGTTCCTTCTCTACAGCGGCGACAATTCGCTCGCCCGCTTCTTCAGGCGGCATCGATCCGCCGCCGAGCACGGCCTTGGGCACTTCGAGCTGGATCGCGCCCGGTCGCGAGGCCTCCGACTTCTGCCTGAGCTGGCTTGCCACCGGCCCTGGAAAGATCACGGACAGGCCGACGTTGGTTCCGGCCAGTTCGGTGCGCAGGGCGTTGCAGAAGCCGAGCTGCGCGGCCTTGCTCGCCATGTACATCGTCTGGCCGGGCATCTCCGGGGTGCGCAGCGCCGCGACCGAGCTGGTCACCACGACGCGCGAGGCGGAGTGCTGCGCCCGCATCGCGGGAAGGAAAGCGCGAACGCAGCTGACGCAGCCAATCACGTTGATGTCCAGGATCCACCGCCAGTCGTCCGCCGTGGTCTGCTCAAACGGCTTCAGGCTGATCACCCCGGCATTGGCGAAGAGCATGTCGACCCGGCCGTGACGCGATCGAATTGCAGCTTCGGCCGCAGCGATCGATTCTTCGTCGGCGACGTCGACGGCGTAAGCAGCCGCGGCGCCGTCCAGCCGTTCGAGCTCGTCCGCCAGGGCCTGTGCGCCGGCGTAGTCGCGGTCGCAAACCTGGACGGCTGCGCCCTTGGCGGAGAGCGCGCGGCATACGCCCGCCCCGATCCCCGTCGCGCCGCCGACCACGACGGCGATGCTGCCCTTCAACTGCATGACGCCTCCTACCCCCCGCTGCAATTGCGGTATATCAATTCTATTCACCTCTCTGCAAACGGAGAACTACGTCAAGGTGGCGCGACCCGGCGAGCGAACGCCAGCGCAGCTCAGCGGATTCCTGTTGCCGCAGGTCCTCGCGCCCTTGCGCCGCTTTGCGGTGGTTGGTCAACCCGACTGGAGCGCCGATCGGGCCGCCACGCCGCCTATCTTACAAGTTAGAGTGCGCTCTTTTTGACGGAAGCGTATCCGGCGTTTCTGAGGTAGTTGGCACATTCGCTTGGAGAGACGAGGTCGAGGATTTCGCCGACCCATCGCCAGGTGGCGCTTTACGGGACGAACGTGACCGACAAGAAGTACTATTCCGCCGGTATTATCAGCGGAAATCTTGCTCCGGCAACGGTAGGCGAGCCTCGTATATACGGTGCCGAGGTAACCTACCGGTTTGAGCAGAGGCAGTCCGGGAGAGCCTGGCAGGGGCGCGCCAGTCTCCCGGATCTGCAGCCGGACACCGATCGCATCGGCCTCGACGAGACGTCCCGGGTGTTCGAGGCGCTGCGCCAGCGCACCACCCAGTGCAAGGTGCTGATCGACCCCTGGAAGGATCGACCACGTACAGAGCAGCCGACAAGGGCGCGATCCAAGTGCGCTGGAACGAACGCTCGAGCCGGCCTTGCCCCGATTCGAGGCTGGTCAAGCTCGGCGAACTGCGCGCCCATCTGCCGAGCGACACGCCCACCGTGAGCGCCGCCGAGCGCGATGCATGCCTGGGCCGACGTAGGCTCGGGGCGCAAATGCGGAACCGCTGGTGAGCGCGTGCCCGTCGCTATGAAGCGGTGGACGCGAGTTGCCGCGTGTCGGTCACGTCCTCCGCCCGCATGGCGGTGCAGAGCTTCGGGGCGGTGGCGCGCCGGCTATACGCGCAGCATGATCCGGTGCACCTGGCTCCTTTTCCTATGCCTGTTCTACTTCGGGAAATCCGGCCGAAAACCTCGTTGCGAAAACTTGCCGGACTTCGTCTTCGGTGCGTCGGGCTTCTGCCGACATCCAGTCTCGAAACGCCGCCAGCTGGGGTTCATTCTTCCTGGATTGCTTGCTCACCAGGCAATAGGGGCGCTTGCTGCGAACGGCCAAATCAAACGGCGCGACCAGCCGGCCAGCCTTGACGTCATCGAGGACGAAGGAAAGCTGGGCCATGCTCACGCCGCCACCTGCCCGCGCGGCCTGGCAGGCGTGACTGGAGCTTTCAAATATCATTCCCACGCCGGTGTCGACCGCGCCGATCCCGGCGAGGGCACACCATATGTTCCAGATTTCAATATGGGGCTTCGAGAAGAACAGCGTGTGATGGCGCAGGTCGCCGGGATGACGGAGCTTCGGTTCCGCCTCGAGCAAGGACGGCGCGCATACCGGCGTGAACACACCATAGAACAGGCGCACGCAATGTAGGTCCTCCCACTCTTCCGGCTCCCGCATGGCGGCGATGTCGATATCGTCAGGCAGGGTGCCGTGCGAATCGCTGGTGCCCGACAACCGGAGCTTCACCCCCGGATGCATCGCGCGAAAATCATCGAGCCGCGGGACGAGCCAGTCGCTCATCATCGTCGAGAATAATCGGACGCGAAGCGGTCCGGATTTGCGGCGATCCAGTTCGAGATTGCACACCGCCGCGTCGATTCGACGAAAACCCTCCCCGATTTCCCGCAGGAACGCGGCGCCGATCTCGGTTGGCCTGACGCCGCGATGTTCCCGCAGCAGCAATGGACACGCGAGATAGTCCTCCAATATCGCGATATGCCGGCTGACCGCTCCAGGCGAGACGTTCAGCTCTTCGGCCGCGCGTGCGATATTTTCCAGCCGAGCCGCTGCCTCGAAAGCGCGCAGGGAATTGAGCGGTGGAAGTCGAAATGCGATCGGAGCATCCCCTCGATAGGTCGCCGCCCGGCACACGATCCGATGCCATCAGCTTTCCTGAGGGCTTAACTCAGCATTCTGGCGTTCACAAGCGCGGTTCGGCCGGGCTATCCGATCGCCATGGAGACGGCAGGAGTGTCGGGCCGCATTGCGCTCTGGACGTTTGCCGGCATCCACGGCGCACGTCCGCGGTCGGATCTCCGGTTTCGGGGAAAAAGTACCAATGACGACGAGAGCATGCGAGATTCTGGACAGGCTCGAATTGCCCGCGATCGTCGCGCCGATGTTCCTCGTCTCGAACCCTGCGCTCGTCGTGGCGAGCTGCGCCGAGGGACTGGTCGGGAGTTTCCCCGCCCATTCGACCCGCACCCGTGACATCTTTCGCGACTGGTTGGACGAGATTGAGACGGGCCTCGCAGCGCTGAGAGCCTCCGAACCCGAAACCAATATAGCGCCCTATGCGGTCAACCTGGTCACCCATGCGACCAACGAACGGATGCCGGGCGATTTGGAGCTGTGCATCGAATATCGGGTGCCCATCGTGCTGACCTCGAAGGGAGCGCCCACTGAGGCCGTCCATCGCATCCACGACTATGGCGGGATCGTCCTGCACGACGTCGCGAGCCGCCGACATGCGGAAAAGGCGATCGAGGGCGGCGTCGACGGGCTGATCGTCGTCGCGCACGGCGCGGGGGGCCACACCGGAACCATCAACCCCTTCGCACTGATGCGCGAGATCAGGGCGTTCTACGACGGCCCGATCGCGCTGGCGGGCTGCATCGGCACCGGACAGGACATTCTCGCCGCCCAGGCAATGGGCGCCGACTATGCCTATGTCGGCACCCGCTTCATCGCCACCGAGGAATCGATCGCGCCGGCGGGCCACAAGGCGCTGATATTGTCCGAAGGGGCGAGCGACATCTTCCATACCGCCGTCATGGATGGCGCTCCGGCCAATTTCCTGACGCGCAGCCTCGTCGAAGCAGGGATCGATCTCGATGTCCTGCGCACCACCCTCCCTGGCAAGATCACCGGCACTGCCCATGGCCCCAAGCGCTGGCGCGACATCTGGTCGGCCGGCCAGGGCGTCGGCACGGTCAAGGAGGTCGAGTCCGCCCGGGCGCTCTGCAAGCGGTTGAAGACGGAATATCGACAGGCCCGTCAGGCCTTCGCCGCCCGGCTGACGGCCACCGGCGGATACGACTGAACCGGGCCTCCGATCCACTAGGCGACGGGTACAATTGCAAGGAGGGAAGAAGCATATGCTGAGGGACCATTTCGAGGATCAGCGCGCGGGTCCTCTGGCCAGTATCTGCGTTTTGGACCTCACCCAGTTTCTGGCAGGCCCCTTTGGCACGCAGATATTGGCCGATCTCGGCGCGACGGTGATCAAGGTCGAAGCGATGGAAGGCGACATGACGCGTGCCGCCGGCCCCTTTCATCCGGCCGATCCGGAACGGCGCCATGCCGGATATTTCCACAGCGTCAACCGCAACAAGCGCAGCATCGCCGTTGATCTGAAGACCGACGAAGGCAAGGCGATCGTCAGGAAGCTGGCCCGGCAATGCGACGTCCTCGTGGAAAATTACAAAGCCGGCACGCTCGAATCATTCGGTCTTTCCCATGAGGCCCTGCAGGCGGAGAACGAACGGCTCATCTATGGCGCGCTACGCGGTTTCGGCGATCCGCGATCCGGGGTCAGCCCCTATGGGGACTGGCCGGCCTATGACGTCGTTGCCCAAGCCATGGGCGGCATCTGCGGCGTGACCGGTCCGGGCCCGGGGCACCCAACGAAAATCGGGCCCGGCATCGGCGACATCGTGCCGGGCATCTTCCTGACAGTCGGCATCCTCGCCGCGCTGGTCGATCGCCAGTCCACCGGCAAGGGCCAGTTCGTGGACGTCGGCATGGTCGATGCGATCCTCGCCATATGTGAACGAATCGTCTTTCAGAAGTTCTTCGCCGGCGTCACCGCTGGTCCGCCCGGCAATCACCAGCCTTTCCTCGCACCCTTCGGCATCTTCGGAACCCGGGACGGTCATGCCGCCGTGGGCGCGTCCACCGATCGGTTCTTCCCGAAATTCTGCGATCTGATGGATGCGCCCGAACTGGCCGAGGATCCCCGCTTCAACACGATCGACGGACGCCGGGCCAACCGTGCGGCCCTGGTCGACGAGGTCGAGGCCAGGACCTCGCGCTTCACCAAGAAGGAACTGATGGAAAGGCTGGGCGGCAAGGTTCCGTTCGGCCCGGTCTACGACATGGACGACATCATCGCAGACGAGCATTTCCGCGTGCGCGGCATGCTCGCCGAACTGGACCTGCCCGATGTCGATGCCGATCTCGCCGTCGCCGGCCCGCCCATCAAGATGTCGCGCTATCCGCAGGAGAAGCTGCGGCCCGGCCCCGGGCTCGGTGCCGATACGGCCGCGGTGTTGGCCGCTTTGGGCTACGCGGCCGACCAGGTCGAAGATCTGCGGACATCGGGAGTCATCCGCTGAGTTCCACCCGACGAGGCTTCGCGTCTCAACGACAGCCTTGAAATGCTGGCGTCCCACCGAGACGCCGCCGTCAGAAAGACGTTTAACCCTGGCATACCCCATCAGTATAATATTAAGCTCTACCACGACTCGCGCCGTGGGGCGCTGCCCAAAAAGGAGAGTTCCATGAGCGTAACCACCCTGCGCCAGCCGGCGCTTGCCCATCCCGACAAGTTCTTCATCGACGGCCAGTGGGTGGCTCCTGCCAGCAACGCGACGATCGATGTGATCAATCCTGCCACCGAAGAAGTCTTCATGACCGTGGCCGAAGCGCAGAATGCCGATGTCGATCGTGCCGTCGATGCCGCCCGCCGCGCTTTCGACAAGGGCCCGTGGCCGCGGATGAAGCCTTCGGAACGTGCCGAATACCTGCGCGCGATCTCGCGCGAGCTCAAGGCCCGGATAAGCGACATCGGCGACGTCTGGACCAGCCAGATGGGCGGCGTACGCGCCAGTGCGGATAGCATGGTCCATCACGCCGCCTACAAATATGAGTATTATGCGGGCCTGGCCGAGACGTTCGCCTTCGAGGAACTGCGCCAGAGCGCCGTTCCGGGCAAGACGGGGATGCTCGTGCGCGAGCCGGTCGGTGTCGTAGCCGCGATCATCCCCTGGAACGGGCCGGTTGCTCTGACCGCCAACAAGGTCGCGCCGGCCCTGCTCGCGGGATGCACCATAGTGGTCAAGCTTTCACCCGAAGCACCAGGCGAAGGCCTGATCCTGGCCGAGGTGTGCGAGAAGGTCGGCCTGCCCGCCGGCGTGGTGAATGTGCTGACCTCCGACCGCGAGGTCTCCGAACACCTCGTCCGCAACCCGGGGATCGACAAGGTCAGTTTCACCGGGTCCAGCGCCGCGGGCAAGAAGATCGCCGCGATCTGCGGTGATCGCATCGCGCGCTACACCCTGGAACTGGGCGGCAAGTCCGCTGCGGTCGTCCTCGACGACTACAATCTCGAGCTGGCCGCCCAGGCTCTCGCGAAACAGTCGGTCAGCCTCACCGGCCAGGTTTGCGCCTCGTTGACCCGCATCGTCGTGCCGCGCCACCGTCACGACGCGCTGGTCGAGGCGATGACCGCCACCTATTCCGCGATCAAGGTGGGCGATCCGTTCGCCGAGGGGATCGAGATGGGCCCCCTCGCGATGAGCCGCCAGCGGGACCGGGTTGAAGGCTATATCGAGCAGGGCCGTCAGTGCGGTGCCCGGCTTGCCACCGGCGGCGGGCGCCCGGCCCACCTCAACCGCGGCTACTTCATCGAGCCGACGGTCTTCGCCAACGTCGACAACGACATGGTGATTGCGCGCGAAGAGATTTTCGGCCCCGTGGCCAGCGTCATTCCTGCCGAAGACGAGCAACACGCCATCGACATCGCCAACGACACCGTGTTCGGCCTCAACGCCGCAGTCTTCACTAACGACAACGAGCGGGCCTATTGGGCGGCGCGCCAGCTTCGCTCCGGCACCGTCGGCCACAACGGCTTCTTCTTGGATCCCACAATTGCTTTCGGCGGCTTCAAGCAGTCCGGCATCGGTCGCGAAGGCGGCGTCGAGGGGCTCTACCCCTATCTCGAGACCAAGACCCTGGTTCTGGACGGCGCCCCGCCGCATCTT
>Ga0268265_10003409_pt1 | contig 11436 bp, 10 predicted proteins | sample KBSSwiS52_FD_190355 | JGI IMG/M metagenome (GOLD analysis project Ga0268265, IMG submission 190355) | Switchgrass rhizosphere microbial communities from Kellogg Biological Station, Michigan, USA - KBS Switchgrass S5-2 (SPAdes) (version 2) | ecosystem: Host-associated > Plants > Roots >...
GGCGTAACACGCGATGTCTCTGCCACACTCAAAGTCGTTGACTATGCGGTCAGCGGATTAAACCCGTCGACGGTAAGTGTGGCGCAAGGAGAAGTCTCGAGTCCGATGGAATTTGTTGTGTCTGCATATGGGCCATTCGATGAAATTGTCGTTTTGAGCTGTCCGGGCGGCCTGCCCACCGGTGCGGCCTGCGAGTTCACGCCCTCGAGTTCCGTTTCGCCAACAGCAGTAACGTCTGTTTCGGTGACTTTGAAAATCACGACAAGCAGAGCAACGCCCACTGGAACATTTCCGATCGTTGTGCAGGCAGACGTGGTTGGTTCTCCAGCTCCAAAAACAGTGTTGGCCACGTTGATCGTAACCACAGCGGCTGACTACGCGGTCACGGTGAACAACTCTCCACTATCGTTGGGCGTAGGGCAGCACGGAGAATTTGCAGGCACACTGACTGCCCTCAACGACTACAGCGCCCCAGTGTCGATTACCTGCGGCAGCGGCGCTCCGCCAACGTGCACAGGAGGATCTTTTGTCCCTATTTCGGGAGGAACTGAGTTTCGCGTCGGCGTGAGCAGCGCAACCGCCCAGACATATCGCTTCGACCTGATAGCGTCCGGGCAGGACTCGGGCAGGATTCAACACTCGATCCAGCTAATGTTGATTACAGGGAGCGATTTCAATTTGAGCAACGCCTCAGGTGCTCAAACGATTTCAGCGGGAGGCACTGCTTCGTATTTGCTGAATGTCGCGCCAGCCTCCGATTCGTTTTCAAACAACCTCACGTTTAGCTGTATTGGAACGAGTCTGCCACCCCTGTCACGATGTATCTTTCAGCCGGCGTCCGTTCCGTCGGGCGCCACGGCCACTACCGTAAATCTGAGCATCGTGACGACGGCCTCTACAGCCGTGTTAGGGATCGGCAGGAAGATGGTTTTCTACGCACTATCCCTGCCTTTCCTCGCCGTTCTTGGGTTGAATTTACCTCGGGTCCGAATATCAAAGCGCGCGGCAATCTTCGGATCGGCGGGTATTGTGATGCTCGTTATCGTTCTTACGTCCTGCGGCGGCGGACTCAGTGAACCCGGGCCCGGACAGGGACATCCTGGAACCCCACCAGGATCATACAATGTGAAGGTTTCAGCGATTTGCGATTCCAGCGAACGGCAGCTCGTTGTGAGCCTGGTCGTACAGTAAAGAGCAAGTGGTGCGCGTCTGCGCTGCAACGCGATTGTCTAATTTCGGTTAGTTGGAATCCATTCTGTTGGCCTGCTTGTTTGAGTGAGGACCGTGCGCTAGGCCGGGACTGCCGAGAATTTCCCAACTGCAACTGCAAAACCTCTAACCACGGCGGACACGGGGTCCACGGAGGTTTAGATATTCAAGCGGCAACTGCAACGGCCTTAACTGCATAGGCTGCGAAAGGCCCACGAAGGACGCAACGGTTGAGCCGCGCAGTTCCAGAAAACAAGTTAATCTAGAAGTCTCAATTCAGAATTAAAGGAGACCTTGGAATGGCCATGAAGGCACCCAAGAGGAAAGTTGCGGTTCTCGGAGCCGGAAAACTCGGAGGCATCCTGATACAGGCGTTGGTAAAAGCCGAGTTGTTGGACCGCGACAACATCCGGGCCACCGTCCGCCACCCCGAACGAGCGGACGCGCTACGCGCCAAGTTGAAAGTAAATGTCGGCACGAACAATTCGGAAGCCGTGCGCGGCGCGGATGTGATATTGGTGTGCGTAAAACCTCAAGTGGTAGGTGAGGTGATGCGAGAAATCCGGCAACACATAACACCCAAGCAGTTGCTCATCTCTGTAGCGGCTTCAGTTCCCACGAGCGATATTGAGAAGGCCCTGGCTAAAAAAATACCTGTTGTTCGTGCCATGCCTAACACGCCCTGCGCGCAAGGAGCCGGGATGACTGCGCTGTGTGCTGGACAACACGCGACGGCGGCCGATGTGGATCAAGCGCGAGCGATGTTCGATGTGGTCGGGAGAACTGTTGTTGTGGATGAGAAGCACATGGACGCAGTGACGGGACTTTCGGCCAGTGGCCCCGCCTACATCTACATCATCCTCGAATCGTTGGCGGAAGCAGGCGTGAAGGTAGGACTCCCACGCGACGTGGCGACGCTCCTGGCGGCCCAGACCGCAATGGGAGCAGCCAAGGTTGTCCTTGAAACAGGAGATCATCCTGCTCTTCTTAAAGACGCCGTCACCACGCCTGCGGGCTGCACGATTGATGGGATCATGGAACTGGAAGAGGGAAAGCTGCGGGTGACGCTTATCAAAGCGGTTGTAAAAGCAGCTCAACGCGCAAAAGAACTCGCGTACAGCTGAGGATCAGACCGGCTCGACCTCGTACCCCTCGACGCGAATTGATAAGGAACGTTCGATGGGATCGACAGAGATCACCAGGCTGCGGTCGCCATTTTCCGCGATGAGGATGCCCTCTACGCCGTCCAGCGCGCCGCCGCGAATCCGAACTCGTTGACCGATGCGAAGAAACCCGTGCTTGCGTAGGGGCACCTTGTTTGTGAGCAGTTTGCGAATGTCATCGATCTGGATATCGGGTATGGCTGTTCCGACCCCTTGCGCACCTACCAGGCCGACAGCGCCATGAGCGCGTAGCACCCGAACACGCTCTTCATGGGAATAGGCGAAACGAACGAAAGTGTATCCAGAAAAAAGAGGTACCTCGACCTGCTTCTTGCGGTCACTCCAGCGATGCAACTCAGTGACCGTCGGAAGAAACGTTTCGAATCCTTGCGCTGCCAATTGCTGGATGACGACGCGTTCGTGACGAGAACGGGTACGCAGAGCAAACCACTGAAGCTCTGCATCGCTAACGGCCGTGATGGGATTGGATCCGAGGTCCTGCATTCAAGATGACTACCGACCCTAGTCTGGCCTCCTGACGCCAAGTTTATCCGCCGGGTAAAGGTTAAACATAACGACGGATTCACATATGGAACTCCGCAGGGCCGAAAACTTCCCCTTTGAATTTACTGTTGGAGGTGGCAGTTCGCAAGGGCTGGCCCCGACATTCCCGCGGCTCACTTTGCCGTGGATGGGGCGGTGAAAGAAAGACGGGTTTGAAATGAGGTATTTCGGCCATTCACAACCAGTGGTTGGTAGTGCCACTGTCGGACGGCGGCCATCGCGGCGTTTGATAGAGCGCCATCGCCAGAAACTGGTTTAACGTTTTCGACGACTCCATCAGTCCCGACGATCGCATCGAGCACGATCGGTTCCTGGGAAACGACGATCGCGTCCGCAGGATACTCCGGCTCAACTCTGAAAATCAGCCTGGCATTCGCGTCGTTCGCGTCCAAGGTAGCCACTTTGTTGGGGTCCTGCGAATTTTGACCCCGTGTATCCAGGCGATGCTCTGCATTGGCGGGAAGCATACGGAATACTTCCTTACCATTCTCGAAAACCACTAAACCTCCAGTTGAAGGCTTAGAGGTGCGAACCGGCAGCGCAGGCTCATCGTGGGCTTGGGTGTTTCTCGCGGTTGCTGACTCAATTGGCGCGGCCGGAGGGTTGATCGATGCCGATGGGCTTTGCGGTTTGGGTGGACGTTGAGCAGCCGTAGCTGTCGAAGGGCCACTCTTTCGGGAGCCGGTCAGACCGGACATAGCGCCAGACCGCCATCCAATCAACAGACCCAGCCCCGCCCCCGCCGCAATTACGAGAGACGCCAGGACCGCTGTCAAAAGGTCGATCCGTTGAAGAGGGCGCATCACAGACGGGGTTGGTTGCGACTCAACGACGTCCGCACCTGATGGGAAGTCTGCTGACTGGGATTCCGCCGCAAATGAGGGGTTTAGTTCTTGCTCGGGATAGTCGAAATGAGCCCCAACGGGTTCGTCGGCGCCAGCGTCTGCAACGGCGATGTGACCCGCCGCTCGCTTGCGATCGTTCAAGATTCGACGGGCGAGCGCCTCAAGTGTGTGGATGTCGCGCTCGCCAAAGGCTTGCGGGCGAGGCGAAAAAATCTCGAAAACCCCAAGTACTTCTCCACTCTCCAACAGGGGAAACACCAGGATCGAGCGGACCCCCAATTGGCGGCTGGCGAGTGGATCCACTCTGGGGTCAACTTGGGTGTCGCCACATAACTGCACAAGGCCGGTTGCAACGCACGCACCAGACAGGCCCGCACTTGTATCGAGGCGGACGCCGAGATCAGGTGCCGTCGGGCCAGCCGTGGCACGACACACCATTTCGCCATCCTTTACAAGCGCAATGGCAGCTCCGCTGGCCCCAGTCGCGAGGCGGGCTTGGTCGACGATCGCGTTCAAGAGGATATCCAGCGCAAGGTCGGAAGAAAGATCCCCGCCGCCGTTGGCAGCGAGGGTGTCTACCAGCCGCTCTACGTCAGGAGCGGAAGCCGTCCCATCTTCTTCGATAAGGCGCCGAAACTGATCTACATGCTGATCACGCAGATCCTCAGGATCTGGTTCAGTCGGCAAAATCGAAGAATGAGACATGCGAGTACCCGCCGTCCAATACCGTGCAGAATCTCGCTGTAGCAGGGGGGTCACTTCCGAGACCGCGGCGGGAGTTTCGACGAAGTAACTGCCCTGAGCGGAGTTTCACCCGGAAGGGCGGAGAAGTCAACGCCGAAACGCGCCAACGATTTCACATAGTCAACGGATTTCCACAGCGGTGACTTCGGCTGCGGCGTCTGTTCTGACGGTCAAACCAGGGACAGGGAGTTGGGCTGACGCTGTCCTGTCTTGGAGTACGGGCACGGTTGATAACGGCACCTTGTTGTATTGAGCAAACAGAAGGAGCGCCATCACAATTACGGTAACGAGGAAAATCACCGAGATAATTCTACGTTGTTCCATAGGCGTTAAGGCATGGTGTCACACTCGGCGTGGCAACTCAACTCGGGTCAACCGCACCATGTAGAATCTCGGCACTGATGGACAAAGATCGGGCAACTGACACCGCACCCCTAACGCGACGAGACCAATGGCACGCGGTCAGTGCGGGTTTTCTGGGTTGGACTCTTGACGCATTTGATTTCTTTGTCCTTGTCTTCTTGGTCGACGTCCTTGCGGCGCAGTTTCATGTTTCTGCCGCCAAAATCATTTGGACAACCACCGCCACTCTGGCCATGCGTCCCGTCGGGGCAGTCCTCTTCGGTATGCTGGCCGACCGGTATGGCCGGCGAAAACCGTTGATGGCCAATGTGGTGTTTTTTTCACTCATGGAACTGCTGTGCGGATTCGCGCCAAATTACACGACGTTTCTAATCCTGCGAGCAATTTTTGGAATTGGAATGGGCGGCGAGTGGGGAGTAGGTGCATCGCTCGCGATGGAAAGCGCACCGCCGCGATGGCGCGGCATTCTGTCTGGCATCGTGCAGAGCGGGTATTCGATTGGCTACCTATTAGCAGCATTGGCGAGCCGCTTTGTTCTACCGGCCTGGGGTTGGCGGGCGATGTTTTGGGTGGGAGGAGCACCTGCTCTGTTGGCGTTGTACATTCGCTCAAATGTTAAAGAGTCGGAGGCTTGGAAGCAGCATCGCGTATCAAGTTTTCGTGAAATTGTCAGAACCACAGCGTCCCACTGGAAGACCTTCGCGTATTTGGTTCTAATGATGACGCTGTTCATGTTTCTGTCGCACGGAACACAGGATCTCTATCCGCACTTCCTCAAGTCTGTTCATAGCCTCTCGTCCGCGCATGTGTCGTACGTGGCGATTATTTACAACATTGGGGCGGTGCTGGGCGCGATCGTCTTTGGACATCTGTCAGAGCAACTTGGAAGGCGGCGAAGCATCATCGCAGCGTTGTTTTTGTCGCTCATCGTGATTCCCGCGTGGGCTTTCGGCCAGTCGATTACTACGCTTGTAATCGGCGCTTTCCTGATGCAGGTTGGCGTGCAGGGGGCGTGGGGGATTGTTCCTGCCCACCTGAACGAACTGTCGCCCGACGCAGTTCGTGGCTTGATGCCGGGGTTTGCATACCAACTGGGGATCTTGTTTGCGTCACCGACAAATAATATCGAGTTCGCCTTGAGAGATAAGTTTGGGTATCAGTGGGCTTTGGCAGGATTTGAAACAGTAAACATTTTGATACTGGCGATTGTCGTTGCGTTGGGAACAGAAAAAAAGGGTAGAAGCTTCCTCAAAGTTGAGGCGGAGTAATCGAGCGACACGCTTTGATCTAGTTCTTGGTTCCCGACTGCCGTGAGCCAGCGCTCCCAGCTCGCCGTTCGACAATTGAAGCAGTCGCTAGCAAGATACCAATCGCTGCAAAGGCGATCGCCGCAACAAGTGCAAGCAGTAGAAGGGGCATGATCCAACCTCGCTATAAGAGAATCTTCCCCTCGGATGCCGCAACGCTCAGTGATTGCCGTCACCATGATTTGTGAGAGCCGCCCACAACTTTTCCCATTCCGGATTGCGCGAAACAAAAATAGCCTCTCGCTTTCCTTAACTCTATCGAACAACTGCTAGAGTCAAATTGAGTCTTCCAATCCTTTGATAATGAGAAGACGAACGCAATCATTCATGGAGTACTTCGATGCGAGTGACAGTTGTCGGTTCCGGATACGTAGGCCTAGTGACAGGCGCTTGCTTCGCCGAGCTAGGACACTATGTCGTAGTTGTTGATAACGACCAATCAAAACTTTCAGCGCTTCGCGAAGGCGAATGCCCGATTCACGAACAATTTCTTCCTGAACTGTTACGACGCCACCATGGCGATCGGCTCATGTTTTCGGATGACCTGCAGAAATCCGTGCGGGAGAGCGTTGCGGTGTTCATTGCCGTCGGTACTCCTTCTGCGGACAATGGTGAGGCGGATCTCTCATATATTGAATCTGTGGCACGGGAGATTTCTGGCGCGATCAGCGATTACAAAGTGGTCGTTGAAAAAAGTACCGTGCCTGTCTACACGAGTGAGTGGATTCGTAAGATCATCGTCCGCAACGGCGCGAACCCGAGCTCCTTCGACATTGCATCCAACCCTGAGTTTCTGCGCGAGGGCAGCGCCGTGACCGATTTCCTGTTTCCCGACCGTATCGTTGTGGGAGTCGAGAATGACCGCTCTGCAACAATACTGCGCGAATTGTACGAACCGCTCACAAGCGGACTCTATTCCCGTCAACCATATTCTGTTCCTATCCCGACAACGGCGCATGCTTTACCTCGGGTGATCCTGACCAGCACGAAGAGTGCGGAACTCATCAAGCACGCTTCCAATGCGTTTCTCGCCACAAAGATTTCATTTATCAATGCCGTAGCTACTGTCTGCGAGTCGGTCGGTGCCGATGTTCAGCAAGTTTGTGATGGGCTCGGTACCGATTCGCGGATTGGGCCACGGTTTCTCAATCCCGGAGTTGGCTACGGAGGGTCGTGTTTCCCAAAAGATTTGTCAGCGTTTCGCGCGGTGGCGCGAGAACACGGGTATGAATTTCGGTTGCTGGATGAAGTGATGAGAATCAACGAGGACCAACGGCGGCGGTTCCTCAAGAAAGTGCGGAGCGCGCTCTGGACGCTACGAGGAAAACATCTAGGGGTGTTAGGTCTGGCGTTTAAGGGAGGAACCGATGATATCCGAGAGTCTCCTGCGATCCTCATCATTCGCGCTCTGCTGCAAGAGGGCTGTGCGATAACGGCTTACGATCCGGCGGCGACAGAACGCGCTCGCGAGGTTCTCCATTCAAATGTGACCTTCTCGGCCAATGCGTACGAAGCCGCCGCGGACGCGGACGCCCTATTGCTGCTTACGGACTGGGAAGAGTTCGAAAGCCTAGATTTGCCGCGCCTGGCAAGAGAGCTAAAGTATCCAATCGTGATCGACGGTCGTAACCTTTATGATCCACAACGAATGGCGGATCAAGGCTTCACGTATTACAGTGTGGGACGGGCACCGACCATGCCAGACCACTTGGCATCGAGCGTGCCGAAAGAGTACCTGGAGACGCGCTGAGCAACATGTCATTAAAACGTGCACTGGTAACAGGGGGGGCTGGATTTCTTGGGTCACACCTCTGCGATGTCCTTCTCGGCGATGGTTATACGGTGGTCGCTGTTGATAACTTGATTACGGGTCGACTGGCGAACATTGCCCATCTCCGAAGCGACTCTCGGTTTGAGTTTCGGGAGCTGGACATTTGCGCACCGTTTGACTGCGGACCAGTGGATTATCTGTTTCACTTTGCCTGCCCTGCCAGTCCCGTGGACTACATGACCCATGGAATCGCTACGTTGCGAGTGGGGTCGGCTGGCACATTCAATGCGCTTGAGGTAGCGCGAAAATACAACGCCAAGTACATGATCTCTTCGACTTCGGAGTGCTACGGAGATCCGCTGGAGCATCCACAAAGCGAAAGCTATTGGGGTAACGTGAACCCGATTGGCCCGCGGTCGGTTTACGATGAGGCAAAGCGGTTTTCGGAAGCCACCACGATGGCCTATCACCGTTATCACAAGGTTGACACAAGGATTCTGCGCATCTTCAACACCTATGGTCCCCGGATGCAGTTGAATGACGGCCGAGTAATCCCAAATTTCATGAAGCAGGCGTTGCGCAATGAACCGCTTACTGTATTTGGGGAGGGCCTGCAAACGCGTAGTTTTTGTTACGTCAGCGACGAAATTGACGGGATCCTTCGGCTATCGCGTTCGGACGAACACTTTCCAGTAAACATTGGCAACCCGATTGAGTTCACAATTTTGGAATGCGCACGGCAAGTGATCGCTGTAACGCACTCCAAGAGTGAGATTCGATACGAACCCCTGCCACAAGACGACCCGAAGCAACGTCAACCAGACATTACAAAAGCGAGAACGCTTCTCGGCTGGGAGCCAAAAATTGGTCTACAACAGGGTCTGCAAATGTCCTTGGATTACTTCCGCGAAGCGGTTCGTAGTGAAGAAGCTCGAGCCTAAAACATTTTCGGCTCGAGCGTTGGGCCAGCGGAAACCAGATCAACCAACTGCTGCACCTGGTCCTTTTCAGAAGCGTCCCTCAGATTGAAGCGTACTCCCATTCCGAATCCGGGATGGACGGACTGCACAACTCCGCGTATTCGAATCTTCATTCCTTTAGCGCGCACAATGATCTCGACATTGGCTTGCGAATCGAAGGGAGACGGCATCTCCACGTAGCATCCTCCGGCACCGATGTCAGAGAGGTTGCAGCGGTTGGGAACGGGATTTCCCAGGCGGTAGACCTCCGCACCTAAAGTACAGGCGTGCCGCGATTCTCCTCTACGATTTCCTGGTAGTGAGCGTAACCGTTGCAAACCATCCTGGGATTCGTTGGGCTTGGCCTCCGAAGCTGCAGCCATCGCCGCAGGTACGGGCTGCGATGGTTTTGAATCCTTGCGAAACTCGTTGTGAAGGAGCCACTCCTTCAGAACGCGCCGAGAGGTCTGAGGGACATCGACAAAACGAATCCCGACCCGGCCTCCGGAATCTTGCCAAGCAATTTCTCCTGAAAGACGGACTAGCTTGGTTTGACCGGGTAAAGTGAATTGAAAATAGACCTTGCAAGACGGTGGCAATCTGCGCTCGCTTTGTATCGAAGCGCCCTCTTCGCTTACATCCAGCATCGTGCTGTGCGAGTCTTCGACGTTTGCGTAAGCAATTCCGGCCGGTGCATGCACTGGAATACGTGGCGCGCGGCGCCGTTCTCGGCGCATTAATGCACGAGCCGCTTTCAGACTCACCCGTGCGCGTTCCCCTGAAAGAGGCTTATAAAGTACGAAGTTTGCGCCCATTGAAAAGAACTGGCGCACGTTGCTTGTGCTTGCGACCAGAGCCACAACAAGTGTTCCGCTATTCAAAGCGGAGAGGCGCGCTTTCGACAGGATTTCTTTCGCGCGTTCTTCATCGTCGGCATCGAGAATCAAAGCGTCGAATCTTCGCGTAGCCACGGACTCAAGCGCAGCCGCGGAATTCGATGCCTGGTCGACAGCAATGCCCTGCTCAGCCAGAATTTCGCCCAAGAGTTGAGCAGAGTGCGCGTCGGGGCAAAGCAAGAGGGCCCTTAGTTCCATGCTCCGGCCATCCTAGATTTGCCACGTGGTACCGACAAGTTACTGGCGTAATGAGGGGAATCGGTCGGTTGAGTGACAACTTAAGTGCAGAAATCATTCGATAAGCTCAAACCCGAACTTTAGTCATCTGGAAGGTTCTGTCTGGAAGGTCTAAGGTGGCGTCGGGTTACCTGCAACGGTTACCTGTCTCTTTTTTGTTCTAATCGCTCCTCAAAGGAAGTCCGTCCATGCCGGAACATACAAGCTCGTGGACAATCGGTGCAGGCAGCGTAATCGTACTGTTTTCGTTGTGCTTGTTGGCCGCCTCGGTCACCGATCGGTCGGATCAAGGGCTATTGGCGATAGCGGCCAGTAGCTTCTCAATTGGGATTTTGACGATCGCTTGCGGCATTTATCTAAAGGCAAGAGCACTGGGGCCGCGGAAGCCTGATCTTGACGAAACACCTGCGAAGTCAAAGACAGGGGGCTGCGAGCGGTGCGAGGCAGAAGCGCCGGTAATTCACTGTCGCGTCCACCATCTGCACCTGTGCGGGACTTGCCTCGCTGAGCACTATGACTTTCGATCGTGCGCCTACGTTCCTAGTACGCGTAAGCCGACGACGGGTAAGCCGACCAAGGGTATGGCTGCCAAAGCGCGCTAATTGTCTTGCACTAACTCAGAAGATCCCTCTTCTAAGTGCCAAAGTTACCAACGTTTTAGTGTTTGATTACGTTACGTAAGGCCACGTTAAAACGTGTACGCAAGTACTTTGACGCTCCCTACCCCTGTCCTTACGATGACTCTGATGCGGGGAAACCCGCAGGGCCGCTCACGGGCAAATTGCCTCCCTCTATGTCTGCGGCAAGGCCGGAGAGGCTGTCTTAGTCGGTCAGCAGCGGAGATGGAATGACACTCGTAAACACCGTCGGAATAAATGCTACGCCTGCTCGTAACGGCGTGCTCCGCTCTCGCAAGACGCGCGGATTTAGTTTGTTGGAAATGGCGATTGTGTTGTGTCTGATCATGATTTGCTCAGGCATAACCTTCATGAGCTTACAGCCCTCCCTCAAAGCAGCCCGGGTAGATGGCGCTTACAACCTGAGCTTGATGACCATGCGCCAAGCACGCCAGCGGGCGGTAGATGAACGAAAAACATACATTGTCACCCTGGTTGCGCCCCGCACCATCCAAGTATCACGACAGGATGGGGCAGTGCCGCCCAACCCGGCGCCACCGCCGGTCCTCGTCAACACTTACGTCCTAGCCCAGGACGTGTCTTTTAATAACGAACCTGGAATTCCGACAACTTCCACCGGAACGCCCGACGGCTTTGGAGTTGGGTCGTTCGCTATCGACTTGAACGTCGACAACGGTGGTGGATCGAATGCGGTGTATTTCCGTCCTGATGGCGGCGCTTATGACCAGCTTGGCCGAGTC